>Ga0308164_10000340_pt1 | contig 91713 bp, 81 predicted proteins | sample PhyTR2_FD_201031 | JGI IMG/M metagenome (GOLD analysis project Ga0308164, IMG submission 201031) | Phyllosphere microbial communities from UC Gill Tract Community Farm, Albany, California, United States - DLSLT.R2 | ecosystem: Host-associated > Plants > Phyllosphere > Unclassified | place: USA... | reverse complement strand
AACTAAATGAATTACTGCTTGGTCACTCTAAGACTTGACATTGCTGTCAATAAATATTTTGCCACCGAAGTGGCTGATATCGTCTTGTGAGTGCCCACACAGATTGTCTGATAAATTGTTAAAGAGCGTACGTTGCGAGACTTAACTCAGCAACGTGGGAGGCAGATAATACTCTTTCTCCCTGAAGAGTCAACCATTTTCTTTTACAAGATGCGGTGTTTTCACCGGGTTGATTCTTCCTGACTGGGCGACTTGGTTCTCGTTAGAGGAGTCGTTGTTCCCGGTCAGTGGAGGCGCATTATAGGGAGTTCTCAGAAGGCCGCAACCCCTAATTTCAAATAATTTACTGACCGTTCGCAAATTAAACAATTTCGCCCAAAAAGGACAAATAGCGACCTATTTCAGCGTAAAACACACCAGTTTTAGACCAGAGGCTGGAGTAAACTCTCCTTTATAATAAGAGAAAAACATTCAGGAATACCTTACATGTTACTTAATGCCCATCAGCAAGCGGCTCAGCGCAACCTTTCTTATCTGCTGGCAGAGAAAATTGCACAACGCGTTTTGTCTGGCGAGTATCCGGAAGGTGCAATCCTTCCTGGTGAGAATGAGTTAGGGGAGATTTTTGGCGTCAGCAGGACAGCGGTACGTGAAGCAGTAAAAACACTGACCGCAAAAGGAATGCTTTTACCCCGTCCGCGGATTGGTACCCGGGTAATGCCTCAATCGAGCTGGAATTTTCTCGATCAGGAATTACTGACCTGGTGGATGACACGCGATAACTTCGATCAGGTGATGGCGCATTTTATCGTACTACGCCGGGCTCTCGAACCGCAGGCTTGTGCGCTAGCTGCACTTTCTGCAAGTGAAGAACAAAAGCATCAGCTCTCTCTATATATGTATGAAATGCGCCAGCTGCATAACAGCTTTGATCGGGAACGCTGGATAACGGTCGATACCCAGTTTCATCAGCTGATTTATGAGGCGGGGAAGAATCCCTTCCTGACGTCTTTCTCGAATTTGTTCAGTTTGGTGTATCAAAGCTATTTTCGGGCGATTACCGGCAATGAAGTGATTAAGCTGGAACATCACCAGCGGCTGACGGATGCCATTCTTGCCAGTGACGCCAATACCGCCCTTCTGGAATGCCAGAGGCTGTTACTTACCGATGTATGATCCGACGGACTGACGCACGACCAGTTCCGGCGTGAGCACTAAAACTTGCGGCTCGGAATCCGGGTCCTGCAACCGATGTAATAAAGCATCGACGGCCAGTTCGCCCAGCGAGTCTTTGGGCTGATGAATGGTGGTCAGCGGCGGCATCATATATTGCGCCAGCTGGATGTCATCGTAGCCCATAACTGCCACATCATCGGGAACACGTAATCCACGCTGATAAAGCGCCTGATAAACGCCAACTGCCATTGCGTCGTTGCCAGCGAAAACAGCATGAGGCGGTTCGGGCAGCGCCAGCAACTCCTGCATCGCGGCTAATCCGCCTTCAAATTCAAAATCACCACTCACTTCATAACCGGGCAAAATCTTCAGACCTGCTTTATCCATAGCCTGACGATATCCACTCAGCCGTTCCTGCGCGGTAGTTTTATCCAGCGGGCCGGTAATACAGGCAATACGCTGGTAACCCTGACGGATTAAAAACTCTGTCGCCATTTCCCCGCCTAGCAAGGCGTTATCCTGAATGATATCAATGGCGCCATCAAAGGGTGACCAGTCCATCATCACAATCGGTAATGACGGATAACGGCTGATCGCTTCTTTTGAAGGCCGGTGATTTTCCGTACACATGATAAGCAGCCCGTCGACCCGCTTTTGCAACAACGTTTCGAGGCTACGGTTCATACGTTCTGCATCATTATCGGTATTACACAAAATCAGACTGTATCCGCGCTCATAGCAACTACGCTCAACACCCCGCACCACTTCTGAATAAAAAGGGTTACTGCTGGCAGTCAGTAACATGCCGAGAGTACGTGTCTGGTTCAGTTTCAGGCTGCGCGCTAACGCGGAAGGTGCGTAATTGAGTTGTTCAACGGCGGCATTCACTTTGTCAGCGATAGATTCACTGACAAAACGATTCTTGTTGATCACATGGGAGACTGTCGAGGTTGAAACGCCCGCTAGGCGGGCGACATCTTTCATGGTGGCCAATCAGGCCTCCTGTTGTGCAAGAAAATCGTCGATTTCTTTACGCCACGGCACGGAAGGTTGCGCACCAGGACGAGTCACTGCAATCGCCGCTGCCGCGTGTGCGAATCGTACCGCACTGTCCATCGGTTTGCCTTCCAGCAATGCTGTCACCAGCGCGCCGTTAAACGTATCGCCGGCCGCAATGGTATCGACGGCTTTTACACGGAATCCGGCCACTAACTTCCCTTCACCGTTCTGGCTCAGCCAGACGCCTTTACTGCCTAACGTAATGATGACGGTCGCGATGCCTTTGTCATGCAGCGCTTTCGCGGCCCGTGCGGCATCTTCATTATTGTCGACTTTAATTCCTGTCAGCTTTTCAGCTTCGGTTTCGTTCGGGGTGATCATATCCACCCGCGCCAGCAATTCATCGGGCAATTCACAGGCCGGAGCAGGATTGAGGATCACCTGCGTTCCGTTGTCTTTGGCAATCTTCGCCGCCGCAATCACCGTCTCGAGCGGCGATTCCAGCTGCATTAATAATGCTGATGCGCCAATGACCTGCTGTTTATAGCGATCAAGGTATTCGGGCGTCACAGCTTTATTCGCCCCCGCATCGATACCGATAACGTTCTCACCTTCCGCATTCACGAAAATCAGCGCTACGCCGGTGGTTGTGTCTTTGATGGCTTCGATGGGTTGCGTATCAATATGATCACTGGCCAGCTGTTTACGAACGCGCTCGCCAATATCGTCATCTCCCACACAGGCAATAAAAGAAATATCAGCGCCACTGCGACCGGCTGCAACAGCCTGATTCGCCCCTTTACCGCCAAAGGCTACGGTGTATTGCTTACCGATAACCGTTTCGCCCGGTTGCGGGAAGTGGTTGATATTCAAAATGTGGTCAGCGTTGATACTGCCGAGTACCACCAGTTTGCCTGTCTTCATGTGGAGATCCCTGAGTTAAATAGCGCCTCCCCGAAGGAGGCGCAGTGACAGCATAAATAAAGAGGGTATTACGGCTGAGCAACCAGTTTCAAATCAACAGGGATAACAGCCGGAACTTTCTCGCCTTTCAGCACTTTATCTGCAGTCTGAACACCGATCACACCGATTTGCTCAGGACGCTGTGCCACAGTCGCGCCCATTTTACCGCTGTTAACCGCTTTAATACCGTCTTCGGTGCCGTCAAAACCTACGACCAGTACATCCGTTTTACCGGCAGTCTGCAGGGCACGCAATGCACCCAGCGCCATTTCATCGTTCTGAGCAAACACGGCCTGCACATCCTGATGCGCGGTCAGCAGGTTCTGCATCACGTTCAGACCTTTGGTGCGGTCGAAGTCAGCAGGCTGGCTGGCGAGTATCTGGAAATGATGTTTTTCAGCCGCCTGAGCGAAACCTTTACCGCGTTCACGGGCAACAGACGTACCGGCGATACCTTCCAGTTCGATAACTTTGGCATTTTCGCCCAGTTTCTTAGCGATGTAATCACCGGCCATTTTGCCGCCGAAGGCGTTATCAGAAGCCACGTGGCTGGCGACAACGCCTTTAGTTGCCTGACGGTCAAGGGTGATCACCGGGATTTTCGCCTGGTTTGCCATCGCAACGGCGTTACCTACCGCATCAGAATCCGTCGGGTTGATCAGCATCAGTTTGGTGCCGCGAACGGTCAGATCCTGCACGTTCGCCAGTTCTTTCGCCGGGTTGTTCTGAGAATCAAGTACCACCAGGTTGTAACCCAGTTTGTCCGCTTCTTTTTGCGCGCCGTCTTTCATGGAAACGAAGAACGGGTTGTTCAGAGTAGAAACGACCAGCGCAATGGTGTCTTTCGCCAGAACGTTAGCACTGAAAGAAGCGGTGATCGCTGCGGCGGAAACCCAGACAGCCAGTTTTTTCATATTCATGGTCATAAGTCCTGTAGGAGAGGTTATTTGTTGCTTTTGTTATCCACCAGTACCGCCAGCAGGATGACAACTGCTTTTACGATCATCTGGTAGTAGGAAGAAACACCTAATAAGTTCAAACCGTTATTCAGGAAGCCAAGGATCAGTGCCCCGATCAGCGTTCCGACAATGCGTCCTTTACCCCCGGACAGGCTGGTTCCCCCTAATACCACTGCGGCAATCGCATCCAGCTCGTAACCTGTACCGGCGTTAGGCTGCGCAGAAGACAGGCGCGCCACTTCGATGATACTGGCCAGAGCCGCCAACAAACCACACAGGGAGTAGACGATAATTTTAACTTTATCGACGCTGATACCTGACAGACGCGTCGCGGATTCGTTACCGCCCAGCGCGTAGATATAACGTCCTAAGCGGGTGTGATGGAGCATGTACCAGGCCGCAATAAACACCACAGCCATCAGCCAGACCGGCGTCGGGATGCCCAGCGGGCGGCCGATACCAAACCAGCCGAAGACATCGGCAACATCATTAAAACCCGTGCTGATCGGGCTGCCGTTGGTGTACACCATCGTGATACCGCGCAGCAGCAACATCATGACCAGCGTGGCGATAAACGCCTGCACTTTGCCTTTGGCGACAATCACCCCGGTCACCGCACCGACGGCGGCACCCAGCGCCAAAGCTCCCGCCACCGCGACTAATGCATTCACTTCCAGCCCGACAATCGAGGCTGCCACCGCGCCGGTCAGCGCCAGCAAAGAACCGACGGATAAATCGATACCCGAGGTGAGGATCACCAGCGTCATGCCGACCGCCATAATGGCGTTGACCGACGTCTGCTGAAGAATGTTAAACAGGTTATTGAGCGTGAAGAAATTCGGGCTCATGGAAGAAACCACGGCAATCAACACCAGCAGCGCAATCAGAGACTTTTGCTCCAACAACCACTCTTTACTGATCCAGCGCTTCTTGGCTGGCAATGTCTGAGAACTCATATCTGATTACTCCTGCGTCACGCCGTATTGCTTGCCGACAGCGGCTGCCATCAACACTTCTTGCGTAGCCTGTTCTATCGGGAATTCACCGCTTAAATGACCTTCATGCATCACCAAAACACGGTCACTCATGCCGATCACTTCCGGCATTTCTGAGGAAACCAGGATGATGCTCAGCCCTTCGCGCTTGAACTGGTTTATAAGCTGGTAAATCTCTTTTTTGGCACCGACGTCAACGCCACGCGTCGGTTCGTCGAGGATCAGGACTTTTGGCCGCGTCATCAATCCGCGGGCAATCGCCACTTTTTGCTGATTACCACCGGAAAGCAGGCCGATTGTCTGCATCATCGACGGCGTTTTAATATTGAAGAGACGGATAAAGTCGCCAACGGCCTGCTGTTCTTCCGCGTGCCTGAGACGTCCGCCACCATGGCTGAAATAGCGCAGCGCAGTCAGTGACATATTTTCTTTCACTGACATACCGAGCACCAGGCCATCGCGCTTACGATCTTCTGAGATGTAAACGATGCCGTTTGCCAGTCCGTCCTGCGGTGAATGCGTGACCACTTCGCGTCCATCAAGCGACACATAGCCACTTTTACGCGGCAATGCACCGTAGAGAATTTTCATCAGTTCAGTACGGCCTGCGCCCATCAAACCGGAAATCCCCAGAATTTCGCCGCTGTGCAGATCAAAGCTGACGTTATCCACGCCCGGACCGCTGACATCACGCACCTGCAGACGCAACGCACCGCGCTGATGATTAATACGCGGGTATTGTTCTTCGAGACGGCGGCCGACCATCATTTCGATCAGCGTGTCTTCTTCCAGCGAACTGACCGGACGCTCAGCGATAAACTGCCCGTCACGGAATACCGTCACGTCATCGCAGATTTCAAAGATTTCTTTCATGCGGTGGGAGATATACACCACGCCACAGCCTGCGGCTTTCAGCTCGCGGATCACGCTAAATAAAGAGGCGGTTTCGGTATCGGTCAGGGCGTCCGTGGGTTCATCCATGATGATGACTTTCGACTCAAAGCTCAGCACCTTGGCAATTTCGACCATCTGCTGATCGCCAATTGATAATTCGCCAACCAGACGATCGCTTTTGTAGCGCAGGTTCAGGCGCGCCAGCAGTTTATCGGCTTCGGCATACATCTTTTTCCAGTTAATGCGGCCAAAACCGTTCACAAACTCACGGCCCAGGAAGATATTTTCAGCGATGGTCAGCTGTGGGATCAGATTCAGTTCCTGATGGATGATGCCAATTCCGGCTTCCTGAGAAGCTTTCGGGCCATTGAACGCCGCTTCCTTTCCCAGAAAATGTACTGAGCCGGCATCTTTCTGGTAGATGCCGGTCAGCACTTTCATCATGGTGGACTTGCCCGCGCCGTTTTCTCCCACCAGCGCCATCACACGTCCCGGATAGACGCTGAGCGCCGCGCCGGAAAGTGCTTTAACGCCGGGAAAGGCTTTATCAATGCCTGTCAGTTGCAGCAAAGGTTGCATAAAGGCCTCAGAAGGTTACGCCGGCACACAGAATAACGTTCGCGTAAGGCGAACATTCCCCGCTGCGGATCACAGCCCGACTTTTTTCGCTTTGCGCTTTGAATGCCTCATGACTGACGTAATCCAAAGCAATGGTGTTTCCCTGGTGTTGTTCGAGTTGTGTCAATTGGGCGAGCAACGCTTCATGGAGTTGAGGATTTTTAGTGAGGATTTCCTCGGCGAGGATAGCCCGCTCAACCTGCATCTCATGTGTCACTACCTCTAAGACTTGTAAAAAGGTGGGAACTCCCTGGGTCAGAGCCAGATCGATGCGTTGGCAAGCTGCTGGCACCGGAAGTCCGGCATCGCCAATAACCAGCTGATCGGTGTGACCTAACCGGGCAATAACATGTGAGATTTCGGCATTTAACAGCGGTGACTTCTTCATTGTGAACTCCTACAGCGAAACGTTTCGCTCACGGATGAGTTTATTAACTTCACCACGCATGGCAACGGACAAGTGATGGAATTGTGATCAGCGTCGAAACGTTTCGCTGAATGATTCAGAAACCGCAGGGAAATTTGAGTTAGTCGTTTCAGAAAGGAGAAAGCGATAATAAAACAGGGCACCCGAAGGTGCCCTGTGAACGGCAGAAGTTAGCGTTAAATTTCTACCTGCGTACCGAGTTCGATCACCCTGTTAGGCGGAATTTCAAACTGATCCGGTGCGCGTAAGGCGTTACGGCTGAGCGCCATAAAGAGCTTGCCACGGAAGTAGAGATACCACGGGCGTTTGGTCAGGATCAGCGATTCGTGCGACATAAAGAATGAGGTTTCCATCATCCGGCATGGCAGCCCTTCCAGACCACAGCGGTGGAAAACCTCTTCCACATTCGGCGTCTCTTTAAATCCGTAACTCGCGACCACACGCCAGAACGTCGGCGAAAGCTGTTCGATAGTGACGCGCCGTACGTTATGCACATAAGGCGCATCTTCGGTGCGTAACGTCAGCAGTACCACGCGTTCATGCAACACTTTGTTGTGCTTGAGGTTATGCAGCAAGGCAAACGGAATGACGTTGATGGCACGGGACATATACACCGCGGTTCCCGGAACGCGAACCGGCGGGGATTTCTCCAGAGACGCAATCATCGCTTCAAGAGAGTTGCCGTGCTCGTTCATGCGGCGCATAAGGCGGAAACGCTCGCTTTTCCAGGTAGTCATGACGATAAACATGCACAGACCCAGCGTCAGCGGCAACCAGCCGCCGGAGAACAGTTTCGTGGCATTCGCCGCGAACAGCGGGATATCCATAAACAGCAGACCGATCAGCAAAAGCCCCACCAGGAACGGTTTCCAGTGCCAGTTTTTAAGCGCCACCGTACAGGAAAGAATACTGGTCAGCACCATCGTACCGGTCACAGCAATACCGTATGCCGCCGCCAGGTTGCTCGAATGCTCGAAGCTGGCAATAACGATAACCACCGCAAAATACAGCAGCCAGTTAATGGCCGGGATATAAATCTGACCCGCTTCCATTTCTGAGGTGTGAATAATGCGCATCGGCGGCAGATAGCCCAGACGCACCGCCTGACGGGTCAGTGAGAACACTCCGGAGATAACAGCCTGAGACGCAATAATAGTCGCCAGCGTCGCCAGCACCAGTAACGGGATTAAAGCCCAGTCAGGAGCCAGCAGGAAGAACGGGTTTTTAATCGACTCCGGATCTTTGAGCAGCAATGCGCCCTGACCGAAGTAGTTCAGCACCAGAGAAGGCAGCACGACGGTGAACCAGGCCAGACGGATCGGGAATTTTCCGAAGTGCCCCATATCCGCATACAGCGCTTCCACGCCGGTAATCGACAGAACGACCGCACCGAGCGCCAGGAAGGAAAACGACTTATGCTCGATAAAGAAGTTAACCGCCCACATCGGGTTCATGGCGCGAAGTACTTCAGGGTTCTGCATGATGCTGTTGACGCCGAGAACAGCCAGCGTCAGGAACCACAACAACATCACCGGCGCAAACAGTTTGCCCACGATGCCAGTGCCGTGTTTCTGAATAAGGAAAAGCAGCGTCAGGACAGTAATAGAAAGAGGGACAATATAGGGATCAAGTGAAGGTGCTGCGATTTCCAGACCTTCCATCGCGGAAAGAACAGAAATAGCCGGAGTGATCACCACTTCACCATAGAAGAAGCTTCCCCCGATCAGGCCGAGAATGACCAGAACGGCGGTGGTGCGTGCCGAAGTGTTTCTGCCCGCCAGAGACATCAGCGTCAGAATACCGCCCTCGCCTGCGTTGTCCGCCCGCATCACATACGTGAGGTATTTGAGCGAAACAATGAGGATTAACATCCAGAAAATCAGAGAAAGAAAACCAAAAACGACGCTGGGTTCAACGTTGAAACCATAATGACCGGAAAAACACTCTCTTAAGGTATAGAGAGGACTGGTACCAATGTCGCCATAGACCACACCAATGGCGGCCAGGGTTACTGCTGGGAGTGACCGTTTATGTTCAGTGCTCATATTTCGTTTCTTTTCTTTTTTGCTCGAACATCTGTAAGCGATGCGTGCGCTCAGTCTTATGATGCCCACTAAAAGGCGCACAGTATGCACGAATAAATCTGATTGCCTACCCTTAAATGTGCAGCTAAACCAGGGTTCAGATGAACGGGTTCACAATTTTGATAATAGAAAATTTTTAGTAATCAACAAGCTATAACGATAAAAATAATCGTAGCTTCTCATAAGAACCCAGTACACTATTCAACAACTAAATGGAAACCGGAAGAGACAGTATGGCGCAATCTCCCCTTCTGGCAGAACGGATCGCCCGTCTTGCTAACGCACTAGAACATGGCCTGTACGAGCGGCAGGATGCCATACGACTTTGCCTGCTGGCCGCACTGTGCGGTGAAAGCGTTTTCCTGCTCGGCCCGCCGGGTATTGCAAAAAGTCTGATTGCCCGCCGTCTGAAATTTGCCTTCCGTCACGCCCGCGCGTTTGAATATCTTATGACGCGCTTTTCCACGCCGGAAGAAGTCTTTGGTCCGCTGTCGATTCAGGCCCTGAAAGATGAAGGCCGTTATCTGCGTCTGACTGAAGGTTATCTGCCAGAAGCTGAAATTGTCTTCCTTGATGAAATCTGGAAAGCAGGCCCTGCCATCCTTAATACGCTCCTGACGGCCATCAACGAACGTCGTTTCCGTAATGGCGAGCGCGAAGCCCCTATTCCGATGCGCCTGCTGGTCAGTGCGTCTAACGAATTACCTGAAGCCGACGGCGGTCTGGAAGCGCTGTATGACCGTATGCTGATCCGTCTGTGGCTGGATAAAGTGCAGGATAAGCAAAATTTCCGCTCGCTGCTCACCAGCCGCAATAATGAAAGCACCAATCCGGTGGCAGAGTCCCTGAGTATCAGCGATGAAGAATACCAACAATGGCAGCCGGAAATCGACAAAGTTACGCTTTCAGACAGCTGCTTTGAACTGATTTTCCAGTTGCGCCAGCGTCTTGATGCCCTGGATACCGCGCCTTATGTCTCCGACCGTCGCTGGAAAAAAGCCCTGCGTCTGTTGCAGGCCTGCGCCTTCTTCAGCGGCCGGAATGCGATCACGCCAGTCGATCTGATCCTGCTCAAAGACTGTTTATGGCACGACCTGAACACCTATAACCTGCTGCAAACGCAGATCGAACAGCTGATCACCGAACAGGCTTTTCAGCAGCAAACATTGCTGATGAAAATCCAGCAGCTTAATCAGCAATGGATGCAACATCAGCAGCAACAAAGCTCACAGCAGTCCATCAAGCTGAGCAAAAAAGCCGGAATATTCAGCCGCAAGCCGCAATACTCCCTGCCTGACACGATGACCACCACCAGCCTGACATTATTACTGCAAACGCCTTTGCATCTGCATGACATTAAAGTCACGCATTTGCTGTTTGAACGTATCGTTCTGGAGGATTGGCTCAATAAAGGGGGCGTACTGAAAGCCAAAATCAATGGCATTGGCTTTGCTCAGACCGTTGATCTGGAAATCGACGATAAACAGCAATTGCTGGTGCTGGATGTGAGTCGTCAGAGCACACCGCTGACCCTGCCAGGACATGAGCATATTGCCGTTCCCGATGAGATGAAAAATACGCTCAGCGATCTCACCGCAAAACTGGCTCAGCAAAGGCATGAATTCGGCCAGCAGCAAAACTGCCTGTTTGTGCCGGCAGAATGGATGGCAAAAATAGAGGCCAGCCTGTTGCAGGTATCTGAACAGCTGCGTCATCAGCAACAGACGTTCAGCGGACACTGATCATGTTCAGTCTGGAGTCTTTGGATCTTCTGCTGGCCATCAGCGAGGCTGAACTGATTGAGGAATCGATCATCGGCCTGCTGGCGGCACCGGCAATGGCGGTTTTCTTCAAGAAATTCCCACGTCTCAAACGGGCGCTGACCAAAGATCTTCCCGAATGGAAAATGCGACTTCGCCAGAGGATCCACGAAACCCCTGTTCCGGAAGATCTGGCGAAAGAATTCTATCTTTATCAGCATTGCCAGCAGACTGATGCCGTTACTTTTCAGTCGGAACTGCCTGCGCTTCTTGAAGAGCTTGAACGGCTAACCTCCCCTTTCACCACAGAAGCCCGAACGTTGCAGCAGAATCATGAAGCCTCCCGCACCGCCAAAACTGGCAACAGCTTTCAGACCCTGTTCCTCCAGCGCTGGCGCCTGAATCTGACCTTCCAGACGGTGACCGTTCATCAGCAGTTACTGGAACAGGAACAGGAGCAGCTGCAGGAAGAATTGCTGCAACGCCTGGAGCTCAGCAGCGAGCTTTCTCCTTTATTAGCAGAGAACGATACGGCGGCCGGTCGTTTATGGGATATGAGTAAAGGAAAGCGCATGCGTGGCGATATCCAGTCGCTGGCGCGTTTCGGGGCATTTCTGCAGCAGCAACCTGAACTGATGCATCTGGCCGAACAGCTGGGGCGCAGTCAGACCGTCAAAACCAGCCCGCATGAAGATGCCAAAATGGAAACGCACCGGCTGATGGTGCGTGAACCCGCGACGGTACCGGAAGAAGTCAACGGTATCCATCAGAGCGACGATATTTTGCGCCTGATGCCGACGGAGCTGGTAACGCTGGGGCTTCCCGAACTGGAGTACGAATTTTACCGCCGCCTGCTGGAAAAGCGGCTGATGACTTATCGGCTGCAAGGTGATGTCTGGCGTGAGAAAGTGGTTAAACGCCCGGTGGTTTATCAGCAACAGGAACCACAACCGCGCGGGCCTTTTGTGGTGTGCGTCGATACCTCGGGTTCTATGGGCGGTTTTAACGAACAGTGCGCCAAAGCATTCTGTCTGGCACTACTGAAAATTGCACTGGCGGATAACCGCCGCTGTTACATCATGTTGTTCGCCAGTGAAGTGATCCATTATGAACTGACGTCCAACGGCGGTCTGGATCAGGCGCTGCGCTTTCTGGGACAGCATTTTCGCGGCGGTACCGATCTGGCAGCCTGTCTGAATGCCACGCTGGATAAACTGGCGTCACCACAATGGCATGATGCCGATGCCGTGGTCATTTCCGATTTTATCGCCCAGCGCCTGCCTGATGAGGTGCAAAGAAAAGTCAGAACGCTGCAAAAAGAAAAGCAGCATCGCTTTCATGCTCTGGCGATGTCACATTATGGCAAGCCCGGAATCCTGCGGATCTTCGATCACATCTGGCGCTTTGATACGGGCGTTAAAAGCCGCGTACAACGTCGCTGGCAGCGAAATTAAGCCTACAGAGAAAGATAACCATGACTGAAATCTATCAGCTCGATGAGCTGGATCGCGGGATCCTGAATGCATTGATGGAGAACGCCCGTACCCCTTATGCGGAACTGGCAAAAGTGTTCACGGTCAGCCCGGGAACTATCCACGTCCGCGTAGAGAAAATGAAGCAGGCAGGCATCATTACCGGCGCGCATATTACCGTTAATCCCAAGCAACTGGGTTATGACGTGTGCTGCTTTATTGGCATCATTTTAAAAAGCGCCAAGGATTATCCGTCAGCGCTGAAAAAGCTCGAGAGTATAGAAGAAGTGGTCGAAGCCTATTACACCACCGGGCATTACAGCATTTTCATTAAGATCATGTGCCGCTCGATTGATTCCCTCCAGCATGTACTTATCAACAAGATCCAGACAATTGACGAGATCCAGTCAACCGAGACGCTGATCTCCCTGCAGAACCCCATCACACGTACCATCCAGCCCTGAGCACTGATTTCTATACCCCTATTATCCACAGGTAGATCCCAACTCATTCACAGCGTACAATAGCCTCCTTTTCCCGGGTGAGAGCACCATGTCTGACATTACCCTGATCAGTGGCAGTACGCTTGGCAGTGCCGAATATGTAGCAGAACACGTGGCTGAGAAACTGGAAGAAGCCGGTTTTTCCACTCAGATGTTCCATGGCCCCGAGCTCTATGAAGTTCCGCAGGAAGGGATCTGGCTGGTTGTGTGCTCGACACACGGCGCGGGCGAGTTACCTGATAACCTGCAACCTTTTTTGGAGCAGCTGGAAGATCAGCAACCCGATCTGTCTAAAGTACGCTTTGGCGCATTAGGCCTGGGCAGCAGTGAATATGACACCTTCTGTGGCGCGATCGGTACGTTGGATCAAAAACTGACGTCATTAGGGGCAAAACGGATCGGTGATCGTCTTGAGATCGACGTGACTCAACACGAAATTCCTGAGGATCCGGCCGAGGTTTGGGTGATCAACTGGATTAATTTGATCAAATAAGTGTAAATTTCAGGCGATCAGATGTGGATAACTATGCTTAAAAGCAGGGTAAAACCCGTAGTTATCCCTCTAACAACTCCTGTACGCTTTTCATGCTGTGCATAACTCTCACTTCTGATCCCAGCTTATACTGTCCAGGATCACCGATCATTCACAGCATTCGATCCTTCTTAGCATACTGATCTTCATAAACAAAAATGACTTATGCACAGAGGATCGCGATCTTAATAGAAGTATTAATAAGAGATCTTTAAATAAAAAAGATCTTCTTTTAATTAGTGAAGATCCCCGGGGACTTGTGGAAGCTCAAAACTTGAGTAGAATCCCTCCTCCCAACGCCATACAAAGAAAGTTCGCTTGAACGCCGAGGTGCAGTCGCATGTTTTATCCGGATCAATTTGACGTCATCATCATAGGTGGTGGTCATGCAGGTACCGAAGCCGCCATGGCTTCTGCACGCATGGGACGTCAGACCTTATTATTAACCCACAATATCGACACGCTGGGACAGATGTCGTGTAACCCTGCAATTGGCGGGATCGGGAAAGGACATCTGGTAAAAGAAGTGGACGCACTGGGCGGACTGATGGCCACGGCTATCGATCATGCGGGCATTCAGTTTAGGATACTAAACGCCAGCAAAGGCCCTGCTGTCAGGGCGACACGTGCTCAGGCTGACCGGGTTCTGTATCGCCAGGCAGTACGCACCGCACTGGAAAACCAGCCAAACCTGATGATCTTCCAGCAACCGGTTGAAGACCTGATCGTCGAAAACGATCGTGTCGTGGGTGCTGTGACCAAAATGGGGCTGAAATTCCGCGCCAAATCGGTTGTTCTGACGGTGGGAACCTTTCTGGATGGGAAGATCCACATCGGTCTGGAGAACTACAGCGGTGGTCGTGCCGGAGATCCTCCTGCGATCTCCTTGTCCCAGCGCCTGCGTGAATTACCTTTACGCGTTAACCGTCTTAAAACCGGTACACCTCCGCGTATCGATGCCCGCACCATTGATTTCAGCGTGCTGGCACAACAACACGGTGATAATCCGGCACCGGTATTCTCGTTTATGGGCAACGTGTCGCAGCATCCGCGACAGATCCCGTGTTACATGACCTATACCAACGAAAAAACCCATGATGTGATCCGCAATAACCTGGATCGCAGCCCGATGTATGCCGGGATCATCGAAGGGATCGGCCCGCGTTACTGTCCGTCGATCGAAGATAAAGTCATGCGTTTTGCCGATCGCAATTCTCATCAGATCTTCCTTGAACCGGAAGGCCTGACCAGCAATGAAGTTTATCCAAACGGTATTTCCACCAGCCTGCCATTCGATGTGCAGATGCAGATCGTCCGGTCTATGCAGGGGATGGAAAATGCCGTCATCGTTCGTCCGGGTTATGCGATTGAATACGATTTCTTCGATCCGCGTGATTTGAAACCGACGCTGGAAAGCAAATTTATCGCCGGTCTGTTCTTTGCCGGACAGATCAACGGCACCACTGGTTATGAAGAAGCCGCTGCGCAGGGCTTGCTGGCTGGCATGAACGCTGCCCGTTGTGCCACTGAGCAGGAAGGCTGGGCACCGCGTCGCGACCAGGCTTATCTCGGTGTGCTGGTTGATGACCTGTGTACGCTGGGCACCAAAGAACCGTACCGCATGTTTACCTCACGTGCTGAGTACCGCCTGATGCTGCGCGAAGATAATGCCGATTTACGTCTGACTGAAAAAGGCCGTGAGTTAGGTCTGGTTGATGATGCTCGCTGGGCGCGCTTCAACGAAAAACTGGAAATGATCGAACAGGAACGTCAGCGCCTGCGTGGCATCTGGGTGAACCCGCATCATGCACAGGTTGAAGAAATTAACGCGCATCTTTCTGCTCCGCTTTCTAAAGAAGCCAGTGCGGAAGAGTTACTGCGTCGTCCTGAAATGACCTATGAGCTGATCACAAGTCTTTCCCCGTTCGCACCTTCCGTTCCGGATGTACAGGCGGCAGAACAGGTAGAAATTCAGATCAAATATGAAGGCTATATTGCCCGTCAGCAGGAAGAGATCGAAAAACAGCAGCGTAATGAAAACACCGTGCTGCCGGTTGATCTTGATTACCGGCAGGTGAATGGTCTTTCCAATGAAGTGATCGCCAAGCTTAATGATCACAAGCCGACCTCCATTGGTCAGGCATCGCGGATCTCGGGTATTACGCCTGCAGCTATCTCGATCTTGCTGATCTGGCTTAAAAAACAAGGCTTACTGCGCCGTAGCGCATAAATCACATCTCAATGACCGCCCTTTGTAGCCAAAGCGGCGGTCAGTTCTTACTTTTCCCATCTTTCTGAGTGTTTTATCATTTCTCTACCGGGCTGTTCCCGGAATATCGACTCTTTCTGAGGATTCACTGTGCAAAAGAAACTGGACTCGCTGCTTGCTGCGGCAGGAATAGCGTTACCCGATCAGCAAAAACAGCAACTGATTGGCTATGTTGAACTGCTGCATAAGTGGAACAAGGCCTATAACCTGACGTCTGTTCGTGACCCGATGCAAATGCTGGTGCGTCATATCATGGACAGCATCGTTGTGAATGAACACCTGCAAGGCAGTCGTTTCATTGATGTCGGCACCGGTCCTGGTTTGCCAGGCGTTCCTCTGGCCATTGTTCGCCCTGATTCACACTTCACGCTGCTGGACAGCCTGGGTAAGCGTGTACGCTTCCTGCGTCAGGTTCAGCATGAGCTGGGGCTAAAAAATATCGAACCGGTACAAAGCCGTGTGGAAGAGTTTGAGCCAGAGCCGCCGTTTGATGGGGTAATTAGCCGTGCTTTTGCATCTCTTCAGGATATGCTTTCCTGGTGCCATCATCTGCCGCAAAAAGGGCAGGGGCGGTTTTACGCCTTAAAAGGAGTCAGCCCTGATGATGAACTGGCCGCATTACCGGAAGGTATCACTTTGGAATCTGTCATAAAACTGCAGGTACCAGAACTTGACGGGGAACGACATCTCGTCATTCTTCTCTCAAACTAAAGTTGCGTTTTATCAAATAATATTTAAAAAAGGGCTGTGTTTACACAGTTAAAATGAGCAGGCTAATTATATAGCGGTGGCAAACTCTCTATCACCGCTTTTTTACACACTGATAGCATTTAAGAGATGTTTTTATTTTAATCCGGACTGTAATAGTCACTTGTGAAATTGAACGTCCGTCACCTTACGGATATTCAACTTGTAATGAAAATGTTGTTATTTGTTGGGTTGTTGTGTCAATAAATCGTGGTTATTTTTAAATAAGTTTGTTTAACGAGCAGTGTTTTATTAACAAATTGATTTATAAAGGTTTTAAAAGGCCTGATTAGCTAAAGACATTCAAACAGTGCAGGGTATATAAAGTGTCCTGCGTTAATTATGTGATCCAGTGCACGCTTCTTTGTCGGGTGATGAAATAACCGTATCAAACCAAAAAGGGCAAATTCAGCTATAGTTTGGTTGTCAAAATAGTCGTGAAGGGGAAAATTTAAATAATTGTTCACCTTTTCGCTACTTATCCATTGAATTCGTCCCTGTGCCCCGTATAATTTGCTCGGTTTTTGCTGCTTGACTCAAAACAGTAAAGGCAGTGATATACGGCATTCAGTCTACCTCCAGCTAGGTACTTGATACGGAGAGAACAAACGTCATGTCTGTATCCGGTATTTTACACAGTACAAATAGTGTGAAGGTTGCCAGAAAGCTGTTGATACTGCAGTTATTGACCTTTGTTCTGCTCAGTGCAGTATTTGGTCTTAAAAGCCTGGAATGGACCACATCGGCTCTTATGGGTGGTTTGGCCGCCTGGGTGCCAAATGTACTGTTCATGCTGTTTGCATGGCGCCACCAGGCGCAAACAACGGTCTCTGGACGGGTTGCCTGGTCCTTTGCTATCGGAGAAGCGCTGAAGGTGCTGGTTACGGTGATCTTAATGGTTATCGCACTTGGCCTGTTTAAGGCGGCATTTGCTCCGTTGGGGTTGGCCTATTTATCGGTGTTGATGACCCAGATTTTGGCACCGGCCGTCATTAACAGTTACCGTACTTAACTACTAAAGGGTAAGAGGCATCATGTCTGCATCAGGAGAAATCTCTACTCCACAAGAGTATATCGGTCACCATCTGACTCAGCTTCAGATCGGGACGGGATTCTGGTCGATTAACATCGATTCGATGTTTTTCTCCGTGTTCCTCGGAGTACTCTTTCTGGTTATTTTCCATCGCGTAGCCAAAAACGCCACCAGCGGTGTCCCGGGTAAACTGCAAACCGCAGTTGAACTGGTCGTTGGTTTCGTCGACAGCAGCGTGCGTGACATGTATCACGGCAAAAGCAAAGTGATTGCACCTCTCGCGCTGACCGTCTTCGTCTGGGTGTTTATGATGAACCTGATGGATTTGCTGCCAATCGATTTGCTGCCATTCATCGGCGAGCACATCTTTGGTTTGCCAGCGTTGCGTGTGGTTCCTACGGCTGACGTGAACATCACGTTGTCCATGGCACTTGGCGTATTCATTCTGATTCTTTTCTATAGCATTAAGATGAAAGGCTTTGGCGGTTTCATTAAAGAACTGACAATGCAGCCATTCAATCATCCGGTTTTCATTCCGGTTAACCTGATTCTTGAAGGTGTCAGCCTGCTGTCTAAACCAGTTTCACTGGGTCTGCGACTGTTTGGCAATATGTATGCGGGTGAGTTGATCTTCATCCTTATTGCTGGCCTGTTGCCGTGGTGGTCACAGTGGGTTCTGAATGTGCCTTGGGCCATTTTCCACATCCTGATCATTACGCTACAAGCCTTTATTTTCATGGTTCTGACGATTGTCTATCTCTCGATGGCATCTGAAAAACACTGATTTTCTTTCAACACTACTGCGTTTTAACTGAAACAAACTGGAGACTGTCATGGAAAACCTGAGTATGGATCTGCTGTACATGGCTGCCGCTGTGATGATGGGCCTGGCGGCAATCGGTGCTGCAATCGGTATCGGCATCTTGGGTGGTAAATTCTTGGAAGGTGCTGCACGTCAGCCTGACCTGATCCCTCTGTTGCGTACACAGTTCTTTATCGTTATGGGTCTGGTCGATGCAATCCCAATGATTGCGGTTGGTCTGGGTCTGTACGTGATGTTTGCTGTCGCCTAACACTGAGTTCGCTCAGCGTTAATCGAACTACATCAAATAATTCACTTTGAAAGAGGCATTGTGCTGTGAATCTTAACGCAACAATCCTCGGCCAGGCTATCGCGTTCGTCCTGTTTGTCTGGTTCTGCATGAAGTACGTATGGCCGCCAATTATGGCTGCCATCGAAAAACGTCAGAAAGAAATTTCTGAAGGTTTATCTTCCGCAGAACGTGCCAAAAAAGAGCTGGACTTAGCGCAAGCCGATGCGACCGACCAACTGAAGAAAGCCAAAGCTGAAGCTCAGGTAATCATCGATCAGGCGAACAAGCGTAAAGCTCAAATCGTCGACGAAGCAAAAGCTGAAGCCGAGCAGGAACGTAACAAGATCGTGACGCAAGCCAAGGCAGAGATCGACGCCGAACGCCAACGCGCCCGTGAAGAGTTGCGTAAACAAGTCGGAATTTTGGCCATTGCTGGCGCCGAGAAGATCATCGAACGTTCCGTGGATGAAGCTGCTAACAGCGACATCGTTGATAAACTGGTCGCTGAACTGTAAGGAGGGAGGGGCTGATGTCTGAATTTGTAACTGTAGCTCGCCCCTACGCCAAAGCAGCTTTTGACTTTGCCGTTGAGCACCAAAGCTTAGATCGCTGGCAGTCCATGCTAGCGTTCACGGCTGAAGTCACGCGCAATGAACAAATTGAAGAACTGCTTTCCGGTGCTAGCGCGCCTGAAACTTTGTCTAAAACGTTTATTGCCGTATGTGGTGACGAACTCGACGACGCAGGCCAAAACCTGATTAAGGTAATGGCTGAAAATGGACGTTTACGCGTTCTTCCGCAAGTGCTGGAGCAGTTTATCGAACTGCGCGCCTCTCTCGAGGCTGTTGCTGAAGTTGAAGTGACTTCAGCAAATCCGCTTACGGAAGAACAGCAGGCAAAAATTGCTGCTGCGATGGAAAAACGTCTGTCTCGCAAAGTTAAGCTGAATTGCAAAATTGACAAGTCTGTTCTTGCCGGTGTCGTAATCCGTGCAGGTGATATGGTGATTGATGGCAGCGTTCGCAGTCGTCTTGAACGCCTGGCAGACGTCTTGCAGTCTTAAGGGGACTGGAGCATGCAACTGAATTCCACCGAAATCAGCGAACTGATCAAGCAGCGCATTGCTCAGTTCAATGTGGTGAGCGAAGCTCACAATGAAGGTACTATCGTTTCCGTCAGTGACGGGATCATCCGCGTGCACGGCTTAGCCGATGTCATGCAAGGCGAAATGATTGCGCTGCCGGGTAACCGCTACGCTATCGCCCTGAACCTGGAGCGCGACTCTGTAGGTGCCGTTGTAATGGGCCCTTACGCTGACCTCGCCGAAGGTATGAAAGTAAAATGTACGGGTCGTATCCTGGAAGTTCCTGTTGGCCGTGGCCTGTTAGGTCGCGTTGTTAACACCCTGGGTGCACCTATTGACGGTAAAGGTCCGGTAGAGCATGACGGCTTCTCAGCTGTTGAAGCGATCGCACCTGGCGTTATCGAACGTCAGTCCGTAGATGAACCTGTGCAAACAGGCTATAAGTCCGTTGATGCCATGATCCCAATTGGTCGTGGTCAGCGTGAACTGGTCATCGGCGACCGTCAAACCGGTAAAACAGCTCTGGCGATCGATGCGATCATCAACCAGCGTGATTCCGGCATCAAATGTATCTATGTGGCTATCGGCCAGAAAGCGTCCACCATTTCTAACGTGGTTCGTAAACTGGAAGAGCACGGCGCACTGGCAAACACCATCGTTGTTGTTGCAACTGCATCAGAATCTGCTGCACTGCAATACCTGGCACCGTACTCCGGTTGCGCAATGGGTGAATACTTCCGTGATCGCGGTGAAGACGCACTGATCGTTTATGATGACCTGTCTAAACAGGCTGTTGCTTACCGTCAGATTTCCCTGCTGCTTCGTCGTCCACCAGGTCGTGAAGCTTACCCAGGCGACGTTTTCTATCTCCACTCCCGTCTGCTGGAACGTGCTGCGCGTGTTAACGCCGAGTATGTTGAAGCATTCACCAAGGGTGAAGTGAAAGGCAAAACCGGTTCCCTGACTGCGCTTCCAATTATCGAAACGCAAGCAGGTGACGTTTCCGCGTTCGTTCCGACCAACGTAATCTCGATTACAGATGGTCAGATCTTCCTGGAATCAAACCTGTTCAACGCCGGTATTCGTCCTGCGGTTAACCCGGGTATTTCGGTATCCCGTGTTGGTGGTGCTGCTCAGACTAAGATCATGAAGAAACTGTCCGGTGGTATTCGTACTGCTCTGGCACAGTATCGTGAGCTGGCTGCGTTCTCGCAGTTCGCCTCAGATCTGGACGAAGCAACGCGTAAACAGCTGAACCATGGTCAGAAAGTGACCGAGCTGCTGAAGCAGAAGCAATACGCTCCGATGTCAATCGTCGCGCAGTCTCTGATCATCTTCGCAGCAGAACGTGGTTATCTGGAAGACGTTGAATTGTCTAAAGTCGGTAGCTTCGAAGCGGCACTGTTGGCTTATGCCGACCGTGAGCACGGCGAGCTTCTGCAGCAAATCAACCAAACTGGTGCGTATAACGATGAGATCGAGGGTAAATTCAAAAATATCCTCGATACCTTCAAAGCAACCCAGTCCTGGTAACACTAAACGGTCCTGCTGGTATTAAAACCCGGCAGGCCGTTTGGTCTTGAGGAGAAGCAGAGATGGCCGGCGGAAAAGAGATACGTAGTAAGATCAGCAGCGTGCAAAACACGCAAAAGATCACTAAAGCGATGGAAATGGTCGCCGCCTCCAAAATGCGTAAAACGCAGGATCGCATGGCGGCCAGCCGTCCTTATGCAGAAACCATCCGTGAAGTGATTGGTCACCTCGCGCTTGGTAATCTGGAATACAAGCACCCGTACCTGGATGAGCGTGAAATTAAGCGCGTCGGGTATCTGGTGGTGTCTACCGACCGTGGTCTTTGTGGTGGTCTGAACATTAACCTGTTCAAAAAGCTGCTGTCAGAGATGAAAGGCTGGTCCGAAAAAGGTGTTGAAGTTGATCTCGCACTGATCGGTTCCAAAGCAGCCTCTTTCTTCGGCTCCGTGGGGGGCAACGTTGTTGCTCAGGTGACTGGCATGGGGGATAACCCTTCTCTGTCAGAACTGATCGGACCCGTAAAAGTGATGTTGCAGGCTTTCGACGAAGGTCGCTTAGACAAGTTATGCGTTGTCAGCAATAAATTTATCAATACCATGTCTCAGGAACCCCGCATCGTTCAGCTGTTACCACTGCCACCGGCAGAAGATGGCGAACTGGCGAAGAAGTCCTGGGATTACCTGTATGAGCCGGACCCTAAAGCCTTGCTGGACACCCTCCTGCGTCGCTACGTGGAATCTCAGGTTTATCAGGGCGTCGTAGAAAACCTGGCCAGCGAACAGGCCGCGCGAATGGTAGCGATGAAAGCCGCAACCGATAACGGCGGCAGCCTGATCAAAGAGCTGCAGTTGGTATACAACAAAGCTCGTCAGGCCAGCATCACTCAGGAACTCACCGAGATCGTCGGGGGAGCCTCCGCGGTTTAAGCTAGGTTTACGAATTACGTAGAGGATTCAAGATGGCTACTGGAAAGATTATCCAGGTAATCGGCGCCGTGGTGGACGTCGAGTTCCCTCAGGATGCAGTACCGAACGTGTACAATGCTCTTGAGGTAGAAAACGGTACCTCCAAACTGGTGCTGGAAGTACAGCAACAGTTAGGCGGCGGCGTTGTTCGTTGTATCGCAATGGGTACCTCAGACGGCCTGCGTCGCGGTCTGAAAGTGAACAACCTGGAACACCCAATTGAAGTTCCGGTTGGCAAAGCGACTCTGGGTCGTATCATGAACGTATTGGGTGAACCAATCGACATGAAAGGTGAAATCGGCGAAGAAGAACGTCGTGCTATTCACCGTGCTGCGCCTTCTTATGAAGAGCTGGCAAACTCCCAGGAATTGCTGGAAACCGGTATCAAAGTTATGGACCTGATGTGTCCGTTCGCTAAGGGCGGTAAAGTCGGTCTGTTCGGTGGTGCGGGTGTGGGTAAAACTGTAAACATGATGGAGCTGATCCGTAACATCGCGATCGAGCACTCCGGTTATTCTGTGTTTGCGGGCGTGGGTGAACGTACTCGTGAGGGTAACGACTTCTATCACGAAATGACCGACTCCAACGTTATCGACAAAGTTTCTCTGGTCTATGGTCAGATGAATGAGCCACCTGGTAACCGTCTGCGCGTTGCACTGACCGGCCTGACCATGGCGGAGAAATTCCGTGATGAAGGTCGTGACGTACTGCTGTTCGTTGACAACATTTACCGTTACACCCTGGCCGGTACCGAAGTGTCTGCACTTCTGGGTCGTATGCCATCAGCGGTAGGTTATCAGCCAACGCTGGCGGAAGAGATGGGCGCTCTGCAAGAACGTATCACCTCGACCAAAAGTGGTTCTATCACCTCCGTACAGGCCGTTTACGTTCCTGCGGATGACTTGACTGACCCATCTCCAGCGACCACCTTCGCTCACTTAGATGCGACCGTGGTTCTGAGCCGTCAGATCGCGTCACTGGGTATCTACCCGGCGGTTGACCCACTGGATTCTACCAGCCGTCAGCTGGATCCACTGGTTGTTGGTCAGGAACACTACGATGTGGCTCGTGGCGTGCAGTCTATTTTGCAACGTTACCAGGAACTGAAAGACATCATCGCGATCCTGGGTATGGACGAATTGTCAGAAGATGACAAACTGGTCGTATCCCGTGCGCGTAAGATTCAGCGCTTCCTGTCCCAGCCATTCTTCGTGGCCGAAGTCTTCACCGGTTCTCCGGGCAAGTTCGTATCGCTGAAAGATACCATTCGTGGTTTCAAAGGTATTATGGACGGCGACTACGATCACCTGCCGGAACAAGCGTTCTACATGGTTGGCACCATTGATGAAGCAGTGGAAAAAGCCAAAAAACTGTAACGCTAGCTTGTTGTGAGAGAGGATGACATGGCTGAAAAAGCTTACCATCTGGACGTTGTTAGTGCTGAAAAACGTATGTTTGAAGGCATGGTACAAAAAATCCAGGTGACGGGTAGCGAAGGCGAGCTGGGGATTTTCCCCGGGCATGCTCCGCTGCTCACCGCCATCAAGCCTGGCATGGTGCGCATTGTTAAAGAACACGGTGAAGAAGAGTATATCTATCTTTCTGGTGGCATCCTTGAGGTGCAGCCGAATGCAACGACCGTGTTGGCTGATACTGCAATCCGTGGGCAAGACCTCGACGAAGCGCGCGCGCTTGAAGCTAAGCGCAAAGCGGAAGAACACATTAGTGGTTCTCACGGCGACGTTGATTACGCTCAGGCGTCAGCGGAACTGGCTAAGGCGATCGCGAAACTTCGCGTTATCGAACTGACCAGAAAAGCGATGTAACGACATCAGTTAGAAAAGCGACCTTCGGGTCGCTTTTTTTTTGCCTTTAAAAAAGTACATTTTCAGTGTTTTTCCCAACGCAAATTTTCGCTTTTAGTGGAATACTTGCGTGATTAATCGACACTTTACCCTCAGTTTTTTTGGTGTAGTCTATGCAGCATACAACCCTTGCAGACTGCGGTCTGCGGGCGGTTTTTGAAGCGAAATATGTAGTAATCCGCGCACTGAACGGGTTACTTTTGTCACTCAAATTGGATTTGTCAGGTTACCTATGTCGAACAGCGCACTGAGTGTGGTGATCCTTGCCGCGGGCAAGGGGACACGCATGTACTCCAACCTTCCGAAAGTTCTTCATCCTTTGGCCGGCAAGCCAATGGTTCAGCACGTCATTGATGCGGCCACGCAAGTGGGTGCCCGGAACGTGCATCTGGTCTATGGCCACGGCGGCGATTTACTGAAGAAAAATCTGGCAGGCAGTGATCTGAATTGGGTATTGCAGGCAGAGCAACTGGGCACAGGTCATGCAATGCAGCAGGCGGCGCCGTTCTTTGCCGATGATGAAGATGTGCTGATGCTGTACGGCGATGTTCCGCTGATTTCCGTCGAGACCCTGAACGAATTACTTAAAGCCAAGCCTGATGGCGGCATTGGTTTACTGACCGTTGTGCTGGATGACCCGACCGGTTATGGCCGCATTGTTCGTGAGAACGGTATTGTTACCGGCATCATTGAGCAGAAAGATGCCAGCGAAGAACAGCTGAAAATTCAGGAAATTAACACCGGTATTCTGGTGGCTAACGGCGCGTCATTCAAACGCTGGCTCGGTCAGCTGAACAACAATAACGCGCAGGGTGAATACTACATCACCGATATTATTGCGATGGCGCATGCTGAAGGGCATCTGATCGCCACCGTGCATCCGGCGCGAAACAGCGAAGTGGACGGCGTAAATAATCGCCTGCAACTTTCCCGTCTCGAGCGCGTATATCAGAGCGAACAGGCTGAGCGTCTGTTGCTGGAAGGCGTGATGTTGATGGATCCGGCGCGGTTTGATCTGCGCGGTGAACTGGCGCACGGTATTGATGTGGTGATCGACACTAACGTGATCATTGAAGGCCAGGTAAAACTGGGCGATCGCGTCAAAATTGGTACAGGCTGCGTGCTGAAGAACTGCGTGATAGGCGATGACTGTGAAGTCAGCCCGTACAGCGTGTTCGAAGATGCGGTGCTGGAAAGCGGTTGTACTGTCGGACCGTTTGCCCGTCTGCGCCCCGGCGCTGAACTGGCTGAAGGCGCGCATGTAGGTAATTTTGTCGAAATTAAAAAGGCGCGTCTGGGTAAAGGCTCGAAAGCCGGTCATCTTTCCTATCTTGGCGATGCCGAGATTGGCGACAACGTGAATATCGGTGCGGGCACCATCACCTGTAACTACGACGGCGTGAACAAGCATAAAACTGTCATCGGTAATGATGTCTTCGTCGGGTCTGACACACAGCTGGTCGCGCCAGTCACGGTCGGTAATAACGTGACTATTGCTGCGGGTACGACGGTGACGCGCGATGTGCCGGATAACGGTCTGCTGCTCAGCCGCGTGCCGCAGGTGCACAAGCCTGACTGGCAGAAACCGGTGAAGAAAAAATAAGCTATTCTGAGGCTTAAGCATTCAGGCGCAGTTCTCTGCGCCTGATGTTTGTTTATCACGTTGTGTTTTGGTCTGCATTTTGTCGTCTAAATTCAGTCCAAAACATAATAATCCCCAACTCTCTACAAGGCTCGGGGAACCGCAAGTACACCGGAAAACGGGGCTTGTGGATAAATCAGGTCAGGCATCAAAAAGGTCCCGAAAGACCTTCTATAGGAATAAAACTGATGTGTGGAATTGTAGGCGCTGTGGCGCAACGCGATATTGCTGAAATTTTGTTGGAAGGTTTACGCCGTCTCGAATACCGCGGTTATGACTCAGCCGGTCTGGCTGTGATTGATGCCGACGGGAAAATGGGACGTCTGCGTCGTCTGGGCAAAGTCCAGATGCTGGCTGATGCGCTGGATGAACATCCGTTGCACGGCGGTACCGGTATTGCTCACACCCGCTGGGCAACACATGGCGAGCCTTCTGAAGCCAATGCCCACCCGCATGTGTCTGATTACATTGCGGTAGTGCATAACGGTATTATCGAAAACCACGAACCTCTGCGTGAGTTACTGATTGAACGCGGCTACCGTTTTGATTCTGAAACGGATACCGAAGTGATCGCGCATCTGGTGCATTGGGAACAACTTCAGGGTGGCACGCTGCTTGAAGTCGTTCAGCGTGTTATCCCGCAACTGCGTGGCGCGTACGGTACGGTAGTGATGGACCGCCGCGACCCGTCTGTTCTGGTCGCCGCCCGTTCCGGTAGCCCGCTGGTGATTGGTCGTGGCGTGGGTGAAAACTTCATCGCTTCCGACCAGCTGGCGCTGTTACCTGTTACCCGCCGCTTCCTGTTCCTGGAAGAAGGTGATGTTGCTGAGGTTAAGCGCCGTTCTGTCAGCGTATATGACAAAAATGGTCATGCCGTTGAGCGTGAAGAAATCGAATCCAAAGTACAGTACGACGCCGGTGACAAAGGCGTTTACCGTCACTACATGCAAAAAGAGATTTACGAACAGCCGCTGGCCATTAAAAACACCCTGGAAGGGCGTTTTAATCACGGCGAAGTCAATCTGAGCGAGCTGGGCGAAAAAGCGGACGAAATTCTGTCCCGTGTTCAGCACGTGCAGATCATCGCCTGCGGGACGTCTTACAATTCCGGCATGGTGGCTCGTTATTGGTTCGAATCTCTGGCCGGTATGCCATGTGATGTCGAAATTGCGTCAGAATTCCGCTATCGCAAATCCGCTGTTCGTCCGGGCAGCCTTATCATCACGCTTTCTCAGTCTGGTGAAACGGCTGATACGCTGGCAGCGCTGCGTCTGTCCAAAGAGCTGGGTTATCTCGGTTCTCTGGCGGTCTGTAACGTGGCCGGTTCTTCTCTGGTGCGTGAATCCGATTTGGCGCTGATGACCAAAGCCGGCACCGAAATTGGCGTGGCCTCTACTAAAGCGTTCACCACGCAGCTGACCGTTCTGCTGATGCTGGTGGCACGCATGGGCCGCCTGAAAGGTATGAGCCCGCAAGTTGAGCATGACATTGTTCACGCGCTTCAGGCGTTGCCTGCGCGTATAGAACAAATGCTGTCGCTGGATAAAACCATCGAATCTCTGGCTGAAGGTTTCTCTGATAAGCATCACGCCCTGTTCCTCGGTCGCGGCGATCAGTATCCGATCGCGATGGAAGGTGCACTGAAACTGAAAGAGATTTCCTATATTCACGCAGAAGCTTATGCGGCGGGCGAGCTGAAACATGGCCCGCTGGCGCTGATTGACGCGGATATGCCGGTGATCGTCGTTGCACCTAATAACGAATTGCTGGAAAAACTGAAATCGAATATCGAAGAAGTGCGCGCCCGTGGCGGGCTGCTGTATGTCTTCGCCGATCAGGACGCCGGTTTCACCGACAGCGAAGGGATGAAAATTATCCAGCTGCCACACGTTGAAGAAATCGTCGCACCGATTTTCTACACCGTGCCGTTACAGTTGCTGTCCTACTACGTTGCGCTGATTAAAGGCACCGACGTTGACCAGCCACGTAACCTGGCGAAGTCTGTGACCGTCGAATAAAACCGACCGGTTCAGTCGCTGATTCTCTGAGCGCCTTTCGGGGCGCTTTTTTATTGTTTCCGGTTTGTCTCTTTCTCAGTAAACGGTCACGATTTTCTTCTCTCAGACTTCGTAACCCGCGCCGGATAAGGTATAGTTCGCGTTTTTCTGAAGGTGCTTTGCTCAATGCAGACCGACTCCATTCGTCTTAACAAATACATCAGCGAGAGCGGAATTTGCTCGCGCCGCGATGCCGATCGTTACATCGAACAGGGAAATGTTTTTATTAACGGCAGGCGTGCCGCGGTAGGGGCTCAGGTATTTGCCGGCGATGTGGTGAAAGTGAATGGTCAGGTTATCGAGCCGCGTGATGAAGAAGATCTGGTACTGATCGCGCTGAACAAACCTGTCGGCATCATCACCACGATGGAAGAAGGTGAGCGGGACAACATCCGTGATTTCGTTAACCACAGCAAACGCGTCTTCCCGATTGGCCGTCTGGATAAAGATTCCCAGGGCCTGATTTTACTGACCAATCACGGTGATCTGGTCAACAAAATCCTGCGTGCCGGTAACGACCACGAAAAAGAATACATTGTGACCGTCAACAAGCCGATCACAGACGAGTTTATTGCCGGTATGAGCGCGGGCGTGCCGATGCTCGGTACCGTGACCAAAAAGTGCAAAGTGAAGAAAGAAGCGCCGATGGTGTTTCGTATTACGCTGGTTCAGGGGCTTAACCGCCAGATCCGCCGTATGACCAAGCACTTTGGTTTTGAAGTCACTAAGCTCGAACGCGTGCGCATCATGAACATCAATCTGAAAGGATTGCCGCTGGGCGAATGGCGCGACCTGACCGATGATGAACTGATTGAGTTATTTAAACTGATTGAAAATTCGTCGTCTGAAGATAAACCGGCGAAAAAAGCGCAGGCAAAAACTGCTCAGGCTAAGAAACCCGCTGTCACAAAACCGAAAAATACCGAAAAACCGGAGGGTAATTCAGGCTCCCGTAAGCGTTTTGCGCAGCCCGGACGTAAGAAGAAAGGGCGATAATTTGCCCGCTTTTTGTCATCTGCCGGTGTCACAACCGGCATTTCCCGCTTAAAACCCCCGCATTTTGCCCGTATGGTTCGAATTGTGACCAGTGTCATAAAACTGTCACATAACGTACATTTTACTGTCACTAAACTGTCCTATTTTCCTCCTGTGCCAAACACTTTAATTAACGTCGACATCAGTCGGGAAGTTTAAAACCACCAGGAGTGGAACATGAAATTGATGCGTAACACCGTCGCCGGTCTTGTAGCAGCGACTTTCTCCCTCACAGCAATGTCTGCTTTCGCTGCCACTAACCTGACTGGCGCTGGCGGTACCTTCCCAGCTCCTGTTTACGCTAAGTGGGCTGACGCATATCAGAAAGAAACCGGTACTCAGGTTAACTATCAGGGCATCGGTTCTTCCGGCGGCGTAAAACAAATCATCGCCAAGACCGTAGACTTCGGCGCATCTGATGCCCCGATGAAAGACGAAGATCTGGCCAAAAACGGCCTGTTCCAGTTCCCTACCGTGATCGGTGGCGTGGTACTGGCTGTTAACATCCCGGGGATCAAATCCGGTCAGCTGACGCTGGACGGCGCAACGCTGGGTGATATCTACCTCGGCAAAATCAAAAAGTGGAACGACGCGGCGATCACCAAGCTGAACCCGGGCGTGAAACTGCCAGACACCAACATCGCGGTCGTTCGCCGTGCTGACGGTTCCGGTACCTCTTATGTCTTCACCAGCTACCTGGCGAAAGTAAACAGCGAGTGGAAAGACAAAATCGGTTCTGGTTCTACTGTGAACTGGCCAACGGGTCTCGGCGGTAAAGGTAACGACGGCGTTGCAGCCTTTGTTCAGCGTCTGCCTGGTTCAATCGGTTATGTAGAATATGCTTACGCCAAGCAAAACAACCTGGCTTACACCAAGCTGGTTGATGCTGACGGTAAAGCGATCAGCCCGACGGAAGAATCCTTCAGCGCAGCGGCTAAAGGCGCTGACTGGAGCAAAACCTTCGCTCAGGACCTGACTAATCAGAAAGGTGACAATGCGTGGCCAATCAGCTCCACCACCTTCATTCTGATTTACAAAGATCAGCAAGACGCAGCGAAAGGCACTGAAGTGCTGAAGTTCTTCGACTGGGCTTACAAAAACGGCAACAAGCTGACGACCGATCTGGATTACGCAGCTCTGCCTGAATCAGTGGTTGAGCAGATCCGTGCAGCATGGAAAACCAACGTTAAAGACAGCAGCGGCAAAGCACTGTACTAGGAATACCCGTCATACCTGAAGCTGCACCGGCGTTAGCTGCGCTCGTTCACCCGAATCACTTACCTGAGTAAGCTCACCGGGATTCACTTGCAGCTGGCTTGGTGCAACTCCAATTATTTTGGGTATAGTAACTCTGCTTCATTCCCTCTCCGGCCGGGGAGGGAATTAAATCTGAATTAAAAGAGAGTGGTATGGCTGAATACAAGCCGGCTATCAAGGCACCCAGCAAAAACGGTGACATCATCTTCGGCGCTCTGGTCAAACTGGCTGCGCTGATTGTGCTATTCATGCTGGGCGGCATTATCGTCTCGCTGTTTATTGCTTCCCTGCCGAGCATCGAAAAGTTTGGTTTATCCTTCCTGTGGACGAAAACCTGGGATGCTCCGAACGAACAATTCGGCGCACTGGTGCCGATTTACGGCACGGTCGTGACCTCCATTATTGCCTTGCTGATTGCAGTTCCTGTCAGCTTTGGTATCGCATTATTCCTCACTGAGCTGGCGCCGAACTGGATGAAACGCCCGCTGGGTATTGCTATCGAACTGCTGGCGGCGATCCCCAGCATTGTTTATGGCATGTGGGGTCTGTTTGTTTTCGCCCCACTGTTTGCGCAGTACTTCCAGACGCCTGTGGGTGATGTACTTTCCGGTATCCCGATTGTTGGCGCACTGTTCGCCGGCCCGGGTTTTGGTATCGGTATTCTGGCGGCGGGCGTCATTCTCGCCATTATGATCATCCCGTACATTGCCTCCGTCATGCGTGACGTGTTCGAGCAAACGCCGGTGATGATGAAAGAATCTGCTTACGGCATTGGTTGCACCACGTGGGAAGTGATCTGGCGCATCGTGTTGCCTTTCACCAAAAACGGCGTTATCGGTGGCGTGATGTTAGGTCTGGGACGCGCACTGGGCGAAACCATGGCAGTGACCTTTATTATCGGTAACACCTACCAGCTCGACAGCGCCTCACTTTATGCGCCGGGCAACAGTATTACCTCCGCACTGGCAAACGAATTTGCCGAAGCGGAAGCCGGTCTGCACACTGCCGCGCTGATGGAACTGGGGCTGATCTTGTTTGTTATCACCTTTATTGTCCTGGCGCTGTCGAAAGTGATGATCCTGCGTCTGGCTAAGAAAGAGGGCCGTTAAGATGACGACACTCGACATGCAAAGTAACGCAGCATTACTGGAATCACGCCGTAAACGTCAGGCATGGCGCCGTCAGAAAAACCGTATCGCGCTGATGGTCTCGATGATGACCATGGCTTTTGGTCTGTTCTGGCTGGTCTGGATCCTGTTTACCACCATCGTCAAAGGTGTGGACGGGATGTCGCTGGCGCTGTTCACGCAAAACACGCCACCACCGAACACGGCGGGCGGCGGTCTGGCGAATGCCATTGCGGGCAGCGGATTACTGATTTTATGGGCGACGGTCATCGGTACGCCGCTGGGCGTAATGGCGGGGATTTATCTGGCCGAATATGGTCGCAAATCCTGGCTCGCTGAATTCATTCGCTTCATCAACGACATTTTGCTTTCTGCGCCATCCATCGTTGTCGGCCTGTTTGTGTACACCATTATGGTGGCAAAAATGGGTCACTTCTCTGGCTGGGCAGGCGTTCTGGCGCTGGCGTTGTTACAAATCCCGATTGTTATCCGTACCACGGAAAACATGCTGAAACTGGTGCCCGACAGCCTGCGTGAAGCGGCTTACGCGCTGGGTACGCCGAAATGGAAAATGATTTCGGCCATCACGCTGAAAGCGTCTGTTTCAGGCATTATCACCGGTATTTTGCTGGCGATTGCCCGTATTGCCGGTGAAACCGCGCCGCTGCTGTTCACGTCACTCTCCAACCAGTTCTGGAGCACTGACATGATGCAGCCGATTGCCAACCTGCCGGTGACTATCTTTAAGTTTGCGATGAGCCCGTTTGGCGAGTGGCAACAACTGGCTTGGGCGGGCGTGCTGCTGATTACGGTGTGCGTGCTGCTGCTGAACATTCTGGCGCGTGTGATTTTCGCGCCGAAAAAGCAATAAGTTCATTCATTATCGATGGCAGACGAAAACGGCTGCCGTCACTGTTTACCCGGCGTCGCCACGCGGCGCGCGAATAAGAGAGATGTCTTAATGAGTCGAATGACTGACGCATCCAACAGCAAGATTCAGGTTCGCGATCTGAACTTTTATTACGGCAAATTCCACGCGCTGAAAAATATTTCCCTGGATATCGCTAAGAACGAAGTCACGGCATTCATCGGTCCGTCCGGCTGTGGTAAGTCCACGCTGCTGCGTACGTTCAACAAAATGTATCAGCTGTATCCGGAACAGCACGCAGAAGGTGAAATCCTGCTCGATGGCGAAAACATTCTGGTGGATAAGCAGGACATCGCGCTGCTGCGCGCCAAAGTCGGCATGGTCTTCCAGAAACCGACGCCATTCCCGATGTCGATTTACGACAACATCGCGTTTGGTGTGCGTCTGTTTGAAAAGCTTTCCCGTACCGATATGGACGAGCGTGTGCAATGGGCACTGACCAAGGCCGCGCTGTGGAACGAATCCAAAGATAAGCTGCACCAGAGCGGTTACAGCCTGTCCGGTGGTCAGCAACAGCGTCTGTGTATCGCGCGCGGTATTGCGATCCGCCCAGACGTTCTGCTGCTCGACGAACCTTGTTCTGCGCTGGATCCGATTTCTACCGGTCGTATCGAAGAACTGATCACCGAGCTAAAATCTGATTACACCGTGGTGATCGTGACCCACAACATGCAGCAGGCTGCGCGTTGTTCAGATCGCACTGCGTTTATGTATCTGGGCGAACTGATCGAATACAGCGATACCGACTCGCTGTTCACGTCGCCAGCGCGCAAACAGACTGAAGATTACATTACTGGCCGCTACGGTTGAGGTAAGAACAATGGACAACCTGAACTTAAACAAACACATATCCGGCCAGTTTAACGCCGAGCTTGAACACATCCGCACGCAGGTTCTGGCAATGGGCGGGCTGGTCGAGCAACAACTGACGGATGCCATTACGGCGATGCATAATCAGGATGCCGAACTGGCGCAGCGCGTCATCAAAGGTGATGACAAAGTTAACCTGATGGAAGTGGCGATCGACGAAGCCTGTGTGCGCATTATTGCCAAGCGCCAGCCGACCGCCAGCGATTTGCGTCTGGTGATGGCGATCATCAAAACCATTTCTGAACTCGAACGTATCGGTGACGTGGCAGATAAAATCTGCCGCACGGCGCTGGAAAAATTCTCGCATCTGCATCAGCCACTGTTGGTCAGCCTGGAATCTCTGGGTCGCCACACCGTAGAAATGCTGCATGATGTGCTGGATGCGTTTGCACGTATGGATCTTGACGAAGCGGTGCGTATTTACCGTGAAGACAAGAAAGTGGATCAGGAATATGAAGGCATTGTGCGCCAGCTGATGACCTACATGATGGAAGATCCGCGCACTATCCCGAGCGTGCTGACTGCGCTGTTCTGCGCCCGTTCTATTGAGCGTATCGGCGACCGTTGCCAGAACATCTGCGAATTCATTTTCTACTTCGTGAAGGGTCAGGATTTCCGTCACGTGGGCGGCGATGCGCTGGACAAACTGCTGACAGACGGCAAAGACGCGCCGAAAGAATAATCACTGGCTGATACTGCCCACAAAAAAGGCCTCTTACGAGGCCTTTTTGCTATCCGCTCTATAACAGCGTCCGATCAGCACAATTACTTCATCACGTAGCGCAGGGCAACCATGACGGCCAGCTGACGGTAATGGGCGGTCTGTAAATCCACTTCATCCGGATTTTCAAACAATGCGCCGAACGTGTACTGGTTGGCAACCTGGTGCACGCACAGGCTGCTGATCAGACGGTGAACGTCGCGTGCCTGCGCATCTTCTTTGAACAGATGGCTTTGCTTGCCGCGCGCGAGAATATCTTCCAGCAGCGTTAATGCCGATTTGTTGATTTCACGGATGCTGGTGGACTGACGGATAAACCGGCCGCGCAGCATGTTTTCCGTTGAAACAATACGAATGAATTCCGGATGTGAGACGTGGAAATCAAAACTGGCTTCGACCAGTTTGACGATAGCTTCAGCGGGCGGAAATGACGAGAGATCCAGATCCAGCTCGTGCTGACGGATACCGCGGTAAACGTGCTCCAGCACCAGCATGTACAAGGCTTCTTTGGTCTTGTAGTGATAGACCACCATACGTTTCGTGGTGCTGGCGTTGGAAGCGATATTTTCCATGCGTGCGCCCATCAGACCGGATTCTGCGAATTCTGCCAAAGCGCTGTCAAAAATGCGCTGCTTCAGTCCTATCGGATCATTTTTACGTCCCGGCGCCGGGGAACTTTGGCTGCTCAGCGTCTTATCCTCATCATTAACCACATTCACGCCACAGAGATTAACCATTGCGTCGCTCAGTTACAATCTGCGCGTTCATACAACGCCTCTGCACTTGACGAACGTGGCGTGAGGGTCCACTACTGTAAGTATCGAAGCCTGACTTAAAGGACGCTATTTTGCCTGCAACCACCCGTTTACGTTCAATTGCGACAGTTTCAGTACCAGGAACCTTGCCTGAAAAGCTCACGGCGATAGCTGCTGCGGGATTTGATGGTGTGGAAATATTCGAAGACGATTTGCTTAAAAGCCCGGTCAAGCCGGTGGCTATCCGTAATCTCGCCGATTCCCTCGGCTTGCGTATTTTCCTGCTGCAGCCTTTCCGCGATTTCGAAGGCGTTCCGGCGGAAAAACGTATCGAAAAACTCGCCAGCGCGCGCCGTCAGTTTGACCTGATGCGCGAGCTGGGCTGCGATCATTTACTGGTGTGCAGCAACACCGATCCGCAAAGCTCGCCGGAGCGGGAGGTGCAGATTGCCGATCTCGCCGCGCTGGCTGAAATGGCGGAGCCTTATGATATCCGTATCGGCTTTGAAGCGCTGGCGTGGGGCAAACACATCAACCGCTACCGGCAGGCGTGGGATCGCGTACGTGAGGTGAACAGTCCGGCGCTGGGCATTGTGCTCGACAGCTTCCATATTCTCGCCGTGGGCGACAATCTTGACCGGCTGGACGAAGTGCCGCTGGATAAAATCAGCTTCCTGCAACTGGCTGATGCGCCCTACAAAGACATGAACGTGCAGCAATGGAGCCGCAGTTACCGCTGTTATCCGGGGCAGGGCGATTTACCGCTGGTGGATTTCGTCAGCACGCTGAGCCGAAAAGGCTTCACCGGACCTTGGTCGCTGGAAATCTTCAATGATAAAACCCTGCCGCTGGCAGATGGCGTGCGATCCTTAGCGGAGCTGGAAAAGCGGATGCAGGCTTACGATCAGGATCACAATTCAAATCCATTCATAGAGGAAATTTAGGTTAAGTTTTACATCGTGTATAATTCGGCGTATTAACCATGAAAAAACAAGGGAATGTTATTCATGGATTTCAGAAGTCAGATGTTGAAGAACGCGGTTGCCAGTGAGCAGGCCACTTCTACCCCTTCAGGCTGCAAAGCCTGCCAGCGGAAAGGATTACCAATCTACCCGCTGCGTGTCGCAGCGGTGCCTCATACTCTGGTGAATACAGACTGGCGACCAGATGTTCCTCAGCAAGAAGTTGAACTGACCGGAAGCGAATTTAAATATGCGCTGCGTACTTTACGCATGGGCTATGTGTATGTCTTGCTGGATAAGCGGATCTGGCAGGGCTATCAGGTGACGGCCAAAGGCTTTCTGCGACAATTCAATCCCTTCAATATGCCCGAAAGTGAAACCGTTGAACCGCTGAGTGAATCCTGTGCTCAGCACGGGCACGATGTTTCTGCCAGTTTCATCAATATCGATGACAAAAAATACAGTGAAGCCTGGCTGGCTTTCAGCCGCGATCCCTGGAGTAAAGAGGTGCTTGAGGAATATAAGTCCGAAAGGCGCCCGGTCAGTCGTTTCACCAAAATTTCTCTTCCGGAGTTGAAAAATAATCCGGCGAGTATACCCGCAGCGCTGGTTATGGATCCGCAACTCTCCTCAATGAAAGCTAATGTTGCCGAGTTTGCCACCGAGTATTTTTTCAATAATCCCAAAAGACTTACCGGTGAACCAGACGGTGGCGTTCACGGTTTTTTCCCCCGTACGGACATTGTTAAACAGAGAATTCTGGAACAGAAAATCTCGCACTTTAATGTTGAGTACCAATGCCAGACCGTGGCGCTGGCGCTGAATGACAGTGTGGGCGTGATTCAGGAACTGAATAATAGCCGTATGCAGATTGCGGAAGCGAGGCAGGAATATCTTGAGCTTCCCGGCGTCTTCCACCGACATATGATTTCTGAGGCGATCTGCCAGTACCTCGACAATATAAAAACTGAGGTAGTGAATAATCCCCGCCAGGCGTCATCAGGTCCGGGTATCGGGGGCGGCTATCCACGACCCGTTCCCTGGGAGAAAACGGTCAGCCAACAAACGCATCGTTTGCTGGAAAACTATGACGAACCGGCGCGGGCGTCCTTTGCCGCTGAATTTGAAGAGCGATTTACCTCCCCTGAAAAGCAGCTTGCCGCCATTGATACAGATCTTGCCGCCTGGTATCAGGCACCCGGCTGGCAGACGATCATTACGCATGATTATTCTCCTGATAGCAGTGCGGGGAGCTGGGCTGCGCAGATGCTGACGCTTGCTGCCTGTGTGCAGGGCGGTGCAATGGGCAAAGATACCTTAAAGGTCTGGGCGTTGTGGCTCGAAAAGGCTGACTCACCGGCGTATCAGGGCTTTACGGGAATGGACACCTCATTGCTGAACACTGTTTTCAACTACGGTAATTATAAAGCGGCGGCAACTTCCGATGAGTTTGGTCAGTATCTGAAAGGTGCTGCCATCCAGCGGAGCTGGGCTATCCGTATGCTGGCAGTCACTGGCTCTGCCGCCCGGCTGGGTAAGTCGCTGGCCGAGGCTCCCCGCAAAGGGTTTATGTGGATGATGCAGGCGGCCATGCTGACTGCGGGCGAATCCGTCGTTGTACTGAGATACAAGACGACCTTTCGCGGGTTGCAGAAACATCTCAGACATTCCGCTTCCCTGCGTCAGGCCATGTCGCAAAACGGCCCCGTGCTCAGGCTAACCGGTGGCAGTATGTCGGTGGTGGATGAAATTCAGGGGATGCGGGGCAAAGGGCTGGATACGCCGCTCTGGGTGGAATTCAGTGCGCCGGGGACGCTGGCGAAACTGCAAAGCGAGTTACCCGGCTTGACGGAGAAACCGTTCAATAACCCCGCGGTATTGGATGAATTGCACGATGTCTATCTTTCTGAGCTGTCGCTGGCAGAAAAAGGCGCAACCGGTCCGGTGCTTAAAGCAACTTATGCGCAGATCGCCAAATATGGCGAGTTAAGCCGCCGGCTGGTCAGCGGTGACGGTGCCGGCCTGATACTGGGGGCAGGATTGCTGGCGATGCAGTGGTTTAACTGGCGTGACCTGACGGAGCGGCTGAATAACTCCGTGGGCACTGATAAAGATCTCGTCGCGGATATGGCCATTAACACCCTGCTGATGATGGAAGGCTTCTCAGAATTGTCAGGTTTTGCCTACAAACTGGCGTTAAAGAAAAACTGGGTGGTGCTGAGCGCCGCAGAGCAGGTGCCCGCCATGGTCAGGTTTGGGGCTGTGTTAGGGGGGATTGCTGGTATTGCTGAGGGTATTCGGCAATGGGTAAACGCTTCAGAAGCCAAAAATGACGGTGATAGTGCAGCCGTTCGATTTTATTACGCATCATCCGCAACTTTTATTCTAGGTGGAGTCGTTGGTGGTATGTATGGTTTTAAGGGTTTTTTTGCCTTAACTAGCACGGCAGAAACAGGTTTTCTCGGACTCGGCCCCGCCGGCTGGGCGGCGATATTGTTAATTAGCGGGGCCATGCTGGCCTATGCTGGCAGTGAGTTGCGCACCACTGCGTTTGAAATCTGGTTGCGACGTACCTGCTTCGGCATTGAGCTGAAGCGGCATGGTAACGATATCGTCTGGCATGCCACCAGTCTGGAAGACCTGGCCGAAGCCCTGATCGATTACCGGGCGATTGTCAGCGGCATGGTGGCAGATGTGGCTTTTGCTTCTGCCTTTAGCCCGACCGGTCGCACTACCCTTGAGGGGGTGGTTTATGAACGCATCGATCTGTGGGTGAGTATGCCCGGATGGGCGGCAGGCAAAGGTGGCTGGTTCGTGCGTCTGGCGCGTGCCGGTGACGATAAGGTATTGTTCTCGCAATCAGTGAGTGCGCCGGGGCAGGCTGACGGGTATCAGGCTGTGGAGCCTTCCGGTTATTATAAATACCGTCTGTCAGTGGATGAGGAGACGGTAACGGAAGGCGGTAAAGAGAGGAAGGTAAACAGCCTGAATCTGATGGTCAGTGTCTGGGCGGAACAAAGCCGTACAGCGAAAGTGAAACTGGTCGCGAATTACTGGCCGGATAATACTGATGCGGATTATCAGCTGGGCCTGACGGTCAGCAAACAGGGATGATGTGATGAAACGACAGTCTAGGCTTGATGCGCCAGTTCGATACTGGGATGAAGATTTTCCTAAACAGGCAGACGATCAGAAAGCTCCGCCGCAGCTGATCCGGGTGAATGAAATCAATGATGTGTGGATGGAGATCCCGCGTTATGTGAATCATGGTTGGGGTGGGCTATGGTTTTTTTCAATAATCCCATTCTTTCCATTGATTACAATCATTATTTTTATTCTGGCGCCAGGGGTTGCTTCTAATCCACTACTACTAATTACATCTGGCATAATAATTTTTGTTTTTGTTTCACTGCTTATACATTTTTTTAAGATCGTTTTATTTGAACCCCGGGGCGCACCTGTTCGTTTTAACCGAAAGCGTCAGAAGGTTTATGTCTACGAGTACAAAAAAAGTATCTGGCCCTGGAAACGCTGGCCGGCGGTGATCAAGGTATTTGACTGGGCCGATATTCAGGGAGAACGGGTGCAGCTGGCCGGGCATGCAGACTGGGGGCACCGGATATACTGCGCGGTTTGTAAACCGGGAACATATGAGGTCGTGGACCGGTTTGTGCTCGCCTGGACGGTGGGTAACCTGCGCGATGCTTACAGTTTATGGAGCCACTGCTGCCACTACATGGAAGCCAGACCGGTGCCTAAAAACCCGCTGCTGACCGATAAGCCAGCAGACTGGACGCCGTTCAGAACGGTACGCTGGCCGCCTGATGTTGAGCGTGAATCAACCACCGCAACAGGGATGATGTGATGAAACGACAGTCCAGGCTTGATGCGCCAGTTCGATACTGGGATGAAGATTTACCTAAACAGGCAGACGATCAGAAAGCTCCGCCGCAGTTGATCCGGGTGAATGAAATCAATGATGTATGGATGGAGATCCCGCGTTATGTGAATTACGGGTGGGGGGGGTTATGGTTTATGGCCTTTATTTCGTTTTTTGCACTTTGTTTTCTTGTTTATGGCGCTATTTCGATAGGCATGTTTTCAGATATAGCATCGTTCATTTTCTATTTTCTACCTCTTCTTCCGGTTTTCTATTTTGTAGTTAGTGGTTTCCGCTCTGTTTTATTTGAACCCCGGGGCGCACCTGTTCGTTTTAACCGAAAGCGTCAGAAGGTTTATGTCTACGAGTACAAAAAAAGTATCTGGCCCTGGAAGCGCTGGTCGGTGGTGATCAAGGTATTTGACTGGGCCGATATTCAGGGAGAACGGGTGCAGCTGGCCGGGCATGCAGACTGGGGGCACCGGATATACTGCGCGGTTTGTAAACCGGGAACATATGAGGTCGTGGACCGGTTTGTGCTCGCCTGGACGGTGGGCAATCTGCGCGATGCTTACGGTTTATGGAGCCACTGCTGCCACTACATGGAAGCCAGACCGGTGCCTAAAAACCCGCTGCTGACCGATAAGCCAGCAGACTGGACGCCGTTCAGAACGGTACGCTGGCCGTCAGATGTTGAGCGTGAATCAACAACGGATCGCCCTTAACCCGTAATCTGATAACCCATCTCCCGCCAGATCCCCGGCAGTTCGCGCATGTCGTGGAAAGTCGTCACCAGCGGGTGATCCAGCGGCGGGTTATGCGGATCGGCGCAGTAGTAAAACACCGGGATGCCTGCGGTGATCCCGGCCTGTGCGCCTGCCACGGAATCTTCAACCAGAATGCAGTTTTCCACCGGCACATTCATGACCTCGGCGGCTTTGTACAATACCGCCGGATCGGGTTTCCAGCGCTGCAAATCGTAGCCGCTGAACAGCTTATCGCCCATGAAAGGCAGCAAACCTGTCAGTCCGAGGGAGTGCTGCATTTTGGTGACCGGGCCGTTGGAGACGACGCACATTGGCACGGTAATGTGTTCCAGCAATTCACGCGCACCGTCAATCGGCTCAAGTTTAGTGTCGAAAAGCCGCGCGACGTGCTGGCGGAACACCACTTCCATTTCTTCTTTCGGCACATCGATACCGTGCTCTTTATTCACAATTGCGACGATTTCGTAAAGTTTGACGCCTTTGTATTTCTTATACATTTCGTCGAAAGAAACCGTCACACCAAAATGCGCGAACATTTCGACGTAGGCTTCGCAGCACAACAATTCACTGTCCACCAGCGTACCGTCGCAATCAAAAAAGACACATTCAACCTGTGACATACTTTCTCCCTGTGAGCGTTTCATCTATTGGCGTGCATTATGGCACTGTACCCGAACGATAGATTTAATCCCATACATCCAGTGCTGGCGCTTTCGGGCTAAAATCCTTAGGATACCCCCCGATTGTTTTTCCCCCATTTTGGAACTCACCAATGAGCACACCACAGAGCAATGCGACTGCGGGTAAAGGTCTGGCTGAACGTCTGTTTAAACTGACGCAGCACGGCACCACCGTACGCACCGAAACTATCGCCGGTTTAACTACCTTCCTGACCATGGTCTATATCGTTTTCGTGAACCCGCAGATCCTGGGTGTTGCGGGGATGGATAAACAGGCCGTGTTCGTGACCACCTGCCTGATTGCCGCGTTCGGCAGCATCCTGATGGGCGTGATCGCCAACCTTCCGGTCGCTCTGGCACCGGCGATGGGTCTGAATGCGTTCTTTGCTTTTGTGGTCGTGGGCGCGATGGGCGTTTCCTGGCAGATCGGGATGGGCGCGATTTTCTGGGGCGCGGTCGGTTTGCTGCTGCTGACCATTTTCCGCATCCGTTACTGGATGATTGCCAATATTCCGGTCAGTCTGCGCGTGGGCATTACCGCCGGTATCGGGCTGTTTATCGGCATGATGGGGCTGAAAAACGCCGGCATTATCGTTCCGAACCCTGACACCATCGTCACCATCGGTAATCTGACCTCGCACAACGTGCTGCTGGGCGTACTCGGGTTCTTCATTATTGCCGTGCTGGCGTCGCGTAATTTCCATGCCTCGGTGCTGGTGTCGATTATTGTCACCACCGTGATTGGCCTGATGATTGGCGACGTGCATTACACCGGTTTCTGGTCGATGCCGCCAAGCATCACCACGGTTGTCGGTCAGGTGGATCTGAAAGGCGCGCTGAATATCGGTCTGGCGGGCGTCATCTTCTCCTTCATGCTGGTGAACCTGTTTGACTCCTCCGGCACGCTGATCGGCGTGACCGACAAGGCCGGTCTGGCGGATGAGAAAGGTAAATTCCCGCAGATGAAACAGGCGCTGTATGTAGACAGCGTATCTTCCGTTGCCGGCGCATTTATCGGCACGTCTTCTGTGGGCGCTTACATTGAAAGCACCTCCGGCGTGTCCGTCGGTGGCCGTACCGGTCTGACTGCGGTTGTCACCGGTTTGCTGTTCCTGCTGGTGATCTTCATTTCCCCGCTGGCCGGCATGGTGCCGGAATACGCCGCAGCGGGTGCGCTGATTTATGTCGGCGTACTGATGACTTCCAGCCTGGCGCGCGTGTCATGGGATGACCTGACCGAAGCCGTTCCGGCGTTCGTCACTGCGGTGATGATGCCATTCAGTTTCTCGATCACTGAAGGTATCGCGCTGGGCTTCATCTCTTACGTGGTGATGAAACTGGGCACCGGCCGCTGGAAAGAAATCAGCCCGTGTGTGGTTGTGGTTGCGCTGCTGTTCGTGCTGAAAATCGCGTTCGTAGACGGGCATTAATCCGCTGACGTCTGCTTAACGCCGATAAAAAACAGCCCGCATTTGCGGGCTGTTTGCATTTCTGATGACCGGAATTATTTGCTGACGCGGCGGGTATAGTCGGCAAATGCCGTCAGCTGGCCGCGCAGGAAATCGAGCGTCCCCTGATCAACCACTTCGCCTGTCTGCTCATCCACTTTGCTCTGAATGACGCCACCCATGAATTCAGGTTTGTTCATGACCATGGCATCAAGGAAAACCAGGATCTGGCGCAGGTGATACTGGCAGCGTGCGCCACCGACCGGACCCATTGAACTGGTTTGGATCAGCACGGGCTTTCCGGCCAGCGGCTGGTTTGGCAAACGTGAAATCCAGTCGATGGCATTTTTCAGGCCACCCGGTACGGAATAGTTATATTCCGGCGTGACGATAATGACGCCATCCGCCTGACGGATTTGTTCAGCAATCGCTTCAACATCCGCCGGAAAGCCTTCTTCCTGCTGAATATCTGCATCATAGAGTGGAATGGCACCGATGGAAGGTAATGCTTCAATCACGATGCCCTCAGGGGCGACATTCGGTAATGTACGCGCCACCATGCCGTTGTATGACGCTTTACGAAGACTACCTAACAGTGTGACAAACTTCAGTGGTGTAACTGACATGGCTAACTCCTGTTATGGATGATTTTACGAAAGGAACTGCCTGTAACCATAAACGAAAAACGGGTCGACGAGCGTAAACATAAGTGAAGTTTTATTTAGCAGGCGGCAGACTGATGAATTTCATAAAGTGCGGTGATTCGGACTGCTGATCTGTGGAAAGTGTTTGTGTGCGGGTGAAACCGTTTTCGGGTTCATAGCGCCAGCACTGCAAGCGGATTATCGAGGGAGATTGCGCGCATGACCAGGTTATCGACCCTTCAATATCACTCATTACCTGCGCCTCCGGTGTCACGGCAGACCGCAAACGGCCAGAAGCCGGATTCAGGCTGAGCGTCAGCGGACCCTGATCGTTGAGGCCGGACATCTTCAGCATGCTCTGGCGGATACACCACAGTTGCAGCGAGGATTCCACAGGATCGGATTGCATGGCAATCCAGGTTTTCTCCACCGCAGAAAGCTGTAACTGCTGTTGCGGATTCACCAGCGCACTGCGGGCATGAATGATTTCGAGATCCAGACCGACTTTCCCTTCGCTGCTGATTAAGACACCGACAGTGCTTCCGGCATACGCCAGGCTGAAATCAGGGAGATCAAGGGATTCGAAACTCGGACGACCGCTGGGTAAGGTGATCACGTTAGGTAGTTCAGCAATTCCGTACAGGTAGAAAATCATTTCTGCCAGAAGCACGCGGCCGTTTAAGAAACGCTTGCGCTGTTTTTCGGAAAGGTGTTTTGCGAATAATACGATCTCTTTGGGCAACCGGTGTGTATCCGGTTCTGCATCCGTCATTGCCCATCTTGCAAAATGGCACGCCATTGTTCACTCCATGATTAATGGTTCGACCGTATTTTCTCAATTGTTCTAAAGAATAACATTAAGAGAAATCATTAAAAACCGCTTAAAACTCGCAGTGGCGCACACTTCATTCACTTTTCAGACAGATTTTCATCACCATAAAGTGAAACAAATCACAGTTTTAATCGCCAGTTGAGAAGAAATCTCATCGGAATGATGTTCTGGATTTTCACTCATACGATCCGGGTTCCAGATATATCTACTATAGCAACATAAAGAATCGTCAGAAAATGCCGTTACTAGTTAAGCAGCGATCTCGCTGCTTCGCCTGTGAGTACCCTAAAATGTTAAAAACAACGCAATCCCGCTTTATCGCATTGATCAGCTTGTTTTTTATTGTGCTGGTCATCGTTACGCTTATCGTGATCCAGGTCTTTATTGCTCCTCAGCTGAAACAAACGGAAAGTAATCTGGTGGCTAACCAGGTGGATGATGTGGCCGTCGCCATTAACGATCGCCTGAATAAAGTTGAGTCTCAGGTACGCACTATCACCCAGACCGTCGCACAAATGGACAGCGACAGTATCGACCGGCTGCTGCCTGCTCTGGTTGATCAGTATGGTGATGCCGCCGTGTTTGGTGGCGGTATCTGGCCGTTGCCGAACCAGCGCGATCCCGCAAAAATCAAATTCAGCACCTTCTTTGCCCGAAACAGTAATAATCAGCTGACGGTGAATACTTTCTGGAATAGCGCAGAATCGCCGAATTATTTCGATCAGTCCTGGTATCTCGCAGCATCTAAAGGTGAAAAGGGGCAGTGCGTCTGGGCTCCGGCCTATTTCGATGACGCCAGCACCCAGCCACGCACCAACTGTGCGATGCCGATTTATAAAGGCGACAAACAGTGGGGCGTTGCCACTATCGACGTGACGCTGGGCTTCTTTAACCAGCTGGTGACGGAAATGGAGAAAAAGGTTCACGCGACAATTTATATTGTGGAGAAAGACGGCACCATTGTCGGGACCAGCCATTCCACGGATGAAAAGCTGCCGAAACTGGCCTCTCTGGGCGAAACTTCTCCGCTGGCGATGCAAATCCGCAAAGGTCTGGATCAGATTAACGATCAATCCTCTCTGGTGGCGGATTACGACAACGACGGCACGTCGCATACGATGTTCATGAGTAAAATTCAGGGCCCGTGGTATATCGCCACCGATATGCCGACCAGTCAGTTGCTGGCGCGCAGCCATAGCATTCTGACGAGTCTCGGGCTGGTACAAATCCCGATGGTCTTACTGCTGCTGATTGTACTGATTGCGGCGATTAAAGTGTTTATGCGCCAGCTTGCAGCACTGAATAAAAATATCGCTCAGCTTTCAGCGGGCGGCGCGGATTTAACCCGACGCTTACCGGACAGCCGCAGTCCTGAGTTCAATCAGATCAACCAGAGTTTCAACAGCTTCCTGTCTTTCCTGCAATCCATTTTGCGTCAGGTCGGTGACAGCAGTCTGGCGATTACCTCGGCGTCGCGCCAGATTGCCAGCGGTAACCTGGACTTGTCCGCGCGAACTGAAGAACAGGCCAGCTCAATTGTCGAAACGGCAGCCTCAATGGAACAGCTGACCAGCACCGTTAAGCAAAACGCAGCCAATGCGGAGGGCGCGAACCAGCTGGCGCGTGATGCATCGGCAGTCGCGGAAAAAGGTTCGGAAGTGGTGAAACAGGTGGTTGAAACGATGGGGTCGATCACCCGTTCCTCCCACAAAATCGTCGATATCATCAGTGTGATCGACGGCATCGCTTTCCAGACCAACATTCTGGCGCTGAATGCGGCGGTAGAAGCAGCGCGTGCCGGTGAACAGGGGCGCGGTTTTGCCGTGGTGGCCTCCGAAGTGCGCAGTCTGGCGCAACGCTCGGCGACCTCTGCGCGTGAAATCAAAAAGCTGATTGAAGATTCTGTGGCGGATATTTCCACTGGCAGCAATCTGGTGGCAACGGCGGGGACGACAATGGATGAAGTCATGGGCGGCGTGAACAACGTGGCGACACTGATGAACGAAATCATGTCTTCCAGTCAGGAGCAAAGTCTGGGCATTGAGCAGGTAAACGTGGCCATCACGCAGCTGGATAACGCCACGCAGCAGAACGCCGCGCTGGTCGAACAGGTTTCTGCCGCCGCGCAGGCGATGCAGGATCAGACCGTTCAGCTGGAAACCGTGGTTGCGGGCTTTAAGCTCTGATTTCGTCTGATTCAATATGTTCAAAACTGAGCGGTAAGTGAGCGACCACTTACCGCTTTTTGTTTTTGCGCAGTGATCAGTAAAAAGTGTTTTCAGTCATGTAGTTAATCAGGCTGGTCAGTTTAGCGCGCGGCCTGAAATCAGGCAGATACACCAGATGCACCACCCGGGGTTTCGGGATAAAAGACTCCAGCACCGGGATCAGCTTGCCGCTGGCGATATCCTCCGCCAGCAGGACTTTGGGCTGCAACAGCAAACCGGCGCCTTCCAGTGCCGCAGCACGCAGCGCATGACCGTCGTTGGACACATAGCGGCTGTTAACCGGCCACGCTGACGTGGTGCGTTCTGCATTCGCCAGATGCCAGCCTTCGCTCTGATTCCAGACGGTATGCACCAGACATGGATGCGTTTTCAGGTCTTCGGGCGTCGCGGGCGTGCCGAACTGCTGCAAATACCCCGGAGACGCGCAGATCACCATTTCATAAGGTTTCATCGGCTTCGCGACCAGCCGGTCATCGCCGATTTCGCCAATACGAATTGCTGCGTCAAAACCTTCGCCGATCAAATCCACCCTCGCGTTACTCAGTATCAGCTCTACATTCACTTTGGGATGTGTTTGCAGATAACGGGCCAGCATCGGTGCTATAACGCTCGAGCCAAGGGATACCGGCGCGCTGACCCGCAGCAATCCGGTCGGTACGCTTTGCAGGCTTTCCATCGCGCTTTCCGTGAATTTCATCTGATCCAGCACCCGTTTGCCGTTTTCATAAAACACTTCACCGGCATCGGTCAGGCTTTGCCTGCGCGTAGTGCGTTGCAGCAGACGGGCATTGAGATGCTTTTCCAGTTGCTGAATGTGTTTACCGACCATCACCGCCGAAATCCCCAGTTTTTCCGCCGCAGTGCTGAAATTTCCGGTTTCTACTACGCTGACAAAGACTTCAATATTCCGCAGCTTATCCACATTACAAATCCTGAGTTAGTACAGAACGAATAATACGAGTCTATATCTAACTCTCAGTTTGGTGAAAGATGATCCAACAAACAACGTTGAGGAAGCTGTGATGAAAATTTTAGTGATTGGCGGGACGGGTACATTGGGTAAAGCGGTGATCCGGGAATTCGGCGCAGAACATGAAATTATCACTGCAGGCAAGACGCGCGGTGATTTTCAGGTCGATATCACCGATGAAAACAGCGTAAAAGCGCTTTTCAAAAGTACCGGGAAAGTCGATGCGATTATCGCGACGACCGGCAGCCTGCACTTTGGCCCGCTGACTGAAATGACCGCAGAGCAATTCAATATCGGCTTGCAGGATAAACTGCTCGGGCAGATACGCATTGCGCTGATCGGTCAGTCATTCCTGAACGATGGCGGCTCCGTCACCCTGACCAGCGGGATCATTGCTGATGAACCTATCCGTCAGGGCGCAAACGCCACCACGGTCAATGCGGCTGTGGAAGGTTTTGTCCGTGGTGCGGCGATTGAACTGCCACGCGGCATCCGCATCAACGTGGTCAGCCCGACCGTAGTAGAAGAGTCGCTGAAAGCTTACGGCCCGTTCTTCCCGGGCTTTGAAGCCGCTCCGGCGGCTCGCGTGGCGAAAGCGTATCGCCGCAGCGTGGAAGGGGCGCAGACCGGACGTGTTTATAAAGTCTGGTAAGCTGTAATACTTTGAATACAATAAAAAACCCACATTTTGCAATGTGGGTTTTGTTTGATGCGAAGGGCGGATTACTTACCGATACAGAAGCTGGAGAAGATGCGCCCCAGCAAGTCATCCGACGTAAATTCGCCAGTGATTTCGCTCAGCGACTGCTGCGCCATGCGCAGTTCCTCTGCCAGTAATTCACCGGCCCGGGCGCCAAGCAGCTGGTCTTTACCCTGAACCAGATGCTGTGCGGCGTCTTCCAGTGCGTGCAGATGACGGCGACGCGCGAGGAATCCACCTTCCATATTGTGATTAAAGCCCATGACCTGTTTCAGATGGTCACGCAGCAGATCAACGCCATCGCCGGTTCGGGCTGAAAGCCGAATAAGTGAGTGACCATTTACTTCGGTTTGCCCCAATGCTTCGCCGGTGATATCGGCTTTATTACGCACAACGACAATCGGTAAAGACGCGGGCAGACGTGCCATAAACTCTGGCCAGATTTCCGCGGGCTCAGTCGCGGCGGTTGTGGTGCCATCTACCATAAACAGCACTAAGTCAGCCTGTTCGATCTCATTCCATGCACGTTCAATACCAATGCGCTCAACTTCATCGCTGGCTTCGCGTAACCCGGCGGTGTCGATAATATGCAAAGGCATACCGTCGAGGTGAATGTGTTCGCGTAAAACGTCACGCGTGGTGCCCGCGATATCGGTAACGATCGCCGCTTCACGACCGGCCAGCGCGTTCAGCAGGCTGGATTTACCGGCGTTCGGACGCCCGGCAATCACCACTTTCATCCCTTCGCGCAGCAAGCTGCCCTGACGTGCTTCAGCACGTACCGCATCCAGATCGCCCATCACTGTATTGAGTTTGGCTTCGATTTTGCCGTCAGACAGGAAGTCGATTTCTTCATCCGGGAAGTCGATAGCGGCTTCAACAAAGATCCGCAGGTGAGTGAGTGCTTCCACCAGATGATGAATACGGTGAGAGAAAGCGCCCTGAAGTGAGTTAACTGCAGAACGTGCGGCCTGCTCGGAACTGGCGTCGATAAGATCGGCAATCGCCTCTGCCTGTGCCAGATCGAGCTTATCGTTGAGGAAAGCACGCTCAGAGAATTCGCCCGGACGCGCAATGCGCACGTTTTCCAGCGCGATAATGCGTTTAAGCAGCAAATCCAGGATCACAGGGCCGCCGTGGCCTTGCAGCTCAAGCACGTCTTCACCGGTGAAGGAATTCGGGCCGGGAAACCACAGCGCGATGCCCTGATCCAGCGTGCTGCCGTCTGCATCCTGAAACGGCAGATAATCGGCATAACGCGGCTTGGGCAGTTTACCTAAGACAGCCTGTGCCACATCACGCGCCGCACGGCCGGAAATGCGCAAAATGCCCACACCACCGCGGCCGGGTGGGGTTGCCTGGGCAATAATGGTATCTGAGGTGCTCATAGCAATGATCTCTGTTGGTCTTTTTACGGATATGCAAAAGGCGGTCAAATGACCGCCTTTGTATTTTATCATCAAGTTTAGCGGTCAGGACGAAAGTCGCCCTGACATTCACTTATGACTTTTTCTTGTCGCGGCTGTGCAGGCCACGTTTTTCCAGCCCGCGATAAATCAGCTGCTGCTGGAGAATGGTTACCAGGTTACTGACGATGTAGTACACCACCAGACCGGACGGGAACCACAGGAAGAACACGGTGAAGATGACCGGCATGAAGGTCATGATCTTCTGCTGCATCGGGTCAGTGACGGTGGTCGGCGACATCTTCTGAATGAAGAACATCGTGATACCCATCAGAACCGGCAGAATGTAGTACGGGTCTTGCGCTGACAGGTCATGGATCCACAGGATGAATGGCGCGTGGCGCAATTCAATGGAACCAGACAGCATGTAATACAGTGCCAGGAAGATTGGCATCTGAATAACCAGCGGCAGACAACCACCCAGCGGGTTCACTTTCTCAGACTTATACAGCGCCATCATTTCCTGACTCATGCGCTGTTTGTCATCACCGATACGTTCACGCATGGCGGCCAGTTTTGGCTGCAGCATACGCATTTTCGCCATCGACGTGTACTGAGCGCGGGTCAGTGGGTACATGATACCGCGGACAATAAAGGTGATTACGATGATTGAGAAGCCCCAGTTACCGACGAACCCTTGAATGAATTTCAACAGTTTGAACAGTGGCTGAGAGATGAACCATAACCAACCGTAGTCAACAGTCAGATCAAGGTGAGGCGCGATGGCTGCCATCTTGTCCTGAATTTCCGGGCCAACCCACAGAGTGGAAGCCACTTGTTGTTGTGCGCCTGGTGCAACGGTAAACGGCGTGCCTTTGAAACCAATCGAAGAAATGCCGTTGTTGGTGCTGGTAAAGAAGGTATTGGTGTCTTTCGCTGACGGGATCCATGCAGTCGCAAAGTACTGCTGCAGCATCGCAACCCAACCGCCCTGAGTGGTGACATTCAGTACTTCGCTCTTATCGAACGCGTACTTCTGATATTTGTCATCACTTGAGGAGTATGCCGCGCCGCGGAACGTGTGCAGAGCAAAGTTATTGCTGCCGGTGTCACGGTGCTTAGGCAATTCGGTGGTTTGTTTCAGCTGACCGAACAGAGTCAGTTCAAGCGGAGCTGCTGTGGTGTTGTTGATATTGTATTCAACACTCACCGCGTAAGAGCCACGTTTGATCACGAAGGTTTTGGTGTAAATCGCACCGTTTGCCGCCGTGTAAGTCATCGGAATGCGCAGTTCAGACTGGCCTTCAGACATCGTGAAGTTATCCGAGCTGGTCTGGAACAGAGGACGTTCGCCGTTAGCCGGATTATCTGGACCGTTTTTACCTGTCAGACCGCTTTGTGCCTGATAGATGAAATTAGGAGTGGTTTCCAGTAACTGGAAAGGCTGGTCAGAGCCCAAAGTCGTCGGGTAAGCCTTCAGCAGAGCCTGCTCAATGTCGCCACCACGGGTGTTGATTGTTAATGACAGCACATCACTGTTAACTGTAATTAATTTGCCCTGTCCGCTACCAGGAACAGCCTGGTTAGCAGCATCACCGTTTGCAGTGTTCGCAGTCTGTTGCGTGGTCTGGTTGGCCGGTTGCGGAGCGTGGTCCGTTTGCCATGCCTGCCAGATCATGAAAGACACGAACAGCAGAGCGATGAGGAAAAGATTGCGTTGCGAATCCATCGTTAGAGTTCTCTGTTATTGTCGGTTTTCGGCGGTACGGGGTCATCACCACCTGGGTTCAAAGGATGGCATTTTAATACGCGTTTCAAAGTCAACCAACTGCCTTTTAACATGCCAAAACGACCAATTGCTTCAATACCGTATTGAGAGCAGGTTGGTCGAAAGCGGCAATGTGGCCCGAGCAACGGACTGATGAATAACTGATAACCACGTATCAGCTTTATCAGGATGCGGGAGCCTGTCGGCAATGTCGACGCCATAATTTCTCCAACGCTTCCGTCAGCGCGCGATTATCTAAATCGGCGACACCCTTCTTGGCGACCACCACAAAATCCATCGACGGCAGCGTATGCTGATTCAACCGGAAACTTTCGCGGGTTAGGCGTTTAATCCGATTGCGTTCATGTGCGCGTTTGACGTGTTTTTTTGCGACGGTGAGACCGATGCGGGGATGCCCCAGCTCGTTCAGGCGGCCGAGTATAGTGATTTGCGGCGTGCCAGCCCGTTGTGGCTGCTGGAAGACGAAAGTGAAATGACGGGGAGTTAACAAACGTAACTCCCTGGGAAAAGCGAGCTTAACCACTAAATAGGTTAGCTTTTATTACTTAGAAGCTGACAGACGGGTACGGCCTTTCGCACGACGGCGAGCCAGAACCTGACGACCATTTTTGGTGGCCATACGAGCACGGAAGCCGTGGCTACGGTTGCGCTTCAATACGGACGGTTGGAAAGTGCGTTTCATGGCGATTTCTACCTAAACTTAAATTATTACTGATCAGTAAACGCGAAGACATTTCGGCGAAAAAAAGACCGGTGCCTTTGTCGCAACATATAAAGAAGCGGGATTGTAATAACTGTACAGTCCTGAGTCAATTTACATTGCCAGAAATGGTTCAAGTGTTTACCAGAATTGCCCGTGGTCACACCGCAATATCCATCTGGTTATGACCATCAGGAACACAGGCTTCACACGTAGGGCTGAAGATTATACGGACTCTGCCGTAAATCGCAAGGATCCTCGCCTGATCCTTATCCACAGGGCGGAGATCTTTCTCGCAATGTGATGAAATTTAGCTCAGCGGACTCCTATTTTTTCACCACAGTGATGATTACATCGCCTATTTTAAAAAGGATCGGCTAAGCTTACCCACTTGCCGACCGCTGCCTGTGGATAAAAAGGATCTAAACTGTCAGGAAGGGGAGGATCTCTGTGTCGGATTGCGTTATGATCCGCCATTCCGATCGCGATCCCGGCTGGGTAGCTTTCGACACAAACCGTAAAAAGCGGTTCGCACGTGACTTTACGCCACTGACAGGGTGGTGAGAGAAATTTCCCCCATCCCCTTATACAGGCAGGCGGGACGTGTGCCAAAAATCATGATTTAAAAAATATCCTGATCCTTTTCTTTTTTGATACTTGTTCGAGTGGAGTCCGCCGTGTCACTTTCGCTTTGGCAGCAATGTCTTGCCCGTTTGCAGGATGAACTACCTGCCACAGAATTCAGTATGTGGATACGCCCCCTGCAGGCGGAACTCAACGACAATACGCTGGCGCTTTACGCCCCGAATCGTTTTGTCCTTGATTGGGTTCGTGACAAATACTTAAACAATATTAACGGCTTGCTCAACGATTTCTGTGGGGCGGATGCGCCGTTGCTGCGTTTTGAAGTCGGCAGCAAACCCATGATTCAGCGCGTCAGTCAACCCGTTGCGGCCAGCGTCAGTTCTCAGACTGCACCTGCTATTCCGCGTCTGGCGCCTTCACGTCCGAGCTGGGACAGTTCGCCTGTTCAGCCCGAGCTTTCATACCGCTCGAACGTCAATCCAAAACACACTTTTGATAACTTCGTAGAAGGTAAGTCTAACCAGCTGGCCCGCGCGGCGGCGCGTCAGGTGGCGGACAATCCGGGCGGCGCCTACAACCCGCTCTTCCTTTATGGTGGCACCGGTCTGGGTAAAACCCACTTATTGCATGCGGTCGGCAACGGCATCATGGCGCGTAAAGCCAATGCGAAAGTGGTGTACATGCACTCCGAGCGCTTTGTGCAGGACATGGTAAAAGCCCTGCAAAACAATGCCATTGAAGAGTTCAAACGTTACTACCGTTCAGTCGATGCGTTGCTCATCGATGACATCCAATTCTTTGCTAATAAAGAACGTTCCCAGGAAGAGTTCTTCCACACCTTTAATGCCCTGCTGGAAGGCAATCAGCAGATCATCCTGACCTCGGATCGTTATCCAAAAGAGATCAACGGTGTTGAAGATCGTCTGAAATCGCGTTTCGGCTGGGGCCTGACGGTGGCGATCGAGCCGCCAGAATTAGAAACCCGCGTGGCGATCCTGATGAAAAAGGCCGACGAGAACGATATCCGTCTGCCGGGCGAAGTTGCCTTCTTTATTGCTAAACGTCTGCGTTCTAATGTGCGTGAGCTTGAAGGCGCACTGAACCGCGTGATCGCCAATGCCAACTTTACCGGCCGTGCGATTACCATCGACTTCGTTCGTGAAGCGTTGCGCGATTTGTTAGCGCTTCAGGAGAAGCTGGTCACTATCGATAATATTCAGAAAACAGTGGCCGAATATTATAAAATCAAGGTCGCTGACCTGCTTTCCAAACGGCGCTCCCGTTCGGTAGCCCGCCCACGCCAGATGGCGATGGCGCTGGCGAAAGAGCTGACCAACCACAGCCTGCCAGAAATCGGCGATGCGTTCGGTGGTCGGGACCATACCACGGTGTTGCACGCCTGCCGTAAAATCGAGCAGTTGCGTGAAGAAAGTCACGACATCAAAGAAGATTTCTCCAACTTAATCAGAACATTATCTTCCTAGCGCTATGAAATTTATTGTTGAACGTGAGCATTTGCTGAAACCACTGCAACAGGTCAGTAGCCCGCTGGGTGGACGACCGACGTTGCCTATTCTGGGTAACCTGTTATTACAGGTGACGGATGGCGCGCTGTCGCTGACCGGGACGGATTTGGAAATGGAGATGGTGGCGAAAGTCGCGCTGTCTCAGCCACATGAAGCGGGTGCCACCACGGTACCGGCGCGTAAATTCTTTGATATCTGCCGTGGATTGCCCGAAGGCGCGGAAATTTCCGTTGCTCTCGATGGCGACCGTATGCTGGTAAAATCAGGCCGCAGCCGTTTCTCGCTGTCGACCTTACCGGCGACAGATTTCCCTAATCTCGACGACTGGCAAAGCGAAGTAGAATTCACCCTGCCGCAGGCCACGTTGAAACGTCTGATCGAAGCCACGCAGTTTTCTATGGCGCATCAGGACGTTCGTTATTATTTAAACGGTATGCTGTTCGAAACCGAAGGTGAAGAATTGCGTACTGTTGCGACCGACGGTCACCGTCTGGCCGTATGTTCGATGCCAATCGGCCAGTCGCTGCCTTCGCATTCGGTGATCGTGCCGCGTAAAGGCGTGATGGAACTGGTGCGTCTGCTTGACGGCGGTGACACCACATTGCAGCTGCAAATCGGCAGCAACAATATCCGTGCTCACGTCGGCGACTTTATCTTTACGTCCAAACTGGTTGACGGTCGTTTCCCTGACTATCGCCGCGTGTTGCCGAAAAATCCGGACAAAACGCTGCAGGCCGGGTGCGATTTGCTGAAACAGGCATTTGCCCGTGCAGCCATCCTGTCCAATGAAAAATTCCGTGGCGTGCGTTTGTATGTCAGCCATAACCAGCTGAAAATCACCGCGAATAACCCTGAACAGGAAGAAGCAGAAGAAATTCTGGATGTCGGCTACGAAGGCACCGAAATGGAAATCGGCTTTAACGTCAGTTACGTGCTCGATGTGCTGAATGCGCTCAAGTGCGAAGACGTTAATCTGCTGTTGACAGACTCTGTTTCCAGCGTGCAGATCGAAGACGCTGCGAGCCAGTCGGCCGCGTACGTCGTTATGCCAATGAGGCTCTGATCGGGCTATCTTACTTGTCATTTTGCGATTGGGCAGTGCTCGCAATGCTCACGTACTTGAGTACGCTCCGCTTGTTGTGCGCTGTCCGCACGCAAACTGACCGCGACGAAGACGCCCTGGAATTGGTTTAGATGGCCTTAACGCGCTTACTGATAAAAGATTTCCGCAACATCGAGGCGGCGGATTTAGATCCGTCGCCCGGTTTTAACTTTCTGGTCGGTCCCAATGGCAGCGGTAAAACCAGCGTGCTCGAAGCGATCTATACGCTGGGGCATGGCCGCGCTTTTCGCAGTTTGCAGGCCGGACGGGTTATCCGTCACGATCAGCCGGAGTTTGTTCTTCACGCCCGTGTAGATGACGGCGGTGATCGTGAGTTGTCGATTGGCCTGAGTAAAAGCCGTCAGGGCGACAGCAAAGTGCGCATTGATGGCACTGACGGTCATAAAGTGTCTGAACTGGCACAAATGCTGCCGATGCAACTGATCACACCCGAAGGCTTCACCCTGCTCAACGGCGGACCGAAGTACCGGCGGGCATTTATTGACTGGGGTTGTTTTCATCACGACCCCGGTTTTTTTATCGCCTGGAGCAACCTGCGACGGTTACTCAAGCAGCGCAACGCCGCGCTGCGACAGGTGAGTCGTTATGCGCAAATTCGTGCCTGGGATCAGGAACTGATCCCGTTAGCCGAGCGCATTAGCGAATGGCGGGCAGCGTACAGCGACGCGATCGCGGCTGATATCAGCGCGACCTGCGCACAATTCCTGCCTGAATTCGCCCTCAGTTTTTCTTTCCAGCGTGGATGGGACAAGGAGACTGAGTACGGCGAGTTGCTGGAGCGTAATTTTGAGCGCGACAGAGCCTTAACTTACACCGCATCAGGCCCGCATAAAGCGGATTTCCGCATTCGTGCCGACGGCACGCCGGTGGAAGATTTACTGTCCCGTGGACAGCTGAAGCTACTGATGTGTGCGCTGAGACTGGCGCAGGGTGAGTTTCTCACCCGACAGAGCGGGCGGCGTTGCCTGTATCTTCTTGACGATTTTGCCTCTGAGCTGGACGCCGACCGACGTCGGTTGCTGGCCGATCGCCTGAAAGCCACCCAGGCACAGGTTTTTGTCAGTGCGATAAGCGCTGAGCAAGTGACCGACATGATGGGTGAAAAGGGCAAGATGTTCCGCGTGGAACAAGGTAAAATAGCCGTTCTATCACAGGACTAAAAATGAGCGAGAAACGTTGATGTCGAATTCTTATGACTCCTCAAGTATCAAGGTATTAAAAGGGCTGGACGCGGTGCGTAAGCGCCCCGGCATGTATATCGGCGATACCGATGACGGCACTGGTCTGCACCACATGGTATTCGAGGTTGTGGACAACGCTATCGACGAAGCCCTCGCGGGCCACTGTAAAGAGATTCAGGTCACGATCCATGCGGATAACTCTGTTTCCGTACAGGATGATGGTCGTGGCATTCCGACCGGTATTCATGAAGAAGAGGGCGTTTCTGCTGCTCAGGTCATCATGACCGTTCTTCATGCCGGCGGTAAATTTGACGATAACTCGTATAAAGTTTCCGGTGGTCTGCATGGCGTGGGTGTTTCCGTCGTTAACGCCCTGTCGGAAAAACTGGAACTGGTTATCCGCCGCGAAGGCAAAGTCCATACTCAGACTTACGTGCACGGTGAGCCTCAGGATCCGCTGAAAGTGATTGGCGATACTGACGTGACCGGTACCACGGTACGTTTCTGGCCAAGCTTCAACACCTTCACCAATCACACTGAATTCGAGTATGACATTCTGGCGAAACGCCTGCGCGAACTGTCATTCCTGAACTCCGGCGTGGCTATCCGCCTGCTGGATAAACGTGATGGTAAAAACGATCACTTCCATTATGAAGGCGGTATCAAAGCTTTCGTGGAATATCTGAACAAAAACAAAACCCCAATCCATCCGACCGTGTTCTATTTTTCCACGGTAAAAGATGACATTGGCGTTGAAGTGGCGTTGCAGTGGAACGATGGTTTCCAGGAAAACATTTACTGCTTCACCAACAACATTCCACAGCGCGATGGCGGGACTCACTTAGCCGGTTTCCGTTCGGCGATGACCCGTACCCTGAACGCGTACATGGATAAAGAAGGCTACAGCAAGAAATCTAAAATCAGCGCCACCGGTGACGATGCCCGTGAAGGCCTGATTGCTGTGGTGTCGGTGAAGGTTCCGGATCCTAAGTTCTCTTCTCAGACCAAAGACAAACTGGTTTCTTCCGAAGTGAAAACGGCCGTTGAAACGCTGATGAACGAGAAGCTGGTGGATTACCTGATGGAAAACCCGTCAGACGCCAAAATCGTTGTCGGTAAAATCATCGACGCGGCGCGTGCCCGTGAAGCGGCGCGTAAAGCGCGTGAAATGACCCGTCGTAAAGGCGCGCTGGATCTGGCTGGCTTGCCAGGCAAACTGGCGGACTGTCAGGAACGTGACCCGGCGCATTCCGAACTGTACTTAGTGGAAGGGGACTCAGCGGGCGGCTCTGCAAAACAAGGCCGTAACCGTAAGAACCAGGCGATTCTGCCGTTGAAAGGTAAAATCCTCAACGTCGAGAAAGCGCGCTTCGACAAAATGCTCTCTTCTCAGGAAGTGGCAACGCTGATTACCGCACTCGGTTGCGGCATTGGCCGTGACGAATACAACCCGGACAAATTGCGCTATCACAGCATCATCATCATGACCGATGCCGACGTCGATGGTTCACACATCCGTACCCTGCTGCTGACCTTCTTCTACCGTCAGATGCCTGAAATTGTAGAACGTGGCCACGTGTTTATCGCACAGCCGCCGTTGTACAAAGTGAAAAAAGGTAAGCAGGAACAGTATATTAAAGATGACGAAGCGATGGATCAGTATCAGATTTCCATCGCCATGGACGGGGCAACGTTACACGCCAACGCCCATGCACCGGCCCTGGCGGGTGAACCGCTGGAGAAACTGGTGGCTGAACATCACAGCGTGCAGAAAATGATTGGCCGTATGGAACGTCGTTATCCGCGTGCGCTGCTGAACAACCTGATCTATCAGCCAACCCTGCCGGGTGCGGATCTGACCGATCAGGCGAAAGTTCAGGCATGGATGGAATCGCTGGTGGCGCGTCTCAACGAGAAAGAGCAGCACGGCAGTTCTTACAGCGCGATCGTGCGTGAAAACCGCGAACATCAGCTGTTCGAACCGGTTCTGCGTATCCGTACGCACGGAGTCGATACGGATTACGATCTGGATGCAGACTTCATTCAGGGCGGCGAATACCGCAAAATCTGTGCGCTGGGCGAACAGCTGCGCGGCCTGATCGAAGAAGATGCTTACATCGAACGTGGCGAACGCCGTCAGCCAGTGACCAGCTTCGAACAGGCGCTGGAATGGCTGGTGAAAGAGTCCCGTCGTGGTCTGTCGATTCAGCGATATAAAGGTCTGGGCGAAATGAACCCTGATCAGCTGTGGGAAACCACCATGGATCCTGAGCAACGTCGCATGTTACGTGTGACCGTGAAAGATGCCATTGCCGCTGACCAGTTGTTTACCACGCTGATGGGCGATGCGGTTGAACCGCGCCGCGCCTTCATCGAAGAGAACGCGCTGAAAGCCGCCAACATCGATATCTGATAATCGATATCTGATCAAGGCATGAGCTGATACAGAGTCCGAACCGGGAAACCGCTTCGGACTTTTTTTCGTCTGTGCGAACCCGCTTTCCGGCTGGCTTTACAGCGGGTAATCGCGATAGCATTGAGGAAGATTTCTTAAACTCTGAGGATGCTATGGCTATTGAATTAATTGCAATTGATATGGACGGGACGTTGCTCAATCCGCAGCATGAAGTGACGCCTGCCGTTAAAAAAGCGTTGTCAGAAGCACGGGCGAAAGGTGTGCAAATCGTTCTGGCGACCGGGCGTCCGTTCGTCGGCGTGCAGCGTTACCTGATTGAACTGGATTTGCAGCAGGACGGTTGTTACTGCATCACCAATAACGGTGCGCTGGTACATAATGCCAAAGATGGCAGCGTGATTGCCGAAGTAGCCCTCAGGATTGAAGATTATCATTACTTTGAACAACTGGCGCGCGAGCTGGGTGTGCATTTCCATGCACTCACCAAAACTGACCTGTTTACCGCCAACCGCTTTATCAGCAAATACAGTGTGCATGAATCTTTCACCACCGGCATTCCGTTGCAGTTCTGTCCGGCAGACGAAATGGATCCGGCGCTGACCTTCCCGAAAGTGATGATGATTGATGATCCTGAACTGCTGGATCGCGCCATCAGTCAGCTTCCGGCCGAAGCCAGAGAACGCTATACCATCATGAAAAGCTCGCCGTACTTCCTCGAAATTCTGGATAAACGCGTCAATAAAGGCGAAGGCGTGAAAGTGCTGGCGGAAAAACTGGGTATCGCGCGCGAGAGCGTCATGACGCTGGGCGACCAGGAAAACGACATCGCTATGCTGGAATACGCCGGAATGGGTGTCGCAATGGGCAATGCGCTGGACAGCGTGAAAGCCGTCAGCCAGTTCGTCACCAAAACTAACACCGAAGACGGCGTGGCGTTTGCGGTCGAGAAGTTTGTTCTGAACGACTGAGTTGGCAGAAAGGAACCTCGCAGCCATGGAAAAACAATTAACCTCTGATGCCCGCGGGCATCAGCTGACTAACATTAATGTCTGGACGCCGGACAGCCAGTGGCTGGTGTACGACGTGCGTCCGCATGGCGGTTCTTTCACCGGCTCAACCATTGAGCGGGTGAATGTCGAAACCGGTGAGGCGGAAGTGGTTTATCAGGCGCAAGATGGCGCACATGTGGGAGTGGTAACGGTCAGCCCCGACCTTCCCGCCCGTTATGCGTTTATTCATGGCCCGGAAAATCCGGATGTCAGCTGGCAGTACGATTTTCACCATCGTCGCGGCGTTATCGTGTCTGAGCCCTTCTGTGAAAAGGCGGTCACGCTGGATGCGATGGATATCACCGCGCCTTATACCGCCGGAGCCCTGCGCGGCGGCACGCATGTCCACGTTTTCAGTCCGGACGGTTCGCGTCTGAGTTTTACCTATAACGACCATGTTTTGCATGAACTGGATCCGGCTCTCGACCTGCGCAATGTCGGTATCGCCCTTTCCGGCTATCCCGTTACGCCGCCAAAGCATCACCCTCGTGAATACGATGGCAGCCATTACAGCGTACTGGTCAGCGAAACAACGCCTGCTCCTCAGCCGGCCAGCAATGATATCAACCGTGCTTATGAAGAAGGCTGGATCGGGGAGGAAGGCTATGTAAAAGCCGACGGTTCCCGGCAGCGCTGGGCGCTGGCCTTTATCGGCGATACCCTTTCTGCTGATGGCAAAAAGCATCCGGAAATCTTCGTGGTGGATTTACCTGAGAACGATGCGGATTACCGTCAGGCGGGTGATAAACCTTTGCAAGGCACGCCGGAAACATTGCCTGCGCCACCGGCGGGCGTGAAGCAAAGACGGATCACGTTCACTGAAAAGGGCATTGCCCTGCAACCACGCCACTGGCTGCGCGCGTCAGCGGATGGCGCACAGATTGCGTTTCTGATGAAGGATAAAAACGATGTGGTTCAGGTCTGGACGGTGTCACCCAACGGCGGTGAACCTGTGCAGATCAGTCATTCTGACAACGGCATTCAGTCGGCATTCAGCTGGAGCCCGGACGGAAAATCGCTGGCGCTGGTCTGCGATAACAGCGTGATGCGTCTTGATGTTAAAAGCGGAGTAATGCAGCGTTTGACGCAGAGAACAGAGATTGCGCCTTGCGCCGATGCGGTAGTGTATTCACCGGATGGCGGCAAAGTGGCGTTTATGCGTCAGTGCGGAGAATTCGCTCAGATTTTTGTGACCGACGCTCAGTAGCGCATTGAGTAAACCGGCCAGGTTTCGAAAGGATCTCATCATGTTGGCCGGTTTTTTACGCTTATTTTTTATGCGTTGAAGACTTGTGTCCGCGATCGGTGGTGGTCATTGGCGGAACGTGGTCGATATCCACGCCGTTGCTCAGCGCAATATTGTGTTCTTCACTCGCTCTGACGCGATCGCGCGTCGTCACTTTTCCGCTGCGGTAATAATCATAAGGCAGTAATACCGTATCCAGCAGGGCGCTGAACGGTAAATCAATGAGCAGCAGAGGCGTCATCGCCCAGCTGGTATCATCGCTTTTCATCATGTTCACATCAGCACGTGCGCCTGAATAATATCCGGTGTCTCCCCCGGTATGGCTCATCACGCTGGAACAACCGCTCGTCGCTAAAAAAACACATCCTGTCATCAGCGGCGTCAGTGCAAATTTCATCATGTTAGAACTCATCTTATGCTGTCAGGCTGAGTTTTTAAGTCAAAGTGACTTATACCACTCAGCACAAAAAATTAACAAAGCAAGCTGTAGCTCTGTGGCTGCGATCCCATTAAGTGTAATTACTATTTGAAATCTTGCAGGAATCTGCCTGCTCTCCCTGGCTTTTCGCTCTGACCTGTCATGTATTTTGGCTGTCAGCATATAAACAACAGCCAAATTTTTTTGTTTTTACCGGCTTGAAAAAATCCCTTTCGTCTCCATTTTTACTGTACGACGCAGGAGGAGGAACGCCGGAAGGGTTCTCCTGTCATCACTGCGACGCTGGCCTGTCCGAATGGAAGGCTATTTAAAAATACTCGCTGAATATCAGGAGAAGTGGGCATGCGTAATTTTGATTTATCCCCGTTATATCGTTCTGCCATTGGTTTTGACCGTTTATTTAATCTTATCGAATCGGGTCAGAATCAGGGCGGCGGCTATCCCCCATATAATGTCGAGCTGGTTGACGAAAACCATTACCGGATTGCTATCGCGGTCGCGGGTTTTGCCGAGTCAGAGCTGGACATCACGGCCCATGACAACATGCTGGTGGTGAAAGGCGCACATGCACCGACTGAAACCGACCGCACTTATTTATATCAGGGCATCGCTGAACGTAATTTCGAACGCAAATTCCAGCTGGCGGAACATATTCAAATAAAAGCCGCCAATCTGTCGAACGGTTTGCTGTATATCGATCTGGAACGCATCGTTCCTGAAACGTCCAAACCGCGGCGTATCGAAATCCGCTGATTTGTCGGCAATAAGTGCCGGCACTAAGTCACTGGCGGCCATCGTTATTGACCGCCAAAAAATGAAAAAGTTTAGGCTCGCCGTCAGGGAGCTGCACCGTCACATCCAGACAGGATGACGGAATGTTAAATCTCGCTTCAAAGAAGGAGTTATACCATGCGTAATTACGATATTTCCCCATTACTGCGTCAGTGGATTGGTTTCGATAAATTAGCCAGTTCAATGCAGGGCGCGGATCAGGCTTTTCCTCCTTACAATATTGAAAAGTCTGACGACAATCATTATCGCATTTCACTGGCGCTGGCCGGTTTCCAGCAGAGCGAGCTGAATATTGAGGTCGAAGGGCCACGTTTAACCGTCAGCGGTACACCTGCTCAGCCGGAAACTAAAGTGGAATATCTGCATCAGGGGTTAGTGATCAAGCCTTTCACCCTGAGCTTTACTCTGGCAGAGCATATGCACGTATCGGCAGCTGAATTTACCAATGGCCTGCTGCATATCAGTCTGGTGCGTGATGTTCCGGAAGCGTTGCAGCCGCAGAAAATTGCGATTGGTACAGAAAAACCTGCGCTGGAAAACACGTCGGCTTAAGAAGTGATCTGTTTATGTTCCCCCTGTAAGGGGGGAACATAAAACAGGGCGGGATGAGGAGTATATTATGTAAATCAGTAAGTAAAACGAGAGATAATTATTATGTTAAACTTTTTATAAACTTCGTAAAATAAAAAATAAAGAGCAGACTTGAAATACTTTCGTCCTGCTTCTGTGTCAGGGTAGGATATTTCACCGAAATTAGGATCAAAAAGTTTTATCCTTTTTTTTCCGGTTGTAAGACTTACTGAATGCCCGCTTCCCCCGCCTCTGATGCTTAACTGGTAGCCAAAGTTTGAATCAATATGTTTCATTAAGGTTTCTATTCTTTCCTCAATGTCTTCAATCGGTGATAGTTCAATTTTGCTGATAAAGTTAATATTCCCCTGAACCTTTATCAATAACTTAATCGCATCTGCAGTACTGACGTATTCTATTTGTTTGGGGGCAGTTATCTTTTTTGAATTGCTGACTGCTGATGTGCCTTTTTGTGCCATTGCCTGAGAGTTTGCCTGTTCAGCGGCAATTTTCCTCGCCCGACTGACCTCACCCATTTGTTCCTGATAATTCATGATGCCGAGTGTGAGCCGGTGGCACTCAGCGGAATCTAGATATTGTTTGAATGTGCTCCAGTCATGTCCTTTCACCAGATAGGCCGCAGACAGGCCCAGGCACACCCCTTGTAAACCATATAAGTTTTTATTTATCCCCGGAAGTCGGAAACTGCCAATCCAGGCCCCTTTCAGGTTTCGTGGATTGTCGCCTACCCAGTGATTTTTCCTCATATAAGCATTTTGATCAAAAGTAGAGTATTGACCCTGAGTTTGAGAGGCAAGTAGCGCTAATTTATTTTCTATAGGCATGGGCGATTTTTCTAAGAGTTAATTTATGAATGATTGTCTTACGAAAAAGTAGGGTTTCATACTAAGGTTTTTTCATAAGCGAAGTGCTTAATGATGAATTAAGTATGTGTTTAATTACGGAGATATTCAGGATTTGTTTTTAAATAAAAGATGCTTTCTGAAAACAAAAAGGCCAGGGTAATTAAGCTGTTACCCTGGCCTTAAATAATCGACTCTCAACCTTCCGCGTGCGCTTTTTCCACTTCTTCCGCCAGAATCTTCACACCGCGCTCGATCTGCTCTGCGTCAGGCACGTAATTCATGCGCATACATTGATGCGTGTGCGGCCACGGATGTTCCAGCCCCGGGAAGAAATAATCGCCCGGCACCATCAGAACACCGCGCTGTTTAAGGCGCTGATACAGCACTTCGGTGGTGATCGGCAAATCTTTGAACCACAGCCACAGGAAAATCGCACCTTCCGGTTTGTGGATCAGACAACGTTCTTCCGGCAGATAACGGCGCAGCGTGGCGATAGTTTCCTGCACGCGCTGGAAATAGAATGGTTTGATGACCTCGTTTGAAAGGCGCAGTAAATCGCCACGCGCAATCATCTCATGGGCTATCGCTGGTCCGACGCTGCCCGGAGACAGGCTGATAATGCCGTTCATATTACTGATCGCTTTGATGATTTTCTCATCGGCAATCACGATGCCGCAGCGTGAGCCCGGCAGGCCGAGTTTCGACAGACTCATGCACAGAATAATATTCGGGTTCCACAACGGCGTCGCGTCAGTGAACACAATGCCGGGGAACGGCACGCCATAGGCATTATCGATGAGTAACGGAATATCTTTCTGCTGTGCCAGTGCATCGAGGCGGATCAGCTCTTCGTCGGTAATCACGTTGCCGGTCGGGTTGGTCGGACGGGAAACGCAGATCAAGCCGATGTCATCAGTAATATTCAGATGATCGAAATCGACGTGATACTTGAACTGGCCTTCCGGCAGCAATTCGATGTTTGGCTTGGCTGAAACAAACAGATTCTCGTCCAGACCGGCGTCGGCATAACCGAGGTATTCCGGTGCCAGCGGGAACAACACTTTGGACATGCTGCCATCGGCACGACGTCCGGCGAACAGGTTGAATAAATAGAAGAAGGCGCTCTGGCTGCCGTTGGTCAGCGCAATGTTTTGCGCATCCAGCTGCCAGCCGAGCTCTTTCTGTAACATCTCTGCCAGTGCGTGGCGCAACACGTCTTTGCCCTGCGGACCGTCGTAGTTGCAAAGCGCTTCGGTCAGCTTGCCGGCGGCCAGCATTTCCGACAGCAGCGTCTGGAAATAATCCTGCATCTCAGGAATTTGTGCCGGATTGCCCCCGCCCAGCATCACGGCGCCGGGTGTGCGCAGACCGTCATTCATATCGCCCATCAGGCGTGTAATGCCTGAAAAACGGGTAAATTTGTCACCGAAAGCAGAAAACGTCATAGAAAACTTTGTATGTTATCAAAATGTGTCTTCCACCATAACGCCTGCAGCAAAACAGTGCAATCGGACCAGCGGGTTTTGACGCGGAGAAGTATTAAAAAAGATGAATACGAAAAATCATTCACTGTATTTTTGGGAATATCCCTGAACGGATCCCTTTATGCTTAATGACGGAGTAATAAAAAACGGCTTATGATATTTTTTCTCCCTTGGCATAATTATGTTTAAGAATATATAAATCAGGTTGATAAAATGAAAAGAAGCATACTTATACTGAATATCTTCACGGCAGGCGGAGGAGACCATGCGCTGGGAAAGAAAATAAAAGACATCGCGCGGAGCACCCAGGCTGAAGGGGCTTTAATTACGGTAAATGCCAAAACCAGACATATTAACATCCAGGGAAAGGAAGTGTTCAATCAGGGTAAAAAATTGAATTATGATGACCCGGTAATTATTGTAACGCCCCACAGTCTCCTGTCTCCCGATGTATTATCGACAATGCTGGCTGATTTTTTCTATCAGCTGGACATAATAACGTGCGATACCGTTATTCTGATTGATGAGATGGACGTCACCCGGGATGCCGCTTCATCTGATCGTGATTATAAAGCTGCCCTGTTGAGTCTGTGCTTAGAAAACATCATTGTCCACAGCCTTGGATTCGCTAAGAAATCGCTGGGTTATTTGCCCATGCCTGAGCAGGAAGTTATCAATGTAAAAAAATCAGCGAAACAGGAAATCATTAAATTACTGGATAGTTACAACTTATCGTTGCCGGCAAACTGTAGCTTATATCTTGCCTATTTAAGTTCTGACACCGTAACAACCTGCGCTCAGATTTTTATTGTTAATTCATTGATAGAAGACAGTGGTTTACTGAATAATTCAGCTTATGTTCTGGTGTGCAGGGAAAAAGGAAACATTGAACGATTACTGAAAAACCTCAAAGAGTCCTTGTCAGGGTCAATTTATAATGATTTGTTTTCTGAATGTCATTATTCAACCATGAATGACGAAAATATATTCCAGTGCCACGGCTTTTCCCGCGGTACGGGGAAGAAAAAAGTACATATTGTTATTACCCAAACCATTCCCGGCACGACGTTTAAAAATCTGACCAGTATCAGCAAGACCGGCATGATGTCGGGCGATCAAAGCCTTTCCGACTATTTGTCACTGAAAAAGCGTTTACCTTATTACGACAAGCAAACCTGGAAAGATCCTCTTATTAAAGGATTGAATGCCCGTGCCCGCGAACTGGGGGGCGAAGAGCTGCTTAACAAATTTAAGTCGATGGTCGCCGGAAGAAAAGCCTTTAATGGCAGCCTTTCCTTTAAGCTTCTGGCACCCGACGATGCCCCGACGCTGGCAATGAAAAGCAGTCTTCATGCGTTTAACAAGGAAATATATGCAAGAAAAGCCGACGGGAAAATCAGAGAGATATTAATGAGGTACCTCTGACCCTTCGAAGAATAATCGGGAGACCGGCCGCAGAATTTCGCACGGACCGGTCTTGCCCCTTCTTTATCTTACTTCTTCAGAACTTCCGGATTCACGCAGAACTGTTTCACGTCACCCTTGAGTGCAGCAATCAGGTTATCCACCGCGCAGGCCGCCATATCGTAGCGGGTCTCGTGGGTCGCGGAACCGATATGCGGCAGCGCTACCACGTTTGGCAGGCTCAGCAGCGGAGAATCTTTTGGCAGCGGCTCAGTCTCGAACACGTCCATACCCGCACCATAAATCGTACCGGCTTTCAGTGCTTCAATCAGGGCCGGTTCATCAATGACCGGCCCGCGACCTGCGCTGACCAGAATCGCGCTGGATTTCATTTTCGCCAGTTCTTCCTTACCGATCAGATGGAAGGTTTGTTCGGTCATTGGCAGCAAGATACAGACGAAATCAGACTCTTTCAGCAACTCGTCCAGCTCGCATTTACGTGCGCCAAACTTCTCTTCCGCTTCTTTATGCTGGCTGCGTGCGTTATACAAAATCGGCATATCGAAACCGAAATGCGCACGTTGCGCCAGCGCCAGACCGATACGGCCCATGCCGACGATACCCATGGTTTTATGGTGAACATCGATGCCGAACCAGTCTTCGCCAATGTTTTCGTTCCACTCACCGGCTTTCACGCGCTCGGCCACATTCACCACGCGGCGTGCAGTCGATAACACCAGCGCCATCACGGTATCAGCGACGGTATCGGTCAGCGCCGTCGGTGTGTGCATCATCGGGATTTCGCGACGGGTCAGTTCTGCCACGTCAAAGTTATCGTAGCCGACGGAAATGGTAGAAACCCCGCGCAGGCGTGGCGCATGGTCGAACAACTCTTTATCGATTTTTCCGCCAGAACCCAGCAGTCCTTCTGCGTTTTGCAGAGCATCAAAAACCTCGGCACGGTTTTTGTCAGTGATGCCATCGAATTCGGTAATAGCAAAATGCTCTTCAAGACGTTGATGCAAATCGGCAGGCAGTTTTTTGTACAGAACAATTGACGGCTTATTCATTACAAACTCCAACTCTTTAAATGAGTATTTTCAGATTTTCAGGTTAAGGAAACTTTCCCTTTCGGTTTCATTGCGGCCTTTCGTGGCCTGACGACCAGGGTTAATCCCGCAGAAAGCAGCAGCGAGACGGCCATAAAAATAAATGAGGCGGCCGGGCTACCGGTGCTGCCGTTCAGATAGCCGACAAACCAGGAGCCAAAGAACGAGCCCAGCGCACCGAGGCTGTTGATTAAGGCCATGGCACCGCCGGACACATTCTTCGGCAGCATTTCAGGAATGATGGCAAAGAACGGACCATACGGGGCATACATTGCGGCAGCGGCGACTACCAGTAAACTGTACGAAAGCCAGAAATTGTTTGTGCCAACGGCCCAGGAACCGAAGAACGCCAGGGCGCCGACCAGCAACAGCGGCCAGACAAACAGCTTACGGTTTTGCATTTTGTCTGATGCCCATGACACCAGAATCATCGCGATGGTTGCCGCCAGATAAGGAGCGGAAGAGAGCCAGCCCGCTTCGACCATGCCCATCGACTTACCGTCACGCAAAATCGACGGCAGCCAGAGCACAAATCCATACATGCCGATGCTCCAGAAGAAATATTGCAGGCAGAGGAAAATCACATTTCGCGAGCGGAAGGCTTCGCGGTAACCGCCGACTGCCTGAATATCTTTCTGTTCTTCTTCCAGCTGTTCGGCCAGGGCTTTTTTCTCCTGCTCACTCAGCCAGCTGACTTCTTCGGGTTTATCTTTGACGCTGAACCACCAGATAATCGCCCAGATCACCGCCGGAATGCCTTCAAAGATAAACATCTCCCGCCAGCCAAACGATTTGATCAGATAGCCGGAAAGCACCGACATCCACAGCACCGTGACCGGATTACCCAAAATCAAAAACGTATTGGCGCGCGAGCGTTCGGATTTCGTAAACCAGTTGCTGATGTAGACCAGCATAGCGGGCATCACGGCTGCTTCCACCACGCCGAGGGCAAAGCGGATCACCGCCAGCATCGGGATATTCGTCACCACGCCGGTCAGCGAAGCAAAACCGCCCCACAGCAATAAACACCAGAAAATCAGTTTCTTAACGCTGCGCCGTTCGGCATAAATCGTGCCGGGGATCTGGAAGAAAAAGTAGCCGAGGAAAAACAGGGCACCGAGCAGGGAGGACATCCCTTTGGTGATGTGAAGATCATCATTGATACCGGCCGCCGACGCGAAACTGAAGTTTGAGCGATCGACGTACGCCAGACTGTAAGTGATGAACACGATTGGCATGATGTACCACCAGCGGCGCGAGGCCAGTCTGGACTTGTTCATAACGGTATCTCCTGATAATGCCTCAGCCTTCCCCGCACCGGTGAGGGTGCCGCGAAATCAGCCGCGTAAAACGTCCACGTAATGGCGCGTTACGGCGGTCAAATCATCCCCTTCAAGCGGGAATTCGATGCCGCGCGGAACATCCTGAGGCAACATTTTCAATAAGGGTTCCCAGCTGCCATCGCTGTTATCGAGCGCCACGGCGTGCCATTTACCAGCACGTTTTTCCGCTGCTTTCACATGCACATAACCGACATGACGTGCCAGACGCTCAGCGGCAATCGCCGGATCCTGTCCGACCCACAGCCAGTTGGCCATGTCGAAAGTCATACTCAATGGCAAATGCAGGGATTCCGCGGCAAACATGAAGGCATTGATGCGCGACAGAATTCCGCATTCCGGGGTCTGATCGTTCTCCACTACCAGCTTCACCGGGCTGGATGCCAGCACCACTTTCAGCGGTGTCAGATCCTGACCCGGTTCAAATTCACCGAGTGAAAACTTAATCGTGCGGGCATTGAGAATGCGCGCCTCTTCAAAATATTGTGGTGCATCAGGATTAAGCTCGCCACCCGACAACTCTCCACCCGTCAAAAACAGCGGGAAGGGCACCGAGTAAACCGCAAACAATCCGTGATGCTGAATTTTTTCCGCCAGCGCCGGCAACGTATCCAGCTCCTGCGGGGAGAACAATTCACGGCGGATTTCCACGCCATCGGCTTTTGCCGCGGCAATGACAGAAAGCAGTTCAGCCTGACCACCGAGGTCTTTCACTACGCTGTTGCCGTAGGCGGCGGTGACAATGACGATTTCTCTTTTCATGAACGTTTTTCCTGTGTGGGCGCGCTGCCAATAAGGTGCAGGCAATCATTTCGACACCTCATTTTAGTCAAGCAAATGAGACGTCGTGCCGTTGTTAACGTTTTGTTTCGTTTTATACAACCTAATTGGAACCGGTTCCAGACGACAGAACAAAAGCCCGAAAATATGATCCCGCTCACGAAGAACGGGCAGGAAATCGGGAAGTAAAAGGGATCAGCGAGCTGCGGTAGAACCGCGCGCAATGAGTTCGCCGGAGAACTCCAGGTCTTTAACCGGCTCAGTATTGCCCTGAATGCGGGTCACCAGTTGTCTGAGCGCCGCCACGCCCATGTCGTAAGTGGGTTGCTTGAGGGTGGTAATGCCGACGCCCGCCAGATCGGCCCACACCAGTTCATCGAAACCGGATAAACCGATGTCCGGCCCCCAGCGGAGATTCAGCCGCTGCATGGCGCGCGCGACCTGTAGTGTCAGTGCGCCATTCACGCACATCACCGCTTTGTGTTTATCTGCGTGTCGCGCGACAAAATCGCGCAGCAAATTGTCCAGCCCTTCGGTGTTATACAGCTCAATTTCACCCTGTTCGCCCGTCAGTTGCGGGGATTGCTGCATCCGTTGCAGGAACGTGCGCAGGCGGTCGAAACGGGTATTGACGGTGGCGGGTTCGCTGACGAAAAGCAGCGCTTCGAAACCTTGTTGTACGAGGTGATCGGTCATCATCTGTGTGGCTTCGACGTTTTTCAGGCCGATGACGTCGCAGGCGAAATTCGCGACTTTGCGGTCAATCAGCACCATCGGTAAATTGGCCTGTTGCAGCGTGGAAATCGCCGCTTCGCGCATACCCACGGCGTTCACTACAATGCCATCCACGCGATAACTGCTGAGCAGTTGCAGGTAATGCTTTTCCTGATCCAGCTCGTTGTTGGTGTTACACACCAGCAGCGTCAGCCCTTCCTGACGGCAGGCGGCTTCAACGCCGCGCATCACATCGACAGAATAGGGATTGGTAATATCGGCGAGGATCAGCCCGATAAGACGCGTCTGGCCGCTTTTCAGGCTGCGCGCCATCTGGCTCGGCTGATAATCGAGCAGGGAGATGGCCCGCCCGATGCGCTCTTTCAGCGAATCGGACAGCAGGTGTTGTTCACCGTTGAGATAACGTGAAACGCTGGTTTTACCCGTTTTAGCGGCGCTGGCGACGTCACGTATCGTGGCCCGAACCGCCGCGCCCGGTTCCTGTTTTTTACTCACAGCCTTTCTCCCCTCATGCTTGTCCCACGGAGACTAGCACAGAGTGCCGAAAGGCTGCATCCCGTAAGTCAGCGCAATCCTTCTGCCGTCTGGACGCCGGAAACCGCCCCGGGCTCAGGTCTGCTGCTCAGCGTAAAGGCCGAAATGATCGTCACGCCAAAGGCAATACCGCCGAGGATCAGATAGGTATCGCTGAACCCGATGCGGTCGTACAGGTTACCGGCAAATGCGGAAAGGAAAATCGCTGCCAGCTGTTTGGCAAAGTTAAACCCGATCAGATAAATGGTCGCCGAGAACCGGACATCAAAAATCTGCGTGATGTATTTGAACACACCGACCAGCAGGAACGGTACTTCCAGCGCGTGCAGCATTTTCAGCAGGATCACTTCGATGGCCGTGGTCGCAAATGAGGAACCGACAATGCGGATCGACATAATCGTACCCGCCAGCAGCAACGTATTTTTTGCGCCGATGCGGTTAATAATCCACGGAGAACAGAACATAATCAGCGCGTTACACAACTCACCGGCGGTGGTGACGTAGCCGAACATTTCCGTGCCCTGTTGCGGAGAAGCAAAGAAGGTTTTGAAGAACGTCGCGAACTGCTGATCAAACACGTCATACACGCAGGCCACGCCAATCACGTACAAAATAAGCATCCACAGTTTGCGTTCTTTCAGTAACAACGCCGCCGTTTTCACCGAGAATTGCGGCTGATTGGCTCCGAGTTTATCCAGCACCTGCGCGTTTTTGTTTTCCTGCGGGCGGGCAATCAGCAGCAAAATCATCAAAATGATCGCCGCGCCGGAACCCATCCAGAACACAATGTCCGGATTGATGTTAAACAGCACGCCTGCCGTCGAGGCGCAAATCCCCCAGCCGAAACAACCGAACATCCGCGCCTTGCCGTATTCAAATGAGCTGTTGCGGCTGACTCTTTCGATATACGCCTCAGTCGCGCCCGAACCGCCCGCGAACACGAAACCGATGTAGGCGCCACCGAGAATGGCCCCGAGCACAATATTGAGTTTTAACAATGGCGCGAAGACGTAAATAAAGAACGGCGCAAACAGGAACAGCAGCACGGCGATGACCCACAGAAGATGTTTCTTCAGGCCGAGCTTGTCAGAAATGATGCCGAAAACCGGCTGAAACAGAATAGCGAACAGCGACATGCTGGAAAACACGATGCCAGTTTCCGTTTTGCTCAGGCCGATCACGTCAGAAAGCCAGATTGGTAAAAACGGATAACAGGTCGCCATAATGAAGAAGTAGAGGAAGAAATAGCTGCCAAATATCCAGAAGTTAGTATTGTTTTTATAGAAGCAACGATCGGAAGTTTGTGTAGGGTTCATAGTGATTTCCTTGCCGAAACCATGAAAACCGGCACTGTCGTACCGGCGTTTTTTGTTGTTATCTGATTTCTTCGAAGCCCAGAAGCAGGGCGCTTTCCGGATCCAGCACCGGCAACGCCAGCCCGGCATTCGCCAGCCATTCACCGCTCAGCACCGGCGATTCATGCAGCCAGGCCGGTTGCACGCGCATGGTGTGACCGCTGCCGCCGCCTTTCAGCAACGGCGGTTCGTCCAGCACCGTCACGCGATAACGCGCTTCAGGTTTCAGCCCCGGCACCCGTAACGATCCGGGCAATGACCAGGTCGGCATCGCCAGCTGGCTGATCAGAAATACTGCGCTGCCGGCGTTTTTACTGACCACGCCGTTAATCAGCACCGTCTCGTCATGCGTATCCACGCGGTACACATCGCCGCTGTGTAATAACGGGCGCAACTGCTGATGCAGCCGGGTGTATTTCGCAAAACCGGCGCGCTCCGCCTCGCCTTCTTTCACCGGATCCAGCTCAATGCCCATGTGACCGAACAACGCGGTCAGGCCGCGGAATTCAATGCTGTGCTGGCGTGACGTGGCATGGCACAGCTTGTTGCCGATGTGCGATCCCATCACTTCCGGCGGGAAGAAATAGCTCATGCCGCGCTGAATTTTCTGTCGCTCCAGCGCGTCGTTATTGTCAGATGTCCAGAAACGATGGCTGCGTTTAAGCACCTCGAAATCAATACGGCCACCGCCGGACGCGCAGGATTCAAACTCGATGTGCGGAAAGCGTTCGCCCAGCACATCCAGGAGACGGTAAAACTCATGCGTTTGCGCCGTCAGCGCCGCGCGACCTTCGTGACCGGGCTGAACGATTTCGCGGTTCATGTCCCATTTCACGTAATCCACATCGTGCTCGCCGAGCAGCCAGCTCATGCGCTCCACAAGATAATCAAAGACCTGCGGATTATTCAGGTCGAGCACGAACTGATGACGCCCGCTAGGTTGCTGATAACCGGGCAATGCCAGCAGCCAGTCGGGATGGGCGCGATATAAATCTGAATCCGGGTTAATCATTTCCGGCTCGACCCAGATACCAAATTCCATGCCGAGATTTTTGACGTGGTCGATCACCGGTTTCAGGCCGTGCGGGTATTTCTTCTCATCGAGATACCAGTCACCCAGCGCGGCGCGGTCGTGGTCGCGGCCACGGAACCAGCCGTCATCGATAATGAAGCGTTCCACGCCTAACGCGGCGGACTCAGTCGCCATCTGCATGATGTAGTCTGGATCGTGATCGAAATAAATCCCTTCCCAGGTGTTGAAATGCACCGGACGCGGTTTCTCAGCCGGGAAGCGCAAAATCTGTTCGCGCACAAAGCGGTGGAATTGCTGACTCATGCGGTTCAGGCCGCAGGCGGAATAGCTGGCGTACAGCCACGGCGTTTCCAGCGTTTCACCTTGTTCAAGCCGTTGTTCGCCTGGGAAATACAACGCTTCGGCCTGCACCAGACGCCGGCCGTCGATTTTGATGTCAGCGCGCAGACGATGGTTGCCGCTCCAGCCCAGATGAATCCCCCAGACTTCGCCCTGTTCTTCGCTGAAACCCGGATGACCGATCATCATCGCCGGGAAATATTCGGAAGACGTTTTACCGCGCCGATTTTCCTGAATGATGCCGCCGTGATCCAGCTGCGTGCGGTGTGGCTGGAACTCCTTGATCCAGCGGCCATGAAACGCCATTACCTCGGCGGCGCGCTCCGGTAGCGGCAGCGTCACAGCCAGCCGCGTCACCTGATAGGTGCCAGGCTTGAGATTGGTCAGCGCATTACGCGTCTGCAAAACACCGCTTTCATCAAGGCGCAATTCGCTGCGAAATTGCAGACCGGCTATCGCGTCTTCGGTGGTGATGGTGAGCTGATTCCCGTCGTGCTTTACCTGTGTGGTATTGAACACCGGCGACCAGTCCAGCCCGTCGCGATGGCCTTCCATCCCCGGTGTGCCGAAAGAACCGCGTCCGGAATCCGCGCTGACATTCACCGGCGCTTCCACATCAATCCGGCCATTGGGCACGGCGCGGCTCAGCGAAATGATGTCATCTGCGGAAAACTGACTGAGGCGGTTTCCCCAGTAAAGAATTTCGGCGTAAGGCGTGCAACGGACGATCAGGCTGGTATGCCCGCCGGTTAAATGAACAATCTGGTTTTCCATATAGTCACTGCTCCACAGAGAGATTTGCGCTGATAAGACGCGATCAGGTGGAGTAACTATTGATCCGAAACGTTTCGGATGGGAAATGTGAAGGTTAAAAACTGTGATATAGGGTGGAAAAATAATCTAAGGGGGAAATATCAGCGTGGTGGATGGACGGTGACGCCCGCCTGCAATTCCGGTTGCCAGAGAACCTGCAGGTTTTTCAGCGGTTCGTTGCGGATCAGCGCCATGGTCATGGTGGCGATTTGCAGCCCGACCGCTTCACGCGTGCCCTGACGGACAGCGGTCACGGCCACATCGGGCACGCTGTCGCACGGCAATCCGTCAAAGATTATCAGGGAAACAGCGCCGCTGAGCAGTAAACCAGCTTCATGCAACGCCAGCGCAGCGCCTTCGCCATGCATATTACAGTCGCAGACGATCGCCGTCGGTGGCACCGGTAAGGCCAGCAGCGCCTGCGTAGTCTGATAACCGGCGCGGCGGCTCGGGCTGATTTTATGCACGTAATCAGGATGATGTGGCAGGGCGTTTGACTGCAATCCGTCGAGATAACCCTGATAGCGCTGACCGATAAACGATTGCTGGTTATTTTCGCCGAGAAACGCGATGCGCTGATGCCCGAGCGCGGCGAGATGATCGACCGCCATCTGCATACCGGCGCGGTTATCGAAATCAAACCAGGCGTAATCCTGCGTCAGACATCCGCTGCGCCCGAGCGCCAGAAACGGAAAATTACGCTGCTGCAAATCCAGCAGTCGCGGATCGTTATCCAGCGTATGCGCCACCAGCATGGCATCGACGCGTTTACTTTCGATGAGTCTGCGCCACGAAAAGGTGCCCAGTTCATCCGGCACCAGCAGTAAATCGATTTCATATTTTGCCAGTTCGCGGGTGATACAGCCGACCATTTCTATAAAGGCGGAATTGCTTAACGGATGAGACGTGAAGGGGAAAATGAGGCCAACGGCGTCGATTTTACCCATTTTCAACCGGCGGGCGAGGGTGTTGGGCCGGTAGCCACGTAAATCTGCCGCCGCCTGAACGCGTGCTTTGGTGTCCGCTGAAACGTCATCGTACCCGTTCAGCGCACGGCTGACGGTGGTGACAGAGAGACCGAGATCTTTCGCAATGGCTTTCAGAGACATACTCACATCCGTTACACAGGTGGAAAGGCACGTGGCGGGAGAATATCACAAACGCGAAAACGGAGCCGGGTGGCTCCGTTTTTATCAGGGGGATGACGAAATTTACTGCAACGGACTGAGGGTGATCTCGACGCGACGGTTCTGCGCTTTGCCCGCTTCGGTGCTGTTGCTGGCGATCGGATTGTCCGGGCCAGCGCCAGTGGTATGAACGCGGCTGCCTTCAACACCTTGCGTGATCAGCGCGCTGCCCACGCCGTCAGCACGTTGCTGCGACAGCTTCATGTTGAGCGCACGGGTGCCGGTGCTGTCGGTGTAACCGACGACGTTGACGGCGGTTTTCGGATACTCTTTCAGTACCATCGCCACGCCGGTCAGCGTGTTAGCGCCAGCGGGTTTCAGCGTGCTGCTGTTGGTATCGAAGGTCACGTTATTTGGCATGTTCAGCACGATATTATCGCCCTGACGGGTCACGCTGACGCCGGTGCCTTTCATTTTGTCGCGCAGTTTAGATTCCTGCACATCCATGTAATAACCTGCACCGCCACCCAGCGCGGCACCGGCTGCGGCACCGATCAACGCGCCTTTGCCGCGGTCGTGTTTAGAAGAAGACAGCATACCGACGCCTGCGCCGAGCGCGGCCCCAAGACCTGCGCCAATGCCGGATTTCCCTGCTTCTGATTCGCCGGTGTAAGGGTTAGTGGTACAGGCCGACAGGCCCAGGGTGGCGCAAAGTACGCCCGCAACCACAACTAATCTTTTGCTCATCTTATTTCCTTCAGGATGTTTATTATTCAGAACTTCACCGCTGCATTATGACTGCCTGATTTCCGACAAGTTGCACAGAAAAAGGTGTCAAAACATAAACAAATGCAACGGGAGGACATCAGTCCTGCGGCGTTCTGGCGCTCTTTATGCGCAATTTCGCGGTGTTAAGCAGTAGGAGAATTCCGGATATCCCTTTTTGTATTTTTACCGGTTTCAGGAACTTATTCAGAAAGGGGCTGGAACCAGCGCAGGATATAGGTCGGCAGGTCAGTGCCGGGGTGAAGGGTGCGGGCGGTGATTTCAAACTTTTCTTTGTGATAGAACGCGATGGCACGGTGATTTTGCTGATAGACCTCCAGCAGCAGCACCGGATATTCCTCTTTAGCGGCGCCCATCAGCCGTTGTGCGGTGCCGTCGCCGTAATGAGATTCTTCGACAAACAGCGCACCAATAAACTGCTGATTGAGCACGCCGATAAATCCGCAAATCACATCATTCGCATCACAATCCACCCAGACGCGCGCTTTGGGCAGAAACTCTTCCCTGACCATTTGCAGGCTTTCAATCCAGTAAGAATCGGCAATAAAAGGATGGGAAAGTAATGAGCTGCGCAGCCACAGCATCAGAATGGCTTCGGTATCGCCGGGCTGCGCAGCGCGGATCATGACGGCTGATTCGCGGGATGGCAGAAGCAATATGACTGATGATCGTTCACCAGCCCGGCGGCCTGCATAAAGGCATAACAAATCGTGGAGCCGATGAATTTAAAGCCTTTCTTTTTAAGCGCTTTGGACATGGCATCAGACACTGCCGTTTTCGCCGGAACGCCTTCGGGACCGGGGGGATTATTGATGACCGGTTGACCGCCGACAAAATTCCAGATGAATTCTGAGAAGTCCTCACCGCTGGCCTGCATCGCCAGATACGCCTGTGCGTTGCCGATAATGGCTTTGATTTTGCCACGGTGGCGAATAATACCCGCGTCGAGCACCAGACGTTCCACATCGTCATCGGTCATTTTCGCGATACATTTGGGGTCAAAATTATGGAAGTTCTGACGATAATTATCACGCTTTCTCAGCACGGTGAGCCAGGAAAGCCCCGCCTGCTGGCCTTCGAGGCACAGCATTTCAAACAGTTCGCGGCCATCCTTAACCGGAACGCCCCATTCTTTATCGTGGTATTCGAGATAAACCGGCTCTTTCGAAACCCAGCTGCATCGGGTGGTCGCCATTCTGTTGTCCTTATAAGAGGCTGACATGCGTGGCGTCAGTGTGTGGCTTCTCGGATAACTCTGCAACGTCGCAATTTCTGAACCTCTGCCTTGACGCTGGTCGGATCTGAACAATATTTAAAGCCACTTATTACGCAATCCTTACATTTATTCATAGCGTTGCGACACCGATCTTTTAGGGATATCACACTTATGAGCGGCAAAAAGACGTCCAGATTACGGCTGACGAAAGGGGCATTCGCGGTGGCACTGTGCCTGGGATTACAGGTTCCGGCGCAGGCTTTTGTCCAGCTTTATGTTTTCGGCGACAGCCTGAGTGATACCGGCAATATTGGCCGCTGGACCTTCGACAGCAGCTCACATCAGCTCTATGACGAAATCCTGGCGAACAACATCGGCACAACGTTAACGCCCTCCTCAAAAGGCGGCCTGAACTATGCCGAAGGCGGCGGCGTCGCGGTACCGGGGCTGGATTCTGACTACACTACGCAGGATCAGGTCAAAAGCTATCTGGCCTCGACCGGTGGCAAAGCCGACCCGAACGGGCTGTATATTCACTGGATTGGCGGTAACGATCTGGCCGCTGCGGCGCTGAGCCTGAACCCGATCACGGCGGTGGAAATTGCCACCAACAGCGCGACGCAGGCGGCGTCCCAGGTGAACGATTTACTGAAAGCCGGTGCCGGAACCGTCGTGGTGCCAACGGTGCCCAATATCGGCCTGACGCCGGTGCTGATGGAAGGCGTGATACAGGTCGGATTACTGCCAGTGCAGCAACAGGCGCTGGAAGCGGCATATCAGTATCTCAATGCACAAAATACGCCGAATGCCGATGCCCGCACCGAAGCCATTCACAATGCGCTGGCAGCCGCTGCGGCGGAAGGCTCCGGTATTCCGCTGGTGCAGGACGTGATCGCAAAAGGGCTGGCAGCGGCTTATGACGCGCTGAAAGACGTGGCTGGCGGTCTGACTGACACCTACAACACCACCGAAGATATCGCGCTGGCGAAAACCGGTGGCAATATTGCGCGTGTGGATATCAACGGGCTGTTCAACGAAGTAGTGGCCGATCCGGCGTTATACGGTTTCGCCAATACTGCCGGTACCGCCTGTCCGGTCGGGACATCCGCGTCGGAATGTACCTCGAACCTGCCGGGCTTCGACACCAGTAAAGCTTTCCTGTTTTCTGACCATTTCCACCCCACACCTCAGGCGCACGCGCTGATTGCCCAGTATATGCAGTCGGTGATCGACGGCCCGCTGGAAGCCTCGGCGCTGAGTCAGGGGTCACTGGCATTGGCGAGAAATACGCAGGGATTGCTCGACAGCCGTTATCAGCAGCTGCGCACGCAGGATAATGACGCCGGAACTTTCGGCATGTTTGGCGGCTACGCCGGACAAAGTGCGGACAGCAAATTCAGCCCGTCGATGGGGCTGGGCGATGGCGACCTGACATCTAACTCGCTGAATATCGGCATGGATTATCAGATGACCGATCGCTGGATGATGGGGCTGATGCTTTCCGGTTCCGATGATAAAGACGATCCGACCGATCATTACAGCTACCGCACGCGCGGCTGGATGGCGACCGCATTCACGGGCATTAAAATCGCCGAAAATGGCTGGATCAACGGCGATGTGCATTATGGTTCGCTCAATTATGACGACATCAAACGTCGCATCACCCTCGGGCCAACCACCCGTACCGAACGTGGTGATACCGATGGCAAACAGATCGGCGGACGCGTCACCGCAGGCTGGGATTTCCCGGTGCTGCCGGTGCTGAAAACCGGGCCGGTGGCGCAATACAGCTGGGATTACAGCAGTGTTGACGGTTACAGCGAGAAGGGGAATAACAGCACCTCAATGCGCTTTGGCGATCAGACTTCCCATTCACAAATCGGCGCACTGGGCTGGCGTGTCAATGCCGAACTCGGCATCGTCAATCCGTACGCGCAGGTAACGTATGACCGGCAGTTTGGGGATAAAACCTACACCACCACCGGCGCGATCAAATCCACCCGCACGCGGTTCAGCCGCACTACCGGCGAGCAGGATGACGACTGGGTTGATATGACCGCAGGCTTAAACGTGCAAATCACCCACAGCATTTCAGCATTTGCGGCTATTTCTCAAACCACCGGGCTGGATTCCGGCGAGCAAACTTCCTATAACGCGGGGATCAGTGCGCGGTTTTAAGGGATAAAGGGGCGTTCAGCCCCTTTTTACTGCGCCAGCAGATCGCTGAAAACTAAACAATACCTTTCCGAATCTCTCTGCTGCCTGATTCTGGCTGATTATCTTCCGTGCAGCGGGTATACTGTCGCACTCTCTTTACACCCACTTTCTCGCGTGCGAATCCAACATGCAAAAGTTTGATACCAAGACATTTCAGGGCCTGATCCTGACACTGCAAGATTATTGGGCGCAGCAGGGCTGCACCATTGTTCAACCGCTGGATATGGAAGTCGGCGCGGGCACCTCGCACCCGATGACCAGCCTGCGCGCACTCGGCCCTGAGCCTTTTGCGGCAGCGTATGTTCAGCCATCACGTCGTCCGACCGACGGCCGCTACGGCGAAAACCCTAACCGTCTGCAGCACTATTATCAGTTCCAGGTGATGATCAAACCTTCACCGGAAAACATTCAGGAGCTGTACCTCGGCTCGCTGAAAGAGCTGGGTCTTGACCCGCTGATCCACGATATCCGCTTCGTTGAAGACAACTGGGAAAACCCGACGCTCGGCGCCTGGGGTCTTGGCTGGGAAGTGTGGCTGAACGGCATGGAAGTGACGCAGTTCACTTACTTCCAGCAGGTCGGCGGCCTGGAATGTAAACCGGTAACCGGCGAAATCACTTACGGTCTGGAACGTCTGGCGATGTACATCCAGGGCGTGGACAGCGTTTACGATCTGGTCTGGAGCAACGGTCCGCTGGGTAAAACCACCTACGGCGACGTGTTCCATCAGAACGAAGTGGAGCAATCGACGTATAACTTTGAATACGCCGACGTCGATTTCCTGTTCACCTGTTTTGAACAGCACGAGAAAGAAGCGCAAACCCTGCTGGCACTCGAAAAGCCACTGGCACTGCCGGCGTACGAGCGCATCCTGAAAGCGGCCCATTGCTTCAACCTGCTCGACGCGCGTAAAGCGATTTCTGTGACTGAACGTCAGCGCTACATTCTGCGCATCCGTACCCTGACTAAAGCGGTAGCTGAGGCGTATTACGCTTCCCGCGAAGTGCTGGGCTTCCCGATGTGCAAAAAGAACGAGAAGTGAGATAAGTCAATGACTGAAAAAACATTTCTGGTGGAAATCGGCACGGAAGAACTGCCACCGAAGGCTCTGCGCAGCCTTGCTGAATCTTTTGCAGCTAACCTGACTGCGGAGCTGGATGCGGCGAACCTGCCACACGGTGACGTAAAATGGTTTGCAGCTCCGCGCCGTCTGGCGCTGAAAGTCTCCGGTCTGCATGAATCTCAGGCTGACCGCGAAGTTGAAAAACGCGGCCCGGCTGTCGCGCAGGCATTCGATGCCGAAGGCAAACCAAGCAAAGCCGCTGAAGGCTGGGCTCGCGGTTGCGGTATCACCGTTGATCAGGCCGATCGTCTGGTCACCGACAAAGGTGAATGGCTGGTTTACCGTGCGCACGTCAAAGGCGAAAGCGCGCAACAACTGCTGCCGGCGATGATCGCCACTTCACTGTCTAAACTGCCAATCCCTAAACTGATGCGCTGGGGCGATTCCGACGTGCAGTTTGTGCGTCCGGTTCACACCGTCACGCTGCTGTTAGGCGATGAGCTGATCCCGGCGAAAATCCTCGGTATCGATTCTGCCCGCACGGTTCGCGGTCACCGCTTCATGGGTGAGCCTGAATTCACCCTCGACAACGCCGATCAGTATCCACAGATTCTGCTGGAACGCGGCAAAGTCATTGCGGATTACGAACAGCGTAAAGCGCTGATCAAACAGGATGCTGAGAAAGCGGCGAAAGAGATTGGCGGCATCGCTGATCTGAGCGAAAGCCTGCTGGAAGAAGTGGCGTCTCTGGTCGAATGGCCGGTGGTGCTGACCGCGAAATTCGAAGAGAAATTCCTGGCGGTTCCGGCTGAAGCGCTGGTTTACACCATGAAAGGCGACCAGAAGTATTTCCCGGTGTACGACGCTGCGGGCAAACTTCTGCCGCACTTTATCTTCGTGGCTAACATCGAGTCGAAAGATCCGCAGCAAATCATTTCCGGTAACGAAAAAGTGGTGCGTCCGCGTCTGGCCGATGCCGAATTCTTCTTCAATACCGACCGCAAAAAACGTCTCGAAGATAACCTGCCGCGTCTGGAAACCGTGTTGTTCCAGAAACAGCTGGGTACGCTGCGCGACAAAACCGACCGTATTCAGGCGCTGTCTGGCTGGATCGCTGAGAAAATCGGTGCCAACGTTGAGAACGCAAAACGCGCAGGTCTGCTGTCAAAATGTGACCTGATGACCAACATGGTCTTCGAATTCACCGACACGCAGGGCGTGATGGGCATGCACTATGCGCGTCACGACGGCGAGCAGGAAGAAGTCGCGGTAGCCCTGAACGAACAGTATCAGCCACGCTTTGCGGGCGACGAGTTACCGGCATCGCTGGTAGCGTGCGCGCTGGCAATCGCTGACAAGATGGACACCCTGGCCGGTATTTTCGGCATCGGTCAGCATCCGAAAGGCGATAAAGACCCGTTCGCATTGCGTCGTGCCGCGCTCGGTGTTCTGCGTATCATCGTTGAGAAAAACCTGCCGCTTGATCTGCAAACCCTGACCGAAGAAGCAGTGCGCCTGTACGGCGACAAGCTGACTAACGCCAAGGTTGTCGATGAAGTGGTTGATTTCATGCTCGGTCGTTTCCGTGCGTGGTATCAGGAAGAAGGTCACGCGGTCGATACTATTCAGGCTGTGCTGGCACGTCGTCCGACCAAACCGGCAGATTTCGATGCGCGCGTGAAAGCGGTGAGCTACTTCCGTACGCTCGATGAAGCGGCAACGCTGGCTGCGGCCAACAAGCGTGTGTCCAACATTCTGGCGAAATCCACCGACGTTCTGCTGGATCACGTTCACGCATCCGTGCTGAAAGAACCTGCTGAGCTGAAACTGGCGACGCATCTGGTGGTTCTGCGCGACAAACTGGAACCGCTGTTTGCGGCCGGTGAGTACAAAGAAGCGCTGGTGGAACTGGCTGCGCTACGCGAAACCGTCGATACGTTCTTTGATACCGTGATGGTAATGGATGAGAACGAAGCGGTGCGTATCAACCGTCTGACGCTGCTGTCCAAACTGCGGGAGCTGTTCCTGCAAGTCGCGGATATTTCGCTGCTTCAGTAAATTTAGCTTTTGCGCCCTCCCCTGCGAAGGGGAGGGTTGGGGTGGGGTATTATAGCAACATCAAAAAGTTGAAGTATGCGTTGACCCTTGTTTTGTCTTTAATACCCCCTCCCGGCCTCCCCCTTCGCAGGGGGAGGAGCAAGGCACCTTATCGGATGCCAATTTCTACGCTTTTTTAAAAAGCGTTCTCCCCCCAATTGTTCTATCCTATAACCCGCATGGAATGCACAGCATCGGCAGGGAACTGGCCGGAAGAAGAACATTGAAATCAGGAGTCAGGACTCATGGCTGTAGGGATCAGAAGCGGTGTATTTTCTCGCTGGCTGGCGCCGTTTATCGCATTGCTGGTCGTTTTCCAGCTCACTGCCTGTGGCGATAAAGAACCGGAACAACGCAAAGCCTTTATCGATTATTTGCAAAATACCGTCATGCGCAGCGGGCAAAATCTGCCTTCGCTGAGTGAAGATCAGAAACAACGTTTTGGTAATTACGCGAACGACTACGGTATTATCCTGTCATTCTCCCGCCAGATGAAAGGCGCCGTAGATGGCAGCCTGGTACCGGTGGTCAGCGCGATTGGTCAGGTTCGTACTCCGCAGGATTACATGACCCAGCGCAGCGCATTGCAACAGGCAGCCAGCACGCTGAGTATGCTGAATGCACAGTTGCGTGATTCAAAAGTGAAAGCCGATACAGCGATGGCTGCACTGAAACAACCGGATGATCTGAAAGCGGTTTACGGCCAGGTGTACAACACGGTTGTCACTCAGCCAGCGAACGTGCTGACGCCTCTGGTGCCAGCGCTGCAAAGCTTCACGCAGGATATCGTCTCTGTCGGTGATTATCTGCAACAACAGGGCCCTCAGGTCGCGTTTGCCAATGGCGGCGTACAGTTCCCGACGCAGCAGCAGGCAACACAGTACAACACCATGATGTCCAATCTGGTTGGTAAACAGCAGACATTGCTTCAGGCGCAGAAAGTCGCCCAGGGCGATTTCAGCAACTAAGCCAGACCATCGTTTTCAAACAAGCCACGTCATCGCGTACGTGGCTTTTTTATTTCCGTCGTTCCTGCCCTTATATTTATAAAAAATGACAATTTTTAGCCTGCAAATCCGGCCAAATTCCTCTACTTTTGAAGGCAACTGTCCGATTTTCCCCGTATTTCACTTTAAGGATTTTTGATGAAACGTCAGACGATGACTCTGTTGGCTTCTCTTGTGCTGGCGCCGACGCTGGCTTTTGCTGCCGACAGCGCAACCGCAGATTTCACCCCGGCGCAGCAGGAAGCCATTGGTAAAATTGCGGCGGATTACATGTTGCAGCATCCGGAAATTCTGGTGCAGGTCAGCCAGAAATTGCAGGCACAGCAGGCTGATCAGCAACAACAGCAAATCCTGAGTGCAGTGCTGGCAAACGCCAAAGCGCTGGTGAATGACCCGGCGACCCCAAGCTACGGCCCGAAAGATGCCAAAGTGGCATTCGTGGAATTCTTCGATTACCAGTGCCTGTATTGCAGTCACATGGCGCCGCTGGTTGAGCAGACAGTGAAAGCCAATCCGAACGTGAGTTTCGTCTTTAAAGAATGGCCAATCTTCGGTGACCGCTGGAAAGCGTCCATCACTGCCGCTGAAACCGGTATGGCTATATGGAAAGAAAAAGGCGCTCAGGCGTACTTTGATTACCACAACAGCATTTACCGCTCCGGCCACGACGAAGGCAAACTGACCGATGCCGATATCGCGGGCGCAGTGAAAGCCGCCAAAGCCACAGCACCGACCGACGCGCAGCGTAAAGCAACGCACGAAGCCATCGCCTCGAACGATGAACTGGCACGTACGCTGGGCTTCAGCGGCACGCCAGGTTTCGTGGTGATGCCAACCAGCGGCGCGACCGCTGAAAACACCACCGTGCTGCCGGGCGCCGTGTCTGCCGAAGATTTGCAGGCAGCCATTGTGAAGGCGCAGGGCGGGAAGTAATTCGGGGTTCAATCCGGCAGCCAATGCTGTCGGATTTTCTTCTCAGGTATAGTTTGGAAAGCACTTCTCAGTATTGAATGTAACGGCTGAAACTGAGTAAATTTTTACTCACTTCGTGGGTTTTGACGTGGTAACCTTCTTTTCTTCATGGATATTTATTCCAGTGAAGCAATCTCTGATTATTTAGGTCTGACATCAGAGTTCCCTCAAATTCTCACTTATTACATGGATAGTTTATGATTGTTCAATTCGCTGATTATGCTGCGTTGAAAAAAAACGAGCGTCGTGAAAACCCAAGCGTAAAAGAAGCGACAGGTTTACATAAAGTGATTGATCTTTCAGCCTGGCAAGAGTTTGCCGAGTATGAGAAAGCCAAAGCGCGAGTACAGGAAGCTGCCGCTAAACTCGACTGGTAACCCGGCCTTTTCTGTCCAGTCATTGGAGTTTTTATGACTGTTCCTGCACAAAAAATCATTCCGATTGAAAAATTAAACCGCTCTACTGAACATGACAGTATTGATGCTTTGCAACGACACCGTTCCCAGGAATTAATTATTGGATTATGTGGTGCCAGCGGCTCAGGTGTTAACACACTAAAAGAAAAGCTGATCGAACGACTTACTGCCGGGTCATATCATGTTGAGCATATCAGGCTCAGTTCATTAATGGCGAACACGAAACCCCATGATATTGCGAGTGAATTAATTTCACTGAAAGGCTATGAACATTACGTGCAACTTCAGGATCTGGGAGATGCCCTGCGAAAAGAGCATGGGACGATGATTGCCGCTCAAATGGCTATTCGTAATATCAGTTCGCTGCGTAATAAGTTACTGGGACTACGTCAGGCAGAAGGGGCTAATGGAAAAACAACCAGTAAAGTTGCTTATATTATCGATCAATTTAAACACCCTTCTGAAATTGAATTACTGAGAGAGGTGTATCGTAATAATTTCTACCTGCTTGGTGTACTTCGAACATTAAAAGAAAGAAAAAGTAACCTTAGACGAGATGGGATCAGCAAGGACGATATAGACAAGCTTGTCGAAAGGGATCGACGTTCACCTATTAAGTATGGGCAGCAAGTAGAAGAAACATTGCAATGCTCGGATTATTTTATCAAAAATATCAGTGATATCCGCATAGAAAATGCCGTCCAAAGGTTCGTTAATCTGATACATGGCGCAAAAAACCTTACACCAACACGAGATGAAACGGGTCTGTTTAACGCCAGCACTGCGGCCTTACGTTCTGCATGCCTGTCACGACAAGTTGGAGCTGCCATCATGGATGACAACAACAATATTCTGGCAACCGGGTGTAATGACGTTCCCACTGCAGGAGGAGGATTGTACTCCTGTGAAAACGTTGATAATGATAAGCGCTGCTTTGCTGATGGGGGCTGTCAAAATGACCAGCACAAAAATCTTGTCAGAAAGGAGATTGATGTTGTACTCCAGAAATTCGATTTTACCCGAACTCAATTTACAACGATTTCTGAAGAGATAATGAAAACGACTAAATTGAAATCGCTGATTGAATACTCAAGAGCAATTCATGCCGAAATGGATGCCATAACTACTATGGCAAGAATTGCTCAAGTGAGCACGGTAGGCAAGACGCTTTATTGTACTACCTATCCTTGCCATAATTGCGCGCGCCATATTATTGCCGCCGGGATTAAGTGAGTGGTGTATATCGAGCCTTATGAAAAAAGTTTAGCAGAAGATCTCCATGGAGATTCTATAAGCCACGGCGAGCCAGCGGGTGATGATATTTCTAAAGTGGTTTTCGATAATTTCGAGGGTACTGCACCGAGGAGATACGCTAAGTTTTTCGGTTACAATCGACCAAGAAAAAATCAGCAGGGTAAGTCGATCACTTATGACATCAGAACGTCACATCATGTCGATTCTCAACAGCTTTACAGCTATACCGATTTTGAACTGAAAATAGTCAAAGATGTAACGACCAAAATTGGTAAAGAAATTACATTACCTCCAGTCTGATTTTGATAGTGCATTTGGGCTGCATTTTTTTGTAGCCCCAGCATTCCCCCGCCTTGTAATTTTATTTCAACCTCTCCTCCGTAAACTCACTTTTCCATTACCGTGACACGTCTGAATGCTTTTTAAGCGAAATAAGCCCGTCTGCCCAAAAATACTTTGTGATGAATATCACGTTTTAATGATAAAGAATCGTTAACAAATAGTGATTTAAGTCACATTTTTGACGGTGTTGCGTTTAAATAATAATCAGTGTAGCCGGGTTACAGGGCGTTTTTGTGATCATGATCACCAAAAGTGAGGGGGTGATGGCCGTATACGTGTGATCTCCGTCACGGGCTGCCGGGTGGCTACGCGAGGCCTATAATCACGTGGTAGAGTCCGCCTCGCAGACAGCAATTCGACGGACGGATTTTTAAAGCAGTGGCAGAAAAACCGAAATAACCGTCACCGATAATTAACTGATATCACGCGCTCTATTGTCAGCGCGTATCAATAGGGGTGCGTTTTATGTTTTCACCAGACGTTAAGATCAAAGTTCAAAACTTTGGTCGCTTCCTGAGTAACATGGTAATGCCCAACATCGGCGCGTTTATCGCCTGGGGTATCATTACCGCTCTGTTCATTCCTACCGGCTGGATCCCTAATGAAACATTAGCGAAGCTGGTTGGCCCGATGATCACCTATCTTCTGCCATTGCTCATCGGTTATACCGGTGGTCGTCTGGTCGGTGGTGACCGCGGTGGTGTGGTCGGTGCAATCACCGTTATGGGTGTTATCGTTGGTGCGGATATGCCAATGTTCCTCGGCGCTATGATTGCAGGTCCGCTGGGCGGCTGGTGCATCAAGCGTTTCGACCGCTGGGTTGACGGTAAAATCAAAAGCGGCTTCGAGATGCTGGTTAACAACTTCTCTGCCGGTATTATCGGTATGCTGCTGGCGATCCTTGCCTTCCTGGCGATTGGTCCGCTGGTAGAAGCGCTGTCTAAAGTGCTGGCTGCAGGCGTGCACATCATGGTTATTCATAACCTGTTGCCGCTGGCCTCTATCTTTGTTGAACCGGCGAAAATCCTGTTCCTCAACAATGCCATCAACCACGGTATCTTCTCTCCGCTGGGTATCCAGCAGGCGACTGAAACCGGTAAATCAATCTTCTTCCTGATCGAAGCGAACCCGGGTCCGGGTATGGGCGTTCTGATGGCGTACATGTTCTTCGGTCGTGGCAGCGCCAAGCAATCTGCTGGCGGCGCGGCAATCATCCATTTCCTGGGTGGTATCCACGAAATTTACTTCCCATACGTTCTGATGAACCCGCGCCTGTTACTGGCGGTCATTCTGGGCGGTATGACGGGCGTGTTTACCCTGACTCTGCTGAACGGCGGTCTGGTGTCTCCGGCTTCTCCGGGTTCTATCCTGGCCGTGCTGGCGATGACGCCAAAAGGTGCGTACTTCGCTAATATCGCGGCCATCGTGGCAGCCTTTGCGGTGTCCTTCGTTATCTCTGCTTTGTTGCTGAAAACCACCAAAGCGAAAGACGGCGACGATCTGGACGAAGCAACACGCCGTATGCAGGACATGAAAGCCCAGTCTAAAGGCGGCAAACCTGCTGTTGCAGGCGTAGCAGGCGACCTGTCTACCGTACGTAAAATTATTGTAGCCTGTGACGCCGGTATGGGTTCCAGCGCAATGGGTGCGGGTGTTCTGCGCAAAAAAGTGCAGGATGCAGGACTGACCAACATCAGTGTCACCAACAGCGCCATTAACAATTTGCCTGATGATGTGGATCTGGTGATTACGCACCGTGACCTGACTGAACGCGCCATGCGTCAGGTGCCACATGCGCAGCACATTTCGCTGACCAACTTCCTCGACAGCGGCCTGTACACTGACCTGACTTCCCGTCTGGTGGAAGTGAACAAAGCCAGCCAGTACAAAGAGAAAGTGACGACGACGCTGGGCGACAGCATCGTGGCAGACAATGAAAACGAAAACCTGTTCCGAATCAGCGAAAGCAATATCTTCCTCGGCCTGAGCGCTGGCACGAAAGAAGAAGCGATTCGTTTTGCGGGTGAGCAACTGGTGAAAGGCGGGTATGTTCAGGCAGAATATGTCGACGCGATGCTGGCACGTGAGCAGCTGACCTCGACGTATCTGGGCGAATCCATCGCTGTGCCACACGGCACCATCGAAGCAAAAGACCGTGTACTGAAAACCGGTATCGTGTTCTGCCAGTATCCGGCGGGTATCCGCTGGGGCGATGATGAAGATGACCGCGCACGTCTGGTCGTCGGTATCGCAGCACGCAATAATGAGCACATCAACGTCATCACCAAACTGACCACGGCACTGGACGAAGACGGTGTTATCGAGCGTCTGGCGAACACCACCAGCGTTGAAGAAGTACTGACTATTCTTCGCGGCTGATACTGAGCAGTTAATCGAAAAGTAATTACTAAGCGGGTCTTGCGAGACCCGCTTGTTGATTCGGAGCCCGGTGCTCCTCACGATTTGAAGGAATAAATATGAAAGCATTACATTTTGGTGCAGGTAACATTGGTCGCGGTTTTATCGGTAAATTACTGGCTGATGCCGGGATTGAACTGACGTTTGCCGATGTCAGTCCTGCCTTGCTGGATGCGCTGAACAGCCGCAAAGGCTACGACGTGCACGTTGTCGGTGAACAGGCCACCGTTGAGCCTGTCAGTAATGTGAATGCCGTAAACAGCGCCGGTCAGGATGCCATTAACCTGATCGCCGAAGTTGATCTGGTGACCACTGCCGTCGGCCCGACCGTGCTGGAAAAAATCGCGCCAAACGTGGCTAAAGGTCTGGTTCTGCGTCATCAGCAGGGCAACGAAAAGCCGCTGAATATTATCGCCTGTGAAAACATGGTGCGCGGGACCAGCCAGTTCAAACAGCACGTATTCAACGCGCTGCCGGAAGATGAAAAGGCCTGGGTTGAAGCGCATATCGGTTTTGTCGATTCCGCCGTAGACCGTATCGTTCCGCCAGCGGCAGCCGGTACTACCGATCCGCTGGAAGTCACCGTGGAAACCTTCAGCGAATGGATTGTGGATAAAACCCAGTTTAAAGGTGAATTGCCGCACATCGCCGGTATGGAGCTGACCGATAATCTGATGGCGTTCGTCGAACGTAAACTGTTCACCCTGAACACAGGTCATGCAATCACCGCGTATCTCGGTCAGCAAGCCGGTCACGCGACAATCCGTGATGCAATCCTGGACGAGAAAGTGCGTCTGGTGGTTCGTGGTGCGATGGAAGAAAGCGGTGAAGTGCTGATCCGCCGTTACGGTTTTGACCCGGAAAAACATTTTGCCTACATCGAAAAAATTCTGACCCGTTTCGAAAACCCGTACCTGCATGACGACGTTGAGCGCGTTGGCCGTCAGCCACTGCGTAAACTGAGCGCAGGCGATCGACTGATTAAACCGTTGCTGGGCACGCAGGAATATCGCCTGCCGAACGACAACCTGATCAGAGGGATTGCCGCCGCGATGCATTACCGCAGCGAGCAAGACCCGCAAGCTAAAGAACTGGTAGAATTGCTGGAGAAAGTCGGGCCAAAAGCCGCCCTCGCCCAGATTTCAGGTCTGCCAGAAGATGGCGAAGTTGTGGCGAAAGCCGTCGCTCTATACGAATCGATGCACTAATACTGCGTTTATTTTGATTTCGCCAACACCAGGCAAAGAAAGCCCTGTCGGGCAGGATGTTTCTGTCCGACATGCGCGCATCATGGATGACGCCAGGGGCGCTGTCAGCATCGGCACTTTACTGCAAGTAAGCCCTATGGAAAAAGCTCAGGCGTTTGAAAACCGTGTACTCGAAAAGCTCAATGCGGGTAAAACCGTGCGCAGTTTTTTGATGACTGCCGTGGAATTACTGGCCGAAGCGCTGGATATTCTGGTGGTGCAGGTTTTTCGCAAAGACGATTACGCGGTGAAATATGCGGTCGAACCGTTACTGACCGGCACCGGTCCGCTCGGTGATTTGTCGGTGCGTCTCAAACTGATTTATGCGCTGGGTGTGATCAGCCGTCATGAATATGAAGATGCGGAATTACTGATGGCGCTGCGTGAAGAGCTGAATTACGACGGCGAAGAGTATCGTTTTACCGATGATGAAATTCTTGGCCCGTTCGGTGAACTGCATTGTGTGACGGAGCTGCCGCCGGCACCGACGTTCCTGAAACCGGGAGAAGCTGACGAATCGCTGATCGCCATGCAACGTCAGCGTTACCAGCAAATCGTCCGCTCCACGATGGTCCTTTCCGTGACCGGGCTGATCGCCCATATCAGTAATCAGCAGCCTTCCAGGCTCTCTCCGGTTCAGAAATAAATCCCCGTCATACTTCGAGCCGCAGATGCGTTAGCTGCGTTCAGTTACCCCAATCACTTACTTGAGTAAGCTCATCGGGACTCCATCACTTGCCGCCTTTCTGCAACCCGAACTATTTTGGGGATTCGTTTTAGTTAAGCGCATGGCGCACTTCGCCGACCAGCAGCCACAGCGCGGTTAACGCCATCATCCCGCCCATGATCGTGTTGAACATCTTCAGTTTCCATTCCACACGTAACGCCTGACGTAACCTGTCACCCATCACTACCCAGACCAGAATGCACGGCAGATTGATCAGCGCAAAGCCGAGGCAAATCAGCAGCGTGTGATGCAGCATATTGCCATCCGGCGGGGTAAACAGAATCGCAACATTGGTCGCCATCAGCCAGGCTTTCGGATTCACTGCCTGAAATAACGCGCCATTAATCATATTCATCGGCTGTTGTTTTTCGCCTTCTTTCGGCGAGCCGGAACGGTAAATTTTCCACGACAGCCAGAACAGATACGCGCAACCGATCGCCGCCATTGGCAGGCGCACGACCGTCATCCAGCTGAGTAAAATCGCCAGCATAGAAGTCATCAGGGCGCACTGCACCACGCAGCCGAGGGTTATCCCCAGCATCATCGGCACGCTGCGGCGCAGCCCGAAATTCACCCCGGAAGCCGCCAGCAAAAGATTGTTCGGGCCGGGCGTAATTGACATCACGGTGACGTAACTGACAAAAGCGGTATCTATCATTTTAGTTTTCCTGCATCCCCTGTTTTCCAGACAACCAGAGTAAACAGTGAACAGGAAAGGTAACAGAACCAGAAATA
>Ga0308164_10000339_pt1 | contig 92368 bp, 79 predicted proteins | sample PhyTR2_FD_201031 | JGI IMG/M metagenome (GOLD analysis project Ga0308164, IMG submission 201031) | Phyllosphere microbial communities from UC Gill Tract Community Farm, Albany, California, United States - DLSLT.R2 | ecosystem: Host-associated > Plants > Phyllosphere > Unclassified | place: USA... | reverse complement strand
TATAATAGCCATCCACTTTCACATAGATGCCTTTAAAAAATTGATGGTCATAGAGTTTCTCGTAGGTAAAACCTGCGTCGTACTGGTTGGTGTATTCAGGTTTCAGCATCACGTTCCCGATCATGGTGTAATACAGATCATTGAAAGTAGGCATCCTGAACACTCTTTTATAGAAAGCCCGAACAGTGAATTCTTTTGATTTGAGGGGCTGATAGCTCAGGAAAGCAGAAGGAGTCCATTCGGTTTTATCTGGAGATTTTGCATTCATTTTCACTTCTTCGTGGACAAAAGTTCCGAGAAGGCTTCCCAAAAATTTAAACCGGTTCCACTGATAGGTCGTAGCAAAAGCAACGAGTGAAGTATATCGTGTAGGATATGAAAAATCCCTTAAACTGGCATCGAGATTATTATACTGAAAGTCAAAGCTTGCACTTACATCCCAATTTTGATTAATAGAATAGATATTGGAATTGGAAAAATAGAGTTCTCTCTGAACATAGGAATTATCTATGGGCAGAACGGTTGTTGCCACATTCACGGTATCTAAAAACCGGGTATAGTCATAGGCAAATTTAGCTTTGAACTGTGTTTCAAATTTTGGAAACAGCTTTTTTCTGAAACTGGCCTGAACAAAATAATTCTCATCCAGCATTTGCTGACCTTTAGGCGTAAAATTATTATTAACAATGGCTGTGGGAACTCCACGATCGGAAATATAGCCATAACCACGTACGTTCCAGCTTCCGTCATTAATGGTCCCGTTTAAGGCCCCTTCAAAACGCTTCGAACGGATATAGGAATCATATCTTCTCGCAATGGTATCGTTGGCAACGGAACCGTCAGAATTTTTCTTTTCGTATTTAAATTTATACAATCCGTCACTCTGTACAAATTCTGAACTGAAACTTGCAGAAACTCTATCTGAAAGCTTCTGTTCCACACGGAAGGAAGGATTAAATAAACTGATGGAGCCTAATTTCAGCTTCACCGCTAAGTTGGTCTTCTGATCTTCTTTAAAAACAGGTATTTTAGGCTGAAGATAAATAGATCCGGAAGATCCGAAATCCTTTGCAGGCTGAAAAATTTCACTTTTCTGACCGTTGTATAAAGAAATGGCTTCAAGATCATCCAATGAAAACTTTCCAAGATCCACGATTCCGTTCTGAACATTTCCCAGCTGGATACCGTCATAGAAAACACCCACATGCTGGCTTCCCATACTTCGGATATTCACTGTTTTAAGGCCGCCCATCCCGCCATAATCTTTGATCTGAACTCCTGAAAAATACCTTAATGCATCAGCTACCGAATGGCTGTTCAGCCTTTCAAGCTGTTCTCCGGAAAGCACCTGTGCGGGAAGAATTTCTTTAAAATCTTTTTTGTAAAGCTGAATAGGAAGAATGGTTTTCTCTCTTATGGTGTCTCCGGATTGGGAGAATAGAAGTTGAGATGCTGCCACAAATAATGTGATAACACTTTTTTTAAACTGTGAAGCACCAAATTTTCTGACCATTAGCTCATTTAGAATAATGTAGACGCTAATGGATATAAGATAGCAAAGACAAAGCACAGTTCTCACTGCACAAAATCATTGTTGTCCTAAGCTTTATTCCACGAAAGCATCAAACGTTCATCCTCCGGCAGGTCTTCTGACTTACTCCGTTTTTGAAATCCTTCCCATTAAAAAACAGTGGATATACTCTTCAAAAACTTTGATGTGGAGCTTACAGCAGCGGGTCTGTTCCGGATTTTCACCGGATTCCCTTTTAAGTGCTTTTTACAGCGCACCAGATTGCGGCAAAGATAGAAAATAACTTAATATATGCAATAATGGCATAATAAATTAATTATCAACACTTTGAGAAATAACAGATAGTTAAGAATATATGAAAAAGGTGGCTTCGAACCTCAGCCACCTTTTTTTGAAATATTATGAAGTGTACAAATTTCTATTGCAATAAACTAAATAAGCTGTATTTGGTGGCTGAGACTCCTGAAGCCACCATGATATTAAATTCCAAAATTGATAAAAATACTGAATCTGGATTTTGCTTCAATGTCGCCTCCCGCCAAATTGGAATACGCAGGCAGCATGATTTCCCCTCCCAAACTGAATTTTTTATAGGAAGCTTCAAAACCGAACTTTCCATATAATGCACTTCCTGCCGTGTTCGGCAAAACCTCGTCAAACTGTTTGTTTTTATCATAGACTTCGCCCTGAAGTCCAGCTTTGGCAGAGAAAATAGTTTTTTCATTTCCTGCAAGTTGATAAAAACCCGTTGTGGCGTAATTCCACTGGTTTCCGAAACGGTAGTTCTTTTTGTTTTCGGTTTTTACGGTGTAATCTGTATTGACCAGCACAGCCAGTTTATTCTTTTGAAACTTATAGTTCAAAGCGGCCTGATAATCCCAGCTGCCGGTTCCCAATTGAAAACTTGGATTGACACCGGAAGCACCTTTTTCATCAAATTTCCCTAAAGGAATTTTCACACCCAAACCACCGTTAAGCTGATGAAAATTATCTTTGGAACTGATGATCCGGTAAATTCCCATCAGGTTCATATCTCCGATTCCATTAATGTTGATATCGCCCTGCATTGTTTTCTTCTCATGAAAATGAAATGGAAGGCTGGCGTATACACTCAGTTTTTCTGTCAATGGAATTTTCCCCCAAACCTGCAGGGTATTAAAATACTGATCCTGGGTGAGGTCTTTTACAAAAAGATTTTCTTTGGCTTTATAATGCTGGGCAAAATATTTGATTCCGATAAACTGAGGATTCAGTAAAGATTCAAATCCGGAAGACCCGTTTCCTGCTGCGCAACCGCATGCATCGCAATCGTCCAGTACGATTCTATTAATTTCGTCTGCAATATAAATACTGTCATTGATTGTTTTAGCCTGACAGACTAATGAAAAAGTCAGGCTTAATAGTAAAATTATTCTGTTCATGGTCATTCTGCAAATTTTGGATTGGAAATAAAGGTTTTATCGGACAGGGTTTTCAAAAAGGCGATGATGAACTGCTTTTCCTGGGTATTCATGGGAATTCCGAGGTGTCCGTCCTGCTTCAGCTGTGGATCAAGATTCGGATTGTCTTCTACATTATCCGAATAGAAATTCAGAACTGCTTCCAACGTGTAAAACCTTCCATCATGCATATACGGTGCAGTATATTCTACATTTCTCAGACTTGGCACACGGAATTTCATCCAGTCTACCTGATCAAGGGTTACCCGGTAACGCCCGGCATCTTTGAACTGGGTATTGTAGTACATTCCTGTATTCCTAAAACTCTCGTCGGTAAATAATTCTCCGCTGTGGCAGGAGGAACATTTTTTCTGAAACAGTGTCATTCCTTGGGTTTCTTCGCTGCTAAGAACTGTGTTCCCTTTTTTGTACCGGTCATATTTGGAATCTGCAGAAACCATTGTTGCCATAAACTGTGACAATGCTTTCAGAATTCTGTCGCCTGTAATATTTTCGTCTCCAAAGGCTGCTGCGAACATTTTTTTATATTTTGCATCAGCATTAAGCTTTCCTGCTGCTTCCGGCAGAGAACTGTCCATTTCAAAATCGGTTGTAATAGGTACCAGCGATCTTTCATCCAGATGGTGGCTTACCCCATCCCAGGTATAATTTCTAAGAAAGGCCATGTTCTGAATGGGTGGTGCATTTCTGATTCCCAGTTTATCATCAATTCCATGACTTACAGGATGTCCGTGATGGGTAAAAGCGTATTCCTGGATATGACAGAATCCACAGGAAATGGTATTGTTTCTTGATAATCTTCCTTCATAGAATAGTTTTTTTCCTAACGCTACTCCGTTTACCGTGATGGGATTTCCCGTAATATCAAATGTTATTTCAGGAAAGCCAGAAGGCATTTCCATATTGTACGCCTTATCTTTTTCCAAAGGCTCAATAACCTCATCGGAACAAGATGAAAATGTCAGTACGATAAAAATAAAGGAGATCCAAAGAGGACAGAACTGCCCCCTTTTGGATATTGCTGCTGTACTAATCATTATGAACATGATCTACTTTGAACATTTTTGAAATATTATTGGTCACATTAACCAAATGCTGGTTAGATCCCATGGCCATATCATTGGTACCATTTAATGTTAATGCAGTGGTTCCGCTTAAATACTGATTAAGATCTGCCAGAATATGAATGGAAGGTGTAATGTCTTTGGTCACTCTTGCCGTTGTTGGCAAATCAAGGGTGATTTCACGATAGAGATCTGCGGTATTGTTAGCCGCTGTATTCCCCATATTTCCACAGTGATTCATAAATTCAGTGGACGGAGAAGAGCTTCCATATTTACCTTCCAACTTGGTAAATATATAACCTGCAGCCCATGACCAGGCCATTCCTGCAGTTTTAGCCTTTTGCCAGAATAACCCCTGACCGTCCTGACCGATAAGGTAAGCTGTCTGACTGATCCCCAAGCCTATCCTGATTTTTCTGTAATTGTTTTTAGGAATCTCCGTAAGGTTGATGTAGTTGATTCCAGCCACAGCTTCTGCCTGATCTACGATGAAAGCTCCTTTATCCGGATCATTATAGTGGTATTTGAACTCACCTCCGTTTTCATCAATTAATGTGATATTGCTGACCACATATTTCAAGGTAGAAAACTGATGTTTCTGCCCGCCTGAAGAAGTCTGGGTGGTTTGATTGAGAACGATATCTCCTAAATTATTAAAGCCGTTTTCAAATTTTACCTGGAGCTTTCCCGGAGTGACATCTGACACCGTATCATCGTCGTCATTATTACTACATGATAAAACAGTGAAAAAGGTAAAGGCAATAAAGAATAATGATAAAAATTTATAAATTTTCATTTTGATTTTTTAAGTTGATTTTTTTAAATAGAAATACTTTTGAATGGGTAAAACATTCATTTTTTAACCACAAAAGGCACAAAGTTTTTTGACACTTTAGTTGTTTAAAATGTATTGAAAACCATAAAGGACACTGGATTCCAGAGAACTTGATATGCCTTCTGTAGTTTTGTAATGATAAAAGTTGAACTTAAAAAACCGGTGGTTTGAAAATGTGTTTGAGAAACAGAAAAGAATAGGCTGTTTCGTAGAGAAAATTGAAATTTAAAGAAAGAAGATTCTCTGCTTTTTGGATGGATGCAATTTCAGGAAGTGTACAGATATCAAGAATTTTCTGTCCTGAGTTTTTGGTTTTATTTAAAGGCGAAGAATCGGAATCATTCGTCTTTGCTAATTCTTTGCTTACGTAGCATTTTCCGTTACAGTGAAGTTCCGGTTTGCTTTTGTTGATGCAGAGAACGGTGGAAATATAATCATAATTTACAGCATACTCCACCAGTGGGATCAGAGGTCTGAACACCATATAAAGCGTGAGGAATATGCTGCAAATTAAATTCATCTGTTATTTCTTGCTTAGAGCTTCATCGTATCTTCTGCTCACTTCTTTCCAGTTAAGCACATTCCAGATGGCATTAAGATAGTCTGCTCTTTTATTCTGGTATTTCAAATAATAAGCGTGTTCCCAAACATCAATTCCTAAGATTGGAGTTCCTTTTTCTTCCACTACATCCATCAGAGGGTTATCCTGATTAGGTGTAGAAGACACGAATAATTTCCCGCTCTTATCTACAGAAAGCCATGCCCATCCTGAACCGAAACGATCTGCACCAGCCTTGCTGATCTTTTCTTTGAATGCATCCATGCTTCCGAAAGTTTCCGTAATCGCTTTAGCCAGTTTTTCAGAAGGCTGCGTGTTTTTTACGGGTGTAAGAACCGTCCAGAAAAGCTCGTGGTTGTAATGTCCACCAGCATTGTTTCTTACTGCCGGCGTCAGTTTAGAAACTCCGGAAAGGATCTGGAAAAGCGTTTGTTTTTCCTGTGGTGTTCCGGCAATCGCTTTATTCAAATTGGCCACATACGCTGCAGCATGTTTTGAATAGTGAATTTCCATCGTCTGCGCATCTACCGAACCTTCCAGTGCATTGTATGCATACGGAAGCGGTGTCTGCTTAAACTGCGCAAAAGCAAACTGTGCGGCAAATACGGCACTTAAAGCTGCTACTTTCAAAATCTTCATAACGTTTTGTTTTTATGGTTTAACAATATTTTTATACTTATAGAAGGGAAGCAGGATGATGGAAGCACGAAGATATTTCTGTATGAAGATGGCTATCCTTCAGTGATACTTCTTCATCTCATCTTTTTAACCTTCTGCATTCATGAGTTCAATCAATCACATCCTCGTCATTACCTTCTGCATTAAGGCTCCTCTACTCCATGATCTCAACTTCATTTGTCTTTTAATCATTTACATTAATGACCATCATTCATCATCATCCTCATCATTAACTTCCAGCTTCATTCTTCCATCTTCCTTTCCCAACTCTATTTCAATAATTTCTTAATATCCTCAATCAATATTTCCCTGTCGGGATGGTATTTCCCGTTGAGTTTTGGGGTTTTCCCTTCCGGATCTTCGTAGTTCAGCCCTGAGTAGTAAAGGATGGGCATATTGTCTTTATTATATCTGCAACGGATATTTCCCTCCTGATCTACCAGAGCGATCATTCCGCTGTGGTTAAGGCTTTCGCTATCGTCTTCCTTATCTCCTACATAGATATTGAATTGGTCTGCCAGGTTTCCGATATAATCCCTGTTTCCGGTCAGAAAATGCCAGTCAGGAGATTTTGCTCCGACACTTTTAGCATGTTCTTTCAATATAGCAGGTGTATCATTTTCCGGATCTATACTTATTGAAATGATTCCGAATTCAGGGCTGTTCACCTCATCTTCAATAAATCTCATATTCCGGTTCATCACAGGACAAATCGTAGGACATCTGCTAAAGAAAAACTCTACCAGATACACCTTTCCCAGCATATCTTTATTGGTGATTTTTTTATTATTCTGGTCGGTGAGTTCAAAATCGGGAACCTTCATTACGGTGTACAGGTTCTTCTTGAAATATCCCATTCCAACACCTATTCCCAGAAACAGCAGGGCAAAAATCGCAATCGGAATGATCACCTTTCTCTTCGCTCCGTTTTTGGTCTTATTATTTTTGGACATATTTCTCAGGATTTTTTTTGAACTCGTCCTTGCATAGGCTACTGCAAAAACCGTACGTTTTATTTTTATAGACTGCCGTATCTTTCATATCATCCTCTGTTTTCATGTGGCAGATGGGATCTTCTGCATTGGCAAATTTTACTTTCGCAGCAGTCGATTTTGAAGATGTGGTGCTTTTTTTATGCTTTACTTTAGGCGTTTCCTGACCACAGGCTAATAATGAAACTGACAATAGTGCAGTTAAAATAATTTTTGATTTCATTTTAATTATAAATTGAAATTGATAGTATGATGAAGGTGTACATTAATTTTTAACACAAAGATAAGCATCGTTTTTACCATCTAAAACAACATCAGGCCACATAAAACGAAGGTGCTTTGATAAAAACTAAAAGAATAGTTGAAACTAAGCTAAAGGAGGATGGAATATTCTGGAAAAGTATTCTGAAGTATGATCAATTCTATAATCTGAATGGATAGCCTCATCTTCAGAATCGGATTCTTTCTGACCTAAAAATGAAAGGGTATCGTGAGAAACAAAAACATCCAGTACGGATATCTTGATGACCTGGGAATTATTGGACTGCTTTTCCGTTTTTGCCAGTTCTTTGCTGACATAACATTTCCCTTTACACGTAGACTGAGGAATATTCCTGTTTTCACAGAGATTTTTTACAATATAATCATAGTTCACAGCATAGTTGACCAATGGCAAAACAGGACGTAGTGCAATGGTAAAAATGATGAATATGGATATAAAAAGTCTCAATGATCAGTTCTGTTGTACAAATATACTACTCAAATTGGGTTTATGGATTATTTATGATGAATGTCATTGATTATTTTCGTTGAGCGGATACGAGTTTCGGGATGCGAGGTTTTGAGTTATGGAATGCATCGTTTAATATTATTATTATTTTTCGCGCGGATTGTGGAGATTTTGCAGATTCTTTTTTGTGTATGAAAAAACCTTATAGATTTTGGAAATCTATAAGGTTTGGGTATTTTATTTTTAAATATATGATGTTGTGTTTTTAATCGCAAGGTGCGAAGGTTATTATGACAGGCTATTTTTAAGGCGCAAAAGTTTTATCTTATAGCCTAAACCTATTATTTGACAACTAACTAAAACTTCATCCTCTGAATCCTCACTGCATTTAAAATAGCTAGCATCGCTACTCCTACATCTGCGAATACGGCTTCCCACATGGTTGCCAGCCCTCCTGCTCCGAGCGCTAAGACTACAGCTTTTATGGCAAAGGCTAAGACAATATTCTGCCAAACGATCTTTTTGGTTTGTTTACCAATATTGATGGCCATTGGGATTTTGCTTGGCTTGTCATCCTGGATAACGACATCTGCTGTTTCAATTGTAGCATCACTTCCAAGTCCTCCCATAGCAATTCCTACATCGCTGAGTGCCACTACCGGAGCATCATTCACGCCATCACCAACAAAGGCTACGGTTTGATTTTTCGCTTTGATCTCTTTTACTTTATTGACTTTGTCTTCCGGTAATAGATCTCCAAAAGCACTGTCGATGCCCAGTTGGTCTGCCACATATTTAACAACAGTACTTTTATCACCGCTCAGCATGGTGGCTTTTACGCCCATTCTGTGCAGGTTGTCAACCGTTTCTTTGGCATCACTTTTTATACTGTCTGCAATGGTGATGTAGCCTGCAAATTTTTTATCATAAGCAATAGCAATAAGTGTGTACACCATATTGGCGTGATTGGTATCGTAGCTGATATTGAATTTATCCATCAGCTTAAAATTACCAACCAGCAGTTCTTTTCCATTGACGGAAGCTTTTAGACCATGTCCTGCAATTTCTTCCACATTTTCCAGAGGAATAGAATGTTCAATCTCACCTGCATAGTTATGGATTGCTGTAGCTACAGGATGTGTACTTTTACTTTCCAAGGCATTGACCAGTTTCAGGATTTCGTCTTTATTGAATTCTGGATTGATGCTTACTTCCTGCACTTTGAATACGCCTTCCGTCATGGTTCCGGTTTTATCCATCACCACATTCTGGATTTCTGCAATGCTGTCTAAGAAATTACTTCCTTTAAATAAGATCCCGTTTCTGCTTGCCGCTCCAATACCTCCGAAATATCCCAGTGGAATGGAAATCACCAATGCACAAGGACATGAGATCACCAGGAAGATCAAAGCTCTGTACAACCAGTCTCTGAACTGATAATCATTCACAAAGAAAAAAGGCAGAAGACAGATTCCTATAGCTAGAAATACGACAATCGGTGTGTATACTTTTGCGAATTTTCTGATGAATAATTCGGTCGGGGCTTTCTGCGCGGTGGCATTTTGAACCAGTTCCAGAATTTTACTCAGCTTGCTGTCTTCGTAAGCGGTATTCACTTTTACGAGAGCAATGCTGTTCATATTGATCATCCCGGCCAGCACGGTTTCTCCTTTTGTTTTAGTATCCGGTTTACTTTCACCCGTAAGCGCTGCGGTATTGAATGAAGCTGATTCTGTGATCAGTTCACCGTCAAGAGCGAGTTTTTCTCCGGGTTTCAGCTGGATCATGTCTCCTATTTTGGTTTCTTTGGCTTTAATGGTTTTTGGTTTGCTGTCTTCAATGATGGTTACCTCATCAGGACGTTGATCCAATAAGGCTTTGATATTTCCTTTGGCTCTTGAAACAGCCATTCCCTGAAATACTTCTCCTACAGAATAAAACAGCATTACAGCAACACCTTCGGGATATTCCCCGATTGCAAATGCTCCTACTGTGGCAATTCCCATCAGGAAAAATTCAGAAAAGACATCTCCGTGAACGATACTTTCGTAGGCTTCCTTTAATACGGGAAATCCTACAGGAATATAGGCTGCCAGATACCAGACCAAACGCACCCAACCTGTAAACCATTCCGTTTTTATATAATTGTCCAATGCTATTCCTATCAGCAACAGCACGAAGGAAATGATGGCAGGAAGGAACATCTGAAAAGGTGTTTTGTCTCCTGTATCGTGAGAGTGATCATGTCCGTCTCCTTCGGAATGATCATGTGTATGCTGTTCTTTCTTTTTGGGTTTTGTACTGCAACATTCTTCCATAAATACTATTTTGATGTAAAATTAAGGTTATACACGATGCAATACTATTGCAAACTTTCAAGACAGTTTTCGCAGATTCCTTTGGCAAAAAGTCTTATTTCATCAATTCTGAAATTGGCCTGAACATTTTGAGGAAAGGAAATATCTTCTTGGCAGGTGGTCTGCTTGCATATTTTGCAGTAAAAATGCAGATGCCAGTCTTTGTGGGTTTTCTCATCGCAGCCGTCATCGCATAATTTGTATTTTGTAGTGGTATTTTCCTGTATGCTGTGGACAATTCCTTTTTCTTCAAACGTTTTCAGCGTCCGGTAAATGGTCGTCCTGTCTGCATTGTCAAAATGATTTTCCACTTCCGAAAGAGACAGTGCCACTTCCTGTGTACTCAAAAAATCATACACCAGAATCCTCATGCTGGTGGGCTTGGTATTTTTATCGATGAGCTTGGTTTCTATATCTTTTTTCATTTGTAAATTAATTTTTAAAGATTGTATTACCCTTAAAATCTACCGTAAACACCTCTAATTTAGGCATAAAAATCGGTAGTTCTTCCGGCCTGTTTCTATAAATCGATGAGCATTTCCTTATTTTAATGCTCATGGCCGCCTGAATTGGAGAGCTTGGCATTAACGAAAAAGGCTCCTTTTACAACAATTCTGGCATCAGCAGGAATTCCCTTTACAGCTGTAATGGCTGTATAGCCCATATCTGAGGTACCTTTTATCACTTCTACTTTTTCAAAATTCAAAGTCTTTTTATGTTCGGCAGCTTCTCCTTTTTCATTTTTGTGATCGTCTCCACCTTCTTCCTCTTCATGCTCCTCCGGTTTTTTATCGGTACGGATGAAGACGTAGTATTTTCCGTCTGCTTCTACAATGGCTTCATTAGGAACCGCAGGCGTTGTATTTTTATCCAGGCTGACAATCCCTGTAATATTCATTCCGTCGATCAGACCTGCTTTATTTCCGGTTACTGTGCCATGTACAGAAACGGTTTTACTTTCGTTTTCAAAGGAAGATCCTACACTGTACACCATAGCATCATATTCAATTTCAGGATTATTGGTCAGCTTGAAATGTACGATCTGTCCTACTCTCATTTTGGGAAGATCTTTTTCAAAAACCTGCAGATCAAGATGGATAGAATTGTTATCAATAATCTCCGCTACAGGTGATGAAACATCAACATAACTTCCAATCTGCGCTGAAATACTGCTTACAGTTCCGCTAATGGGTGCTGTAATCACCAACCCTGATCTCATATTGCCATTATTCACTTTTCCCGGACTGATTCCCATCATCTGAAGCTGTCTCAGAAGGGAAGCTTTTTTCGTTCTTAGGGTTTTAAGCTCAGCATCTGAACTCTGCAGGTTTTTCTTTGCGCCTGCATCATTGTCAAAAAGTTCACGTTGCCTTCTGTATTCCTGTTCTGCATAGGTAATTCTGCTGTTTGTGGTCAGGTATTCTTCCTGTAACTGGATAAATTCAGGATTGGCGATGGTTGCGATCACCTGTCCTTTTTTCACAATGCTTCCTACCTGTACATTCAGGGTTTTGATTACTCCGCCGTATAGAGAGGTGATAGTAGCTTTATTGTTATTGGGAACTCTCAGAAGACCGTTCGCTTTGACAGTGGACGTCAGCTCCTTCATTTCTATGGAGCCTAAAAATATTCCGACCGATTTGATCTGATCTTCCGTTAAAGAAGCAATAGTCTGTGGTGCTTCTTCATGGCCGGCCACAGCTTTTTCAGTCATTACTTCCTGTTTTTCGGCCCGCGCTTCTTTTTTTCCGCAGCTTACAAGTAAAAGTGCCGTGACGGTCAGATATATGATATTGTGTTTTATTTTCATGTTATTTATTGATGATTGAATTAATGGTAACTACAGATTGATTGACCTGCTGAATGGATTCTAAATACTTCAACTGAATATTGGTGGCGGTCTGCAGGGCAAAAAGATATTCTACATACGAGATTTCTCCTGTTTTATAGCCTAACTGGGCTGCTTTTACAATTTTTTCCGCGTTCGGGATGGCCTGACTTACATAATATTCATACTGCTGTAGATCCTGCTCATACTGCGCAAAAGTATTTTCGAGTTGTGCCGAAAGCTGATTCTGCTTCATCTTTGCATTGGTTTCAGCGGCCAGTTTTTCATACTCCAGAGACTGCATTCTTGCTTTTGTCGCTCCAAACGTCAACGGAATAGCAACACCCACAGAGAAAGAGTTGAAACGGTCTCCTGCATTATAAAATTTCTCCTGTCCGTTTTTGGTATGAAAACCTATGAGCGACTGGCTCGTCAGACCAAGACTGAATTCGGGAAGTCCCTGTGATTTCTCCACATTTTTATTCTTTTCAGCGATTTCCATTTCGTTATAGAAAGCTTTTACCATAGGATTATTAGCGATAGATGAACTGTCAAGGATATCTTCTGTTCTCAAAGGCCCGTAATCACTTTTAAGCGGCACTTCAAAATCTTCGGAAGTATTCAATAATGTCTTTAAATTTTTATAAGCATTGTTTAAATACACCTCATTCTGGTTCAGCAGCAGACCGATCTCTCCTTTCTGCGTTTCTGCTGTATTAATTTCAATCTTCTTGATATCTCCCGCTTTAAATCTTACTGTTGCAATCCTGATAAAATCCTGATAAAGGCTGTCAAGATCTTTCAGTTTAAATTTATTGTACTGAAGATATTCGATCTGATAATAATAGCTTCTTACCTGTTTGGTCAGTTCGTTCGCCGAAATTTCTTTATCGATCTGCCTGCTTTTTATATTTTCAGTGATCAATTCTCTCCTTGCTTTGAAAAGCGTAGGAAAAGGAATACTCTGCGAAATGGCAAATGACTGGTCGAATTTCGGACTGTTGTACTGCCCAAGCTGGGCTTCAAAATTTAATTTGGGAAGTTCTTTTGCGGTCCCTTTCAAAGCTTCTGCTGATTTTATATTCAGGTCTTTTGATTTTAAAACCAAATTGTTTTCGGCAGCCATTTCTACGGCCTGATCTACGGAAATTTGTCTGGTTTGTGCTTTGAACGTCTGTCCGAACATCAGAAATCCAAGAACAATAACTGTAGTGATGGGCTTAATTCTATTCATCTTTCGTGGAATCTTTGAATTAAAAATAATATAGAGCATCGGCAGAACAAATAAGGTAAGGAATGTAGCGGTTACCAATCCTCCGATGACGACTGTGGCCAAAGGTTTCTGTACTTCGGCTCCCGCTCCCGTAGAAATTGCCATAGGCAAAAATCCTAGTGAAGCTACCGTTGCAGTCATCAGAACCGGTCTTAGTCTGGTTTTTGTTCCTTCATATACTCTTTTCAATACGTCTGTCTCACCCTCTTTTTCCAATTGGTTAAAGGTTCCGATCAAAACAATTCCGTTAAGAACTGCGACTCCGAAAAGGGCTATAAATCCAATTCCTGCGCTGATACTGAACGGCATATCTCTCAAAAGAAGCGCAAATACGCCTCCGATGGCACTCATCGGGATGGCTGTAAAGATCAATGCGGCCTGCTTAAATGAGTGGAAAGTGAAGTACAGCAACATAAAGATCAGAAACAGGGAAACCGGAACCGCGATCATCAGACGCTTGCTGGCTTCCTGTAAATTTTCAAACTGACCTCCATAGGTAAAATAGTATCCGGAAGGTAACTTGATTTGTTTATCCAGTTTGGCCTGAATATCTTTTACCACACTTTGTACATCACGACCTTTTACATTGAATCCTATTACGATTCTTCTTTTCCCTTCTTCACGGCTGATCTGTGCAGGACCCAGTTTATAGCTGATATTAGCGACCTGGGAAAGCGGAATCTGTGCTCCTGTACCCGTCGCAATCATTAAATTATTCACATCATCGATATTCGTCCTGTGAAGGCTGTCGAGACGCACTACAAGATCAAAACGTCTTTCATTTTCAAAAACCTGACCGGCCGATTTTCCGGCAAAGGCTGTACTCACGGCGTTGTTTACATCTTCTATATTTAAACCATAATTGGCCATTCTCGTTCTGTCATATTCTACGTTGATTTGAGGAAGTCCGCTTATCCTTTCAATCTGAGGAGGTGTTGCGCCATCCACGGTCTGGATGATTTTCCCAACTTTATCTGCATAAATAGACAGTGAATCCAGGTTTTCACCGAAGATTTTAACGGCAACATCCTGTCTGATCCCCGTCATCAGTTCATTGAAACGCATCTGAATAGGCTGGTTCTTTTCAAAGAACACCCCAGGAATGGTTTCTAATTTTTCACTGATCTCATCGGCGAGTTCCGTGTATGATTTTTTTGATTTCCATTCGCTTTGTGGTTTTAAAACGACAATCAGGTCGGTGGCCTCAGGAGGCATCGGATCGGTAGGAACCTCAGCAGAACCAGTTTTTCCTACAACCATTTTCACCTCATCAAACTGTTTGATAATTCTTGAAGCCTGCATGGAGGTTTCGATACTCTGACTTAACGAACTTCCTTGTGGCAGGATACAGTGGAATGCATAATCACCTTCCTGTAACTGCGGAATAAATTCGCCACCCATATTTTTGAAAATAAAAGCACTGATGACGAAAATAAAAATCGTGGCCGACACAATGATATATTTTACTTTAATTGCTTTGTGCAACATCGGCTGATAGATCTTCTGCAGGAAGTTCATCATCTTATCTGAAAAAGTTTCTTTATGCGAAATCTTTTTGGACAGGAACAAGGCGCTCATCATCGGAATATAGGTCAGGGAAAGGATCAATGCTCCTAAAATGGCAAATCCCACTGTCTTAGCCATTGGCGTAAACATTTTCCCTTCTACTCCGGCCAGTGTAAGGATCGGAATATAAACGATAAGGATAATGATTTCTCCGAAAGCCGCACTGCTTCTGATTTTTGAGGCAGAAAGGAAAACTTCCTCGTCCATTTCGCTTTGGGTAAGATTCCGCACGGATTTCCTTAGACCTAAATGATGTAAAGTGGCTTCAACAATGATCACGGCACCGTCTACAATCAATCCGAAATCTATGGCTCCAAGGCTCATCAAATTGGCACTGACACCAAAAACATTCATCATTCCCAAAGCAAAAAGAAGGGATAATGGAATGGCTGAAGCTACGATAAGTCCTGCCCTAAGATTTCCAAGGAAAACCACCAGGACGAAAATAACGATCAGGGCACCTTCAATAAGATTTTTTTCTACGGTATTGATTGCTCTTCCAACGAGGTCTGTTCTGTCTAAGAAGGGCTCTATCACCACATCATCGGGAAGGGACTTCTGAATGGTTGGGATTTTAGCTTTAATCAGGCTGACAACGTCGTTACTGTTGGCTCCTTTCAGCATCATGACGACACCGCCTACGGCATCTACTTTTCCGTTGTAGGTCAATGCTCCGTAACGGACAGCACTTCCGAAACGCACATCTGCAACGTCTTTTATAAAAATGGGGACGCTTCCTGTCTCGTTTTTAACGGAAATATTTTTAATATCTTCCAATGAAGTGACAAAGCCAATTCCACGGATGAAATAGGCATTCGGTTTTTTATCTATATAAGCTCCACCCGTGTTCTGGTTGTTTTTTTCTAAGGCTGTAAAGATGTCGGAAATGCTTACACCCATTGCTTTAAGGCGGTCTGGATTTACTCCTACTTCATACTGTTTCAATTCCCCTCCGAAACTGTTGATTTCTGCAACGCCCGGCGTTCCGTTCAACTGTCTGCGGACAATCCAGTCCTGCATGGTTCGGAGTTCTTTAGCGGAATATTTCTTTTCACTTCCTTTTTTCGGGTGGAGAATATATTGGTACACTTCCCCAAGACCTGTACTTACAGGGGCAAGTTCGGGAGTTCCCACTCCTTTGGGGATTTCTTCCACGGCCAGCTTCAACTGTTCATTAATCAGCTGTCTGGCGAAATAAACGTCTACATTTTCTTTGAATACCACAGTGATCACGGAAAGTCCGAACCTTGAAATACTTCTGGTTTCCTGGATATCCGGAACATTGGCAATACTCTGCTCTATGGGAAAGGTAACCAGCTGCTCTACTTCCTGACCTGCGAGTGTAGGACATGCGGTGATGATCTGCACCTGATTGTTGGTAATATCAGGAACCGCATCTATAGGAAGTTTTGTAGCACTCCATACGCCCCAGATGATGAGAAGCAGGGTCATGATACCAACCACAACCTTGTTTTTGATACTAAATTTTATGATTTTATCTAACACGATCTGTATTTAATTTTTTATTGGTAATAACTGCATACGGCAGTAATGCCGTTGCAAAAATATCACGAAGACCTCTGCAATGGTATTGCAAAGCTCAAGAGATAGAAAGCCTAACTTTCTAATAATTAATAAAAATTAAATCTTAGGAGGTTGCCAGATATGGTCATACATCTGGTATGCGAAATTGTTTTTCTGAAAAAGAATTTTCTTTGAGAAGTAAGCCTGAACATAGCTCTGAACTTCAAATAAAGGGTCCATTTTGAAAGAAGACACCGTTATCTGACAGCAGCTGCAAGTACATAATGGTGAACAAATATCACCTTTGTCCCTTGAATGAGATTCCTGAATATTGAAGGACAGTTTAGTCTCTGTCTTTCCTGAACTACTGTGCACATCTTCGCAGGGCATCAGAGACAATGCCATGAAATAGAATGCTAGTATCCATCTTAACAGTTTCATATGGGCAAAGGTAAAGTTTTTTTCTAAAATGGGAAGCTTATGTAAGTAGTAATATATTCCTGACATTATATTTAAAAATTATTTTAAGGACTGGAATAAAAAATGAGAAAGTTGTTTGTGCAGGAGTAATTTAAATTCAATACCTAAGCTTTAATAATTTTAGCACAATAAAGAGTTTGTTTCTTATTTAACCCTCTATTTTCCAACTTTCTTACTCATTAGATGCCATTAAAAATGAATTGAATAGCAGAACTACCGGAGGAGACTTTAATATTGTAGAATCATTCGATTATGATGATAATAACAGATTGATAAATTGGACAAATCCTATAACTGGAATTAAGCCAACAAGCAACAGAAACGTTTATGATGTTAAAGGTAGAATCATGGAAAACGACCAGGTGGGAACAATGAAATATGAAAATTCCGCCAAGATCTACCAGCCTACAGGCATGACCTTAAATGCAGTAGGAACTCAGAATTATAACAATGATCTCATCCAAAGCATTGTTTATAATGAGAATAATGATCCTGTATTCATTGACGGAATGAAAGGAGATGTAGCCTTCCAGTATGGTTTAACCAGTATGAGACAAAGGGTTACTTATGGAAGTAATTTCAGCAATGATGGTGAAGGCAAATTCACCAAATTCTACAGTGAAGATGGAAGTTATGAAATTGTAAAAGACAATACGACCGGAAAGGAAAAGCATATTTTATACATCGGAGGAACAGCTTATGAAAGTAATATAGTATATTTAAAGAACTTTGATGAGGATAGTGGTTCTTTCAAGTTTTTGCATAAAGACTATATAGGAAGTATTTTAGCCATTAGTGATGAAGCCGGAAACAAATTAGAGCAAAGACATTTCGATGCATGGGGTAATTTTACTCATCTACAAATAGGAAACGGAACAATTATCACCGATAAAAATATAATTGATACTACTTCGTTATTAGTAGATAGAGGATATACCGGCCATGAGCATTTTATGGAAGTAGGCATTATCCACATGAACGGAAGATTGTATGATCCGTTACTAAGAAGATTCTTAAATGCAGATGAAAATATTCAGGATCCTTACAATACCCAGAATTATAATAAGTATGGGTATGTGATGAATAATCCTTTGATGTTTAATGATCCAAGTGGAGAATTCTGGCAGTTTTTAGCGATTCCTATTGTTAAATCGTTACTTTTTGCTGTTGTCAGTTATGCTGCTACAGTTTTGATTACCGGTGCAAAGTTTAATATTCTGAACTTATATTCTTCCATCGTAATGGGACTGATAAGTGCGGGGATAACAACTGTTATAGGAGATGTCTTTTCTACTGCTACAGCAAGTATAGGTAATGAGGCTTTAAGAAGTCTCGTCCACGCAGGAGTACAGGGAACACTGAGCTTTATGCAGGGAGGTAATTTCTTTACTGTGGCAGCGAGTGCATTTTTATCAAGTGCGGTATCTTTTGGGTATGGGCAGGCTGTTGGAGCTGCAGCGTACAACGGTGCAAGCCAGGTAGCATTGGGAATGCTTTTCGGGGGTGTAGGGCATGTTCTTGCAGGAGGCAACTTTGGGAAGGTGTGAAGATTGGAGGTATTGTTGCGTTGTTTAATCATACGATGCATAAAGTTTCTACCTCTATTGAATATAAAGAAAAACTTACACAGTTTTTAAAAGATAATGGTGTTAATCCAAATGATAAAGCAAATCAAACAACCTTAGATACATATAAAATTATATTTAAAGAATATTGGGAAAATAGTGCACAATGGATAGAATTTGCGAATGCGAAAACAATAAAAGAATGGGAAGATAGCACTAATAAGGTTAGCTTAAATAAAGATGATACATTCAGTACAGCAAAAGGGCCAGCTGTTGGTATAACAAATGACAGATCTGGGAAAGTACTGCTTTCAACAAAATTATTTAAAAAAACCAATTGGTATTTAGGCTATCCAATAGAAAATGATATAACTGAGTTCAGAGCCTATGATGAAGTTAGAAAATGGACAGGTACTTTAGATCCACTAGGAGTAAGACATCTTTTAAATATTACAACTTTTTTCACAAATAATTTTAAATAATATGAGAATCAATATATCTAGCATTTTTTTTATCCTTTTGATAGCTAGTTCATGTCATTCACAAAATAAAATAGATAAGAATGAAATAGAAATAGTATTTCCAGAATCAGTGGATATGAATATGGTAAGAGTTGGGCAAGAAGCAGTAATAATTAATAAGTCAGATCACACCTATATTATTGATCCCTATTCTTTTACTGTAAATGTAAAAGTAATTGAAAATAACAATGAAATACAACCTTATCGGCAAAAATTATATGGTTCCTACTTAAGAGATGTGGATCATTGTAAAGAAGAAATATTAATAATAAAACCTAAAGGAAAAATTACAGTTAAAGTATTTTTCTTCCCTCTTAATTATTATAATTTTTCTGCAGATAAAAAGTATGTATTAAAATCTATGGTTTCATTTAACAGAAATTCATTAATTGGCTGTAAAGAATATATTGACCAATTAGTAAGAAAAGGATATAAAATTCCTGATATACAGTTGAATATTACCTCTAAATTAATTTTAGATAACTAATTGGAATAGAAAAATAAAGCCGTAATGTTTAAATATTACGGCTTTTTAGAAAATCAAATCTAATAATTTTTTATACCTCAGTTTCGATTAGATAAAATGTTTAAAACTCTTAGATTTTGCCAGACAAAACTTAATAGAAACATCTTATAAGAAGCTCATGCCAGTTTTTCAATGTTTAATGAAATAATTATCTTATGAAAAATTATATATACTTAATAATTTTATTTATTGTTTTCCAAGCTTGTACAGTTCAGAACAAAGCAAACACAGAGTTTATATATCATACCGCAGATTATGACTTGGGAACTATCTATGATGAACGTATTTATAACAGTTCAACCGGAATATATGAATACAAGAAATACTCTAAAAATAATTTAGAGAAAAATATAAAATTATATATAAGATTTACACAAGAAGATTTAAAAACCATTTATGAATTATATCCTTCTTCAAAATCAGGAATGAGTGATTGTTATTTTAAGAATTATGTAATTGTACATAAATCAACGTTAACATTCAATTCAGAGAAAGATAATTTCAATGAGATAGAATGCAATAATAATGGTAATTCTATTTTTACTAAAATTGAAAATAAGATTGAAAGTCATATTACTTCCTCTGAAACCTATAAAACGAATTTTTACTGGGAGTTTTATAAAAAATAAAAATCATGATAAAACTTAGATGGAAAGATTACACAACATTAGAGTTGAGGTATCTGCTATTAGCCATTATTAGCTTCTTTTTAGGTTGTAAAAACCCAGAACATAGCAACATAAATATACCGCAATCAAATACATCTGTTGAAAAAAAATTCATTCTAAAATATGGAAAAGTATACTTTGATTATGATGCGATAGATCATTATCATATCAATATGGATGAAAATTCAATCATGGCTTTAGATACTATTCCGAATCGCTCAAAAAAAGATCAGTTAAAACTTGACATACTTATTAACAAGACTCCCAAGAATATAAATGATACGGAGTTTATAAAAAGTCTGGAAAAAATTGGTTTCAAAAAATCAGTAATAAAAAATCAAAACTTAAAAAAAATCAATGACATATTTATTGAAAAGACTGTAAGTGAAAATATTGAATATGCATGTGTGCCTATTTATCGGGATATTTTGATTTTCAAAAAACAAAAAGCAATTATTGGGATGGCAAAAATATGCTTTGATTGTCATCAAAAGCATATTGTCGGAACCAATGCAAATACAGAAAATTTTGGACAGGACGGTGACTATCCGAAACTCCTTCAAATTCTTAGTACCAATTAGTTCAATAGAAAAGCCGTAATGCTTGAACATTACGGCTTTTTAAAAAATCAAATCTAAATAAACTATAAATTCGGATTATTCTCAATCTCCTTCTGCGGAATACTAAACAAATAATACTTACTGTTCGGTGCAAAAGCAGACTGATCCGGGAAATTAAAAATCGAATGCCCTCTTCCGTTCACTGTTTTTACTGTTCCGTCCGGAGTGGTAATCTGTACTTTTATCGGTTGGCCGTTGGCATCTACAAATGGTTTTCTTACCACTGTTCCCTGCGTTCTTATGATATCTGAAAGAGAGAATCCTTCTCCAAAAAGTTCTTTTCGTCTTTCAATCAGGATTTCTTTGATAACATCATCCTGAGCTAGAGATCCGGTGTAAGGATTGGCATTTCTAGCGGTTTTTAATTGGTTTAAAGCTGTAACCGCATTGGTAACATTTCCGTTCCTGGCTTCTGCCTCAGCTTCGATCAGGTACATTTCTGCAGCTCTCATTATTACAATATCCGCAATAAGCCCGGTTTTAAATTTAAATTTGGAATACCTCAACAGACCTTCCCTACCCGGCAGACCATCCCATTGAAACAGCTGGAATCTGACGTCATTGGTATCAAACAAATCTTTGAAAAAAGGATCCGCCATAAAGCTGTAGTAATAACTTCCTGAAGAAGATACATCAAGAAAATGGAAAGCATAGCTTGCCCCCGACTGCTCCTGAGTCTGTCCGTGTCCCCAGATCCATTCTCCATTATTGATATCATTGAAACCTTCTTTGTATTTTTCAGAGGTCATTAAAGAGTAACCTGTTCTGGCTGCTTTTGCCGCTGCTGCTGCTTTGCTCCATTCACCCGTATTCAGATAAGCTCTTGCTAAAAGTCCGTTGACTACTGCTTTGTTGATCTTATCCTTATTATTTCTGGTATAATTGGTCAGTAGATTATCCGCTTCCGTTAAATCCCCTTTGATCAATGTATAAATTTCTTCCAGGCTTGCTCTTTTCTTTGGCACAGAACTAATTGTTGATGGTTCCGTATAAATTGGAGCTGTAAGTGCCGTTTTATCTTTCAGATAACTGAACTGGTAAAAGCTTGCCAGGTTTAGATAGCAGAATGCACGCAATGCTTTAGCCTGTCCCTTTACCTGATCTTTCTTCGCCTGGCTCCCTTCTGTCTGGTCAATACGGGTGATCACATTATTCATATTATTGATCGTAGAATATAGGGCTGACCATATAAATTGCGGTCGGGAAACTGTATTATTGATCATCTCTGTGAAAGCATAGGTAGAAGCGTAGCCGTACTTATTTGTCAGAACAGCAATATCGCTTCCCATCGCATCACTCGCTCTAAGCACTGTTGAATAACCGAGATTCGCATAGGTAGGTCCATCATCATTTAATTTTGCCCAGGCACCATTGATGACTGTTTCAGCACTTTCCGCTGTTTTGAAAACCTCTTCCCCACTAGCCTGGTCCGTAGGTGCCGTTTCCAGCTCGTTTTCACAGCTTGTCAGTGACCACAGGGCAATCAAAGCAAAAGATATATATTTTAATTTTTTCATTGTTCCAATTTTAAAGTTTAAAGAGTTGCCTGAAGACCGAAAGTTATCGTTCTCATGGCAGGATATCTGTAATAAGTGGTCCCATCCAGAGCCTGTTCCGGATCCATTCCTTTATGCTTATAGAAGGTCAGAAGGTTTTCGGCCTGAACATAAATCCTGAACTTTTTTAGACCCAGTTTCTCAAAATAATCTGAAGGAAGTGTATACCCCAGACTCACATTTTTAAGTCTTGCATAGGTTCCTGAATATAAAAACCTTGAAGAAGAAGAATTCCAGTTATTTGTTGTTGTGCTTAACGCAGGAACATCTGTGTTTGGGTTTTCCGGAGTCCATCTGTTTAGCATTTCTGCACTCCAGGCACGTCCGCCAGCGCTTCCGTTAGACATTAACGAGGTATAATCAGTATCAAGAATCTTTCCTCCAATACTGAATGTTAGCAATCCTGAAAGATCAAAGTTTTTATAAGATACACTTGTGGTAACTCCACCCGTTACTTTAGGCAATGCGGATCCCTGCAGCGTTCGTGTCGCTTTTGCATATTCAGAAGTGGTTCCGTCTACCGTATTTCCGTTGGCATCCTGGTAAATGTATCTCCAAAGGGGTTTTCCGTTGGAAGGATCTACTCCTTTCCATTCCTGAAGATAAAAATCATAGATAGAACCTCCTACTTCCAGACGTTTAGTGCCGGATATGACAGCTCCCTTTGGCAGCTTTGTAATCTTATTATGTAAAGTACTCAGGTTGACATCCACATTCCACTGGAAATTATCATTCCTGATAGGTGTTGTGAATAATGAGAATTCAAAACCTGTATTCTGTATGGTCCCGACATTAAAAGGGAAATCACTGATTCCAAGAGATGGTGCAACCGGCATATTAAAAAGAAGATCCTGACTTTTACGTTTAAAATATTCTACATTCCCTTTAATCCTGTTATTAAGAATAGCAAACTCTAAACCTACATTTAAATTAAGGTTGGTTTCCCATTTCACATCATTGGTCTGTATTTTTTCAAGAACCGTTCCCGGCTCGCCAAGGTTATTATAAAATTTATACAGTTCCTGGTAAGCGTAATAAAGCGAGGATCCGTTAGGTCTACGTAATTTATCATTCCCTTGACCTCCGTAACTCGCACGAAGCGTCAGTTGATTAAAGAAGTTCAGATCCTTGATAAAACTCTCATTTGAAACTTTCCATAATCCTCCTACTGACCAAAATTTTCCCCATCTGTTATCCGTATAAAATCTTGAAGAACCGTCTGCTCTTCCGGATACGGATAAGAAATAAGTATTGTTAAAATCATATTCTGCTCTTCCCAGGAAACTCAACAAAGAGAATTTATCACTATTTCCACTGAAGCTCCCTAACAGAGCAGCCGCATCAGGTTCGTAATAGTAAGGCAGCGAAAACTGGCTTCTGGAACCGGAAATCGTTTGATAGTCATATTTGTAAAATTCCTGACCTCCTAAAATATTGATATGGTGTTTTCCGAATTTCTTGTCATACGTCAGAATATTACTCGTGGTATAAGAAAGTGTCCTGGTATTTGATCTCGTAACAGATCCTCCAGTCTCACTTCCCTCTCCGATAAGCGGATTGGAGTAATAATGTCCATTGTAATTCACTAAATCAACAGAAAAGCTGGTTTTAAATTTCAGTTCCGGAAGGAAAGTAAACTCCAAAAATCCTTTTCCTGAGAAGTTATCCTCTTTGTTTTCATTTTTGTCTAAAGGAAGCGTTGCTGCAGCATTCTGATTCTGCAGTGCACTTGTAGGTCTGTATTTTCCGAAATCGTAAATTCTGTTTCCCTGTGCATCCAGTCGGTAGCTTCCATCTTCATTTCTCTCATAATAAGGATAAAAAGACGGAATTACCCTTGCCGCATTGATGATATTGTCTGTTCTTGAATCCGATGATGGCGGTGCATTCTGGATACTGTTGGTATAGCTTAAATTCACTCCTGCATTCAACCATTTTTTAACTTCAGTATTAACCTTCAATCTGGTTGCGAATTTTTGAAAACCAGACTCAATGGCAATTCCTTTATCATCCAGATACCCTAATGAAAAGAAATAATTACTTTTTTCGCTGCCCCCGCTGATATCAAAATCAACCTGACTTCTGGATGCTGTTCTTTGAAGAATATCTCGCCAGTCGTCATTCCATAAAGGTTTTGCTCCAGGAAGAAGTTTTCCGTCTGCTCCCACAGGATTTGGAAATCCGGCTCCGTAAGGATTGATTCCAAGTGCATTGACAAGATTATCACTTGCCATCTGTCCTGCCTGCTGTGAAGAGATCTGAGGAGATTTGTAACCATTCCTCAATGCTTCCCAATACAGCTGGAAATACTGATCCGTACTCACCTGCTTATAATCTTTGACCGCTCTGCTGGAAAATCCCTGACTGAGATTAAAATTCACTCTGGATTCTCCCTTCTTACCGGATTTTGTGGTAATGATGATAATTCCGTTAGCTCCTCTTGAACCGTATAATGAACTTGCTGTAGCATCTTTCAGAACACTGATGGATTCAATATCATTGGGGCTGATGGAATTGATGTTTCCATCAAAAGGAATTCCATCCACAACATATAAAGGATCACTGGAAGCACTTATAGAGCCCACTCCTCGAATCCTGATAGATGCCGTAGACCCCGGCTGCCCTGAAGCACTTACTGCCTGAACACCCGGAACCTGCCCTTCCAGAGCCTTTGTAATATTGGTAACAGGCCGGTTATTGATCTTATCACTTGAGATAGTGGCTACTGAACCTGTGTAACTTGTTCTTTTGGCCTTACCATAAGCAATCACTACCACCTCATCAATTTCTTTTTCGGTGATTGTATCTTTTTTTGGCTTAATTTCCTGTGCCTGGACACTGATAATACCTAAGAAAAATACAGCGACTGGTGGAATCCAGATTTTAGAATTAAATAAACTTTTACTAATCATAATCAATTTTATTTATCATATATTAAAAATTAACCCCTTGCAGAAAAGTCAGCAAAGGGCATCGATAAATACGATTAACCAAATGCTTATTTTTCCTTTAAGGCTGAATGTAACACCTTGCGCAGAGGCAGGTTGTTAAGATTTCACAGGGTCAGTTCCCTCCATCTTTCTTTATAAGCCGATCGAAATATGTTTGCAAATCTAAAAACAATTAGTCTACAAAACAAGTAGACTTTAAAATTTATTATTAATTTTTATCAAAATTTAAGTTAATTTTTAATTAAAGAATGTTATAACAGCTATTTATAGAATTATGAAAATATTAAACATGACAAATATCATTATCAATAACACAATAACATTCAAGTACAATTAAATTCAAAAAAAGTTCTATAATCAAACTAAACTTTTTTAAATTTATACAATGAAAGTTTTAATTGTAAACGGCCCCAACCTGAATCTTTTAGGCAAAAGAGAACCTGAGATCTACGGTAGTATAACCATGGAAACCTGTTTGGAAGAACTGAAATCTGAATTCACTTCTCATGATCTGGAATATTATCAATCCAATATTGAAGGAGAAATTATTAACAGGCTTCAGGCAGATGATTTTGACGCAGTCGTGATTAATCCCGGTGCTTATACGCATTATTCGTATGCTATTGCAGACTGTTTAAAGAATATCAGTAAACCAAAGATTGAAGTTCACATCAGTAATATTTACAAAAGGGAAGAATTCCGTCAGAAATCTGTGACCGCTGCCAGTACGGATGCGGTGTTGTCCGGTTTTGGAATGGACGGATACAGATTGGCAATTTTAAGTTTGAAATAATAACAGAATTTCAGTGCTTTAACAAACATGCTTCGATTGCGCTCAGCATGACATTTATTACTAAAATAGTACAAAACAGGCACTACAGAAAATATTGTATCGAACAAAAACCAAGTTAAGAAATAAAAAAGCCTCATCGTTGATGAGGCTTTTGTTGTATTAAGTAGTCTGCTGCTGAAGCTGAGGTCCTGAAGCAATTAACTTCTTCCCTTCTTCAGTATTACAGTACTGCTCAAAGTTTTTGATATATCTTGCAGCAAGATCTTTTGCTTTTTCTTCCCATTCTGTAGCATTGCTGTACGTTTCCCTAGGATCAAGGATACCTTCAGAAACATTTGGAAGCTGTGTAGGAATTTCAAGGTTCATGATTGGAACCTGGGTTTTAGGAGCATTTTCGATAGAACCGTCGATGATTGCATCGATGATTGCTCTTGTATCTTTCAGAGAAATTCTCTTTCCAGTTCCGTTCCATCCTGTGTTTACCAAATAAGCTTTAGCTCCGTGCTCCTTCATTTTTCCGATCAATGTTTTAGAATACATTGTTGGGTGAAGAGTAAGGAAAGCTTCTCCGAATGCAGGAGAGAAAGACGGTTCCGGTTCAGTAATTCCTCTTTCGGTACCTGCCAGTTTGGAAGTATATCCACAAAGAAAGTGGTACTGAGCCTGGTTTTCATCCAAAATGGAAACCGGAGGCAATACCCCGAATGCATCAGCAGAAAGGTAAACTATCTTTTTAGCATGTCCTGCCTTTGATGGAAGAACAATCTTGTTGATATGGTAAATTGGGTAAGATACTCTTGTATTTTCTGTAATAGATCCGTCTTTATAGTCAGCTACACCATTGTGTACCACTACGTTTTCAAGAAGCGCATCTCTTTTGATCGCTCTGAAAATATCCGGTTCTTTTTCAGCTGAAAGATCAATTACTTTCGCATAGCATCCACCTTCGTAGTTGAATACACCATTGTTGTCCCAACCGTGCTCGTCATCACCAATCAGGAATCTTTTCGGATCTGCAGATAAAGTTGTTTTTCCAGTTCCTGAAAGACCGAAGAAAAGAGCAACATCTCCTTCTTCTCCTACGTTTGCAGAACAGTGCATAGAAGCCATTCCTTTCAGTGGAAGGTAATAGTTCATCATGGCAAACATCCCTTTTTTCATTTCACCTCCGTACCATGTACCTCCAATGATCTGTAGTTTTTCAGTAAGGTTGAACATGATGAAGTTTTCAGAATTCAACCCTTGAGATTCCCAGTTCGGGTTGGTAGTTTTAGAACCATTAATTACTGTAAAATCCGGTTCTCCAAAGTTTTCGAGCTCATAATGAGAAGGACGGATAAACATATTCGTAACGAAATGCGCCTGCCATGCTACTTCAACAATGAATCTTACTTTCAGTCTTGTATCTGTATTGGTACCACAAAAGGCATCCACTACATAAATTTTCTTTGCCTCAGAAAGCTGGTTCAGCACTAATCCTTTACAAGAATCAAAATTTTCCGCTGTGGTAGGAAGGTTTACTTTACCATCCCAGAAAATCGTGTCTCTTGTAACATCATCCTGAACTATATATCTGTCTTTAGGTGAACGACCTGTGAAAATTCCTGTCTGCACTGATACTGCACCGGATTCTGTAAGTTCAGCTTTCTCAAAGCCTTGATTTTCAGGAGAAATTTCAGCCTGATATAATTCCTCGTAAGAAGGATTATAGACTAATTCATAACTTCCTTTAATCCCTAATTTTTCTAAATCCTGGATGATTTTAGCGTGTTTCATTTTACTTATATTTTCTATTTCTTTATTGGGCTCAACAAAATTAATATTAATTATTTGTTAAAGGTGGTTTAAATATAATGATATAAGTCAGAATGACAAATAAAAAAAAGGGATTGTAAATTGCTGATTACAAATTAATTATATCAGACCATTGAAAAACGGCATTAAAACCTTTTCCCCAAAAATAGTCCTCATAGCCGTGAAATTTAGCACTCATCACAAAATCTCCACCCCATGCCCCCAGACTTTTTACAAAAACGGGACAGTCTGCGAAAAACTTCTCTTTAACTGTAGGAATTTCAAGGAATTTTGAAATTTTTTGTTCATGAATCATCATCAGTTCCGAAAAACTTTCCAATTCGTTGCATAACAAAACTTTCTTTGTGATATCCGAAAATTCATCAACAAGTATTTGGGACTTCTCTTTTGACTTGTAAAAAGTGATTCCTTCTCTGCTGTCCTGCTTCTGATTTAAATGAATAAAAATCAGCTCATTTTTGAACGGTGGATTGAAATTTACCTTTTCATAAATAATCTCAGGTTTACTTCTGAAGAGGACCGCTGATTTTTCTTTTGCAACAGCAATATCATAACCGCTTCCGCCCAGACTGATGCTGTTCAGATAGAAAGGATCAATCTCTGCCCATTCTGCGAGGTTGTTCATTAGAGTGGAGCTGCTGCCAAGTCCGTAATCTGCGGGAAACTGGAGATTAGTTTTAAGATGATAAGTACAATCGTTTTTGAACTTGGTTTTAGAAAGCTGCTGAACATTCTTTAAGGTTTTAAGAATAAACTCAGCGCCTGAAGGAAGATTGGTCTCAAGAATCTGCCAGTTTTTATAATTGATGACAGTCTTCAGCCATAATTTTTTCTGATGATGGGCTTCCCAAAAAATCAATGATTTTTCATCATCTCTTTCATCAAAAAAAAACTCTTGTCCAAGCTTGGTAGGTACCGCCAGGACAAGAGCTCCGTCTATTGCGAAATATTCTGAAGTAAGCATAAGCTTTCCCGGTGAAAATATTCCGCTCATATTTTTTTTAATTAGATTGCAGAAGCAACATCTACAGAACCGTCAATTTTTTTGATCAGCCCCTGAAGTGTTTTTCCAGGCCCAACTTCAACAAAGTTTGATGCACCGTCTTTGATCATATTCTGAACAGACTGCGTCCATTTTACAGGACCTGTAAGCTGAGCGATCAGGTTTTGTTTGATCTCCTCAGGATTGGTCACTGCTGTAGTTGTGATATTCTGGTATACCGGAATTGTTGCTTTTCTGAATTTCGTTGTTTCAATAGCAGCTGCCAGTCTTTTCTGTGCCGGCTGCATCAGTGGGGAGTGAAATGCCCCATTCACAGGAAGCAATAATGCTCTTTTTGCACCAGCTTCTTTAAGTTTTATGCAAGCTTCTTCTACTGCAGGAGTTTCTCCAGAAATAACAAGCTGTCCGGGACAGTTGTAATTGGCTGGCACCACAATACCACTGATCTGTGCACAGATCTCTTCTACTTTAGCATCATCAATACCTAAAATAGCAGCCATAGAACTTGGATTGGCATCGCAGGCTTCCTGCATTGCTTTTGCTCTTTCGGAAACCAATTTTAAGCCGTCATCAAAAGATAAAACTCCGTTGGCCACTAAGGCTGAAAATTCTCCTAAAGAATGTCCTGCAACCATTTCGGCTCCAAGACCGTTTACTGCTTTTAAAGCAGCAACTGAATGTATAAAGATGGAAGGCTGGGTAACCTCTGTTTTCTTAAGATCCTCATCCGTCCCGTTGAACATCAACGAAAGAATATCGAAACCTAAAATTTCATTGGCAGATTCCATTAAGTCCTTAATGTCTTTTCTAGAATCATACAATTCTTTTCCCATTCCAACGAACTGAGAACCCTGCCCAGGAAATACAAGTGCTTTCATGTAATGAATTAAATATTATGCAAATATAAAGATAATGTTAAAAATACTCCTTTAAAAAGGCATAAATCGGTTAAGGAACTAATCTGATTACACGGTATCCTGTGTTTACATAAGCTCCGTTTGCTTTGGATTTTACAAACTCAAACTTGGTAGCAAGCTGAGTCTGAACTTTATTCATCTGCTTAAATATCTCTCCTTTTCTGTTTTCTCTGGTCAGCATGTCATTCACGACATCAAAACCTACGATGGCATATTTGGGAGGAGTCTTGCAGTATTTACTTTTATAGGCAGCCAAAATCTCTTTTTCAAAATTTCCGTCTGTATTGATCTTTCTATCCATCAGATAGACCAGACTTGCCTGGCTAAGCTCATCTACTTTTTTCTCGAAAACCGGAGAATAATACATACTGAATGCCTTTACTCCCTGCACTTCTTTTGAAAGAGCTACTACTTTATTGGCAAAAGCTTCACCGGCAGCATCATTATCACTGGCCAGGATAGCAATAACCGGAGCAGACTGTCCTGTCATCATATTTTGATCCAGCTGGATCTCTGCAGGAGCGTTCACAACAATTATATTAGGGTTTTTAACAGCTTTTTCAAGACCCCCTTTAATATAGCTGGCAATTTCTTTTTTGCTGTCTGCCACTATGTATATTTTCTGATCTGAATAGACCGTTTTTACTTCCTCAATGATCTTATCTGCATAAGTCTGATCATTGGTTTCCACAATGATCAAATTGCTGTAATTGTACAGTTCCGGAGAGTTGGCAAACGGTGCTACTACCGGAATTTTCTGATTTTTAGTAAAATCAAGGACATCAATAACATTGGATTTAAAGAATGGACCAATGATAAGATCTGTATTATCCGGATTGATCTGGGTCATTGAGTTTTTAAATGAAGCCTCGTTTCCTGAATCTACAATTTTGATATCAAGTTTCTGACCTCCTCTGGCATTTCTTTCAATAGCCAGTTTTGCCCCGGTAAGGAAATCCAGTGCCATCCCTCTGTATTGGGTTTCGTTGGTACTATACCCGAAAGGAAGCATTAAAACAACACTTAATGCATCACCGCTTTTCTTTATGTAAGCCGGATCCTGCTTTTTGATCTTTAAAACCATTCCTGTTTTCAGTCCTTTGGAAAGATCAGGATTCAGTGCGATCAGTTCGTCTATTGAAATTCCAAATTTGTTAACAATAGAGAAAACGGTGTCTCCCTGCTGTACAGTATAGGTCACAAAATCATCAGCCGTTGCAGTTGTAGCAGTTTCGGTTGTGGATTTATCGTTTCCTGAGTCTATTTTTGTTTTCGGATTTACCGGCTCAGCGACTGAATTGGTATCCGTTTTGACATTTTTTACAATAATGGTTTCGCCCGGCTTCAATCCTTTTTCTTCCAATCCAGGATTTAAGGCATATAATTCCTGCTGGCTGATTCCAAACTGTTTTGTTATTCTGTAGTAATTATCTTTGGCCTGAATGACATACGTGGCTCCGTCTACAGATGCTGTTGCAGGGGTTTCGCTATGCGGTTCTGTCGGTTTAGCATCTACCGTTACCGGAGCAACCTGCTGGTCTCCGCCATATTTTTTAATGCTGTCGAGTGGTAAAGTGATCTCATCACCAATTTTTCTATGGTTATCAAGATCAGGATTCAGTTTTCTAAGATCTGTTTCGGAGATACGGTATTGCTTTGTAATTCCGTAAACGGTCTGTTTAGGCTGTAAAATAATTTTTCCAACTTTCTGGCCTGCGAGATTGGGCTTCACGTTTTCAATTGCGGCAGGTTTGGAAACTACAACTGTTTGTTTTTCCCCTTTTACAGTAAGAACGTCACCAATTGCCAGCTTACCGTCTTTGAATTTAGGATTTAGCTTTAACAATTCATCTACAGTTATCCCGTATTTTTTTGCAATATTATAAGGATTATCTCCTTTTACAACGGTGTGTGAGCTCTGGGCAGATACACCCAAAACCATACATAAACTGGACAAAATAAAAAACCTCTTTATCATACTCGGTAATTATAATTTACAAAAATACTTCTTTAAAATTAAATGGCAACAATTATTAATTTGGATTCTTGAACCACCATTTCTTCCCAACAATTTTCAAGCCATGAATAGCCATAATCAGAAAAGAGCACACTGAAGTTGTAGACTCTTTCCTGCCAGGTTTTTGACGGATGTACATCTAAAAACAGTTTCTCCAATCGCTCAAGCAATTCATTCTGTTTTATTTTTTCTGCATGAAGCAGGCGTTTTTTCATTCTTTTAAATGATTTCAGCTGTCTTACCTCTTCTGCCTTCACCATATTTCCGAAGGAGTGCTCCGTGGTTTCAGCTATAGTTTTCAGTTCGGAAAAACCTTTTTCCAAAAGCCTTTCTTTCTCTTTCAGCAATTCCAGGACGGAACTGTCTTTTAAAATTTTCTGATTGGTAATGGCTGTAAAATTCCCAAAGAAGTCTTCAATATTCAAATCTAACTTTCCAATTTTTCCAACTGTTTTTTCTTTAATGAAAAGCATAGAATTTCTTGGGATCAAAACAGGAAAAGGAATCTGGACAGCTGTAAAGTAATCTTTGAGCTCGAGCCAGTACATGATCTCCGCATTTCCTCCAATGTAGGCTAAATTTGGAAGTATTTTTTCCTGATAAACAGGGCGCATCAACGCATTGGGACTGAATTTTTCAGGATGGTTTTCCAGCTCATGGAGTATTTCTTCCTTAGTAAATTTTTTATCTGTGTCTACAACAATATAATTTTTACCGTCAAAATCAATTCTGTCTCTGGTTTCGGAAAGATAGAAAAGATTAATATCACGTGGGTTTACCTGTACTTTTCCATATTTCTCTGTGAGAAAATCAACTTTTTCTTTTGAATTTTTCTGAAGGCTAAAGTTAACCAGCTCATCTTTGAAAATATCTTTGATCTGGTTTTTAAGTTCTTTGGAATCACCATCTACGATCAATAACCCAAACTCAGAGAAAAGACGGTTGACCAAAATTTTAATAGCCTCCGTCAATGTATTTCCTACTTTATAAGCTTCTTTCATCATAAGGATCAGCTCAGTCCCAAACACGGAATCTTTAAATTCTTTTTCAAATTCCGAGATAAAAAAGGTATCGCTGATGGTAATTCTTCCTACCGGACCTCCTGACTTTTCATTGATCTCATAGTAATTGTTTTCGGTCTTAAAATGATTGATCTCTGCAAAATCATGGTCTTCTGAAGCCATCCAATATACGGGAACAAAATTAAAATCCGGAAAATTCTCTTTAAGATAGGTACAAGTTTTAATGGTCTGTAAAATTTTATAGACAAAAAAAACAGGACCTGAGAACAGATTCAACTGGTGTCCTGTGGTAATGGTAAATGTATTCTGCTGCTTCAGATTAGCAAGATTTTCTTTCTGCTTTGATGAAAGGGCAAGTCCTGAAAGCTGTTTTTCCAAAACATCAGTTAAGATCTGCCTTTGATCTGGTACGAAAGAATTCTGTTTGAGGTGGATCTGATCTTTAAAATGATCTAAAGAAAAGGTGTTATTTTCAAAGCCTTCAATTTCTTGGCTCAGAAAATCTTTTACCAATTGAGGAATGCTTTCTATATCGTTAAATGAAATTTTATTTATTGTTTTCAACTTTGTTTAGCTTTTAGTTGAACAAATACCACACAATTCCGATATTCAGTCTAAAATCGTAAACCGGATAATGTGGAAATGCGTATGCTTTATTGTTGGAAAGGAAGGTTCCTATCTGCTGTCCTTCTACATAAAAGAACATTTTTTTGACTTTCATGTTAATATAAAGATCTGCAATAGGCTGTCCCCCGATTGAGAATGAATCTGCATTAGGAAGAATATATTCGTTCAGGATCGGGAAGTAATCTCTTGATGCAAATTTTGAAAAGTAATACACCTTCACACCCATCTGAACTTCTGCCGCTTTTTTGAAAGCTTTGCTCTGAAAGAAAAAGTTTGCTCTTCCGATAAAACTTGGCATTGGAAGGAGTTCTTTATTCGTTAACGCATTCTGGAAATGCAATCTTGTATTAAGGTGGAATTTTCCGAAGCTGAAGGTAGCATCTCCCCCGATCTGGGAAATGTTCAGTGAATTGCTGCTTTGTGCCGGAGCTCCATCCGCATTGAAATAAGTATAGTTATCTATTCTGAAATAATTGGCAAAAATTTCGGTTTTGAACCATTTCAGGTTGACACTACCTCCTATTTCTGTTACAGTTTGGTTTTTGGCATTTTCCAGGTAATAATTGTACTTATTGTAAACAGAAGTATTCAAAAGGTAATTAAATGATGGATAAGCACTCTGGAAGTTAACTTTCGCATTCACAAAATAATCTTTTATCGGTTCAAACTTTATATTATTGGCCGTTCTTAGGTAGCTTCCAAATTGGCTTCCGTTTGAAAATTCTAAAAAGGATTTCAGTTGGAATTTGTTCCAAAGCTTTACCTGTAAGTTTCCAACCGCTCCAATTCTATTTTCTTTAAGTTCTCCCGGAAAAGCTGTTCCGTTCACTGTAGCAAGATCTCTCACTCCAAATTTCAGCATCTGATAACGTACACCGCCATCCAGCTTGAACTTTTCATTATTAAAGACAAGGCTTACCGTATTGCTAAAATTTTCTGAATATTTTTTTGTGGTTAGCGGAAAACCGTTCGTCAGTTCAGTAGCAGCATCATCAAACCAGTAAGGCTCTACGGCTCCCTGATTATAAAAATATTTATTTCCCTGGTGTGATAAAGTATGTCTTATACTGAAAGGAAATTTTTCTGAATTGAATGGAGTAAACTGATGGGTCAGATAATATCTTCTGTAAGAATATTGGGAACTTGACGAAGCCAGATTAACCTGAGCATTTTGTCTGTTCTTATAATTGCTGTCACCACTCTGGAAAAGATCGTCTTCTACAATACCCCCACTTTCCTGATTGTTTACATTCTGGTGAAGGTAATGGGCAAACAATTCATAATTCCCACTCTTGGAAACATAATGTCCGGAGAATAGAGTGTTATTATTGGATGCTAATGAATTCCTATAAAATCCTTGGGAACGAAGCCCCATATACTCAATAGCAAAATTGAATCTTTTCCCAATATTCTGTGTGTAAGTGGAGTTCAATGCGGCCCCATTTTTCATGGCGGTATGATAAATGAAAGTTGCCGTTGGTGTTTTTACATCGTAATATTTTACATCATCAGCACCAATAATCATATAGGATTTGTTGGATGGCAGTAAAGACAAGTTCTGCTCCGGATTCACTTCATACACCAAAGGATTGAATCCTGCCCCTATATTAGCAACCTGAGCCTTTCCAAAATTATCCCTATTGTTATACTGTGAATAGATATTAGTTTTATCAAAAGTCATCACGGTATCAAAAATCTTCTTTTCAGAAAACTGGGTCTGATACTGATAATCATTGATGGTAGGTTTGAAAATTTTCAAGGAATCTTTCTTTCCATTGTCTATGACAAGGGTGTCTTCCTCCTTCTGTGGACTCTTGATATCTGTTTTATTAACAACTTGAGCCTTCGAGACAAAACCGAAGAAGATTATTATAAAAAGGATGTGCTTCATTATTCATTTTTGTATGGCAAATTTAATAAAAAAAAAGCGGTCTCAATTTTGAGACTGCTTTTTACTTAAATAAAAAAGAGACTGTTTTTTAAGGACAGCCTCTTTTATCTTTATTAGAAGTTAGGATTATTTAAAATTTCCTCTTGTGGAATTTTTAAAGAAACTCTGTCATCATTATAAGGGAATGACTGTCCTACATAGAACAAGTGATTTGATCCTCTTGTAACAGTAGCCTTATTTCTCTTAAATGCTAAATATGATTTACCTTCACCCCAGAACTCTAAACGAGTATTTTTATAAATCTCATTTTGTAAAGCAGTTCCGCTTAAGGCATCAATATATGAAACATCTGTAATTCTATTTGTCAAGTAATTCTTCAGAATTGTTTTAGCTTCAGCTTCCTGGCCAGATTTAGCAAGTGATTCTGCTGCTAATAAATAGAACTCATCGACTCTCATATAGATATAGTCTGTAGTAATCTGTCTTTGTCCTTGTGCAACTCTGTTTGGATCAAAGAATTTATTTCCTGGATAGTTTTGTGCAGGATTTGTTACAACAAACTGATTTCTTCTGATATCATCAGCTCTCATGCTGTTATATAACCCTAAATCCATTCCTTTTCTAGTTCCAACAGAAGCATAACTATATGTGAAAACATCTACCTGTCCCCACCAGCTTACTAGGTCTAAACCATTAACAACCTCAATATCGAAGCCCCACATCCAACTTGGAGTCTCCAAAGAGTTAAATCCACCACCACTAGGCGTAGCACCTGGAGCCTGAACCATTCTTACAGCCTGAGTTTTAGAAGTTACAGGGTATCCATAATTAGCAATAATATCTTTAGATAAGGTAGCAGCCTGTGCTGATTGTCCTGTAGCAGCATAAGTATAAGCTAAGAGACCTTTAGCAACACCTTGATCAATCATTCCTTTATTTGCTCTTTCAAAACCTTCCAAATATGCAACAGCTTGGCTTAAGTCACTTATAATAAGGTCATATACTTGTTGTTGAGAAGATTTAGGAGCAGCAGGCATTTGAGACTTTGTATATACTGGTATTGCAGCCTCAGATGGGTTATATCCTTTAGTATATAACTGCATTAGATAAAAGTAGGCATAAGCACGTAGAGCTTTTGCTTGTCCCATCGCATACTTATCATCATCACTAGCTGGCACAGAGTCTGTTCCACCAAGTCCATCAATTACATCATTTGCTCCTGCTATAACTCTGTAATAATATCTCCATGGTTTATAATTTACTGTGTTAGTAAAATCAGTCTGAGCAGCCATGTTAGCTATATTTACATACCATCCATAGCTAGTTGCCTCAAGTGCCATATCTTGTGAAAGAAGGTCACTATAAATATCATATCCTTTTTGACCAAAATCATCATGATCTAAATCAGTTCCTCCTGTCCCTGTATTGATCATCATCAAATACAAACCATTTAATTTTGTTTGTACAGGTGCATCTCCTACAGTTTCAGTTGGTGTACTTTCAAGAAATTCTTCGCGACATGAAACAGTTAGGGTCGCTAGTGCTATACTTAATAATAATATCTTTTTCATTTTATTTTCTTGTTAGAAGTTAATTTTTGCCCCAAATGTGATAGTTGATAAAGGTGCATAGGCATAAGTACTGCTAGCACCTGTTTCTGACACACTTGGATTAAATCCTTTTCTCTTACTTGCAATCCATAAGTTATCTCCACTTACAAATAGATTAAAGCCTGTAATACCAATTGATTTTACAAAATCTTGTGGAAGATTATATCCTAAACGAATGTTGTTAAGAGCAAGATAGTCTGACTTAACCAAAAATCTGCTTGATCTTGAAGCAGTATTAACATCAGCTGCATAGTTTGAAGACATTCTTGGAACATCAGTAATATCTCCAGGATTTTGCCATCTGTTTAGAATATCTTTATGCCAGTTGTTAGTTCCGATTACACCGTTACCCATTAATCCAGCATATAACCCATCATATGAATAACCTCCTAAACTATATAAGAACTGTACTCCTAATGTAAATGATTTGTAACCAAAGTCAAGATTAAATGCTCCTCTTACATCTGGAATAGCAGATTTATCTAAGAATTTTTGAGTTGCTTGAGAATATACCTCAGTAACACCTGTTCTTATATCTGCATTAGGATTTTGAGACTGATATTCATAAAGTGATGTAATTTGCTCACCAACATCAAAAGTTCCGTTTCCGTTATTATCTGTATAGTTAACATACCACTGAGCAGCACCAGTCGCAGAATTTACTCCTGCATATTCTCTCATATAATAATCATAAAGAGATTTTCCTTCAGCTCTACCAAAACCAGCTTCAGACAGGTCAAGAATTTTTCTCTGCCCTGTACCTGCATCTAATGGCATTCTTGTAAGTTTATTGCGTAAAATTTCTCCATTCACACCAAAGTCAAGGAATATATCATCCTTATTAATGATATGTGCTTTTAAAGTAAATTCAAGACCTTGATTCACTAAATTCCCATCATTAACTTTCAGAATTGCATTACCTGTAGATGGCGCAAGTCTATTATCAAAGATCAGATTATCAGTAGTTCTGTGATAGTAATCAACATCAAGTTCAATTGCTCTATTTTTAAACAATCCCAATTCTACACCAGCTTGGAAAATTTTAGCTTTCTCCCATGTTAGTTGAGGATATCCACTTCTGTCATATGTAGCTCCAGGAAGCCCCATAAAGTTCCCAGGATTATACACGTTATATCCAGGATAGAATCCTACACCAGCCTGATCTCCTACTGTACCAAAACTTCCTTTTAACTTTAAGTTAGTGATAATTTTGTTATCTGATAGGAAGTTCTCTCTAGTTACTAGCCATCCTAAACCTGCAGAAGCAAATGTATCCCATTTATCATTTAAGAATCTCGAAGATCCATCTCTTCTTATTGTTCCGTTGAAGAAATATTTACCCTTGTAGTCATAGGTTAACTGACCAAAGAAACTCTCAAGAGCATAACTATTTAGATATGAACTTGATAAAGATTCACCAATACCTAAATTTAATTCAGGAATCATATCAATAATGTTTGGTCTCCCTGCAGACATAAATTTCTGCTCCCAGCTATTGTTTTCATGAGCAACAAAAGCCATTACATTATGATCCCCAAATTTCTTATTGAATCTTAACAACTGTAACCAGTTATAAGACATCAATTCTGTTTTAGTTTTATAGATATATCCATTTTGACTAGCTGCATTACCATAGAAAGGATTATCTACCTGATCATTACTATTGTTATAATACTGACCTCCAATTCTCGTTTCGAAGCTTAAAAACTTAGTGATATCTGCTTTCAAAAACATATTGGCATTGATCTCATGCTTATAGAACTTGTTAATGTTATTGGTAGCATCCGCGATTGCATTTGTTAATGCTCCAAAACCTCTTCCTCCTTCACCATAATCAAACTGATTACCTCCAAAATGTGGATCTGGAATTTTATTTCCAGCAGCATCACGTAAGAATAATGGATAAATTGAAGGAATATTATCTACAAACCAGAAGATACTTCCTGAGTCACTACTTTGTCCATTCCTATTTGCTTTGGAATAGGCATATCCTAAGTTAAAATCTCCTTTCAACCAAGGTCTTGCCTGGTGGCTTAGGTTTAATCTTCCTGTATATCTTTCAAAATCAGAGTTAATAGAATATCCCTTATCACTTAGATATCCAATGTTAGTATAGTAAGTTGTTTTACCCGTACCTCCACTGATACTTAAATTGTTTTCCGTTCTTGCAGAAGTTTGGAAAGCATAATCTTCCCAATTTTCAGGATCATATAATCTATTAGTTCCTGGTCTTACTTGTCCTGTAGTTGGATCAATCAACTGAGCAGCAGACACCCCCCACATATTATAATCTGGGCTAATACCTGCATTACCAAAAAGGTTTGCGTTTGCATAAGCAGTAGGATCAGCATTACCTAATAATTTACCACGATTTCTCATAGCTTGCCAGCTTAATCCAATATACTCCTCTGGAGATTTTATTGTTTCATATCTTGGAAGCAATGCCATGTTGAAACCTACTTTAGACTCAAGCTGGATAACAGATTTATTAGATCTTCCTTTTTTAGTATTAATAACCACAACACCATTAGCACCTCTTGCTCCATAAATAGAAGTTGCTGTAGCATCCTTGAGAATCACCATATTCTCAATATCCTCAGGGTTGATGGCACTAACATTCCCAGTATAAGGCATTCCATCTAATACATATAGTGGGCTTCTATTTCCACTAACTGAACCAAAACCTCTAATACGGATTGTTGCATCTGTACCAGGCTGTCCTGATGTATTAATAACTCTAACCCCTGCAGCTTCTCCTGCAAGAGCCTGACTAACACTAGATACGTTTTTTGAATCAATAGATTTAGCATCAACCTTAGATGCAGTCCCTACATAGGTTTCCTTTGGAACCTGACTATACCCGATTACAACAACTTCCTCAATTGCTGTTTCAGTAGTAGCAGTGTCTTTTTTCGTCGTTTGTGCAAAAGCCACCTGTCCTAAGAAAAACAGAGCCCCAGCACTCAATACACGTAGTTTAACATTCATATTAACAAATTTTAATATATTTAATTCGCAAATATGTTAATAAATTTTAACACTCGCAAGTATTAGGGTTATCCAAGAAACAGCTTTTTTTAATATGATCTTTTTAATTATTCCGCTAAATAACAAAGATTAAATAATTATATACGGTTTATTTGTATAAATATATTATTTTCACGCATATTATTTTTTTTAACAAATTATTAGCAGTGTTAAAAATGTTATTTAGAATTGATATAAATTATATTTTTAAATAATAAACCCAAAAAAACCACTTTATAAAAAAGTGGTTTTCATGTATTTATGCTAAATAAAAACTATTATTTTAGCTTCTTCTTAACAGCTACTTGTTCGTAGACTTCAAGAATGTCTCCAATTTCAATATCGTTATATCCTTTCAAATTCAGACCACATTCGTAACCTTTTGTTACTTCTCTTACGTCGTCTTTGAAACGCTTCAAGCTTTCCAACTCTCCATCAAATTTAACAATACCGTCTCTAAGTACTCTTACTTTAGAACTTCTGGTTACTTTTCCTGAAAGAACCATACATCCTGCAATTGTTCCTACTTTAGAGATTTTGAACACTTCTCTGATCTCAACATTACCAATCACCTGTTCTTTGATTTCTGGAGAAAGCATGCCTTCCATAGCTTCTTTCACTTCATCAATAGCAGCATAAATTACAGAATATGTTCTGATCTCGATTTCTTCTTTATCAGCTAGCTCTTTTGCATTAGCACCAGCTCTTACGTTGAATCCGATAATGATTGCATCAGAAGCTGTTGCTAAGTTAACGTCAGATTCAGTGATCTGTCCAACTCCTTTATGAAGGATATTAACATTGATCTCTGCAGTAGAAAGTCTCTGTAACTGATCAGATAATGCTTCTACAGAACCATCCACGTCACCTTTTAAGATAATGTTCAATTCTTTGAACTCACCTAAGGCAATTCTTCTTCCAAGTTCTTCAAGAGTAGTATGTTTCTTGGTTCTGATTGAAAGTTCTCTTTGCAGCTGTTCTCTCTTATTGGCAATCGTTTTAGCTTCACCTTCGTCTGCATAAACTTTAAATTTATCACCAGCGGTAGGTGCACCATCTAATCCAAGAATAGTAACCGGAATTGAAGGACCTGCTTCTTTTAGGTTTCTACCTCTTTCGTCAAGCATCGCTTTAACTTTACCGTGGTTTTTACCTGCAACTACATAATCTCCAACTCTAAGAGTACCTGTCTGTACCAACATGGTTGCCACATATCCTCTTCCTTTATCTAATGAAGCTTCAATAACAACACCTTGTGCACCTCTATCAGGATTAGCTTTAAGATCAAGCATTTCTGCCTGAAGCAACACTTTCTCCAATAGAACATCCATATTATTACCAAACTTTGCAGAAATTTCCTGTGCCTGAACATTTCCTCCCCATTCTTCTACTAAGATGTTCATTCCGGAAAGCTGCTGACGGATATTATCCGGGTTAGCACTTGGTCTGTCTACTTTGTTCAATGCAATAATCATTGGTACTCCTGCTGCCTGAGCGTGAGAAATTGCTTCTCTCGTTTGTGGCATTACATCATCATCCGCTGCAATCACAATAATTGCAATATCGGTGATCTGAGCACCTCTGGCTCTCATCGCTGTAAACGCTTCGTGACCTGGTGTATCTAAGAATGTTATTCTTTGTCCGTTTTCTAGTTTTACATTATATGCTCCAATATGCTGGGTAATACCTCCTGACTCACCGGCAATAACGTTGGTCTTTCTGATGTAGTCAAGTAAAGACGTTTTACCGTGGTCAACGTGTCCCATTACTGTTACAATTGGTGCTCTAGGAAGAAGATCCTCTTCTGCATCAATTTCCTCTTCAGAATCAGCTTCTTCAAGATCTGCATCTGAGAATTCAATTTTATAGCCAAATTCATCAGCAACCAACAATAAGGTATCTGCTTCCAGTCTTTGGTTCATGGTAACCATTACTCCAAGAGAGAAACAAGCAGAAATAACTTCTGTAGGAGAAACATTCATTAAGCTGGCCAATTCACCTACTGTGATGAATTCGGTAACTTTTAACGTTCTGTCCTGAGCATCAATTTCTTGTTGACGTTCATCCTGTTCTCTACGGTATGTTCTCTTATCTTTTCTATGTTTTGCAGATTTAGACTTACCTCCTTTATTGGTAAGCTTCTCAAGGGTTTCCTTAATCTGGTTTTTAACCTGCTCATCAGTAAGCTCAACAGGCATAGTTCTTTGACCTGGTCTGTTATTTCCAGCACCTGGACCTTTTTTGAACCCGCCACCCTGACCTGGAGGACGATTTCCTTGATTATTTCCAAAACGGTTTCCGCCCTGACCACCTTGTCCCGGTGGACGGTTTCCACCTGGGCCACCTTGACCTGGTGGACGGTTTCCACCTGGACCACCCTGACCTGGCGGACGGTTTCCTTGCCCCCCTTGGTTATTGTTGTTATTATTTCCAGAGTTTTGATTATTTCCTTGCCCTTGTTGATTTGGGCCTCCAGGTTTCTCAATTCTCTTTCTTTTCTTTTTAGCTCCAGCCCCAGGCTTTGGTGCAAACTGTGTTAGGTCAATCTTTTCACCTACGATCTTAGGACCGTCAAGTTTCTGATAAACAGTTTCAATTTTCTGAGGTTCCTGAGATTCAGGTTCAGCTGGTTTTTGCGGTTCTACCGCCTTTGTTTCAGCAGGCTCTGGCTGCTTTGGAGTTTCTTTCACAGGTTCTGCCGGTTTTTCCTCTTCTTTTTTCTCCTCCATTTTGGGTTTATCTTTTTTTACAGGTCTATTTCTAGACTCTATCTGGGACAGATCAATTTTATCCAGAACTTTGAATTCCTGCTTATCAGGAGCTGCTTTAATTTCCGGTTCAGCTGCTACTTCTTTTTTCTCCTCTACCGGTACTTTCACAGGTTCCGGAGTTGGAATTGGATCAGGAACAGATACTGGCGCCGGTACTACAGGTGTTTCTTCAACTTCAGGAGCTTTAGACTCAAGATCTATTTTACCTAAAATTTTAGTTTCTGGTTTGTTTGCTTTAGCTCTTATTACTTCAGGGGTTTTCTTTTCTTCAATTTCCAGTTTTTCTTCCGGAACTTTAGTGATCACCACCTCATGGGATGCTTTTCGCTGTTCGCCGTCTTTGGCAAACTCAGCCTCCAATGCAGAATATGCCGCTTCTTCTAATTGAGCGTTAGGATTGCTCTCAACTTCGAAATCCTTTGACTGTAAAAACTCTACTAATCTGGACATCGAAATATTGAATTCCTTAACCGCTTTATTTAATCTTATTTTTGGCATCTATATTATTTACTATTTTTTTTAATTCTTAAAATTAAAGTATTTCTTTTTTACTGTTTATTAAAATTTATTTAAAAAATCTTAATCTTCAAATTCTTCTCTCAGAATACGTTTTACATCTTCAATGGTTTCCTCCTCTAGGTCAACCATTTTTATAAGACTTTCAGTATCCTTATCCAATACAGATTTCGCAGTAGTAAGCCCTACTTTCTTAAATTCATCCAAAATCCACTGTTCGATATCGTCATTAAATTCTCTCAAATCAACGTCGTCATCCTCACTAGCTTCTCTATATACATCAATTTCATAACCAGACAGCCAAGAAGCCAGTCTGATGTTCTGTCCCTGCTTCCCGATTACTTTGGAAATCTCTTCAACCGGCGTATAAACTAATGCATAGTTTGAATCCTCGTTGATGTCAATTTTATTGACCGTCACATTTCCTAAAGCTCTCTTCACCATAATTTCAGGGTTTTTAGACCACTGAATCACATCGATGTTTTCATTTCTCAACTCTCTTACAACGCCATGAATTCTGGATCCTTTCACACCCACACATGCTCCTACCGGATCTATTCTGTCATCATAAGCATCTACTGCAATTTTCGCCTTCTCACCAGGAATTCTCACTACTTTTTTAAGCATGATGGTACCATCCTGGATCTCAGGAATTTCCAGCTCCAATAATTTTTCTAAGAATTTAGGTGCAGTTCTGGAAATAATAATCTGTGGTTTTGAACCTTTAAAATCTACTGTTTCAACAATAGCTCTGATATTTTCGCCCTTTTTAAAGAAGTCAGACGGGATCTGGTTTTCTTTCGGTAAAATAAATTCGTTCCCTTCATCATCCAATAAGATCACATGTTTGTGTCGGATGTGGTGGATCTCTCCAATTACAATTTCCCCGATCTTGTCTCTGAACTGTTCATAAAGCATTGCATTATTATGTTCCTGAAGTTTTGTAGCCAGGATCTGCTTTAAGGTAAGGATATTTCTTCTTCCCAGCTGGGCAACAGGAATTTCCATTGTAAAATCTTCACCTACTTCAAAGGTAGGATCTATTTTCTTAGCTTCAGAGATTTCAATTTCCAGATCATCATCTTCAGACATTTCGTCTTCTACAATCGTTTTATTTAAAAATATCTGAAAATCTCCTTTATCAGGGTTCACAATTACATCAAAATGATCATCTGAATCAAATCTCTTTCTTAAAAGAGTCTTCAGTGAATCTTCAATAATTGCCATAAGATCAATCTTACTGATCCCTTTTTCGTCTTTAAAATCACCAAAGGATTCAATCAACGCTATATTATCCATCTATTCTTTTTTCTTTTAAAATTTAATTACTACTAACGCCTTTTTTATCTCAGAGTAAGGAATTTCTTTTTCCTCCTCTACATCCACTTTCCCTTTTCCGATATCTTTCGGCTTCCGGTAGCGTAAAATAAGTGTGATCTTTTCATCATCCACTTTTGCCAATTCGCCTTCAACTTTGGAAGAATCATTCAGCAATACTTCGATTTCTCTTCCGAAATTTTTCTTGAACTGTCTGGGAGCCGAAAGCGGCTCACTTAATCCTGCAGACATCACCTGAAGACTGAAGTCATGCTCTTCACGGTCCATATTGAATTCTATGGCTCTGCTTGCATCAAGGCAGTCCTGAAGAGTCACGCCATTATCACCATCAAGAATTACCGTAATATCATCTCCTGCAGAAATCTTCAGATCAACAAGAAACAAATCCTCTCTGGTATCAAGGAATTCGTTTAATAATTCTTCAATTTTCTTTCTAAACTCCATACATTAATTATCTTGATTTACCAGTACGAAAAAAGGCTTTCTTCCGAAGCCTTCCCATTTTTTCCTGTAAATCCAGTGCAAATATACATATTTTTTCTGAAAAAGCAAAACCTACTTCGTTATCAGATAAATAAGATAAAATTTTCATTAAAGTAAATTAAAGAAGCGGGTGAAGGTATTTTTATTATTTTTGTCTTTAAATTTAAAAACAGACATTTTGAATATAACAATTGTAGGAACAGGTTATGTAGGGCTGGTTACAGGTACTACCCTAGCAGAACTTGGCAATTCAGTATACTGTGTTGATATTGATGAAAAGAAAGTAGAAGGTTTGAAAAACGGCATTGTTCCCATCTATGAGCCGAACCTTGAAGAAATGTTTCTTAGAAACATACAATCCGAAAGATTATTTTTCACCACCAATCTGAAAGAAGCTTTAGACAAAAGTGAGGTTGTCTATCTGGCACTGCCTACTCCTCCCGGGGAAGATGGTTCTGCAGATCTTTCGTACGTCATTCAGGTTGCCAATAATATTGGGGAAATGATGACTGAATATAAAGTGGTAGTCAACAAAAGCACAGTTCCCGTAGGAACAGTAGATAAAGTAAGAGAAGTAATTGCTTCTAAAACAAACCTCCCTTTTGATGTGGTTTCCAACCCTGAGTTTTTAAGAGAAGGCTTTGCTGTGGAAGACTCAATGAATCCGTCAAGAGTTGTTGTAGGAGCAAGTTCTGAAAAGGCAAAAAATATCATGGCTCAAATTTATCAGCCATTTACTAATACCGGGATTCCTATCATCTTTATGGATGAAAAATCATCCGAACTTACGAAATATGCTGCCAATTCATTTCTGGCTGTTAAAATCACATTCATGAATGAGATTGCCAATTACTGTGAGAAAGTAGGGGCAGATGTAGATAAAGTAAGGCTTGGGATGGGAAGTGATGACAGAATCGGTCACCGGTTTTTATTTCCAGGAATCGGATATGGAGGAAGCTGTTTTCCAAAGGATGTAAAAGCTCTTATAAAATCGGGAATACAGGAAGATTTTAATTTCCAGATCCTTGAAGCTACAGAAAGAGTAAATACAACTCAAAAAGTGATTTTAGTATCAGAAATCGAGAAATATTTTGGTGGAGACATCAAAGGAAAGAAAATCGCCATGTGGGGTCTTGCTTTTAAAGCGAATACGGATGACATCCGGGAAGCATCTTCTTTGGACAATATTACTCTCTTATTGGAAAAAGGCGCGAAAATTGCTGCGTATGATGCGGTAGCTGAAAATAACGTACAGAAGATTTTGGGTAATCAGATAGACTATGCAAAAGGAATGTATGATGCACTGGAAGATGCGGATGCCCTCTTCATTGCTACAGAATGGCCAGAATTTAAAAATCCTAACTTTGAACTGATGGCCAGAAAAATGAAGAATAAAGTCATTTTTGACGGAAGAAACATGTATCCGCTGGAAATCCCCCAACAAAACGGGTTCTATTATAAAAGTATAGGAAGAAAGACAATAGAAAATAAGTAAATGAAAAATATAATTATTACCGGGGGAGCCGGGTTCATTGGCTCTCATGTTGTAAGAGAATTTGTAAAAAACAATCCAGATACTAAGATTATTAATCTCGATGCTCTTACGTATGCCGGAAATTTAGAAAACCTTAAGGACATTGAAAATGAGCCTAATTATGTTTTCGAAAAAGCAGATATTACAAAACCGGAAGAACTGAGAAAAGTCTTCGAAAAATATAACCCGGATGCAGTAGTACATCTTGCTGCAGAAAGTCATGTAGACAGAAGCATTACAGATCCTATGGCATTCATCAATACGAATGTAAACGGAACTGCCAATCTTCTTAACTTATGTAAAGAATTCTGGACACTGAATCCCGATCATACGCACGGAAGATTTCCTGACGAAAAAAGAAACAACCTATTCTACCACGTTTCTACAGACGAAGTATATGGAAGTCTTGGAGAAACAGGATTCTTCCTGGAAACAACCGCTTACGATCCACAATCTCCATATTCAGCTTCTAAAGCAGCTTCTGACCACTTGGTAAGAGCTTATGGAAACACTTACGGAATGCAGTTCATCGTATCCAACTGTTCAAACAACTATGGGCCTAATCATTTTCCTGAAAAGTTGATCCCGCTTTGTATTTCAAATATCATTAATGAAAAGCCATTACCCATTTACGGTGACGGAAAATATACAAGAGACTGGCTGTATGTGATAGACCACGCTAAAGCCATTCATCAGATATTCAATGAAGCAAAAACCGGGGAAACTTACAATATCGGAGGTTTCAACGAATGGCAGAATATTGATCTTGTCAAGGAATTAATTAAGCAAATGGATGAAAAATTAGGCAAGCCGCAAGGTTATTCTGAAAAACTGATCACATTTGTTAAAGACAGACCCGGACATGACAAACGTTATGCTATTGATGCAGACAAGCTGAATAAAGATCTAGGATGGAAACCATCTGTAACTTTCGAGGAAGGTTTAGGAAAAACGATTGACTGGTATCTGGAAAATAAGGAGTGGCTGGAAAATGTAACAAGTGGAGACTACCAGAAATACTACGAAAATCAATATTCATAAATAAATGAAAAAGATTCTTCTGATTTTTTATTGTTTCACTTCAATTTTGATTTTTTCTCAGGACACCTTACCTCCCCCTCCCATGGCGATGCCAAATAGTCAACAGGAAAAACTAATTGACGAGCTTATTACTGTAAGCCATTACAAAGAAGCACTTATCAACTATTCCAGAGTTTATTTTTGGGGAGAACAATACAAAGGTGGAAAAAGAAGATATGAAAACACTCACATTGATCAAGTATTGAAAAATTTTGATTTTGAAAGATTCAAGAAAGGTACAATCTATAATAGTTTTTCATTTATTTCCGAGAAGAAACTGAAGAATTTAATTGAATTTTATAAAGATAATGAAGGTAAAATAAATGCTGAAAATGATATGATTTTAATTACAGCTTCTGTTTCACACAATCTTCAATCTCAATTAAATTCAGAGATGGACGAGCTCTTAAAAAATTAAAAGTTAACACAAATGGATAATTAAAATCCAATTATTCGCCTAATTATAAAAGTATGAAAGGAATAATATTAGCCGGAGGTTCCGGTACCCGACTTTATCCTCTTACCATCGCCGTAAGCAAACAACTGATGCCTGTTTATGACAAACCGATGATCTATTATCCCCTGTCAACACTATTACTGGCAGGAATTAAGGATATTTTAATTATCACTACTCCGCATGACCAGCCAGGATTCATTAAACTTTTGGGTGACGGATCTCAGATTGGCTGCAATATAGAATATGTGGTACAACCAAGCCCGGACGGACTGGCACAGGCTTTTATTTTAGGTGATGCATTCATAGGTAACGATCCTGTTGCTTTAGTTTTGGGAGATAATATTTTCTATGGTTCTGAAATGGGCACTTTACTGAAAAACAAAACCAATCCCGATGGCGGTGTAGTATTCGCATATCATGTTTCTGATCCGGAAAGATACGGTGTTGTAGAATTTGATGCTGATTTTAAAGCAGTCTCCATTGAGGAAAAGCCTTTAAAACCAAAATCAAACTATGCTGTACCCGGCCTCTACTTTTATGATAATGAAGTCGTGGAAATTGCGAAAAACATTAAGCCCTCTCCAAGAGGAGAATTGGAAATCACTGATGTAAACAATGTTTATTTAAGTAAAGGAAAACTTGAAGTAGGTGTTCTGGACAGAGGTACCGCATGGCTTGATACCGGAACTTTCGATTCCCTGAATGATGCTTCTGAATTTGTAAGCGTCATTGAAAAAAGACAGGGCTTCAAGATCGGATGTATTGAGGAAATTGCGTTCAGGAATAAATTCATTAATGAAGAAAAACTTCTTGAAACTGCGGCAAAATATGGCAAAAGTGGTTACGGCGAATACCTTAAACAACTCGTCAGCAAATAACATTATTGTATTATAAATTTCAACGACTATTGGCTTTATAGCTGATAGTTTTTTAATATAGAAGCTTTTGCAACCTTGCCATCTAAAGTAGATTTTGACATAATTTTTTTAGAGATCCATTATATAACAATAACCGCTTCTTTCCAATAGTAATTTTATAATTAACTTTGGGGACTTTAAAGAATTATTTAGAAACATTAATGGAATACAATAAACCACAAATCATTACATTCGATAAAATAGGATCATCACAGCTGGGCTATATCACCATAGCGGAAACCCAAAAGAATGTTCCTTTTGAGATACAGCGTGTCTACTGGACCTACTATACGCCTCACGATGTAACCAGAGGAGGGCATGCCCACAGGGAGCTGCAGCAGATTATATTTGCAGTATCCGGAACCATTACGTTCAATACCGAGGATAAAGATGGCAATGAAGAAACCTTTATTTTAGACCATCCTACGAAGGGTTTATATATTCCAAAACTGGTATGGAGAGACATTCAGTTTTCACACAATGCAGTATTACTGTGCCTGGCTTCGGAAATTTATGATGAAGCAGATTACTTCAGGGATTATGAAGATTTCAAAAAGGCAACTAAAAATAACTAGATCACAAACCACAATAAGTACAAAAATAGATGAAGTTCAATAATAGAAATGTATATATCAGTGAGAAAGCTGTCATTGGTAAAAATGTCAGGATAGGAGATAACACCGTTATATATGACAATGTTACCATAGGAGACAATTCTATCATCTGTAACGACTGTGTTATAGGAGAACCTGCCAATGACTATTATTTCAAAGACACATACGAGAATCCTAAAACAGTTCTGGAAGAAGGCGCATTTATCAGAAGCCACAGTATTATTTATGCAGGCTCTACTTTTGGAAAGAATTTTTCAACAGGACACCGTGTAACGATCAGAGAACATTCCAAGTTTGGAAACAACTGCAGGATCGGAACCGTTTCTGATATCCAGGGGTATGCAGAGTTTGGAGACAACTGTTGGCTGCACAGCAATGTTCATATCGGGCAGCAGTCCAAGATTGGAAATTATGTATTCATCTACCCTTATGTAGTATTTACCAATGATCCTACTCCTCCATCCAATACCTGCATCGGACCTACGGTAGGAGATTTTTCTCAGATTGCGGTTGGAACGGTTCTTCTGCCGGCTTCAGTTATTGGAAAACACAGCCTTGTAGGAGCTCAGTCTCTGGTAGGAGGAAAATATGATGACTACTCCCTGATCATTGGAAATCCAGCAAAGAAAATTAAAGATGTCCGCGAAATGATATCAAGAGGCGCAGATAAATCTCACTATCCATGGCCTTACAACTTTTCCAGAAATATGCCTTGGGAAGAGGAAGGTTTTGACAATTGGAAATTAAAAAACGGCTACGAAAATGATTAACTTTTTAGATTTAAAGAAAATAAACCTTACTTATCAGGAGGAAATTGAAAACAAACTTTTAAGCGTTTTCAGAAGTGGCTGGTATCTTATGGGCAGCGAACTCAAAAACTTTGAGGCCAATCTCGCATCATACATCGGTTCACAATATGCTTTAGGCGTAGCGAACGGGCTGGACGCACTCCGTCTTATTTTCCGTGCTTATATTGAATTAGGAATAATGAAGGCAGGGGATGAAGTTATTGTTCCCGCCAATACCTATATCGCTTCAGTACTGGCTTTATCGGATAATGGACTGGTTCCTGTTTTTGTAGAGCCCGATGCCGATACTTTTAATATCGACATTTCAAAAATTGAAGAAAGTATCACTCCAAAGACAAAAGCCATCCTGATAGTTCACCTTCAGGGAAGAATTGTGTTTTCTGAAGAGCTTAAAAATATGGCTCAAAAGCACAATTTAAAGATTGTAGAAGATAATGCACAGGCTATCGGAGCAGAATGGAATGGCATTAAATCAGGAAATCTGGGCGATGCAGCTGGTTTCAGCTTCTATCCCGGAAAAAATCTTGGGGCTTTAGGTGATGCAGGGGCTGTAACTACAAATGATAAAGACGTATTTGATGCAATTCGCGCTATTGCTAATTACGGTTCAAACCAGAAATATGTAAACATCTATAAAGGATTAAACTCCAGGCTGGACGAAATTCAGGCTGCCGTTTTAGATGTAAAACTCAAATACATCAGCCACGAAAACGGAACCCGAAGAGAAATTGCAAAACGATTCATCTCTGAGATCAATAATCCAAAAATCACTCTTCCGGAAAACCCGGCTGATGAAAACGAACATGTATGGCATGTTTTTGTGGTAAGAACAGAAAAAAGAGATGAGTTACAGGCCTATTTAACGGAAAAAGGTATTCATACCATTATCCATTATCCAATCCCGCCCCATAAGCAGGAAGCCTACAAAGAATACGCCGATCTTTCACTCCCGATCACCGAAAAAATGCATAACGAAGTGCTGAGTCTTCCTATTTCTTCCGTTTTAGAAGAAGAAGAAATTCAGGCTATCATCAAAGCTGTCAACGAATTTTAGTTGCAAAATGAAAACAAACTGATAACATCCCATTTTTGCTAGCTGAATAGCTATGTCTAGTATGAACAACTACCTATCATTAAATAATGAATTTATTATAAATTTTAAAAACTATTAGCTTTATTACTAATAGTTTTTTGCTCATAATAACAAATAGTAATACATTAGTTGTTGTTTTATATTTTATATGATAATTATTCACTAATCAATAAAGTTGGATAAGAATTAAATATTTTAAATTTGCAAAAACTTACACAAATGAATGAACCACAGCAGAAGTTGGATAAAACCTGGAAATTATGGCCAGGCAATTATTATCAGAATCTTCCGAAAATCCCTACAGAAGAAGTCTTATAATTCATCAGATCCCATACTTTCCAATTAAAATATCATAATTAATTCATAAATTACATACAATTGAAGAAATAACTTATCCCCAGATAAGAAAATCTTTTTTCCAAAGAGACAAAGGAAAAAGACAGTGATTTAAATTGGTTGCATCAGGTAAATGTTTTCAGGAATAATTTCATTAGTCAATATGGAGAGAAGCTTCTTGAAACAGCCGGGAAGTATGGAAGTGAATATGGTAAATATCTAAATCAGTCAACAAACAGTAATCCTATTCTAAATATTTATAAACCATTTATCATTATGATTAATAATTTACACCTGTAACAACAAACACCAACACATTAGTTGTTGTTTCCTGGTTTATATAAATGATAATTCATAAACCTAAAAATGCGAAGATATTTAATTATTATAAATTTGTAAAAAAATCTACTTTGAAAACCGTAGTATACACATCTGATAAAAAGACACATTTTTTCCAGGAGCTTAAATTAATTTTCCGGGATATTAAATCCTCTAATTTTTTAGCTTATCAAATGACCAAAAGAGATATACAATCTCAACACAGACAGTCTTTGCTCGGCTTCTTTTGGATTCTGGCCCCCGTCATTATAAATTCCTTAGTTTGGTTATTCTTAAATGGCGCAGGCGTAGTAAAAGTCAGCACTCCCGACGGAACACCTTATCCTGTTTTTGTTATTTTAGGAACCACAATATGGAGCATTTTCGCTGAAGCTATCCAAAGTCCTATTACTTCAGTAAATACAGGAAGATCAATTATTTCAAAAATTAATTTCCCAAAAGAAGCGTTATTAATGAAAGGTTTTTACACCTCTATTTTTAACTTAATTATAAAAATGATACCTATTATAGGTATTTTAATAATTTATAAAATCTCACCTTCCTGGAATCTGCTTCTTTTTCCTTTTTATATTTTAGCTCTAACCCTCTTCGCTTTCACCATAGGATTAATTATTACCCCACTGGGATTAATCTACACCGATATAAGCAAAATACTCATTACAGGCATTCCTTTTTTAATGTATGTTACACCTGTAGTATATGCTGTACCGGCAATAGGAGTTTTTAAATTTTTATTTAAACTTAACCCATTAACTTATTTAATTAATGATACCCGAAATACTTTGGTAGGAGCAGAAATACATTCTTTGATGTTCACAATCATTGTAACGGTTGTCAGTTCTATTGTTTTATTAATTGGCCTGGTTATTTTTAGAAAATCGATGCCAATAGTTATTGAAAAAATTGCAGGGTAATGAAAAAAGATAGAGAGGTATTAGTTTCGGTACAGAATGTATCTAAAAAATTTAGCAAAAACCTGAGGAGTTCACTTAAGTATGGAGCCTCAGATATTATCCGCAGTACACTTGGCTTATCAATAAATAAAGAATTACGCCCTCAGGAATTCTGGGCTGTAAGAGATGTTAGCTTTGAATTAGTAAGGGGAGAATGCATTGGTTTAATTGGTCATAATGGTGCCGGAAAATCATCTCTTTTAAAAGTTCTAAACGGATTATATGCTCCGGATAAAGGCCAGATTATCATGAAAGGGAAAATAGGAGCATTGATAGAATTAGGTGCCGGTTTTAACCCGATACTTACAGGTCGAGAAAATATATATAACAACGCCTCCATTTTAGGATTCACGAAAAAAGAAGTTGAAGAAAAAATACAATCTATAATAGATTTTTCGGAAATAAATGATTTTATAGATACTCCCGTTCAAAACTATTCCTCAGGAATGAAGGTGCGTTTAGGCTTTGCTGTTGCGGCTCATCTTGAGCCGGATATTCTGATTATCGATGAGGTATTAGCAGTTGGAGATTTAGGCTTTGTTTTAAAATGCTTTAGTAAAATTGACGAACTACTTCCTCATACAGCCGTAATCTTTGTTTCTCACAGTATGCCTATGATCTCCCGTATCTGTAATGAAATAATCTTAATGGATCATGGTAAAGTTGAATATCAGGGAAAAGAAATAGGAAAAGGGATACAACTTTATTACAACAAGTTCTCAAATAATAGCGAAAATAAAGTTTACGATAATGGTATGTTAGAATTGATCTCCGTACAAACGGATCTTATGAATAATGAAATACACCGTCATCAGGACTTTAACCTTACTTTTGAATTCAAAATCAATAAACCTCTTGATAAATTACCTACTTTATATCTTGAATTTAAAGATAAAGAGCAAAAGCCAATTGCCGGAATTTTTGTTCAGGAATACCTGAGAGATGTAAACCAATCCACAGAAATTGTTTACAAAACGACTGTAAAAAATCCTCTTTTCACCTTAGGAAAATATATTATGGATGTAGGATTATATGACCCTACTACAGAATCCCCTTATCTTAGAATCAATAATATTCTGGAGTTTACGGTAGGTGGAGAAAAAGAACAATGGATACCGTTTGAGCTTGACAGCGAAAATATCATAACTTTACAATAAAATTTATTTATGATTCCCGTAACAAAACCCTTTCTTCCACCTCAGGAAGAATACGAAAAATATATAAACGGTATCTGGAAAAGAAACTGGCTTACCAATATGGGACCACTAGCCAGCCAGCTTGAAATGGAGCTTAAAAGCCATCTCAAGCTCCAGCATTTGCTTTTCGTTACAAATGGAACTGTTGCTATTCAGATGGCAATAAAAGCATTAGAAATTTCAGGAGAAGTAATCACTACACCATTTTCATTTATTGCCACTACAAGTTCTATTGTATGGGAAGGATGTACTCCGGTTTTTGTAGATATAGATGATAAAACACTGTGTATCAATGCAAACAAAATAGAAGAAGCGATTACTGAGAAAACAAGCGCCATTCTAGCTACTCATGTCTATGGAAATCCTTGTGATGTGGTCACCATAGAAGCCATCGCTAAAAAACATAATCTTAAGGTAATTTACGATGCTGCACATGCATTTGGTGTTGAAGTTAACGGAAAGTCTATCTTTGAATATGGTGACATTTCCACATGTTCACTTCATGCTACCAAACTTTATCATACAGTTGAAGGAGGTTTGGTGGTAACAACAGATCCTGAACTTCTTAAAAAACTGGCATTTATAAGAAATTTTGGCATTTCTGGGTTTGATTCATTTTCAGAATTAGGACTTAATGGGAAAAATTCAGAATTTCATGCCGCAATGGGACTTGTTAATCTAAAATACATTTCTCAGATACACGAAAAAAGAAAGGCTCTTGCCGAACTTTATGATCAAAAGCTTAAGGGATTAAAACATTTTAAACCTTTATGGCATCATCAAGCAAATGACAACCACTGCTATTATCCAATAATATTAGAAAGTGAGGAGCTACTTTTAAAACTAAAAGAACAAATGGACAAGCAGGAAATATTTACCCGAAGATATTTCTATCCAAGTCTTGCGTCTGCACTACCTTATCTGCCCAAATTAGAGCTTCCCATTACTGAAGATATAGCTAAAAGAGTTTTATGTCTTCCGTTTTATTATGATCTTACTTTTGAAGAAATTGAGTTTATTGCAAGATTAATGTTAAGAATTCAAAACAACGATTAGTATGAAAATAGCTGTAATGCAGCCCTATTTTATGCCTTATATAGGGTATTTTCAACTTATAAACGCAGTGGATAAGTTTATTATCTATGATGATGTAAATTACATAAAACAAGGCTGGATCAATAGAAACAATATTCTGCTTAATGGTCAAAGCTACTTATTTTCTATCCCTTTAAAAAATGCAAGTTCTTTTAAGAAGATTAACGAAATAGAAATTAATGAAGTGCTTTTCTTTAAATGGAAAGAAAAGTTTTTTAAAACTTTGGAATCAGCTTACAAGAAAGCTCCGTTTTATGAGAAAACTAGTTTAATTTTAAAAAATCTATTTGAAAATAACAATGGCAAAATTGATGATTTAATATACCAAAGTATTATAGAAATATGCAAATATATTGATATCGATACAAGTATCGAAAAATCATCAGCAATATATCAAAATTCAGAATTATCAAAGGAAGAAAGACTAGTTGATATTTGTCAAAAAGAAGGCGCAGATACATATATTAATCCTTCCGGTGGTCAGGAATTATATAATAAAGAATATTTTGCGAAAAATGATATCAATTTGTTTTTTATTAAATCTCACGAGATAAATTATACACAATTCAATAACAATTTCGTGTCCTGGCTTTCAATAATTGATATATTAATGTTCAATTCCGCCGAGGAAATAAATGATATGTTGAATCAGTTTGAATTAATTTAATGAGTACAAAATCAATAGGAGGATATTTTGAACTGGAACTTCCCAATACAATAAATAATTGGGATAAAGATTTCATTGAACTAAATTCTGCTAGAAACTGTTTAGAATATATTCTATTGGCAAGAAAAAGCACAAAAATTTATCTAGCATATTATACTTGTGATGTCCTCTTAGAACCCATCAAAAAACTTAATATTAACTACGAATTCTATGATATAGATTTCAACCTGGAACCAATATTTGATTATTCTAAAATAAAAGATTCTGAAATATTTTTGTACACTAACTATTTTGGGATAAAAGATAAATTTATCAATATTCTGTGTGAAAGATTTTTTGATAAAATAGTAATAGATAATGCTCAGTCGTTTTTCTCTTTACCAATAACAGGTATTGATACTTTTTATTCTCCAAGGAAATTTGTAGGGGTAGCTGATGGCGGTTTTTTAAGTAGTGATAAAAAAATTAATTTGGATTTTGAAAGAGATCATAGTTATGATAGAATGAGTCATCTTTTGAAAAGAATAGATCTGTCTGCTGAAGAAGCATACCCTGATTTCTGTGCAAATGATAGGTCATTAGAAAACCAGCCCATAAAATTAATGTCCAATCTTACCAAAAAAATTCTTTCTACCTTAAATTTTGATGATATAAAAAAAAGAAGAAAAGAAAATTTTGCATTTCTAAATGAAAGCTTAAAAGAAAATAATCTTATAAAAATTGATATTTCTGAAGATTCAGTCCCTATGATTTATCCTTTTAGAACTAAAAACAAAGATCTCAAAAAGCAACTTATCAATAAGAAAATTTATTGTGCCACTTATTGGCCTAATGTTTTTGAATGGTGTAGTGAAGAGACCAACTCCTACATTTTGGCAGAAGAAATTATAGCACTTCCTATAGATCAGCGATACTCTATTAATGATATGAGAAAAATTTTAGAAAATGTATAATATTTTAATCAGACCTCTTCAAAAAGAAGATGCACTTATTTCATATCAGTGGAGAAACGATCCGGAAGTTTGGAAATATACAGGCTCCCGTCCCGATATAGAAATTACCAAAGAAATAGAATCCGAGTGGATTGTGAAAGTTCTTCAGGATGAAAAAAGTAAAAGATTTGCTATTTTATGTGATAACGAATATATTGGAAATGTGCAGCTTAATAATATTGAAAATAATGCTGCCGAGTTTCATATTTTTATCGGTAATAAAGACTTTTGGGGAAAAGGAATCTCTCAATTGGCAACCTACCAGATACTTTACTATGCTAAAGAAGTATTGAAGCTTTCTGAAACATACTTATATGTAAAGCCCGAAAATATTGCAGCTGTAGAATCCTATAAAAGGAATAATTTTGTAGTTATTGAGGAGAATCCGGGTAATGTTAAAATGTCATTACAGCTTTCTGAACTTAAAAACACTACCGTTAGCGTATTTGTAATGGTATATAATCATGGACAATATTTAAAAGATTGTCTTGATAGTTTATTGGAACAAAAAACAAATTTCAATTATGATATTGTAGTTGGAGAAGATTGCTCAAAAGATAATTCCCGAGAAATTTTACTTAGCTATCAAAAACTATATCCTGGGAAATTTAAGCTTTTACTTCATCCAAATAATATAGGTGCTGTAGATAATCAAAATATAACTTATGAAAACTGTTCCGGGAAATATATTGCAATTTGCGAAGGCGACGATTACTGGACCGATGCTTCAAAAATTCAAAAACAAATTGACTTTCTAGAAAAAAGTCCGGAATATAGTCTTATTTTTCATAAAATTAAGGAACTCACAACAAGAAAAGAGAGATATGCTTATGATAATCCAAGTGAGGAAAAAACATATACTTTAGAAGATTTATCAAAAGAAAATTTCATCATTACTGTTTCAGTCGTATTCAGAAAAAATTTTGAAAAACTTCCAGAATGGATGAAGTATTCCCCTATCGGTGATTATCCTTTGCATCTATTGAATGCATCTTATGGTCTTATAAAATATTTCCCGGAAGAAATGGCTATATACAGAGTAGGAAGCGGAATATGGAGCACACAAAACAAAGTTGATCAAATAATAAATACAATGTTTTGTCTTAAATTTTTATTATCACATTTTAAAGATAATAAACCCGTTTATGATAATCTGAAAATACAATATGATAATTTTAAAACAGCTCTTACAAAGCCTTTTGATGAAAAAAGAGAATTAGAATTAAAAATAAAAGATTATAATTACCTCGAAAAAAATATCAGCACTAATTATCTCTTAAAAATGCTAAAAATAAAATTTTTAAAAAAGTTGAAATTTAATCCCTGAATCTTTACAAAAATGAGTGAAACAAAAAAGATATTACTAATATCCCATGAAGCATCTTTATCAGGAGCACCTATTCTGGTCCTAAGCTTATTAAAGAAATTGAAGCAGCAAAGAAAAGACTATACAATTGATGTTCTGTTATTAAGGCCTGGGCAGTTATACGAAGATTTTGCAAAGCTTTCTGATAATAAAATTCTTGTTGCCAATCATTTCAACCAATCCTTATCTTTTGTAAACAGAAATTTTAAAAAATTTCAGAATGCCTTCTTTCCAAAACAGGAAAACAAGGAAGAACAGATTGAAAAAGTAACAGGGAAACTCCTTCAGAATAATTATGATCTGGTATACGCCAATACGGCAGAAACTTTGGAATGGACAATCCCGTTTTACAAGAAAAACATTCCTACCATCGTAGCTATTCATGAACTTACTTTTGGAATGGAAAGTTCTTATCCGAAAGATTTTATTTTAAAAAATATTTCCAATGTTTCTATGATTATTGCAGGTTCAAATGCAGTAGCAGAGAACCTCATCAACAGATACAACGCCGACCCGAAAAAAGTAACAGCCATTCATTCCTTTGTAGATGAAAAGTTGGAGATCCAAAAAGATAAGAAACAAATCAAAAAGGAATTAAATATTCCTGATTCCGATGTAATTCTGGGTATTGCAAGCTCTCAGGAATTAAGAAAAGGAACCGATCTTGTTCCACTTTTAGTAAAAAAGATTTCAGATAAGACAGATATTAGTTTTAAATTCATCAATCTGGGTGGCTCATCCAAAAGCGGTCCTGTAAAATGTTCTAAAATTGATGCTGAAAAATTGGATGTTGAAGACAAAATAATATATGTAGATCACAATAAAACCCCTAACGATTACATCAATATTTTTGACGTATTTCTTTTGTTATCAAGAGAAGATCCTTTTCCATTAGTAATGCTTACTGCGGCAAAACTTCAGAAGCCTATTGTTGCTTTTGACAAAAGCGGGGGTGCTGTAGAATTTTTAGAAAACGGTCATGGAATTCTGGCACCTTATCTTGATCTTGATACAATGGCAGATGAAATTATAAAACTCATGAAAGATTCCGGACTAAGAGAAACTTATGGAGAAAGTATCAATAACAGACTGGAAAATGAATATTCTGATAAAGAACTTACCAATAAAATTTTTACACTAATTGACAGTTTTCTTTAATTATGATATCCATCGTTATCTCATCATATCAACAGCATTACTATGAACAGCTCGTTAAAAATATTAGCGAGACCATTGGTGAGGATTTCCAGTATGAAATCATCCAAATCTGGAATCCTAATACGATGGGTATTACGAAGGCATATAACCTCGGAGCCGAAAAAGCACAATTTGAAAACCTTTTGTTCCTTCACGAAGACCTTGTTTTTCACACAAAAGACTGGGGAGCAAAACTTATAAAACATTTTTCAATCCCTAATGTAGGAATTTTAGGATTGGCAGGATCCAATTATGTTCCTGCTGCACCTTGTAGCTGGACAGTAACTGAAAAGTATAACTTTATCAATATTCTTCAAGGAAATAAAGACAATCAGGAGGTTGTTTTACTCAATAGAACCCAGGCAAATATTAATCCCGTATTTGCAGTAGACGGAGTATTTCTCGCTATAAAAAAAGAAGTGTATCATCTGTTTAAATTCGATGAAAATATAACTGGATTTCACGGATATGACTTAGACTTCAGCCTCAGAGTTTCCAAAAAACGACAAAACTTCATTATTGATGATATTTTGGTAGAACATTTTTCAAAAGGAAATCCTGATAAAAAATGGTTTAATACCAATATCCTGATAAAACAAAAACTGGGGGCTGATTTTCAGAAGAAAAAGGATCGGGATACCGAGAAAAAAATTTTCCTGTCTTTCCTGTACGGATATTTCAGATACTATCCGGTTACCATCAAAAATATTGGATTCACTTTACGATTCTTTCCAACGAAAAGCCTTATTTTTAGAGATTATTTCTCCATCGCAAAAAAATATATGAGCTATATTAAATACTCATCACAAATAAATAAAAAACATTAAGGGACATAATACTCCCCTCTAAAACACACATAAATGATTATAGGAAACGGACTTATTGCTAATTCATTAAGAAATATTGATTCAAAGGATCATCTGTTCTTTGCTTCCGGTGTTTCAAACTCCCTCGAAACCAAAAGTTCCGAATTTGAAAGAGAATTCAACCTTCTGAAAATTACTTTGGAAGAATACAGCCAAAGTAAATTCATCTATTTTTCAACATTAAGCATACACGACCAATCCAAACAGGACAGTCCTTATATTTTGCATAAGCTTAAAATGGAGGATTATATCAAAGACAATTCCCGGAACTATCTTATTCTCCGGATTGGAAATATCGTAGGGAAAGGAGGAAACCCAAATACATTATTCAATTATTTAAAGACCCAGATTACCCACGATCATAAATTTAATGTTCATAGCCATGCCAGAAGACTGCTGATTGATATGGATGATATCAACAAATTTTTAGTGGAAATCTGCCCTTCTATACAGAATAAAATCATCAGCTATGCTTTTCCGTACTATTATAATTTACAGGAAATCATAGGAGCCATTGAAAAAAAAGTAAATAAAAAAGCTATTTACGATACTATAGACGAAGGAGATTTCTATCAGATTTTCTTTGAAGAAAATGTCAATAAGTTCTTCTCCGATATCAATCCTGAAGATTATATAGAATCTCTGGCCAATAAGTATATATAAGCTGCAAAAAGATGAAGATCTATTTTATTATTGTTACATACAATGCCATGAAATGGGCGGAAAGATGTTTTACAAGCTTAAGGAATTCCAACATTCCTGTAAAATCAATAATTATTGATAATGGCTCAGGCGACGGAACACAGGAATACATTAAAAACAATTTCCCTGAGGTAGATTTTATACAGTCTTCCGAAAATTCCGGCTTCGGAAAAGCCAATAATCTGGGAATAGAAAAAGCTTATAAAGAAGGAGCCGATTTTGTATATCTTATGAATCAGGATGCCTGGATTTTCCCCGACAGTGTAGAACAATTGCTGGAAGTTTACAATAATTTTCCGGAGCAGGAGAAAATTGGAGTTTTAAGCCCTATGCATATGGATGGGACCGGAAAAAAATTTGACGTTCATTTTGAAAACTACCTTGCCCAGAATTGTAAGAACAACAGATTCCTTTCCGATGTTTTCCTAGGCGAAGTAAAACCCTTTTATGAAATAAAGTTTGTGAATGCCGCTCATTGGTTTATTCCCAGAAAAGTGCTGGAAAAAGTTGGCGGCTTCAATCCTTATTTCTTTCACGGTGCCGAAGATTACGATTATATCAACAGAATTACTTATTTCGGGTTAAAAGTCATTGTTTGCCCGAAAAGTAAAGTGGTGCACGATGCTAAAGTACAGGATTTCCAGAAAGATGAAATAAAAGATCCCGCTGAAGCACTTGCAATGAAAAGACTTTCCATGCAGATGCAAAGGGAAACAAGGTATATGAATCCCAATTTTGATTATAATATCGGACGGGAGAAAAAAGCTTTTATCACCTCTCTTATGAAACATGGTATTCAGAGAAATACCAGCGAATATAAATTTTACAAAGACCAGTATAAATTCTTTTCAAAGAGGTTTGATGAAATTGAGTCTTACAGAAAACAATCCATGAGTGGTAACCACCCTTATTTGAATATTTAAAGCATTTAAAATGGAAAAGTTACCCGTAAGCATCTGCATTCTCTCCTGGAAAAGTGCTGCCAATCTGAAAAACACCTTAAGATCATACAAAAAGTACGGTCTTCTGGATATGGTAGATGATATTACGATTCTGTTTCAGGAAGTCAATGATGATGATAAAAAAATAGCAGAAAAATATAAGATTAAATATATCGGTTTAAAGGAAAATGTAGGAATAGGGAAAGGTATGAAAATGCTTGCTGAAAATGCATCTGCCCAAAATATCCTTTTCCTTGAGCATGACTGGGAGCTTATTGAAGATCAAAATGCGCTGTTTTCCGAGCTCAAAGCCGGATTGGATCTATTAAATAATGGATTTGACGTCGTACGTTTCAGGAGCAGAAAAAATCCCGGCTACCCATTGATATCCATTAGAAATAAAGGCAAAGAGCTGGATTATTATGACGACTGGCACGAATGTACTTCCCCTCACCTGCTGGAATCCCTGCACTGGCTGGATCCGGCGGTAGAATTTCCCGATAAAATACAGAAACAGGGACCCTTTTTTGTAACCACATCACGGTGGGCCAACTGGACAAATAATCCTTATCTGGTCCGAAAAAGTTTCCTTCTTGAAAAAATTCTGCCTTTCGCCGGAGAGTCCGTTTCGCTGGAAAGGAATATTGCTTCATGGTGGGTAAAACAGGGCTTTAAAATAGCACAGGGCGAAGGACTTTTCACTCATAAGGACCTTGTAAAATATCCGAAGAAAAGCCTGCTCGGGAAAATAATTAGCCGATTAAAAAATAAATTAAAATAAAGACGAATGAGAATCCTTTTCCATGAGAACGAACTCAATTACAGAGGGACTTCCATCGCATTATATGACTACGCAGATTTCAATGAAAGATATCTGGGAAATGAGTCTATCATCGTATACAATAAAACCCTGCCTACCAATCATCCGCTCGGAATTGAAAAATTTGAAAAAAGATTTCAGCTATTCGGTTATTCAGATTTCAAAGAGGTGGATACCATTATAAAAAACAATAATATTGACTTGTTTTATGCTATTAAAAACGGTTTTTATGATGATATAGAAACTAAAGAATGTAAAACAGTTATTCACAGTGTTTTCAAATATTTTGAACCTCACGGGGATGTTTATGCTTATGTATCACAATGGCTAAGCGAGGAAATGACCCAGGGTAAATCTCCGTTTGTTCCCCATATGGTCAACTTTGAAAACGAAACCCATGAAGATTTGAGGACTGAACTTCATATTCCTAAAAATGCCAAAGTATTTGGATATTACGGAGGCGGACAAAGCTTCAATATCGGTTTTGTACAGAAGATTGTGGAAAAGATTGCCTACAGATACAAAGACATTTTTTTTATCTTCATGGGCGTTGATCCGTTTGTAAAAAACAAATGGTGGAAATCTGTCCCGTCCAATATTAAATTTTTACCACCAAGCTCGGATGTGCTGATGAAGCTTAAATTCATCAACACCTGCAATGCTTTACTTCACGCCCGCGAAAGAGGTGAAACATTCGGGATCACTGTTGCGGAATTTGCCATCAAGGGAAAACCCGTCATCACTTTTGCGGATTCTCCTGAAAAAGCCCATAACAATCATCTGGAAGATCAGGCTTATTATTATAAAGATGCAAAAGAACTTAAAAATATACTCCTGGATTCAGATTTAAGTTTGTCTGCCAGGGAATTATATGAGAAATTCTTACCTAATCCGGTGATGGATAAATTTAAGAAGGTATTTATTGATTAATATGAAATCAAAATCCTTAAGTACATCACCGATATTATATTTCTTATATTATTTCATTAGTATTGAATACCAATCTTCAGATTGTAATCTATGAAGATAGCTGATATTTAGGTAAATTTGTCTATCCGAAATTAAAATTAATGATGAAAAACAATATATTATGTGTGGAATAGCCGGAATAATCAGCAATAACGCCCGAAGTTACCAGAATGAAATACAAAGAATGACGGAAGCCATTGCTTATCGCGGTCCCGATTCTTCCCATCACGAATTTTATGCTAATGCAGCTTTAGGCCATCGCCGGCTTTCTATTATAGATCTTTCCGAAAACGGGAAACAGCCTATGTTTTCTAGCACAAAAAAGGAATGTATTGTGCTGAACGGTGAAATTTACGGTTACCAGGCCATAAAAGATCAATATTCCGATTACCCTTACCGTGGAAGTTCAGATACTGAAGTGGCTCTTGCAATGTATCAGAAAAAAGGCAAAAACCTCATCCATGACCTTCCCGGAATGTTTGCTTTTGCGATTTGGGATGAAGAGAAACAGGAACTGTTCTGTGCGAGAGACCGGTTCGGGGAAAAACCATTTTATTATGCCATCGGAAAAAACGGTGAATTTATTTTTGCTTCCGAAATCAAGGCTATTCTGGCATCAGGACTCATAAAACCTGAAATTGACAAAGCACAGATCTCCTATTATCTAAAAAACGGATACATTCACCCTCACAAAACGATTTATAAAAATATTTTCAATCTTAAGCCTGCCCATACGCTGGTATTTAAAGATGGTAAAACAGAAGTAGAACCTTACTGGACTATTCCTGCAGAGACCTCAAAACTGAGTCTGGATGAAAGTATTGAGAAATTTAAATATCTTTTAGATAATGCCATAAAGAAACAGCTGGTAGCAGACGTTCCCGTAGGTTCTTTTCTTTCAGGAGGTCTGGATTCCAGTACCATCGTTGCCGTTGCTTCAAAATATAAAGAAAATATAAAAACACTGGTTTACGGCTATGAAACCGGTGACCTGAATGAAATGCCGTACGCACAGGCCATTGCAGATAAATACAAAACAGACCACCATATTCTTTTAGATAAAAAGCAGAAGATTTCCGAAACACTGCAGGAAGTATATTCCTATATGGATGAGCCGTTAATGGACTCTTCCCTTCTTCCTACCCATCTCATTTTCAAGGAAGCTTCCAAAGACCTGAAGGTAATCCTTTCAGGAGATGTAGGAGACGAGCTGTTTGGAGGCTATACTTTCTATAAATACAACATCAATCTTTCCCAAAAAGGCTATTATCCGTCCTATCTTTCAAAGATGTTACTTCTGGCTGGAAAATTTAAGGATATTGGCTCGGAAAGACGTTTAAGAGCGGAATCCAGCGACACAATAGATTATCATCAGAATAAAGTCCGGAATTATTTTTCTGCCGCTGAAATCAGAAAACTGGGAATCAATGAAGAAATCCCCGGGCAAGATTTCAGTTTTAAGCATACCAATGAGGATTTTAATGATCTGATGAGGATAGACCTTGAAAAATACGTTCCCGCCAATATGCTTCTTAAAGGCGACCGGACTTCCATGTACAATTCCGTAGAGGTAAGAATTCCGTTTTTGGATATTGATTTCGCTGAATTCTGTATCCAGATGCCATGGCAGTACAAAGTAAATTCCACCGAAGATAAAATTATACTGAGAAAAGCCTACTCCCAGGCATGGACAGAGGAAATTGCAAAGCGCCACAAAAACGGTTTCGCAGCTTCCGTAAAAGAATGGTTTAAAGAACCTGAACTTGAGAATTTAAGTAAGGAGCTTCTTGAAAATAAAAACAGCTATATATTTGAGTTTTTAGATTTTAACGAAGTGCAGAAGAAGCTTAACAGACATCATCAGCACTGGAGCTTACTGATTTTAGCACTTTGGTTTCAGAACAATAAAAATCATTTACAATAATGATGAAAATAGGACTGACACAAAATGATTATCCCATCAAAAGAAATATTTTAAATAAAGTTTCTGAATGTGAATATGTTTTTTTGAGAAAGAACAACAATCTTTTTCATTCACTGTCTACGTTAAAGAAAATTATATTCAGGAAAAAAACGGATATTGAGGGGAGATATTTCTTTTACCAGAAACCTAAAATCAATATCCTTCATCTTTATAACGACATCAATTATTCATCCCAGAAATGGGTAACTTCTTTTGAGACGCTTGTCCCAAGGTTCCCTGAAACTAAAAATGATCACCAGCAGACCGAACCTCAGCATATCCGCAATAAAAAAACGGAAAATGCACTCAGACAGATCGGTAAAAAAAGCTGTCTGGGAATTATTTCAATATCTCAAGCTTCCGCTAACATTCAGCTGGAACTTCTGAAAAATTATCCTGATGTTCAGGAAATAATACAGTCCAAACTTTCCGTGATCCATCCTTCCCAGGAAATTATCCCGAGAGATTCTCAGATGATCTACCAGAACACTGAGAGTTTCAATCTTGTCTTTGTAGGAACCCAGTTCCATCTGAAAGGAGGGGTTGAAATGATAGAGGTTCTGAAGAAATTAAGACAAAAATACAGCTTCAGGCTCAGCATCGCGTCTTCCTTTAAAACAGATCATTACGTAACCAAAGTCACTGAAAAAGAAGCATTGGAAACCAAAGAAATGCTGAAAAAAGAGGAATGGATTGATATGTATGAAAATATCCCCAACGAAAAGGTAATAGAACTTATTAAGCAGTCCCATATCGGACTTTTACCTACCTGGTCGGATACCTATGGATTTTCAGTTCTGGAAATGCAGGCAGCAGGTGTTCCTGTGATAACAACAGACATCCGGGCTTTGCCGGAGATCAATAATGAAAGCTGTGGCTGGCTTATCCACCTTCCTCAGAACCGTTTGAAACAGGCACTTTATTTCACAGGCGAACAGCGCGAGGAGTTAAGAAAAACGCTGAAAATACAGCTTGAAAATATCCTGGAAGATATTTTTACCCATCCTGAACAGCTGCCGGAAAAATCAAAAAATTCAGTGGAAAGAATCAGGAAGGATCACGATCCTGTTATTTTCAGCAAAAAATTAAAAGCAATATACAGTAAAGCATGAATATCTCAGTAATTATACCGGTTTACAATGCATCCGAGTTTCTGGAAAAGGCTGTGGATTCTGCTTTGCCTTTTCAGGAAGTAAAGGAAATTGTACTTATTGAAGATCAATCTACTGACAATTCGTTGGAAATCTGCAGGAAACTGGTTTTAAAGGACTCCAGAATCAAATTATACCAGCATCCTGATCAAGGAAACCACGGAGCCGGGGCGACAAGAAATTTAGGCCTTGAAAAAGCAGGCTGCGAATTCATATCTTTTCTAGATGCCGATGATCATTATCTTCCCAACAGATTCGATGCTGAAAGAGAAATCTTTCAAGAGCAGAAAACAGAAGGTATTTTTGGAGCTATTGGTGTAGAATATTTATCTGAGAAAGGCAGAAAAGAATTCGAGGATAAGTTTAAAAATGTTTCATTAACCACAGTAAATTTCCCAGCAGAAGGTGAAGAGGTTCTGAAAGGATTACTAGGTTTAACGCCTAAAGTTTTTGGAACGTTTTTCCATTTGAATACACTTACCATTAGAAAAACCGCGCTGGTAAAAAACAATCTCCGTTTCAACGAAAATCTCCGTGTACATCAGGATTCCGACTTTATTATTAAATTAGCTTATCACTGCTATTTAAAATCCGGAATTATAGATAAGGCTGTTGCAATTAGAGGAGTGCATGATAATAACAGGATTACCAAGATCATAAGATATTCACCACAATATAATGAGAGGCAGTTTCTTTTATGGAAATCATTATATGAATGGGCAGATGCCCATCCGTTACCGCCTGACTGCAAAAGAAAGATTTATTTAACTTACAAATCATTTGATTTATCTTTAAAAACAGGATTCAATAAATATTTTTGTACCTTTTTAGAGCTCATTAAGAATCCTCAAATATTAAAAACACAATACCGTTTTACGTACCTCAACCGATAAGAATGAAAATATCCGTAATAATTCCCGTCTATAATGCTGAAGAATATGTTTCGCAGGCCGTAGAATCTGCTCTGCAGTTCGAAGAAGTATATGAAGTTATTTTAATTGAAGATAAGTCTCCGGACAATGCTCTGGAGGTTTGCCGGAAGCTGGAAGAAAAACATGACAGGGTGAAACTTTATCAGCATCCTGACAAAGGAAACCACGGTGCGGGAGCTTCCAGAAATCTGGGTATGGAAAAAGTGACGGGAGATTTTGTAGCATTTCTGGATGCAGACGATTATTATCTGCCCAACAGATTCGATGCGGAAAGGGAACTTTTCAAAAACCCTGACGTGGAAGGTGTTTATGGGGCAATTGGGGTGAAATATTATTCGAAAAAAGCCAGAAAGCAGTACTACCCTATTTATAAGGATAAACTGGATACAGTTTACAAAAAAACCAAGCCTGAAGATGTATATCAGGGACTCATCAGTTTGCGCGGAACTTTCGGGCTTATCCACCTGGATACGTTAACCCTGCGAAGATCTTCCCTTTCCAAGATGGACCGGTTTTTCGAAACTTCTCTGCGTCTTCACCAGGATTCGGAAGTCATCATAAGATTTGCCTATTACCTTAAACTTTATACAGGCATTAATGATGAAGCGATTGCCTTAAGAGGAGTTCATGAAAACAACAGGATCACAAAAGTGGATTCAGGGAAGATAAATCCTGCCCAAACCCGTGTTTTGCTTTGGAGAGAATTGAATCATTGGGCAGAAAATGAAAAAACTGTTCCGGGCAATGTAAAACTCCACATTAAAAGGATGCTTCGCAGCTTTGAGATTGCTATTGCTCCCCCTATCAAAAAATGGGGGATGATCGGTAAATATCTGGTTACGGATTATCCGAGTATCCGTTCTGGTTTATTCAATATCAATTTCAGGAAAAATCTGTTTTAAGCAGATTAGTATTTTTTTTTCTTATCCAGAAGAATGGAATCAGCGATCTGGGCAGTAAATACTTTCCCGGACTCTTTGTACATATGGTTTCCGTCAGTAAAAATATATTGATCGGATTGCTGTGAAAAGTCAAAAAATTTCACTCCTTTTTTTTGAGCAATTGATTTAATTTTTTTGCTAAAATCGGGGGAATATTTGTTTTCTATTTCCATAATCCCTCTAAAACCGGGAATTCTTACAATATAAACGGTTCCTTTAGTTTTAAGGTATTCAATAATATCTTCAAATGCATTCAGTCTATACTGGGATATTTTCTGAGTTTTTACAAATTCTATATAATCACTTACCTTACGGTCTTGTCTTTTCTTTAAAGTATCAGGCTCCACATTTACATTAACTTCCATCCATCCGTTTTGATGCAAATACGTATTGGATTTTGCTATTGCTTCCCTGTCTCTGTAAATATTAAACCAAGTTTCAGGATAATGCTTCAGAAGATATTCGTAATTAGGTTTTACATCATAAAGATTCATATCTGCCAAGGCAGAAGTGTTTTCCGACAAATCTTTTGCCTCTTTCACGTTTTTATCCGTAGATAAGTTCCATGGATCAATAGTAAGAATAAAAATACCGTCCTTTGTATCAGGATTAAGTTTTTTCTTTATGGCTTCAAAATATACCTGACCGTAAGGCGATTCCGTAATATTAAGGGAAAAATTATTGAATTCCCCGCCTTTCAGCTTGTCATCCAAAACATTGGGGATAACAGCCTGGGAGCCTCTTGAATCTCCCATAATCATATCAGAAGGTTTCGGGCCTGTAAAATGTAAATAATTATCATCCGTATTGCCATCTGCATAGGTTCCTAAAAACAGTAAAATGGCAATAATTCCAATAATATAAAACGATATTTTGAATAAAAATTTTTTCATACCAGGTTAGAATTGTTGATAAATAAAGCTGCTATTTCCAAAAACTCCAAAATACATAATCATAAAAATAAGGAAAATGTAAAATGCTCTTCTTACTGTAGGTTTAAATCTGCTGATCTCTAATCCATGCTCCTGATCCTTATTAATCCAGTCAATCAGAATGACAATACCTATCAGACCTAAAATTTTAATTTTTATAAACTGCGGAACCGAGAAAAGTGAAAGACTGAAAATCTTTCCATACATTTCAAAAGCGTCTTTTAAGCTTGGAGCTACAAACAAAACCAATGCAAAGCACACTAAGGCCATAGTATAGATAATATTTCCTAATTCCTTAAAGGTAGGAACGGTTTTAGACAGCTTTTTCTTTTTATTGATCTGGTTATTAACAACCAAGGGAACATAATACAACCCCTGGAGACAACCGTAAACGATGAACGTCCAGTTGGCTCCATGCCAGAAACCAATGATGACGAAATTCAGAAAAACAGCAAGCATCAATCCTTTTTTATCATAATCACGGAAAGCAATGACAAGAGGAGTAAATACATATTCTGTGAGCCAAGATGTAAGTGAAATATGCCACTTCCTCCAATAATCTGCAATATTCTGGGCAAAAAGCGGAAAAGCAAAGTTCTTGGTGGTTTTAAAGCCTAAAAGTTTTGCAAACCCGATGGCCATATCCGAATATCCTGAAAAATCTGCATACATCTGGAATAAAAACAATATAACTCCAAAAGCTATGGTACTTCCTGAAAGATGCTCATATCTCTGGAATATATTTTCTGTAACAGGAGAAATAGTATTGGCAACCACCAGTTTTTTAAATGCTCCCAGAAGGATTTGTCTGGCCGCATCAGAACCGTTTTCCAGTGTAAAAGCCCTTTCTTTTTTGAGCTGGGGAAGCAATAAGGCTCCTTTATCAATCGGGCCGGATGTCATACTCGGAAAAAAGGCAATATAGTTAAAAAATGCCAGTGCATCTGTTTCAGCTTTCAATTTATTATTCTTTATATCAAGTAGATAGCTAACCATTCTGAATGTATAAAAGCTGATACCAAGAGGTAAAATTACATTTAAAGTCAGATTATTCTTAATTCCGAACAAATCTGTAAAAGATTGAATGAAAAAATTAAAATATTTAAAATAGAGCAGTGTACCAACGGAAAAAATCAGACCTAAATTCAGCCAGATTTTTTTTCCAGAACTTTCACTTCGGGAAATTTTTAATCCTAAATAATAAATAACCGCTGAGCTTCCGATCAAAAGTATTAATAACCTCCAATCCCAATATGCATAGAATACGTAGCTGCCTAATAACAAAAATACATTCTGAGCTCTAAGGTTTTTCCCGAGAACCCACCAGTAAACAGCAAAAAAAACAGAGAAGAAAAGTATAAATACCAATGATGTGAACTGCATATGATAACTTATTTATTTAAGAGTTCGACAATTCCATAGGAAAGCATTAAAAAGGCAACCTTTCTGTTGTTGAAAAGTATGGCTTCTTTGGGAAGGGAAATAAGCATTCCTCCATTTTCGATAAGGGTTTCAATTGACTGGTCAATGTCATCCACTTCATAACAAATATGATAATAAGATATTCTTTTTTTCAAAAGATTCTCCACGGGTGCACCTGAAACAAGTTCTATATTCAAACCGTCTTCTACAGTGATCATGCAAAGTTCTGCCTGCTGATTTTCATCAAAGACAACAGGAGTTTCCTCAATGATCTTATGGAGCTTTCTTATGTTTTGGAGTTCTGCCTGTATGTCTTTACAGGCAACTCCTATATGATGAAATTTCATTATAGCTTTGAAGCGATAGATTCTGCCATTTCACCTACGTTGTTCCAGCTCTGAATTTCGGAAGAGGTAAAACGTATGCCGAAAGCTTTTTCCACAGCTACAATTAACTGGATATGAGAAAGAGAATCCCATTCTTCAACATCATTTGCCGTAGTTTCTACAGTTAGAGTAATTTCTTCGTTATCCAGCTCTTCACGGAAAATTTCTGATAATTTTGATAAAATTTCGTTTTTGTTCATAATATTATATGTTTTTTATTTTTAAAAATGAGGCATACATCGTGGCAACTTTCCTTTTTTCTGCTTTTTCCAGTTCTATGTCTTCGCTTACAAAGTACCTTTCATCAACAATTTCAAGCCCTGCCTGATGAATCAAATCTCTGATTTCCTGAATAGTATTAAAAAGGTAAATATGATCCATAGAAGGTGCATTGGTAGGTGTGGTAATGAAGATTGTTCCGTCTGGCTTTATCAGACTTTTGATTTTATTCAGCAGTGACAGCGGATCTTCCACATGCTCCAGCACTTCTCCCATCGTAATAAAATCTTTCTTCTCATCTTCATCTGTATAATCGAACACGTTTTTAAGGTGATAAACAACCTTTTCACTTTTAATTAAACTTTTGGTAAGCTCAAGGGAAGATTCGCTGATATCAAGTGCCTCAAACGTACAGTTCTCTCCAATTTTTTCCATCGCAGCCTCAAAATATAAGCCGTGTCCTGCTCCTATTTCAAGATAGGATTCCACAGGAAGAAACTGTTGGATAGTCGTTTTAAAGTACTGATATACAGCGTAATGATGTTGCCATAAAAACTGTGAAAGCAATAAGCCGTGCATATGGGAAACCATTACATCCGGATTATTATACATGGCCTGATTTACCTCATTAAATGATGTATTCCTGTATTTATTGGTTCTTATAAAATCCAGCATTTCCTCATTAAAATCGCCGATCATTTTAAGATAATAATTAATAGAATCATTAAATGTAAGATTCTTTTTCTCAAGGATTACTTTGTATTTGCTGATGAAGGTATTATAGTCTTTTATATAATTCTCATCTTCTGAGAGTGAGGCAAAATTTTTCTGGAGCTTTTTACCATGAATAGCATTTTTTGCGGAAATACTTTCAATAAGGTGTTCTATTTTCATATTTTGGTGTTTATGTAGACTTCTTTTAGCTGGTAATCGTCAACATTCAGCATCCATTTATCATTCTCGTTTACAAATCCTAATCTTTCATAATGATCTTTTACCATCTGGTTTTTTGCCGTAGGAAGGTATTCTCCCACAATCTTTTTAAATCTATGCTTTCTTGCGGTTTCCACAATAGTATTGAGTGTAAAATATTCCATTCCTCTTTTCAATACACGGCAGCTCATCAGCCATGTGTCTATGAAAATAGTTTCAGGATCTTTCTTTTCCAGCACAATTACACAGATTAGTCCATTGTCACCATATTTATCTTCCAGTGTAAAGGAAAGCGTATAATGTTCTTTAGAATTGATCAGGCGATCTACATCCTGTTCCGTATATCTTACCGTTCTTAGATTAAACTGATTGGAACGCTGGGTCAGCTGGGAAACCCTTGGCTTTGAGAAATTGTCGAAAGATTTTACAACAGAAGTCATATTCATACTCTTCAGAAAATCTTTTACATTGGTAAAACTGTCAAAGTCAACTGCCCGCTGTACCTCCACCTGGTACTGTTTGGTACGCTCCGCATCATTTTCAGAAAAACTGGAGGTTTCAAAAAGATTCAGGCCGTACAGATATTCCAGATATCCTGCCGGATCTTCAGGTAATTCAGGAACGCAGACTTCAGGAAGGTTTTCGCGTACGATATTCCTTTCAAACGGATTATCATCAAGGAATACCATAGAATCAAAGCCTATATTCAGGATACTCTGGATCTTCCTGATATTATCTGCTTTATTATCCCAATTGGCCACGAAAACAGCAATATCATCCAGCTTAAGGACCATATCCGGATGTTTTTCAAAAGGCTCTTTGGCTTTATCTTCGTCATTTTTACTGCATATTGCAAGGATTATCCCTCTTTTTTGCAATGCTTTTACCCAGTATTGAAACTCTGTAAATGCTTTCCCTATTCCAAGACTTCCTATCTGGATTTTTTCAAGACCGTCATCACCAATAATCCCACCCCAGGTTGTATTATCAAGATCCAAAATCAGGCATTTTTTAAACTTGCCTTCAAGAGAACAGATAATTCCAGTGATGTGATGAGCTACGATCGGCAGGGCATCCAGTGAAAGCACCATTTCCGTATTGACATAAATGCTTGGGGAGAACATAAAATCTCTTCCCCATTTATTCTGGATCGAAAGAAGATCTGCAATGAAGAAATTATCATTTTTAATAGCAATTTCCGCTGACAGCAGATAATTAAGTTTATTCAGCTGGAAGACAAAGGAAGATTCTACCTTATTGGAAAAATTCCCGAAAACCTGATTATTAATCACTGGAAAATTACAATAGATCACCCTGCTTTTAGTTCTGCTCTGAATGTTCCGGTAAAGGTCTTCAATGTAGGATATTTTGTTTTCAGCAAAAGAAACCTGCGTATTGTAAGATTTATAATATTGGCTTAAAAGCTTGTGTGACGATTCAAAAATGATGGTATAATCTGCCTTGAATTCATAATATTCTGAGGAAGGATCTAAAATCTGTCGTGAAATCTGTCCAAAATCTGCCTCGAAAATCTCAAATTCAAAACCTTCATTACGGGCAGTTCCCCTCAAAGCAATATTGAGAAACTGTGTAGCGGTATCACCCAGTAGGGCAACCCTGATCTTTTTAAGTTGAGGAATGTCTTTGCGGAGTTCTTTTTTCAGTTCTGAAAACGTTTTGTACATGAATTCTTTATTTTATTAAAATATGAATGTACCGGTTCCCAATTCTGTAAGTCCTTCTCTGTTGTTTTTAAAAATCTCCGGCTCTACGGAATCGTGACTGTAAATGTATGATTGATACGTATTGGGAACGTTTTTCTTTTTTTTCATTGTGTTTGCTTTGATACAAAAATAAAGATTTTATCTGATATTTACTTTTTTAAGATAGTCCCGCAGCGGTTTTTCAATAAATTGGTAAAACAATATAGACGTCAGGACAAGAACAATCAGATAGATCCAGAATATAATATTGATATCCAGCCGGTTATTTTGCCTCTTCAAAATCTCTCTCAGAATATACAAAACAGGAATATGAGTAATATAAACGGCATAACTTGCCTCACCCAGATATTCCAGCGGTTTGAGCGAAAAAAGCTTGGTCACCAGTCCATTATTCCGGGAAATCAAGATAATAAGAGGAATAAAAAGCACTGCCATCAGTCCGTTATGATAGAAAAGCGGAACAAAGATCAGCGCAAGCATAATGGCGGCAAAGATCAGGGTAACAGGAATGTCATAATTTTTCTGCTTTAAATTCTTAACAAAAAACAGTCCGGCAAGATTTCCAACCAGGAATTCACTTACATGCATCAGTGGAAAATAATACAGGAATTCATGGCTTTCCGTATGCGGACCTTTATAAGACGGGGAAACAAAATAAAGATGGGAAAATACCTGCGTAACGATCCATAGACCAATTCCGGCCACCCAAATGCTTTTATTTTTTTTGGAATAAAAATAGTTGTAAAGCACCGGAAAAATCAGATAGAATAGAAATTCTACGGAAATAGACCATCCCGGAAAATTCAGAATCATAGCCTTGCCGGGAATCCAGCTCTGCAGCCCAAAGAGATATAGAAACACATTCCCGATATTAAAATTGGAATAGCGGGTTATCAGATAAAGAAGCAGTCCCAGTACGTACAGCGGATAGATCCTTGCAAAACGGTTCTTGTAATACTCGAAATATTGAATCTTTTCCTTTTTATGGTAAGCCACGATCATAATAAAACCCGAAAGGATAAAGAAATAGCTCACTCCTACATTGGCTTTTAAAAAGATATCTGCTATATAATCTGTTTTATAAACAAACATATCTTTATTAAAATGAGAAATGACTATGGCTAAAGCCGCAAGGAACCGGGTAAAGGTGATCTGACTTATCTTCATTCATGAAAGCTGATCCAACAGCCTGAGATGGTTTAATTAAATGCTCAAAAATAATAATTTATCTTTATTTTTTTTCTAATATATTATTCAGGAGGGGAACGAGCTTGAGGGAAAGGATTTTCGAGCCTTTTTCATTCAAATGCCCGTAATCCCAACGGTTTTCGTAAAGATAAAATTCCGGATACTCATCAGGATTGACAAGACTGATTACAGGAACATTCAATGCGCTTTGATAGACCTGAAGTTTTTTTGCATCAGGCTCTGCCGGTCCGGGAATAAACATAATGAGCTGTATATTTTTCTTTTTGCATTTTTCTGCAAGCTCATTAATTTTTTCCGCCAATACGTTATTCACAGTATGCTGTGCATGATCTGCATGGTAACGATTCTGCCTGTCTTTAATGACCTCATCTAGTTTATTTTTTTTCGTTCTGGGAACTACACTGTATTCCAGAGCTGAAAAACCCTGATCTTCAACCACAAAACGGTTATAATTATGTTGGATGTCTTTTTCGTCACAATGCTTATTAAAATGAAAAACATTTAAAACAAATGAAACCCAGGAGAGCGCAATCTGCTTATAATTACCGTTCTCTTTCTGAAATCGGCTGGTAAAAACGGTATTTTCAAAATTAAAAGCTCCAAAACTTCTTTCTGATTTCACATTCAGCTTTGTAATATTGATTTTATCCTGAAGTTCAAGAACGATATATTTGGGCTTGAAAGAAGAATTTCCAAGCACATATTCCAAAGTTTGGAAATTTTCTAAGTTGAAGCTTGCATTTGCACCTAAATTGTATGATTTTAAACCGTTGATGTTTTCATCAATTAATTTACAGTCAATCTGATTATTGATTTTTGAGCTGCCAATGAAGTAAAGATTATATTCCGGATGCTTTTTTAAATAGTCCAGTTTTGCGTTTAAAAGAGGATAGGAATAATTGCTGTTCGGGCTTAAAGCAAGCTTTATCAAACCAATGATAAACATGATGGCTATAAACAAAGATAATATGGAAAGAAATCTTTTCATTTAAAACTGAAAATATATAAATTCATTACTTCCGAAATTAGCAAAATTCAGGATCAGATAGGCGACTAAAATGTAAATAACAGCCTGAAATGCTGGTTTTCTTTCCTGAATTTTCAGTCCGTAATCATGCGTTCTGTTCATCCATTCCATTCCAAGCATGAAAATAATCAGTCCAAACAGAACAGGTCTGAATACAGTAGGAAATGAAATTAAAGTCTCGCTGAAAATCCCTTTAATGTATCCCATCGCATCAGAAACGCTTGCGGCACGAAAGAAAATCCATGCAAAACAAGTGAGGGCAAAAGTCATCAGAATACTGAAAATCTCTCTGAATGAAGGAATGATCTTCCCCATTGCCACAACTTCGAGGTTATGGCGGTTTTTCTCTGCGATGAGTAACGGAAGAAAAAATACAGCATTTAATCCACCCCAGATAATGAAGGTCCAGTTCGCTCCATGCCAGAAACCACTTACCAGAAAAATGATAAAGGTATTCCTGATTTTCATCCACAACCCACCCTTACTACCACCTAAAGGTATATAGAGATAATCTCTGAACCACGAGGAAAGTGAAATATGCCACCTTCTCCAGAATTCTGCAATATCCCTTGAAAAATACGGGTAAGAGAAGTTTTTCAGAAGCTCAATTCCAAATAATCTGGATGTTCCCAGCGCAATATCAGAATATCCCGAGAAATCTCCATAGATCTGGAAAGCAAAAAGGATGGCTCCTAAAACAAGGTTACTGGCACTTTCTGTATGGTAATTATTGAATATTTCATTGACTATAGGGGCACAGTTATCTGCGATCACCATCTTTTTAAAAAATCCCCAAAGAATCTGTGCCATCCCGTCCTTGGCCTTCTCATAATTAAATGATCTGTTCCGCTGGATCTGGGGAAGAAGGTGAGTTGCCCTTTCGATAGGACCAGCCACCAATAACGGGAAATAGCTTACAAAAACGGCATAATCCACATAGTTTCTCTCGGCCGGAATTCTTTTTTTATAAACATCGATCACGTAAGAAAGGCCATGGAAAGTATAGAATGAAATACCAACTGGCAAGATCACTTTTAACAACCATATGTTGACTCCAAATCCAAAGGTTTTCAATAATTCAGCAAAGTTCTCAATGAAAAAATTATAGTATTTAAAGAAGCCTAAAAAGCCGAGATTGATAGCAATGCTTAAAACGAGCCAGAAGGTAGCCCGCTTTTTGGTTTTACTGTTTTCAATCTGAATTCCGGAAAAATAGTCCAGCCCGATTGAAAACATGAGAAGAAATAGAAAACGCCAGTCCCAGCAGCCGTAGAAGTAAAAACTGGCCGCCACCAAAAGCATATTCTGAAACTTATAATTTTTATTAAATACACACCAGTATAAAATAAAAATGATAGGCAGAAAAATGAGAAAGGCAATAGAATTAAAGAGCATAGGGGTTTCTTTAATGTAATAAATTAAAAAATTACTTTATAAAAACGCCAATATACTTTCCTTCATATTCTACAACGGTTGTTTCTATATTATTTTTTTCGCAGAAATCCTGGTAAGCAGAATTGTCACCAATGTCATCACTGATGAAAACGCCTCCTTTTTTCAGGTGTTTGTAAAGCTCATCGTATGCCCAGATTCTTCCATTATAGCTTTTATCCGAGTCATAATGAAGGACATCAAAAACAGGATTTTCAGCAAATATCTTCGGAAGTGATTCTTTATCTGCAAAACGAAACAGTTTCCAGCCTTTTTTAAGGTTTTCAGGTACTACATAACCTACATACTGATCTCCGTCCTGTGCCAGATAAGGCATATCTGAGCTGTAGAGCGTACCGTTTCTTTTGTTCAGGGAAAGAAGTGAGGCCAGGGAAGACCATCCATAAGCCACGCCTGTTTCTACTACATGCTGTGCATTGGTAAATTCACAGGCATAATAGATCAGCTCCAAAGCTCCGGGACCTCCCATTTTTACGGGACAGGCTTTTTCCCGCTGTTCTGCAGTTCTTAGAACATCCGCATAATCAGTACGGAAAGCATCTATTTCAAGTCCGAAAAGTTTGGATACAGCCTCCTTTTGGGAAATTGCTTTTCCTGCAGCCCAGGAATTCGTTTTCTCCTTTCCTTTGAATGCATTACCTCTGTTTACGGTGTTCTTAATGATTTTCCGGCCTAATTCCGGATAAAGATCGGGTCTTTTCAGATATCCTATAAATGTTTTGAGAACTCTTGTTATTTCACTCACTGTGTTGTCTTTAATACGGCAAAAATAAATATTTTATTTAACTTAGATCACTTTAGACTTTAAATATGTGCTGTTCTAAAGGTTTTTATTAAAATTTAACAGCAATTGCAATTATTTTATTAGAGCAAAACCTTAAAAAAATACTATTTTAAAGTGATTTTGCGCTTTTAAGATTGTGTTGTGATTTTCATATGATTATAATTAAGATATTTGCACTTTAAAACACTCAAATGATATTTTCAATTCTTGTTGCCAATTACAACAACGGAAAGTTTTTTAAGGATTGCTATGACAGTATTATTTCTCAAAAATATGATAACTGGGAAGTGATTATTCTTGACGACTGTTCCACTGACAATTCATTACAACTCATTAATGATCTCATTAAGGGAGACACCAGATTCAAAATTTTTGAAAACGAAGTGAATTCAGGAGTTGGAGTCACTAAAGCTAAACTTATTGAACTGGCCAACGGCGAGATATGCGGCTTTCTGGATCCTGATGACGGGCTATCGCCTGACGCGCTTCTTTCAAGCATTAATGTATTCAGGAAAGACCAGAATGTAGTGCTTACGTATTCTAAATTTGTGAAATGTGATGAGAATCTTAAGCCCGTTACTGTTCCCAAAGTATCTGCACAGGTTCTTAACAATGATCCTTATTTTTTCAATTGTCCGGTAAGTATTGTTCATTTTGTTTCATTCCGAAAAAACATTTATACCCAAACAGAAAAAATAGATACTTCCATGCGGATTGCAGAAGATCAGGACCTGTATCTGAAAATGTATGAAAAAGGAGATGTCCGGTTTATCGATGAAAACAATTATTTTTACAGGGCACATTCTGGCGGAATTTCTCAAAATGAAAATAAGCCAAAGTCTAAAGAATATTTTGCTCAGGTGATCTTCAATGCGATGAAGCGAAGGAATCTGAAAACAATCAATGGAAAATCGATCCCCGAACGCTATACAGATTCTAAAGAAATTTATAGTTTATTAGAATATCAAAACTCGATCTATTACAGACTTAAAAAGAAATTAAAGATATTTGTACAACAATTTTTTACCCGAGAATGAATAACAGAAAAATAAAAGTCCTTTTCAGACACCGTTCTATGGAAATGGGCGGCGTAGAAAAAGTGATTCTCAGCATTCTTCATAATCTTAATCCGGAAAAATTTGATATTACCGTATGTTTGAATCTGAACCAGGGCGAGCTCAGAAATGAATTCCCGGAACATGTAAAAAAAATATACCTCACGGACGGAAAGGAAGACTTCTCTACCAATCCTCTGATTCATAAATTGCAGCTGGTCCGCAGAAGGCTTAAACTTTCCCGCGCCCTGAAAGACCATACATTGTCCGACCGTATTTTAGGCAATAAAAAATTCGATATTGAAATTGCTCCTACCTATTCAGCATTTTCATCCGTCACCGGATCCAGTAACAAAGTTTCCAAAAAAATCGGTTGGTTCCATTCGGAGATCAATCTGCCTGCTTTGCAGCCGCTGGTCCCTGATATTCTTGAAAATTTCCCACAATTTGATCATATGATTTACTGTTCACAGAAAATCAAAGATCTGATGCACACCTATTATCCGGAACTTAAATATCCTGAAGAAAGTGTAGTGATTAATGCTATTCCAATTGAGGAAATCAAGAGAAAAGCACAAGAAAAGATAGAAGACCTGCCTGAAGGACCTGTTTTTGTTTCGGTGGGACGTCTTCACAACAGGAAAGGTTACCATAAGCTGATTGATACTCATAAAAAACTAATTGATGAAGGGCTTCACCACAGTATTATTGTTGTAGGAAGCGGTGAGGAAATGAAAAACCTTACGGAACAGATCCGCATCAATAATGTTCAGGATACATTTATTTTAACCGGCAACAGGATGAACCCATATCCTTATGTAAAAAATGCAGATTACTTCATCCTTCCATCTGAATCTGAGGCGTGGCCGTTAGTGATTGCTGAAGCCTTAATTCTTCAGAAACCTATCATTGCCACTGATACAGGAGATGTGGCAGAGATGATTAAAGATCGTGAAACCGGTTATCTCATCAATTATGAAACAGACGAGATGTATGCTGCCATGAAAACTTTTCTGACAGATCCTGAGCTTATTGTAAAAATAAGAAAGAATCTCGAAAATATTGAAACCCAGTTTGACAACCAGAAAATTTTCGATGCGGTGGAAGGAATCCTTGAAGATCTTTACAAAAAAAATCAGTAAAAGAATACCCTCAGTTACCCATAAAGTTTAATCCAGTGACTATTTTAAGGTATCTGAAAGCATGAAATAAGGCATCTGCTACATCTTCAGACTACCAGATTCCCAGCGGAAACATTTTTTTTATTTCTCCACAGTGATTAATCTTGATATCTTGGCAAAACCAATCCTTTTTTCAGCGATCATCCAAAGTTTTCAATATTTTTGGTGTATGAAATAATGGTTTTTAATTATTATCAAGGAGTGAATTTCTAGTCACAAGGTAAGGCTTGACTCGCGTCTGCTGTCTTATACAGACAGCTTCTCCGATACCGGAAGAAGCATCTGCATAAGTTCAATCTCATTAGAAAACGGATTCATTAATCTTCAAAATTTTCTCTACCAATAACATCCATCAGATCAGAAACAGTTTCTACATCTTTGAAATGCTTCGTGTCAATTTTTTTATCAAAATTCTCATCAACGAAAGCAATCACAGAAAGCAGACTGATAGAATCATAGCTTTCGAGCTGTTCCAGGTTGGTTTCAATGGTTAATGCTTCATCTTCTCCTAATTCTTCTTGTAATTTTTCTAAAAAAACAGATACTTTCATATATTTAAATTTAACGACTTCTAATTATTTTCTAAATGTCCAGCACAGTTCCTCCCCAGGAATATCCAACTCCGAAACCGGCCATTAATACTCTCTCTCCTTCTTTCAGTATTCCTTTATCCATCATGTTTTTCAAAGCGATAGGAATAGTGGCTGAAACTGTATTTCCCGTGTTTTCCATGTCAACATAAAACTTTTCTGCCGGTATTTTGATCTTTTTCCTTAAATAATTCAGCATAAAAGAATTGGCCTGATGAAAAACAAAATGATCAACATCTTCCATAGCCAGCCCGTTTGTTTCCAAAGTTTCTTTTACCAGTCCCGGAATATTCTCAATGGTGAAATTAAAAATTTCCGGACCGTTCATATAAAGATTTTCTGGATGAAACCCATTTTCCGGGTTGAGTTCAAAATCCGTTTTGAAAGCTCCTTTCTTTACCATAAGGTTTTCGGCACCGCTTCCGTCTGTTCCCAGACAGAATTGATAACCTCTGGCATTTTCATCTTTTTCTACAATCACCGATGCGGATGCGTCCCCGAATATGCTTCGGTTGGCTTTATCTTTCGGGTTGATATGCTTTGTATAGGTTTCTGAAGTGATCAGTAAAATACTTTTTGCAATACCGGCTGCTACTAATCCTTTAGCAAAAGCCAGTCCATAAATGAATCCGGAACAGCCAAGATTAAAATCCATGGCTCCAATATTTCTTCTCAGACCAAGTCTATCCTGAAGAATACAAGCGGTAGTGGGAAGAAAATAATCCGGGCTTTGGGTGCAGAAAAGAATAAAATCTATTTTATTTCTGTCATAATTTTCAAAAAGTTTTTCGGAGGATTTTACGGCAAGCTCCAGTACAGTCTCGCTGTCTGAGGAAATATGTCGCTGTCTGATTCCTATTTTTTCCTGAATCCTGTCGGAGCTCCATTCAGGAAATTCCTTTTCAAGGTCCTCATTTGTAAGAACCTTCTCAGGTAAATAATATTCTATTTTGGAAACTTTTATCATAGAAATTCTTTTTCTTTGTAAAAATAAAAAACAAATTCACAATAATGGTGCTCCTATTCAGAATCATCTTGAAGATCCGTTCCCTATATGAAGACATGGTGAAAAATGCTGCTATAAAAGTAGCAATACATAAGGGTATGAAAGTTGGTGACAATCTGTATGTTCAAGGTATTCCAAACTTTGGCTCAGAATGTTTTCTTATAGAAATGGGTGATAATGTAACCATTGCAGAAGACGCCTCTTTCATTAATCACGGCGGAGACGGCCGGGTAACCAAAAGAATTGAAAAATATAAAAACGGAAGAACCTTTGGAAGAATAAAAATCGGTAACAATACTTTTATTGGAAAAGGAACTGTTCTGTTACCCGGGGTTTCTATCGGAAGCAATTGTATTGTAGGTTCATTAAGTGTTGTCAGCAGTTCAATTCCTGACAATTCGGTGTATGCAGGAGTTCCTGCAAAATTTATCTGTACCATTGACCAGTATGGCGAAAAATTATTGGCAAACAACACAATTTATCCTTTAGAATTAGAAGCTGACCGGTCTGCGTTAGAAAAATACCTTATCAAAAATCTCCCTCACCATTATAAACCTGTAAAAAAATAAATGTTACAAAAAAAGAAAGTCCTTATTCGTATAGGCTCTCTCCGACATGGCGGTGCAGAAAAAGTTTTGATCAACTTTCTCAAAAATCTTCCTGAGGATAAATATGAAGTAGACCTGCTGATCAACCTTTATACGGGTATGTATATAAAAGAGGTCCCATCATGGGTCAATTTACATTATCTTATTAAGGGTGAGATGATCACCACTAACAAATCTCACGAAATTCCTGTGAAAGCTTTCAGAGTGCTTTATCAGAAAATGTTTCTGCTATTCCCTACCCTGCTTTATAAATTCATTTTAAAAGATAAAAAATACGACGTTGAAATAGGAGCTATCCACGGGATGTACCGGGAACTGCTTTCCAGCCCGCAAAAGAATTCAAAAAAAATAATTTGGATCCAAAATGACATTTTTAATCTTAAAGAATATACTCCGGAGGTCATCAGGCAACTTTTCAGGTTCGACAGAATACTGGTAATTTCCAATAAGCTGAAGGAGGAAATGCAAAAGCTTGCTCAAAATGACAGGGAGAAACAAGCCGTTGTTAAAATTTTCAACCCTATCGACAAAGAGGACACTTTAAAAAAGGCAAATACAGTCATTGACGATTATCCTTTTACCCAGGACCTTCCTACCTTTATTACCATTGGAACGGTATATCCGCAGAAAGGTTACGACAGGCTGATGGATGTTCATAAGAAACTGATGGATGAAGGATTAAAACATCAGATCATCATCATTGGTGACGGTTTTGATTTTGAAAATATCCACTCAAAACTTAATCAACTGGGACTTCAGGAAACGGTAAAAATGCTGGGCTTCAGGAGCAACCCGTATCCTTATCTGAAAAAGGCCGATTTTTATATCATGTCTTCCAGGCATGAGGGCTTTCCTACCATTATTGCAGAAGCATTGATTTTGAATAAACCTGTTGTATCTACAGATGTTTCAGGAATAAAAGATCTTCTCCAGGAAGGAAAATTAGGATTTATTACACCTAATTCGGAGGACGGAATCTACGAAGGAATGAAGAAGTTTCTTACAAATAAAGAACTTGCAGGACATTATGAGAAGGAGATCGTATCAGCAGATCTGCCTTTTGTACTTGAGAAGTCTGTAGCACAGCTTCAGGAAATCATTGATGGATTATAAATAAATTTTAAAATGGGTTATACAGTTATACAAAAAGATTTTTACAGAGAAAGCGGAAAATGGCTTTCCACATTTGGAATCTGGAAAAAGTGTATCAATCCTAATCTGCATTTTATTTATGTTTTCAGAAAAGCTCAGCAGCATCTGAAAACGCCGGTTGTAAGCACATTCTGGAGGCTTGTTCTCAGACATTACCAGATCAAATATGGCTATCAGATCTATCCCGAGACTGAAATTGGGGAAGGTTTTTATTTGGGACACTGGGGAAGCTTGGTCATTAATCCTAAAGCTAAAATCGGGAAAAACTGCAATATGGCACAGGGAGTGACCATCGGGCAGCAAAACCGTGGTAAGCTTCAGGGGTTTCCTATCATCGGTGATGAAGTCTGGATTGGAGCCAACGCTGTCATCGTAGGCGGAATTACTGTTGGCAACAATGTTTTAATTGCTCCAAATTCTTATGTGAATTTTGATGTTCCCTCCAATTCTGTTGTTGTAGGAAATCCCGGAACAATTTACTCAACAGAAAGTGCTACAGAAGCTTATATTAATAACAAAGTATAAAAGACCACTCATAGATTTATATCTATATTATGCTAACTGATCTTTAATATCCGGTGTCTATTTAGTAAGAATAAACAACTCTGATACAATAATTAAGATTATTAAAGAATAAATATCCCTGTAAAATTGAACCGTCTCAGTTTTGAGGCGGTTTTTTTGTAGAATTAAGAATATTTTAATCTTCCGTTCTCATTTTATCATTTATAGTTTGTAATTTTATATTGAATTTTTAAGTTTGAATTGTAAACATTTTGATCAGATTCATCCAGAAACAATAGCTATCATTGACTTTAAACATGATTTTAAGCATATTTTAATATTAAATATTGTTAAAAGTGATTGCATTTTCCGCAAAAATTATATTTTTGCATAGTTATTGATTTAATCTATTGAATTTGAAAATAATTTAAACGAAATAAATAATTATAAAACCTTTTAATTTTAAATTATGTCACAATCGTACGAAGTTATTTTCGAAAACAACAGAAAATGGGTAGAATCTAAAATTTCGCAAAATCCAGATTTCTTCAGCGAGCTTGCTAAAACTCAGCATCCTGATTATCTATATATCGGATGCTCAGACAGTAGAGCTACAGCAGAAGAACTGATGGGGGCAAAACCTGGAGAGGTTTTTGTTCACAGAAACATCGCTAATGTAGTTAATACTTTAGACATGAGTTCAACGGCAGTTATTCAATATGCAGTTGAACATCTTAAAGTAAAACATATTATTGTTTGCGGGCATTATAACTGCGGTGGTGTAAAAGCAGCGATGACTCCTCAGGACCTGGGACTGTTGAATCCGTGGCTGAGAAATATCCGTGATGTTTACAGATTGCACCAGGCCGAGTTAGATTCTATTGAAGATGAAGGAAAGCGCTATGACAAGCTTGTAGAACTTAATGTTCAGGAGCAGTGCATCAACGTGATCAAAATGGCCTGTGTACAGGAAAGATATATTTTGGAAGAGTTTCCTATTGTACACGGCTGGGTATTTGACCTTAGAACAGGTAAGATTATTGATTTGGAGATCGATTTCGAGAAAATCCTAAAAGACATCCAAAAAATCTACAACCTTACAAGTTCTGATTGGGTAATGAGCAGAAAAACGACGTAGTTTTTCTAAAAATGAATGTAAGATGAAATTCTGGAGTATTATTGTATTAACCTTCTTTCTCAACTTTACAGCACTGCCAGGCATTGCTGCGATTGCCAATTGGGATATCGCAAGGACTAATGTAATAATCAATGAAGAAGAACCACATTCTCACCCATCCTCTTTTATTGTTTACGAAAAAACACTTCCGAAAACTTTGGACGTATTCGATTACGTTAAATTTTCAGAACCTGATCTTCAGGGTGTTTCTTTTATACTGATAGATGATTCCTTTCATCTGTCTCCTTTACTCACCATATTTTCTCCGCCTCCGGAAGCTTAACTTTAAGTATAGCCAGATTTTTTAATCGTATTCATATCAAATGGATATCGGGTACGTGTGCTTTAAAATTAAATTTCCAATCTTTTATAGTTGATTATCTACGTATAGATCAATCGGTTATAGTATTTTTCAAAAACATCATGAAAAAAACATCATTTATAGGAGGAATCAAGGAGAATTTCCCTTCAGGACTCGTTGTATTCTTAGTAGCGCTTCCATTATGTCTCGGAATCGCTTTAGCATCAGGGGCACCCCCTTTGTCAGGAATAATCTCCGGTATAGTAGGAGGATTAGTAGTAGGATTTCTAAGTAACTCAAACATATCAGTATCGGGTCCGGCAGCCGGGCTTACAGCCATTGTTTTAACGGCTATTACAGACCTGGGAGCTTTCGAGCTTTTCCTTTGTGCCGGAATTATTGCCGGTTTTATCCAGTTAGTTTTAGGATTTATCAAAGCAGGAAGTATATCCAATTATTTTCCGAACAATGTCATCGAGGGAATGCTTGCTGCCATCGGTATCATTATTATTTTAAAACAAATCCCTCATGCCATGGGATTCGATAATGATTATGAAGGGCACGAATCTATTTTTGACAATGGACTTAACTTCGGATATTTCACAGAATTATTCGGAGCTGTACATACCGGTGCCATTTTAGTAACGCTGGTTTCTGTAGGCATTCTTATTCTCTGGGATAAAATTCCTGCTTTAAAAAGAATGAAAATGCTTCCCGGAGCATTGGTAGCAGTAGTAGCAGGAATACTTCTTAACGAATTATTCAAACTGTCCGGAAGCTCATTGGCGATTGGTACGCAACACCTGGTTTCACTACCCGTTCCAAAATCATTGGATGATTTCAAAAATCTTGTTACGATGCCTGATTTTAATGGATTCACCAATCCTAAGGTATGGATAGTAGGGGCAACCATTGCCATTGTAGCTTCTATTGAAACATTGCTTTGTATTGAAGCTTCAGACAGATTAGATAAGCAGAGAAGAATTACCGATACGAACCTTGAACTTAAAGCGCAGGGCATCGGGAATCTGATCAGCTCGTTTATCGGAGGTCTGCCAATGACTTCCGTAGTGGTAAGAAGCTCTGCCAATGCTAACGCAGGAGCTACTTCAAAGTCATCTGCAATGATCCACGGTATATTACTATTGGTCTGTGTACTTAGCATTCCTTTTATCTTAAACCTCATACCGCTGGCAACGCTTGCCGCTGTACTGATCCTTGTTGGATATAAACTGGCTAAGCCTGTAACCTTCAAACATTTCTGGCATTTGGGTAAATTCCAGTTTATACCATTCGTAGCGACCGTAGTGGCTGTAGTGGCGACCGACCTTCTGAAAGGGGTTGGTATTGGTCTGGCTATTTCCGTATTCTATATCCTTCAGGGAAATATGAAGCGTGCTTATTATCTGAGCAGAGAAAAGCTGGATGATGCAGATGGTATCAACATTAAGCTTGCTGAAGAAGTTTCTTTCTTAAATAAGGCTGCCATCAAAAAGACACTAAAAAACATTAAGCCCAACTCTACTGTGACCATTGATGCAAGAGGAACGTCATATATCGCTACAGACGTACTGGAAATGATCCAGGATTTTGCTAATATCAGGGCAAAAGAAGAAGACATTAATGTGGAACTTTTAGGTTTCAAAACTTCATACAAAGATTACGAAAGAGATGAAGATTCTCACATCCTCATCACCCACAGAAGAGCTATGTAAGCTCATTACAATAATTTTAATTTTAAAAAGAATAAATATCATATGAAAGCACATACATACGAAACTCAATCTACAATTACGCCTGAAAAAGCATTAGATTTTTTAAAAGACGGAAACCAAAGATTCGTAAATAATCTAAAGGCAAACAGAGATCTTTTAGAACAAGTAAATGCAACCCGCGAAGGGCAGTGGCCTTTTGCCGTAGTGTTGAGCTGTATAGACAGCCGTACTTCTGCAGAACTTATCTTTGACCAGGGGTTAGGAGATGTTTTCAGTATCAGAATTGCCGGTAATTTTATCAATCAGGATATCCTGGGGTCAATGGAATTTGGCTGTAACGTGGCAGGTTCCAAGCTTGTAGTCGTTTTAGGGCACACCAAATGCGGTGCATTAAAAGGAGGCTTAGATGCAGCGCAGATTCAAGGAATGGGAATGGATAATCTAAACCATCTGATTAATCACTTCGACCCAATTATCAATGAAATCATTGAAGAAGGCGAAGAACGTTCATCAAAAAACGGGTCGCTTTTGGAAAGACTGAACCAGCAAAACGTAAAAAACGCAATCGAAGATATCCGTAGCCAAAGCTCTACCCTTAAAAAGCTTGAAGACGAAGGTAAGATCAAAATAGTTGGAGCCAACTATGACGTTGAAACAGGAGTTGTAACCTGGCTTTAACAAAAATCATGTAATAGTTAGATTGGAAATTGATTTTTTAAAGTATAACAGAAGACCATCGGAAAATCCGATGGTCTTTATTTTTATTTATCCGTTTATGATTATGGGAACCGCTTCTATTACTGATTTTACTTCCCGTTAAATGCTGACATGGTATTATTGATCCCTGCAAAAACAAAGGATAAGCTGGCTTTAGAAAACATTTCAATTCTTTCGGCAAGCTTACCGGATTCTTCTTCGTTCCATGTTCCTAAAACATAGTCTACCTGACGCCCTTCAGAAAAGTCCGCAGAAATCCCGAAACGCAGTCTTGCATAATTTTGGGTCTGAAGCTTTTCATTGATACTTTTTAACCCGTTGTGGCCAGCGTCAGAACCTTTCATTTTCATTCTTAAAGTTCCGAACGGAAGCGCTAGATCGTCTGTCACGATAAGTACATTCTCCAAAGGGATGTTTTCTTTCTGCATCCAGAATTTCACAGCATTTCCGGAGAGGTTCATATAAGTATCCGGTTTTAGAATGAACACTTTTCTTCCTTTATGTTTCCCTTCTGCCATCCATCCAAAATTGGTGGTATTAAATGAAACCTCAAGCGTTTCTGCTATTTTTTCTGCAACTTTGAATCCTATATTGTGACGGGTATTTTCATATTCAGGACCTTTATTTCCAAGGCCGACAATTAAGTATTTCATTGAGAAATTTTTTGCAAAATTAAGGGATAAAAAATAAAAAAGCCCAATCTTGAAAGATCGGGCCTGTATATTTTAAATATTATTTTTTAGAAAGGCTTATAAATGTAGTTTACACCATACCCTTTTGTCATATACGTCTGTGGATCATAGTTGTAATTTGTAGTTCTTATGATCGGAGTAGGAATAGGAGGAAGAAGATCGGTTACCGACATTTTCTTAGGATTGTTCGGAGATAGAATGTGACTTTCCTGATCCTTAAATTCAGTTGACATCAATCTCGAAATCTTATACGCTGATGGAAGCAATGTAAATGGACTGATCACGGTATCATAATCATAGAAATCAAATGCATATTTGCTGGTAGGTCTTCCGAATACAGGTGCGTTCATAGTTCCTGTCATAGGTCCGTAATGTTTTACTACTTTGGATACATTATCACCTAAGTAAGAATATGCTGTTTTAGTATAACTGATAGGCATTAATGGCTGTCCCGGAACATCTGGTCCGTTTTTCATGATAATAGTATCAATCTTTGCAGTAGAAGCATTGTATATTAAATCATAAAGAGATTTTGTCTTTGCTAAAAGAGTCTGCGGTCCTGGTGTAGTTGCCGGAGGTACAGGTGCTGGTCTTCTGAAGACCGAACGGCTCTCAGAAACTTTATCCAGTCTGTCATTGGGTCCATAGGTAAATAACTGGGTATAAGAAACGCTGTCTTTATCCAGCTTTCCATTACCATCAAGATCTAAAAATCCATTAAAGGTAATCTGGCTTATTTTGTCACCGCTATAGGCAATATCTGTAATTGAAGCACTATCTGTGATTACTTTCGTTACCAAAAGCCCACTGTAATGATATTCTGCTAATGTATCTTTGTCTGTGATTTCTCTGTATAATGCTCTTGGGCCGTTTAAGCCTCCTGTATTGTTCAGATCTAATAACGGATCTCCATTTTCATCCAGCATATCTTTACATGAGTGTACTGATGAGAATCCTGCGAGTAATAAAATAAAGTAGAAAAGCTGTTTCATTTCCAGGTAATTGTTTATTTTTTGACAAATATAACTTTTTTTTATACAAAAGTTAGGTTTTTATTTATATTCCAGTAAAACTGATAATCAATTGAGACTATAAAGTTCTGTATACATATTTAAGGATCTGATCCTTATCTGACACCGGATAATTGTAGCCATCATACTGATAAGTCATAGGTGTATTCACACCCGGTGCAGGAGAAGGAGGCATCACATACACAGAGGTTGGGTTGTTCGGAGAGATCCTGTAAAAAGTTTCAGGACGGATGAGACTCCATGCAGTAAAGAATGATTTAGGAAGCGTAGAGAACGGACTTACTTTAGAGTCATAGTTCTGGAAGCTGTATACCGTAAGCTTCGCAGTAGCCATATTGGGAGCTCCCGTGCTTGTAAGCACTCCCTTGGCACATTCTGCCTTAAAGATATTGTCTCCGTTGTAAGTAAAAGTACTTTCCACGAAAACACTGTAAGCTGTATTTCCGGCTACTTTTCTTTTTTCAAGGATCTTGGCAAGCTTTTTTCCGGAAGCATCATAAGTAAATGTATAATCACTCACAAAAGAATCCAGCGCTGTAGCAGCTGTAGCGATACATGTAGCACTGTAAACATTTCCTTTGCTGTCTTCACTTACGCTAAAATCATAAGCCACACTGCCAGTAAGACTTCCCAGGAATTTTATTTTAGCAATTTTATTATTAACATAGGTAGCGGTACCGGTATAGTAATTATTGGTCACTCCATCTCTCAGCATTCCTTTATTAAAAAGGCTTCCATTGAAAGAATATTCTTCCTGAATATTATTGTTTAAAGTGATCTTTTCCAGGACTCTGGCTGGTGGAGGTGTATTTCCATTATTTCCGCCATTATTGGCACTCGGTTCAAAGTCATCTGAAGAAGAGTTGTTACATGAGATCATAAGACCAAACAAAACTCCTGCACAGATTTTAAAAAGATAGTTTTTTCCCATGAAAAAATATTTTAGTGAGTTCACAAATATAACTCATTTTTTTTATGAAAACATCTGTTTTCACAACAAATCGATAGCAATACGCATTTTTTCATCAAAAAAACCTAAAAACACAAGGCTTTTAGGTTTATATTTATGCAATCTGTTATGAAATTTAATAAGGCTGCAGTACAGATGTTGTTAAAACCGACTGAGACATCTCATTATTCAGATAAGTTGTATTAACAGCTGTTCCGATTCCTAGAGTTCCTGAATTCAGGTTTCTTTTGGTACAGGCTATTTTTACAACGTAATTATTTTTTGGGGTTAGATTGGCAAGTGTCGCATTCAGATTAAAGATCTTATAACTTCCGTCCGAACCTATTAAAACGTCTGTACGAACTGCCCTGAGAAGATTATCTACAAAAACACCACAGGCAAAACCGGCAGAAGCATTACCATTTCCCGTTTTCTGAGCAGTGGTCTGGAAGGTAAAAGCTACTTTATTTACAGCATTGGTAATAGAAAAAGTATCAGTAGTCCCCGGTAGAACCGTCCATGTACTATTAATTGTTGTCCCTTCCGTATATGGGCTTG
>Ga0308164_10000338_pt1 | contig 92577 bp, 81 predicted proteins | sample PhyTR2_FD_201031 | JGI IMG/M metagenome (GOLD analysis project Ga0308164, IMG submission 201031) | Phyllosphere microbial communities from UC Gill Tract Community Farm, Albany, California, United States - DLSLT.R2 | ecosystem: Host-associated > Plants > Phyllosphere > Unclassified | place: USA... | reverse complement strand
AAATGAAGCGGTAGTAGGGGTAAGGGCAGCAGTAGGAGGGAGGAGGCTGGTGGAAAAAATGGGAGCAGTAGAGGTAGGATTTTAGGGAGCAGCTAGCAGAAAAACAGAGGCCAGGGAAGCAAAAATGGTGACTGGTGGTAGGCTTATTTAGGGGAGGTAGGGGCAGAGTTTTCGATAAGGTGAGTGGTGGAATTTGATAGACGAGGATGGTATGAGTCGAATGATATGTTGAAGGCCAGGTGAGAAGAAATGGTGGAGCTGCTTAAAGATTTTGTGACTGAGGGGCAAGAGAAGTTGGTGTGGCTGAGTAAAAAAGTAGCCGGGGTAGTATGCTTGGTGGGGGTAGTTCAAAAGGGGAATGGGAGCCGACAGAAGTTGAAAAGGAAAATTCTAAAAGCTAATCGTTGAGTAGTTGCGGGAGTGGGATGGAACTGATGGGATAGGTTAGCTTGGATTTGGGGCCACAGGAGAGCGGTTGTTGGTTGGTGAGGTGGTAGGAGGTTAGGGGGCGAGATAGTGGCGTAGTGAGGCTGATTGTGGCTAGGGGTGACAGGATAGTTTATAGTAGGCAGTGGTAGAAATAGGCTAGACTAGTTGTAGCTTGTAGACGACATAGGGTGCCAATTCAACGATTAGTAGCAATAGTTAGCGAGAAGACCTCTTCAAATCAAAGCTACCGCATTGATTATCAGACGCAAGCATAGCTTGCTTGTAGTAAATAAATGCTACCGTATTGATAGTCAGCATAAATAGCGTAGAAATTAATTATAAAAAGCGTAGTTAGCCGACTCTTAAAATGGCCTATTTAGTCTTTTTTGTAGTTTTTAATTGATAATCTTCTGTGCATCATAGCATAGTGTGTAGAAATTAATCCCTTTTAACCCTAGTCGCCCTCGCCAGTCTATCATGGAACCAGTAAAGAGAAAAGCCGGAAGGCCACCTAGTAAAACTTTAGCAGAAAAGCCTGGGCCGCCACTCAGGATTACCGTTGACGCTGACCGTGCCCTGACCAAAGAAGCTAAGAAACTCAAGATGAGTAAAGGGAAGTTTGCTAGTGCAGCAATAGTTTACTGTACGGAATTAGGTATTGACCCTACAGCGGAAAGAGTGGAGGGAGTGGCGAGCGTCGCACGAAAAGTTGAAGCTGGCGTGGCCAATGTTCGGACACACAATGCAGATATCGGCAACCGACTTTACGCCTTGACTCGCGGTTTTGAAAAGACACTTTACTTATTTATGCAGCAACAGCAGCAGGCTACGTACTCGTACATGGAAAACATTGAGGGTAATCTGCTACAGCACCTCGTTAGGCTGGAGAGGCATATGCTAGAACCAATGTTGGAGCAAATCATGCGGGCCAAGTTCGATGCTTATACTGCGCGTATTATGGCAGAGCGAGCATTCCTGGAAAGTGCAAAGCAGCCGGTGACAAATTGGAAAGCCATGCATGATAAACTCAGTGAAGAGCGGGACCAGATGCTATTGGCGGATTTACGCCAACACGTAGAAAATCACTTGATGCCCACCCCCCAGCCAACTCCTGAACCTAGTGTAACATCAGTGCCACCGAAGCCAGTAGTCCCAGTTATAAATTCCCCACCCACTACTCCCAAACAATGAACCGAAAAAGTCCGGTTACAAGCGTCGGTTGTACGCCCGGTTTCCACTAGAAGGCTAGGCGGTTTTGCTTCTGGCCGACAGCAAATTCTGGCACAAATGTCATTGCAGCCCGGGCATAATTGTAGCCAGAGTTGCTTATAACCTGGGTTGCAACTTACACTGCAACTTCCCTTCCATCCAGCTGATGTACGCCAAGGTAATCAATCCCAAAACCAACGGGAAAAAAGTCTATGATAACAAGGGTAGCTCGCTGCGCATCGCAAACTACCTGGCCAAGGAATCGAAGGACGCGGGCGAGGTCGCTGCCTTTTTCGGTGCGCCCGGCAGCGCGGACAAGTCGCTTGAAGAAGTGGTGGCGATGATTGATGGTAATGTCAAGGGTCTCAAAAAAGACGACGCCAAATTTTATTCCCTGGTGCTGAGCCCGAGTCAGGATGAGCTGCGCCAGATTGGCGATAACCCGAAGGCCCTGGAGAAGTACACCCAAAATGTGATGAACGACTACACCAAGAACTTCACGCTCAAAAACGGGCGCGAGCTGGGCGAATCCAACCTGATCTGGGCGGCCACCATCCACGAGGAACGGAAGAACCGGGGCACTGACGAAGGCAAGCAGGGCGAACGGAAGGAAGGGCCCCAGACTCACATTCACGTTATCGTGTCGGCCCGTGACTCCGAGCAAAAGATTACGCTCAATCCGCTGAGCACCCCCGACCGTTTCAACCGGGTGCAGTTCCAGGCCAAGGCCGTGGCCCAGATGGAGATTCAGTTCGGGCGAGTGAGCGCCCACGACGTTACCCGACCCGCGCCCACCCGCAAGCAACTTATTGCCGAAAAGGCGGACGAGATTACCACCAAGGCGGCCGCCAACAAGCGGGAGAAAAAGCCGCTGACCGAGGCGCAGATTACCGCCAAGAATGCCCGGCTTGATACGCAGGTCGCCCGCGTAAATTCTAAACTAGATGCAACGGAACAACTCGACCCCACGCGGGTAAAAGAAGCAGCCAAAGAGCGCAACTACGACAACGTATTCTACGACCGGCTGGGCAAGATTGAGCGTAACGCGGAGAAGGGAACCTACACGCATAATCCTTACGAATACCTGGCCACCGGGCGGGTAAGCAAGGCAGGGGAGTTGCGCATGAATGAGGTTGCTAGTTTCCATCCAACGCCCGCGCCACCCAGGCAGGAAAAGCAACCGGATTTTGGAAACGGTATTAGCTCAATCGAGCAAACCATTAACAAAATGTCCCGCGCAATGGCAGCAAAAAGTAAGACCCAAGACGTGCGGAGTAAGGCAGAAAAAGAGCAGGACCGCGAGTACGAAATGTAAGACTACCTACCAGCCTTACTTTTTAGGTACCCGTTATTTTCCCCAAACTATTCTCCCACAGCAATCCCACCTGTTGGGTACGTTTCGCCGGGTATGACTGGCATGGTAGCGTTCCGGCTACTGCTGGCTTGGCGGGGAGAAGAATAGTATTTTTTCGACTATGCGCAACGCGCTGTTGCATTCCGCCCCCTGCTTGCCAGCTGAGAAAGCCCGCGCCGCCAAAAGCCCGGCTAGGCATTCTGGTGGGAAACCTGGCACCAGCAAGAAAAAGGGCAAGAATAGACTACCGTCAGGCGTAAGGCAGGGGGCCGCCAATGCTAATAAGCCCATGGGCCCGCCCGCCGTAGGGCCAGATGAAACTAGAGCGGCCGGCGGCACCGCCTGGCTTTGCTTCCAGGTTCGGTCAGCACGTGGCAGGCGGTGGACTGAGCATGATGGAACAAGTGCTGGCTAAGCTGACGAGTTCGAAACGATGCCCGCCGGACTGGGTATCCGCCTTGGTAAAGCAAGAGCGTTCCCTGACAAAAAGGGCTGCTTCCCTTTGCGGTGGACGTGCTGGCGCGGGTCGCAAATAGTCGGAGACAATCCGGGTGCAGGCGGCGCGACAGGTTGGGGTATTCGAAAACAGGTGGTGCCGCTACTCCCAACTCCCAGGCTCGTGGAGTGCTGCTGACCAGCGCGCTGGGTAGTTGGTGCAACTAGCTGGAGCCGACACCGGAGGCGTCGCGTCGCCACTGGTTGGCCCAGGTTGGTACTTGGCAGTCGATAAGCCCCAGCCTGACGCGAGGCCTATTGAGCGTTCTGAGCCTTGCCTTGAGTTGAGCCTGGTCCTGGGCGGCCTGCTCGGCTTCGAGGGCCTTGCTGAGCACATCGAATTGGCCTTCCATGCCCATGCCGCTCGCCTGCTCGCGGTAAGCGGCCCGCGCCCGGCTGCCTTCCCAAAAGAGGCGGTACTTGCCCTCGGCCTGGCCGGGCCCGACCAGGTAGGTAGCTTCCGGCCGCAGTACGGTCGGGTCGCCCAAGGCCATGAAGCGGCAGAATTTACCGTTCAGAAAGTAGTAGAACTGCGTTCGGACCTGCTGGTGGTGCTTGCCAAACCAGCCTTCGCTGCCTTCATACTCATAGGTGCGTGTCAACTCACCCGGCGAGGGAGGCAAGAGCCGCATTTTGGGAAAAGCGCTCAGCGGCTGGCCGAAGGTGTGGCCCGCGATACCATTGAGCGAATCGACTTTGCCGCCGAAGGGAAACTGGGGGGATGGCTGGACGGTAACCCCGGCGGCCGGCGCCGTTTCGTTCGCGTCTTAGTCTTCTAGCACCTGGGCCACCTTAATCAGTTCATCAAGGTAGTAGGAGGCTCCGCGTTCTTTCTGACCGGTACCTCCGGGTCGGAGTTGGTGATGGCCGGGTCGTCGACTAGGTCGCGGACCTCCAGGGCCAGGGCCCGACTCAATGAGATGAGCAAGTCAAGGGTCGGAGCTAGCTGACGAAGCTCAATGCGCTTGATGGTGGATTGCTCGACGTTGGCGATGTCGGCCAGCTTTTGCTGAGAATAGCCCCGGGCCTTGCGCAACAGGCGGAACCGGTGGGCAAAGGCTTGAAGACCGGCCGGATTTTTCACAGGGCAAGATGGGAAAGCCAGATTGGGCAATTAAGGGCCAATCCGCCCTTAATTGCCCAATCTGGCTTAGCTTTGTGCCCGTTGCTGTCTTTTCCACTTCCCCGGACTCCAGCGGCCACCGCTAGTTAGCCTAGCTGATGGTCTGAGCCGGGGTACCACAACTTCTACTGTCGCCATGATAACTGCTGATTTGCCAGCGCTGCCCTCGGGGGCTGGGCGCATCCCCTTCGCCTTGGCTTCAGCGCAGCAGGTGGCGCAGGCGCTGGCCTATGCCACGGAGCGGCTGGCCGCGCACTTTCCGACGCTGGACTGGGCCACGTGGAGTGACACGTTCCGGCACGTTCAACCCGAGCTAGTCGTGCAGGGGCCGACGGTATGGCTGGAATGGCCGGCCCTGGCGCGCCTAGTTCAACAGCTGGCCTCGTCCCTGGCCTGCTCCCTGCTCGACCTGCCCGGGTACGGGCCGGCCGCCGCCGAAATGGCAGTGCTACTCAGCGCCTATCAGAGCCTAGCCCAGCAGGCCCTGGCGCAGTCAACTGAAACCCCCGGGTGTACCCCGCTCCTCGACGAGTTGGCCCCAATGCTGGCCAAGGGGCATGCTATCGCGTCGCGGGTCTGCGCGGCAACCCCCGAGCCAGCGGACGAAGCGCAACGGCCGGACCCGCTGGTGCCCGACCAGCAGCCCGCGTCGGCAGCTCCGGAACCTCCGACCGTTGGCCTCTCCGCAACGGAAGCCATAGTACCACCAAATCCGCCGACGCCACCAGCACCGGCGCCAGCGTCCGAAGACAGTCCATCAACTGCCCGCCGCACCTTCCGCGACATCGTTCAGCATCACCCGCGGGCCAATGGCAAAACAGGCTTCACGGTGCGCGAATTATGCCGGGCAATGCGTATCAGCGCGGCCTCGCTGCAGGAAGCCCACGCGAACCCAGGCCGGCTCTCGCTGACCGCGGTGAGTGCCTTGGCCACCTTGATGCAAGAGTCTTTGCTATCGGTGCTGGCCGACCTAATGGCGGGCGCGGGCACCAGAAAAAAGAGAAGAAACAGGGGACGCGTCCAGCAGGGGTAATGACTGCCTCTAGCAGGGAGTTAATACGCCAGCTGCGGGCGCGTGGCCTGGTCAAGCGCCTCTTGGTCAACGTGTAGGAGGACAGGCTACCGGCCAAATGGGGGCAGTCAGCGCCAGCACGCTCGTCTGCTGAAGCAGAGAGCCTTAACTATGTAGTTTTCAGGAGGCCATTTTCAGCGCGTGGCAGCGCTTTTTCCGGGCGTTTGTAGCTGCTCATTATGAGCGCACTAAGATGCCCACTAGCGGTACCGGAATATACTTAGCCTGACTTTTCGTAGTCTACCCACTGACTGAAGGCCGACTATGACTGGTCCAGCTTATCAATTTCCTTCCGCACCTCTGCCAGCAGTTGCTGCTGCGTGGGCAGATACAGCTGATACTTGCTGGCCACAATGGTCTGGTTATCGGCCGGGAGGCTAATTTTCACCACCGCGTCGTTCTTGTCGGCGCAGAGCAGGATGCCGATGGTGGGGTTCTCATGGGGCAGCTTTTCCAGGCGGTCGTAGTAGTTGACGTACATCTGGAACTGGCCCAGGTCCTGGTGCGTGAGCTTTTCGGTCTTGATTTCGACCAGCACGAAGCACTGAAGCAGCCGGTTGTAAAACACCAGGTCCACAAAGAAGTCGTCGCCGTCGAGGTGCAGGCGTTGCTGCCGGGCCACGAACGAGAAGCCGTTGCCCAACTCCAGTAGAAATTCCTGCAAGTGCGTTATCAGAGCGGTTTCCAGGTCGCGCTCGTAATAGGCGGCTTCCCGCTTGAGGCCCAGAAATTCCAGCACCATCGTGTCCTTGATGATGTCGCGGGCCTCCGTGGGCAGCTTTTCCTGGCGGGCCACGGCGAGCACCGCGGCCACATCGCTGCTCAACAGCAGGCGCTCGAAGAGCTGGCTGTTGACCTGCCGCTCCAGCTGCCGAGCCGACCAATTATTTTTGGTCGCTTCAGCTAGGTAAAACTCGCGCTTATCGCTGTTATCCAGGCTGATAATCGTTTTGTAATGCGTCCAGCTGAATTGTGTCCGCACTGCGGACACAATTGGGAAAGTCCGGTAAAACTGCACGTACCAATACAGCTGCCGCCGCGAGAAGCCGCTGCCGAATTGTGGCTGCAACGTGTCGGCCAAGCCTTGTACCAGAAACGTGCCGTAGGCCGCCCGGTCGGCTCCCTGCTGCTCTTCCTCTACTATCATCCGCCCGATGTGCCAGTACAGGTGCACTCGCTTGGCATCGACCGCCTGCACGGCCTCGGCCCGCGCCTGCGTGATGAGGCCGCGCACAGCGACGGGTAGTTCCGGTTTAAGAAGCATGCAGCAAGGGCTTGGTGGGGGGACTGCCCGTGGAGTGGTCCACTAGCAACGGGTAAGGCGCTAAAATTAGGTTGAGTTTGCAGTCGCACCCCGCGTAGGGAGGAACAGAAGTAGCCGTAGTCGACCAAAGAGGGTATCCAGTCGGTCCTCGCCCGCGGCAAAATGAGTTGCTACCGGATAAGAACTCGCTTTCGAAGGGGGCACCGCTGGCTTTGGGCTGCGCGCTGCGAATTACCTAATCAGCTTTGGTGAGTGCCACTTAGCCAAGTCATTCGTAAGCAGGAGATTATCAAACAAACTAGGAAGCAATTTCAGCGCTGGAAGCTTCCTCCTGGTTTAGTTGATAATCCCCTGTCTTAGTGGCTGGTAAGCTTATGAAATAAGCCTTTGGAGCAGGTGCTCGACTACCAGGCTACCGGGCGCGGGGCCCCCACCGGGGATGCCCAGGGGTAGTCGGGGGCTGCCGGGTAAACCCCAAAGCTGGGCCTGCACCACCTGCTCGGCCAGCGGGTAGGGTCGGGCGAGGCGTCGTAGCAGCGCCCCGAGGTGAGGACCGCAACGAATGTTCAGCGTGCAGGCCAGCTCAGTGAGCGCGCTTACCACTAGCTCGTTGGTATGCAGCATGTACTGGGCTAGCTCCAGCGCCGACCAGCCGTAGAGCGGCGGGTCGAGCACCGGCAATTCGGGGGCGTTACCCAGGTACTGAACCAATTGAGTCAACTCGGGGTGGGCGAGCGATACTTGCGTCCCGGTGAGCAACAGCGCGGGTTCACACTCCGCCAGCGTGCGGATGAAGGAGCGTTCGGGCAGGGTCGGAAAGTGGCGTTGCAAGCGGGCTTGCAGGCAATGTAGGGCCTGGGATTGTTGGTTAGCCGTAGCCTGCGCATAGGGCAGGAGCAGGGCAGTGGGGGAGAACATAGCGTAGTAATAAGTAGAAAGTGGATGGAGCATGAGGGGACCAGCCGCTGGGTAGCCAGCCGCGGGACGTATTCAGTAGGGTCGGGAAGCTGCTAGGGCAGCGGCGGGCTGGTGGCCGAGGCGGGGCGCTCGCGTAGCCGCGCGTCTTCCAGCCAGGTAAGCAGGAGTTGCTGGGCTTCGACTTGCAGGGCCTGCCGGCGCTCGCGCAGGGCCTCCCGGAGCGTATCCGTAAAAGGAGCCCCTGTGGCGGAAGTGAGCATGACGGTCACCTGCCGGGTGTGCGCATGGAGCGTGACGGCGGTTAGCCCGGTGAGCTCTAGCTCAGCGAGTTGACGCAGTTGACGCTTGGCCCGCTTCTGAGCGCGGCGCAGCAGCTTGAGGTCGCGGCGGTAGCTCATCGTGCTGGCTGGCTAAGTAGGTCGGCAAAGGTGAGCGCGTCGGCCGGTTGAAAGCTGGCGACGACCCGGCGGTCGAACGTACCGGCCCGGCGGTCGGACCGGTCGGGGAAGCAAGCACCGGGTACCCAGCTCGGGGCGGCCTGGCGTAGGCGGGAGCGGTGACTGCGGAAGCTGGTGGAATCCAGCTGATGTAATGTGGTACCCGTGGCGAGGTCGCGGCGCTGGCGGGCAGCTTCAGCTTGACGCCAGGCGACTTCGGCTAGGACGCTTGCGCCCCAGCGAGTAAGACGGGCGATATCCTCGCTTTCGTGGACGAAATGGTTGGCCCGAAGCTGCTCAGCTTCGCTGAAAAGGGGGTTGCCGATGAGGGGCAAAAGGCCGTGCTGGCGACGCTTGCCCAGAGAAGATGGGGGTACGCTTATAAGCGTACTTATCCCACTTACATGGTTTGCCATGTATTTTTGGATTAGGGTTGACAACAAACCCAACCGTAGTGCCTGCTCTAAACAGGTGCTATATCGGAGGCCATCCCTTGCCGGGGATGGTCTCTTTTGCTTACTACTGAGTGGGTGTTCATTCGAACGGAACAAAGGTACTATAATTATTACAGAACACAAGTACTTCGAAACAAATTTTGTAGTACCCATGCCCTTATTTTTGTGGCATGCCCAGAAATCAGGAAACAACAGGAAAGCGGCAACTCAATCTGCAACTTGACCCTGAGTTGTTAAGGATCAGCCACGAGATGGCTGCAGAGGACGGTATTAGCCTCTCCGGTCTAGTCCGCATGCTTCTATTGCGTGAGAAGAAACGGCGTGAAGCAGAAAAACAAAAGTCTGCTTAAGGGGGGCTTGTTGGAGTAATTACTATTGATAGTCAATTAGATGGTGTTGATAAATGAAATGGTCTGTTACTTTTACGGTGGTTCTACATCCGTGCTCTCAGAAGTGGTAGCAACACGCAAGCTGAAGGCGGCTAGTAGTCGACAAGCGAAAGCTGATACGTACCCAAATCAGCCTGTACTCACCCGTATTCCTAGGCAAGTGAATATGCTATGGTCCCTCACTAGGGCCGGCCGGCACGAGGAAAGCGCGGTCCATTGAACATAATCTGCGTTACCGGACTACCAGGGCAATTTTCGTCCTTTGCTTATTTAACTACCTGTTACCTATGCAGCGATTAATTCTTGTAGACCCGAATGAGTCGCTCTGCACTGCTTGGCGCACTGCGTTCCACGCCTACCCAGAGGTAGCGGTTTTTCCTGGCCGCTTCGAGCAGGTTCCTGACTATGACTGTATGGTTAGCGCCGCGAACTCCTTTGGGCTAATGGATGGCGGGGTCGATTTGGCTATTCGCAACTACTTCGGTGCTTCGCTTCAAGAACGGGTGCAGCAACGCATTCTAGCCCAGTATACGGGCGAGCAGCCTGTTGGCACCAGTTTCATTGTGGAGACGCAGCATCCTCGGCATCCTTTCGTGGCCCATACCCCAACGATGCGGGTACCTAGGCCAATTCATCAAACGGAAAACGTGTACTTGGCCATGAAGGCGATGCTAGAGGCTGTTCAAGCTTTTAACCAGGTGCAGCAGCGTATTCAGACGGTGCTTTGCCCGGGCTTAGGCACCGCAACTGGCCGGGTACCAGTCGAAGAGGCGGCTCGGCAGATGGAGCTAGCCTATCGCTTCTACAAGACGCCTCCGCAGGCAATTTCGTGGCCCTATGCCGCCGCCCGCAATCGAAGTATTGTCGCAGGAGATTATTCTTAAAAACAGGAAAATACCCGTTTGGGGCATTTGTCACATTTTCTAAACGAGCCTTGTCAAAGGTGACAAAGCCGGGTTTATAACGTTAATTGAACGAGCCTTTTTTGGACTAGGACAAAATCCACTTATTGTGATTGGGGATAAACTACGAAATCATTGAATGGCGTGGCTTCTTTGTCATCAATAAAAACGAGTGGATAATCAAATTCCCCGTCAATTAAGACGGATACTGAATCTGCTTCATAGAAAATGACATGATAGCCTCCCTTTAACTCAGGTGGCTGCTCCAGCTTCAATGTTTCACCTAGGCGCAGGTAGTATATCTCTGCCCAGGGCTCTAGCTGTACAGCGAGCTTAGGCTGAATCTGATTCTCCAAGTGGAATACATTCATGGTTCGCAAACCTACTGTTTTCCGAATGACTTCCCTACCTACGCCAACGGCCCCGAAAACCCCGTTTTCAGAGCCGTTTTGCGAGAGGGTTTTTCAAACGGACCAGCGAATCTCAACCTGAAAGCTTGAACGCTCATTTTATAGCACAAACCAGCGCGCCTCAAAATCTGTGTAATACACATTATCCCGGTCCTTATGCAGCGGAAGACAGAGGCGTTCCTCACCGTGTTGGAAAGTGAGGAGGATGCGGTCCGGTTCGCAAATCAGCCGTTCGACCCGTTGTGCAATGAAGCGGCACAGTCGATTCTTATACTGGTCGTGTTCGTAGGCCATCCACTCATTAGGCGTAGTCTCGACAAGGGGTGTGGTATAGGTAGTGAGCTTGTAGCCATCAAACTCTAATTGCAAGTAGTCCTGCACAAAACACACAGCACTGAGTTGCTCACCGACCAGCCGCTGAAAATCATCCATGAGGGCTAAGATAAATAATCGGCAGGCTCAAAAAGGCCCTTCCCGAGCAAGTAGCTCAGAAAGTCCACCCTACCTGCGTTTCCAGTGCGTGGCGGGGGTTTTGAAAGGCTAAAACTGATGCGACAGAAAGGTGCACCTTTCATGACCTAACTCAAAGGTTGCTAGGCACGCACAAGACCTCGAATACAGTAGGCTAGTGGACCTGGGCTAGAGTGCGCTGGGCCTGAGCTACTTGCCGGGCCGTAGCTGCGGGCATGGGGCAGGCGGCGTAGGCCTGTAGCAGCCGCGTCAACTGGGGGTAGTAAGCTGTCTCTATGCAGCGGCTCAAGGCCAAGTATTGCGCTAGGCGGTGCGCCTGGGGTAGGCGGTGGGTACGCCGCGCACGGGCCCGCTCCCGCGTCAGCCAGTAGGGAGGGAGGTGGTAGGCGTGCACCTGGGTGTCTGGGTCCCGTAAGAAATCCCGGTACTCGCGGATGGGTAGTTCTGCTAGGTCGGCATCCAGGTAAGTAGTATTCGTTCGGTAGCGCACATCCCAGGCATAATAGACGAAGTCCCGGTAGTCGAGGGCCGGGGGCTGGCCTGCCTCCAGGGCCGGGGGAGATGGCTTGCGCCAGCGCTCGATATGCAGCACGTCGGGTCGGTGGTGCACGACCACACTCCTGGCTGAGTACAGGTCTAGCAGGCCGTCGGCTAGGTCTTGCCGGTAGCCCCGGCGCCCATGCAGCACTGCCCGACCCCACAGCAACGTAGGCCGCTCAGCTACGGTGAATCTACCGTAGGGCCGGCTGAAGATGAGCGCCAGGGTATCATTGACGCGCACGCGCTGGCTGCGGGGCAAGGGAACCTGCTTAGGCGGAGGTTGCGTATCCACTGCCCATCTGACAGGGATAAAGGGTAGACTAGCAGCAATCAGTAGGCAGTGGGTAAATAGACTGTTCATAACCTGCTTTAAAAGTACGGGTGCTTACCACATACCTCGGGCTTGCAGCATGCGGGCTAGCGGCGTGCCAGGGCACACGAGCGGCCGTAGTTCGGTATAGGGAATGACAAGGGTATGTTTACGTTTATAGCCTCCTGGCTCGTGGCTGTCGTAGAGGCTGCCGGCCAGGTAGGTAATCTCCAGGCCACTACCTGTTAGACGTTCAGGGGTAGTATGGTCTTGCACTTGGTCGGGCACGGCAGCGCGCCCTGGCGCTGGCTGGGCGGCCTTATCGCTCGCAGCCTGCCAGTTCCAGGCGGCCTGATGCGCGCGGTTTATAAAGTCAAATTGAGGGTCGTGCAACAGGTGCCGCTGTTCGAGCCGCCACAACGGTCGTTCGTAGCCGGGCCGCAACTGGCTGGCTAGCGTTAGCTCCCGACCGCTTACCAAGTCAAATAAGTAATATTCCACCCAGTCATCGCCCTTACCCCCATCGCCCGCCATTGTACTACTGCACTCCACCTGGTAGCTCAGCATATTAAAGTCATCAAGCAGAAAATCGACGATTTCTCGGCTTTGTGAGCGCACATCCTCATAAGCGGCTCGTAGGCGGCGGCGGGGGGCGAACCAATAGCGCGCCGCAGGGCCGGTGCTACCGCCTCGGGAGTTGGAAACTGCACGTAGTCGTAAGTATAGCTGCCGCCCTCGCACGCCGGGCCGGACTGGGGCGACGCGGGATATGACTGCCCTCCTGCTAACTGCAGCGTGTGCACGGCCAGCCGCACGCCCCTGGTGTAGCTTTCGCGTACCCACACGGGTAGAGTACCCGTGTGGGTGCGCCAGGTGCCATGCAGCACTGGACCGGGCCAGCCGGTGAGTTGCCAAGTACCCAAGTCACCGTCCAGCTCATCGTCCGTGAGGGCAATATGGTTAGTCACATCTAAAATGGGCGGGCGGCGAGGTCTACTGCGGAACGTCAACGTGTGTTGCGGTCCGCCTCGGTGCAGGTAGAAGCTGCCCCTCAAGCTGCCTAACTTAGTTGACCAGTGGAGCAGCACGGTGGCGGGCTGCCCGCCCACCGTGCCTACGTAGCGATGCAGGGCTACGGGCGGCCGATTAAGGGAGTCCGGTGGTACGAAGCGAAGCGGGCGGGGCACGGAAGCACCTCGGAAGTCGCGGCTGGGGGCGCCTCGGGCGGCGTAGAAGCTGGCTGCCGGTCAGCCCCCGGCCGCGTCACGCCCTTGCGTTCGGCTGTGGATGGTACCCTGGGTGCCCCCTGCACGGCCAGCTCATAACTACTGGCCAATACCAGCTGTAGGACTGTGGCCGCCAGCAAAACTCTTAGCTTAATGGATAGTGGCATAAACGAACAGACTACTTACTATGAATGGGATTACCACAGGCCTCGCGCCTGTAGCAACCGGGCTAGCGGCGTGCCCGGGCGCACGAGTGGACGCAGCTCGGCATAAGGAATCACGGTCGTGGGCGTGAAGCGGGACCATAAGTTTCCCAAGACCGCTACGTCCGAAAACGAGGCTTCCAGACCTTGGTCAGTGAGCAGTAGGTCCTCGTCGGTGAGCGACTCTGGGATGCTGAGGGGCAGTTCTACTAGCGGCTCGCTGCCGGCGAGGGTGTTTTTCTTCAATACGTGGGCTATTCGGCGAGCCATATCGCCGCTATCGTCGTAGCCGACGGCCTCGGCCAGTAGCTGGCGGGTTAGCACGCGGCGCAGCGGCAACTCGTAGTCAGGCCGCAGCTGACTGGCTAGCGTCAGGTCGTGGCCGTTGCGCAAGTCCACTAAGAAGCTTTTGACGCCGGGCTGTGGGCGGCCCCCGCAGGGGTCGGCCAGGTACAACGTCTGGTAGCTGAGTAGGTAGTTGGCATTGAGCCGCACGGCAATGCCCCCATACGTGCGCTCGTGCTCGTACGCCGCCGGCAACTGGCGGCGGCGCACAGCCAGCGGCGGGGCCAGCCGCTGCCACAGAGCCGGCCAGCGCCTCGCAGGGCCGAGCAGGTGTAAGTATTCCTGGTATTGGAATGGCACGCGCGTATCGCGCGGGTCCTCCTCCAAGGCCACCGACCGGCCCCCCTGCAACACCAATCGCTCCACATTATAGGGCACCGCGCCGGCGTAGTGCTCCCGCAAACGCAGGCGATACCGGTGCCCGGTGGCATCCACCCAGGTGCCAGTCAGCACTGAGGCAGGCCAGCCAGCCAAGTGCCAGGTACCAGCCACTTGCGCGGGCTTCTCCTGCACGAGTGTGAGGACCATGCGGCCGGGGTAGGCGCGGTGGCGGTCGGTGGCGAGCGTTAGCTGTAGCGACCGCCCTGGTTGGGTCAGGTGGCAGTTGCCGGACACGGAATCGGGGCGCTGCCAGGCGAGCTCTACCGTGGCGCGATACGGACCTGCCCAGCCGGCGTAGCGCCGCACGTGGTGGATGGTGCGCAGCCGCGAAAAAGTCATGGGGATAGGATGCGGCCGGTAGTCTCCGGCAATGTCTGCCCGCTTCCACAGATAAGCTGGGTACCGAATGAGCCCAGGTGCCACATATAGCGCCGGTGAGGGAGCCGGCGTGGGAACTGGCACTACGCTAGGAGCTGGGCTGCGTGGGGCTATCGCGGGCACGGTGGCGGGGGCCTGGGTAGTGGTCGGGTGGTCCGGTTGACACCCCGTTAGCAGGCTGCCACTCACGAGGAGTGGTCTACCGAAGCGGCGAAGAAAGTGCATCAGGAAGTTGGAAGGAGAGCAAATAGAAGCGCTTACCACAACCCGCGGGCTTGCAGCATGCGCGCTAAGGGAGTACCGGGGCGCACCAAGGGGCGCAGGGCCTGGTAGGGCACGAGCACCGAGTAGCGGGGTTCCGACGGCTCCCCGCCGCCGAATAGGGTGTCGCCATAATATGTAGCCTCCAGCCCGGGGCCCGTCAGCGCCAAAGCTTCACCGTTGGTCGGCAAGCTCACCAGGGAGGTGAGCTGCCCGCGTGCATCGCGCCAGCCCCAGGCGCGCGCATCGGCCGGATGCTGCCCGGGCTCCAGGTAGTTGCACTGCGGGTTGTGTTGCAGTTGCCAGGTCAGCAGCCGGCGCAGGGGCTGCTGGTAGCCCGGCCGCAGCTGGCTAGCCACCGAGAGCTCGCGGCCGGTGCGCAGGTCCAACAAGGTGGCGGTTAACCCCAGGTCGTTTTGGCCTTCGAACGGGTCGATGACGTCGAACTGATAATAGCTGAGCAAGTCGAAGTCATTGAGCTTTACTTCTATCGTGCTGGTACAGAAAGCTTCGCCTTCGTTGTCGAGCACCAGGGCCCGCCGCTCGGCCCGGCTCGGGTAGAGCTCCCGGGCCAGGGGAGAGTGCGCCGCTGGCCCCAGCAGGCGCAAAAAGTCGCTGGCGTGCGTGGGGCGCCGCTGGGTTTGCTGCGTGAAAGGACCGACAACCGCGAAGGTTTCTACTGTGTAGCGCACGGCGCCTTGGTAGCTTTCGTGCAATACCAGGGGCAGTTGCCGCCCGGACGCGTCGCGCCAATAGCCGCGCAGCTGGGGGCCGGGGCCGCTGGTGAGCTGCCAGTAACCGAGCGAAGCCACCGGCTCGGTGGGTGGCTGATGGTAAATCGTTACCGGCTCTGCTAGCTGCAAGCGGCCGGGCTGGCGGCGCGAGGCAGTCGTCAGGGGGTAGGCCGTGTCGCGTCGCCAAAGAAAGCAGGTGCCCACCACCGAATCGGGCCGCACCCAGCGCAGCGCAACGGTGGCGGGCTCGCCGCCTACGTTGCCCACGTAACGCTGCGTAGGGGCCGCCACGTGGATGCGAGCAGTAGCCAGCCCGGTAGAGTCGTGGACGGGGGCGTCAATCACCGGGCGCGGGGGAGATACCTGGGTAATTGCGTCAACACGGCCAGTCGGCGTGGTGGACGAAGTCAGGGAGCTAGCCGGCCGATTGCTGGCTCCGGCGGGCGGGTTGGCCCACCGGACGCTTGCCCCATAAGCGCAGGCAAAAAAGACCAGCAAGGCCGTGGCCGACAGCAGAAATCGGGAGAGAGAAGGAATGGGCACGCAGAGGGGGCCGTTAAAAAGAACAAGCTAGGGTAGCCTACGCTGGTGTAGCAGGCGCTGCAGCGGGCTGCCAGCGCGCAGCAACGGGCGCAATGTAGCCCAGTCTAAAGTCACGCTGTAGGTGTAATAATCTTCCGCATATTGAGGCTCCGAATAGGTGGCCAACCACCCGGTAGGCGTGACCTCGAAGCCACCGGGGGGCAGCGGTAGGCGGCCGGCCTGCACCCAGTGGCTAGCGTCGGCCGCATCGGCCAGAGCCTGGTGCGTGAGCAGCCGCTGCACCTGCTGCCACCCACCGGGGCGCAACTGCGTGGCCAGCGACAGCGGGCGGCCCGTACGCAGGTCGAGCAAGTAGCAGCGCCGGCCTTCTTGGTCATAGCGGCTGCCGTAGGCGCCCCGCACCTCATAGCGCGTGTAAGCTAGCAGACTCCCTTCGTTGAGGGTGACCAGCATATCATCTGTGTAGTAATCATACGTGCGATACTGCAGGCGGCGCTGGCGGGCGCGGCGGCGGGCGGCGGGTGGCGGGCATTGGAGCTGGGCAAGGGCCGGCCGCAGCGTATCAGGGTCCAGTAGATGCAGGTAATACTGCGCCACCGAAGCCGAGTCGCGTGTGCCATCGCGCTGGGCGGTTGGCTCGGCGGGCCCGTAGCTTTCCTCATGCAGCAGCTCGTAGCGCACGCCATCGGCGTAGCTCTCGCGCAGGGAGATAGGCAGCGCCTGCCGCTGGCCAGGGGGAGTATACCAGCCCGTGAACAGCGGACCCGGGGGCTGGTCGGCGCATACTACGGCTAGCGGGGTAGAGGCTTGACCAACCACCTTCTGGTAGTTCGTTTCCAGCGATTGGTCGGCTCGCAACCTGGAGGCTTGGCCTAGCCAGTCGCCTAGCCCGGTAGCCCGGTAGTAAAAAGAACCTTCCCACTTGGCATGCAGCGTCGTGTCGGGGTAAGGGTTTTCCCACAACTCCAGGGTTGTTTCGGCCAGCACCGGGCGGCCGCCTATCGTACCCACATAGCGATGGTAACCGAGCTGGGCGTCGGTGGGTAGCGGCACCGACGGCTCAGCGGTGGTGACCGAGGACCTAGCTAGAGGCGGTACTACTTGTCCACCGGTCGCCCGGCCAGTCGAGTTCATGACGAGGCTCGCTGGAAAAGTGGCCTGGATGGGCCGCTGGCTCGGCCAGTGCACGGCCATTCGGTAGCTGCCAGTAAGGAGGAGGAAGAGGAGCGTCGTCGCTAGTAAAGACCGCCAAGTAGAGAAAAACTGCATTCAGGATACCAGGACTTCTCGGAAAAGCAGGGGGAAAGTATCGGTTTCCAAGCGCTCGCGTTGCGCCGCTTGGTAGGGCACTTTGGCGGCTAGGTAAAGTAGCGAATTGAAGTAGGTAACGAAGATATTGGAGGTGCTACATTTGCCGCTCATGCCGTCCATTCTTTTTCAGTGAAACCAGTAGGTGCGACCTGCACAATCTTGCGCGCTTCGGTGTGGGTAAACGCGCTATTAGGTGGGTGCGTGGCCGTATGCGGCTGCGAAACATCCCCTTCCCACCCCATCTTGGTCGCTAAACCGAGCCCGACAACGAGAGCGAAAGCTGGCCCCATGCCACTCGCCCTCACGGCACAAGACTTGGTGCTGCCCACGGCTGCGCAGCGCGGTTACCACCGCTATCGGGGCCTGCTTGGTGATCGCCCAGTGCAGCTAGAACTAACCGTGACAGTGTACCCGCAGCCCTATGCTTCCGTGGTCGGGAGTGCGAACCTAGAGTGGGATTTTGAGTATCTCGATTCGAATCAGCCGTTGGGTAGTAGTCCGTCGTCCAGCTTCCCGGCCAGCCAGCCGCTAGAAATAGGCTGGATCGACCGGTCGACCAGCTCCCAGCAAGAAAGGAAGCTGTGCACCGAACAGCCCGTGGGACCACTGCTCACCGGCACCTACGCACTAGGCCGCTGGCTGGTGCCGTTTCGGGTGCAGGAAGATTACTCGGACTGCCTGCGCTACGAGATTGTGCACGAGGAAACGGTGGGGCCACCAATACGCCACGGTGAAGATACCGTGCAGGCTTCCGTAAGTCGGGAGTATCTCCACCTACTGGGGGCCGACACACTGCGCTTGGCGAGAGCCCGGATGCAATGTCCCTGGCCTTCCCAGCGCGAACGAGTCCGCAAGGCCCTGGCCCAACGGCTAGAGTCCAGAACCCATAGCAACCAGTTTATGGATGTGCAATTAAATGAAGCAAACTTGTTGGCTTATACTTTGGAAGAGCGGGAAGAATCTGAAGGTAGCCGCTATTACGAGAGTCACTTCCGCCAAGTCCTTTACGACCTACGCACAGGGCGCGAGCTGCGTCTATTCGACCAGCTGCGGCCCGGTGGGCGTCGCCAGCTGCTGCGATTGCTGCACCAGCAGGCGATGGGCGATACTGCTCGTGCGCGCAACCGCGATTTCTGGCGCAAGAACGGCAACCTACCGTTGCCCGACCAAGGCTTTACCGTGACAACGGTGGGCTTAGAGGCCTATTACGCGGAGCATGAATCGGAACCAGATATGCATGGGTATAGCCAAACCATCGCGTGGGCTGCTTTGCATCCCCTACTACGGCCACATAGTCCTTTGCACCGGTTACTGAAGAGGCAAGACTAATAGCCTTCTGGCTATCTGACGCACGTTACGCACCATTTTATGGCGCTCCACTTGCGCTAGCACAGCACCTACGAACCTTACCAACTTTTAACGTGATGATTAGGAGTCCAGGAAAAGGCTCGTTGTGGTGAACGCCGGGCAACTGACAGACACCAAGTACTAACAGGCCGCATTGAAGTCGGATAAGTTTAGAAAACCCGTCTACAATTCAATGTGTACAAAACGCGCGGAGGGCATGGGTTTTACAAACTCGAAACTAAATACCTTCCTAGGTAAGAGAGAACAGGATTCTGGAGGCATTGCAAACGTGTTACTAATCTCGTGCTCTTCTAGAAAAATCAAATAACAAGAACTGTGTTAAAAGTCAAGGGTTAGGAGCAAGTTTTGAGCAAAAAGTGACTTGATAAGGCACGCCTGATTTAACAATGGCAAAGGCTTGCTTGAGGAGCTTGTTGCAGACGGCAATCAGGGCCAGCTTCTTGTTCTTGCCCTTGGCTACGAGCCGGTCAAAGAGAGCCTGGCAAGCCGCGTTCGTTTTCTTGGCCGAGAAGCTGCACATGAAGAGCTTGCCGCGAATCAGCCCACCGCCCATCTTCGTAATGCGCACCTTGCCCCGGATACTGGTGCCCGAGGTGTGTTCGCGGGGTGATAAGCCAGCCATCGCAATCAACTGCCGGTAGTTATCGAGGTGGGTGAAGCCACCAGCAAAGAGCAGGAGCATGCCCGCCGTCTTGCGCCCAATGCCGGGAATGGAGCAAAGTAGCGTCATCTGGGCGGCAAAGCGCGCTTCTAACAAGGCGAGCAGTTCCGCCTCGACGGCTTCTACTTGCTGGGTCAAGGTCTTGAGCGTCTGTTGCAGCCGTTTCAACGCCAGCTTGCTAATAATCGGTTGGCGTTGCAGCGCTTCGAGGGCATTACTGACCATGGTCTTTTGCTTGAGCAGTTGCTCGTTTACCTGTTCGAGTTGTCGACACTCCACCAAGACTGTTTCATCGGGTTGCCAGACCTTTAGCGGTTGCTGCTGGCCGTAGCGCAACAACCACTGGGCATCTTTGCGGTCACTTTTGCCCTTGCTTAAGTGTATTTGAATGAAGCGCTTGATGACGAGCGGGTTGAGTATCGCTACCTGCCCACCTTGCTCATGTAAGTGATAAGCCAGCGCCAGATTATAGGTGCCAGTGGCTTCCATCACAAACCGGCACTGTGCGCCGCAAGTCTTGACTAGCTGCTGAAAACCGGGCTTATTATTACTGACTTCCAAGTGCTTGACTTGGTCATTCACCTGGTAACAGACCGCCAACGTGGCTTTACTCACATCGATACCGACGACCGGCAAGGGCAATTGGGGAGTCATAGTGGGAAGCATGGAGGGTGAAAAGAATAGCTAAAAAAGGAATTCTAGGGAGTCTTTTATTATCCTGATACAAGCTCGGCGGCCTCACGGAACTGTCCAAAGTAGCCCTAGAAAAGAGCGGGGATTGTCATGTTAAACGAGCTCTAAGCTCCATAACGAGTGAATCTTATTCCGCTCTTTTCCTTCTCAGCAGCCCTCAGTACGGGGCACAGGCAAACATAGGATAATGCGGCTTCGCGGACACGTTTTGAAATAAGGGTGGTTTCCGGCCCGTCCGGCCGCTGCGCTCGGGTTGGTACTTTTCTATTTTAACTCTTGTTTTTTAAGGCGGCCCTCGTTTAGTGCATCTTTGAGACTTACTGTTAGCTCAACTTTTTGCTGCAATTTGTAGCACTTGAACTTCCTCGTCACCACCGAGGAAGAAACATTGCCGGCTTTTTGAGTTGGTACTAGGTTTTTTATTGATGTCTCTTTTGTATAAAACCCCTTCCCTGTCAGCTACCCGTACAGATAAATTACAATTTATCAGTTCATTACGCGCGTTAAAAGCGGTCAATTTAGACTCCCATTCACTCGGCAGCAAAGCTCCTGTGGGGAGACTACTAGTTGGGCTTTTGTTGGCATTGTCGGCGTGTAAAGCAACCCAAATAGGACCCTCTTCTGCTCGAAACCTACCCGCCAGCAGGGAACAACACGCCTTCGACCCGGCGGCGGCTAAGCAAAAACTAGCCATTGCGCCGACCAAAGTGATGATTTTTGGCCTCGACCATCTCGACACCGCGCCGGCTACGTTTCAAATCGCTTGGCTCGAACCGGTCCTGTGCCGCTTACGCGGCTACAAGCCAGACCTTATTCTGACGGAGGCCCTGTCGGGGGAGCAGGTCATGGGCTTAGAGGCGTATGCGGCCTATCATGGCGATGCGGGTAAGTATGCCGGGCCAACCTTGCAGATGGCGAAAACAGCCCAAGCCGACCTTCATCTGACGGCTGCTCAGGCCCTGGTGCAGGCCAATGACCTAGGCAAAAAAGGTGACTTGACCGCCGCCGAACGGCGGCGCTTGGCTGGCTTGTTTGTCGCGGCGGCCGAACCCTTATCCGCCGCTGTGCAATGGCTGCGTTTGCCGGCGGCGGAGCGCATCGGGGCCGATGGCATTTCTCCCGCACTAGCCAAACAAGTTACCCAGTGGGCCAGTCTACGCAACGAAATGTCCTCCATGGCCGCTCGTCTGGCGGCAGACCTCGGCTTAGAGCGCGTGTACGGAGCTGGGGACCATCTCAGCGACGTGGCCCAGCCAGACTTCGCCGCTTTCAAAGCCGCCGTTACGGCGGAACCCGGCCAGTTAGACTTGTTTACCCACAACACACCTGTCTTCCACGCCATCCCGGAGGAAGCCATGAAGATGGCCACCGCCGCCGAAGTGATGCCCGTGCTGAAGTGGAAAAATTCGCCGCGCTTTGCCGCGTTAGACGCCGATGCGCAGTGGCTGTCACTGCTGCGGAGCGAGAAACTGGGCCGGGTGGGGCGGCAACGGGTGGCTGCTTGGGAAGCGCAGAATTTGCGCATGGCGGTAACCATTCGGGAGGCGACGGCCCCGATTGCCGGGGGCCGGGCCCTGCTCATTGTCGGAGCCGGGCACAAGGCTTTTATCGAAGCCTACCTGCGGACGTTCACGGATATTGAGCTAGTATCAGTGCCGGCCCTGCTGGATGCGAAGACCGCTGGTTGCGCTGACTAGACGTACCAAAGAATTTGGTGGTGTTGAAAAAACCCTTTAACCTACTGTGAATGACGAACTACAGCTTATAAAAAGCAAGAGGCAGGGGTCTCAGAAAATCACACCTTTCGGAGCCAGCGAGCTCGTATGGTCCTGTACCTAAGCGAGCCGTTCAGCTAGGGCTGCCAGGTGGCCGTGTTTGAGGGCTTGGTGAGGCGTTTGCCACGTGGGTAGGGCCTGCGCGACTAGGTGCCAGAAGCGCGGCGTGTGCAGGCGCTCGTGCAAATGGGTCAGCTCGTGCACCAGCACGTACTCTAGGCAGCTCAGCGACCATTGGCTCAGCTCCAGACTCAGCCAGATACGCCGCGCACGGATATTGCAGGTACCCCAGCGCGTGCTCATCTGCTTGATGCCCCAGGCCGCGGCCTGCGCCCCGACCACGGGCTCCCACTTGGCCAGCAACGTCGGCACCAGCGCTTGCAGCTGCGCGCGCCGCCAGCGCACCAGCACGAGCGCCCGCTGGTCGCGCGTCGCGCCTACGGGCACGTTTAGATAGAGCACCCCCTCGTCCGGGACCAGGCGCACGGCGGCGCGGCCGGCCTGCTCGTGCACGCACAGGCGCCAGGCTTGCCCTTGGTAGTAGTGCGTTTCGCCCGTCTCGTAGCGCAGCTCGGGTAGGGGCGGGCGCTGCTGCATCGCGGCTTGGTGGCGCCGAATCCAGTCCTGCTTGCCGCGTACTACCGCGCGAATGGTGGCCTCGCGGGTGCCCAGTGGCACGGTCACGCGCAGCTGCCCCAGCGGCGGGCGAAGGGTGAGGCGTAGCTGGCGCACGGGTTTGCGCACGACTTCGACGACCAGGTCCTCGATAAGTAAAGTAGCGGGGAGGGGATTCGGCACGCGCAGTCAGAGAAGGGCAACAAAAATAGCCCGCTCCCGCCACTCCCGCCTACTCCGTCGCAGAGCTAAACGGGGGCGTAAGTCCCTGTTAGGGGGCGGCCATCCGTAGAACTACGACCAGCTGCTGGAGCCTAGCTGGGGTAGGGCCGCTGATACTCGAATTCGCGCAGTGAATCCGAGTAGCTACCGAGTAGCTACTTAGCGGTCGGTGGAAGCCTAGAAGAGAGGGGAGTCTGAGGCGCGCAGCGACTCCGCTCGCAAACCGTTTCTGACCGCTTTCAACCGTTTCTGACCGTTCCTAACCGCTATGGCAATGGCCAGACGAGACAGCTGGCACCTGTAAACCGCTCAAAACGCTTCGTAAAACGGCTCCATCCGCTCCTAAAAACGTCTAAACCGTTTTCTGCCCAGTGTCAATGGTACGCGTTCAGCGCAGCTTAGAAGGCCGTTGGAGCCGTTTTGCGGAGCGTTTTGAGCGATTTTCGGAAGCAGTTGGAGCCGGTTTGACTGCCTGGCTTGCTACTATCGAGCCACCCGAAGACCCGCTACCAAACAGAAAAGAAGTGGCTGTTGCAGAACGCTCCTCCTCGTTCGGCTAGTGGTCTTAGGTAGTACGGAGACGTGCTAAAAGCAGCCTTACCGCCGGTTTACTTTCCTGATGTGGCCGCTGGCAGCTCCCCCCAAAGTCCTCAAGGGCGTTCTGCAACAGCCACCACGCTTTTCTGATACCCTTTTGCGTCCTCCCGAAGCGGTTGAGCAGGCGCCTGTAGGCGCTTAGAGCCGGAGTTGCGCAGCGACTCCGCGCGCAAACTGGTAAGAAGCGGTGCAAACCGCGCGCAAACTGGTAAGAAGCGGTGCAAACCGGTAAGAATTGCGCGGTTATCGCTGGACATTTGCCGCGCAGTCGCGTAACTACCCAACCGGTTCGGCGCAATTTGGGAGCGGTTCTCACCGGTTTGCACCGGTTCTTACCGGTTTGCGCGCGGTAGACGAGAAGCGGGGAGCTAGGCGACTGCGCAGCAAATACCCGGCGCTACCCGACCGGTTCGCCGCGGTTCTGCCCGCTTTGCGACCGGTTTAGGCCGCTTTGACCGGCGGCGCAGGGGCTGTTCCCGACCTCTTGCGCGCCAGCAAAAGAGGTCACCCCGCTCAACAAGACGCGTAAAGAGCCGCTTCACCGCCGCTTTAGTGGCTCGCTCTAGCCGGGGGCAGCTTCCCACAACAGCTTGGCTAGCGTTCGGCACTAGCCCCCACGCCTAGCTGATACCCCCTTCTTATCCTTCGCACTCAGGCCAGCGCCGGAACCGCTCGGAACCGGCTTGCGAACGCCCACCAGTTGCCTCGCCTTCACGCAGCTGACCTACACTACCGGTTCAACACAGGTTGCGACCGGTTTAGACCGCTTGGTGAGCGATTTAAGCCGGCTGCTGGGCGCACGCTACGTGGCGCCTGACCCACCGGCCAACAGGGGCGCTAATTGGAAGCTATTTGTTCTTGGTAGGCAAGTAGCGAAAGGTCCATTCGCACTCCCTGCCAGAGTAGCGATGGGGTAGAGGTAAAGTAGGCCACCTAAAGTAGCAGCTATCTCGCTGACTACGAGAGATAAGTAGCCCCCGAGTAGCTACTTGGGGGCTACCAGTGCCGGCTGACTTATCCGCGAGGCATTTTCACAGGTTTGCCACTTGTCTAACATATTGGAAATTATAGGACACGTTTAGGAAAGCTAGTTTTACCTTGGGAACGAATCAGCAAACGGGCGATGCAAACGGAACAAGGGGATTTAGTCCAGAAAGCAAAAGCGGGCGAATTTGACGTGATCGTGCACGGCTGCAATTGCTTTTGCCAGATGGGAGCCGGTATCGCCAAAACTATCAAACAGGTGTTTCCTGCGGCTTACCAGGCCGACCTCACAACAGTAGCCGGGGACCACACCAAACTCGGCACCTATTCCGTGGCCCACGTAGACGTCCCAGAGAGAGTGCTGACTATCGTCAATGGGTATACCCAATATCAGTGGCGTGGAAACGGGCTAAAAGCAGATTATGCCGCCATTCGGCAAGTCTTTCGAGGCGTCAAGCAAGCGTATGCCGGCTGCCGGATTGGCTACCCGGCCCTCGGTGCGGGGCTAGCTGGGGGAGACTGGACCCTTATCGCGGCCATCATCGACGAGGAGCTCGCGGGGGAGGAGCATGTGTTCGTGCAATGGACTAAGTAGCAAGCTGCTGCCGGTGCTACTAGCCAGTCTGCTCGCGCAACGAAGGCAGCTTATTCCGGTTGATCAGCTCCGGTAGGCGGCGCAGGTTTGCTCCCCAGGGGGGCCTGCAACGCCGCCGTCACGGCATCGAGGCGGCGAACCAGTTCTTCATTAGAGGGGAAGAAAGGACGCAGTTCGCTGGGCAGCGTATCGGAATAAGTGTAGGTGGCCACGCCGATGGGTTTGTTGACGTCGCGTAGGGCAAACTCGACTACCGTGCGGTTCTTGCTCTGGCAGATGATAATGCCGATGCTGGGCTGCTCATGCGCCTTGCGCACCGTGTCATTGAGCACGGAGAGGTAGAAGTTCATCTTACCCGCGTACTCAGGCCGAAACTCGTCAATCTTGAGCTCAATGGCTACCAGGCATTGTAGTTCGCGGTGGAAGAGCAGCAGGTCAATGAAATACTCCTGCCCCGCTAGCTCCAGCCGATACTGATTGCCAATGAAGGTGAAGTCCCCGCCCATTTCGCTCAGAAACCGCCGCACGTTGCTAAGCAAGGCCTGCTCCAACTCATATTCGGAATGTGGTACACTCAGCTCCAGAAAGTCAAAGAGGTATTCGTCTTTAAGAGCTAGTACGGCCGGGGCATGCTGTGCTGGGGGCAAGGTCTGCTCGAAGTTGTGCTGGGCCGTGATAGTTTTCTGGTAGGCCTGGGCTTGCAATTGATGCAACAAGGTGGCTTTGGTCCAGCGGTGTTGACGCGCTTGGCTCACATAGAACAAGCGCTCGTGCGCGGAATGCGTTTTCTCCAAAATGGCCACGTTCAGACTCCAGCCTAATTCTCGCACCAGTGGTGCGAGAACTTCCTCCTGGGCATAGGCCAGATAGAACGCCCGCATACGCCACAGATTAGAAGCCGAAAAGCCGCTGAGGCCCACAAATTCGGTTTGCAGGTCGTGAGCCAACGTTTCCACAATTTTCTTGCCCCAGCCCGCCTGTTGCTGCCGTTCGGCAATCAGCTGCCCAAGATCCCAGTAGAGTTGAAGTTGCTCGCGGTTGACGGCCTGTAGGGCCTGGTACTGGGCAGCCCGTACGCGCTGCTTGATGGCCGTGAGAAACTGCGGGTAATCGGCGGGGACTGAACTCATGGGCAAAGCCGACGCAAGCGGAACGCACGCTTAGCGAGTAGCAGATAGTGGAAACAGGCGCAAGTTCGGCAGTTCAACTAGAAAAGCCCCGTTAGCTCATGCTCCTTACCCCGTCAGTCAGCAGGTTGTGTGCTGTTCAAATTACTCTCCCGGAAAAAACCCCAAAAAATGGCCTTTCTGTGGGTATTGAGTGCGGTGCTACAAGCGCTCAGAAAAGAATTGTTTTTCGAAGGGTTTGGATAAGGTATAGGACAGTTTTGAATCTAATGAGGGCCCTGCTACGTGTTTTCATATTGATTGCAAGGCCCACTGTTAAGTACCGCTTAAATCACAAGTGCATGCTACATTCAAATCTTGCTAATTCAATCCTTGACTTGAGCAAAAGCAATCTACCATGTCTCAGCTAACCCACATTGAGCAAAAGCTATTGACTCTAAGCCCGGCTATTTTTCAAAAGCTCGGCGATACCTACCTGGCCCGCTTCAGAAACTGGCGCATTCAATCATGGGGGGCCATGATTGGTGCTGACAAAGACCGCACCGGCGTACCAGATGCATGGTGCCGGTTACCAGATGGACGCTTCATCTTTCTGGCCTACACGACCGCTGATAAAGACCTGCCCGCCAAGTTGCAGAAAGACCTTCACGATTGCATTACCCGTACCCAGCCCAGCATTGTCCCAGACCAGGTTGAGAGCATTTGTCTAGTTTTCAACCGCCGATGCCCACCGGAAACAGCTGCGGCGCTTCATGCGCATGCTCATGCCGCAGGCTACATCCTCGAGCTCATTGGTATCGATGAAATAGCTCGCTATATCCTCGAATATCCTGTCTTGGCCACCGACCTAATCGGCCTCGACCTAGGCAGTGGCCAGCTCATCCATGCCCCCGACTTCATTAGCATCCACGAGCGGCAAGTTGGCAGCACTCCCTTCACTGAAACCCTGGTTGGCCGTGATGCTGAACAAGCTGAACTGCGCGATAAACTTGATACCGCAAACCTAATTCTGGTCACTGGGCCCGCTGGAGTTGGCAAAACGCAACTCGTTCTATCTGTAGCCCAGGCATATTGTGCAGAACAACCAACGCAACGCCAGCTCTATTTCATATTCGACAAGAAGTCACCTGATTTCTTTCGTGACCTTCAGGTCGCCTTAAGTCCGGATAAGCAAATTGTTATTGTTGCCGATGATGCCAACCGCATCAGTCATTACCTCAGCGCCCTTCTGGCCGAGCAAAGTGCCCGTACCTCCGGCACGCTCAAAATTATTGCCACTGTCCGCGACTATGCGCGTGATAGCGTTGCACGGATAGCCCACTCCACACCACAAGAAACACTCGAAATTCAGCCGCTATCCGATGAGGCTATTCAGGAGCTACTCGCCGCCGAACCGTACTGCATCCGCCACGGCGACTACGTCCGCCGCATCCAGCAGCTCAGCAAAGGCCGTCCTCGGCTGGCCATTATGGCCGCAAAAGCTGCCCGCGAAGCCGAACGAATCGAACGGCTGCACAATCTCCGTGACCTCTACGAAGACTACTTCGGCCCAGTCCTCGACGATTTAGCCAGCAGCCCAAATCCCTTGCTCGGCCAGGTGTTTGCGCTCATGCATTTCTTTCGGGTAGTGCACCACTCCGACAGCGAGACAGCCCGCTTGATCGAAGCTGCTTTCGGCATTTCGCCCAAGCAATTTTGGAACGCTGTGCAAGACTTGCACGACGCCGAACTAGTCGACATTCACGAAGGAGAGATTGCCAAGAGTGCTGACCAGATTCTTGGCAACTTCGTTTTCTACAAAAATTTTCTATCTGAGAGGCCTCAACTGTCTTACTCCAAGCTGCTCCAATTTTTCTTCGCTTCACAGCGCAGCCGAGTCATCGATACCCTCAACGGGTGCCTCAACGACTTCAACCACCGAGACATTGAGTCCCGTTTTCAGCAGCCGATAGAACAATGGTTAACTCAGCCTCATCTATCCGAAAAAGACCGATGGAGCTTCTACCATGTCTTCTGGCCCTTTCTCATTCCCCAGATTCTAACTGAGGCAGCTCACTACCTGGCTGGCATTCCTTGGCCTGCTTTCGAAGCAGCTACTTACCCAGTACCCGAACGAAACGCCAACACATACATCGATGAGTCTCCTATCTATGAAGTGTTGAAAGACCTCTGCGGCCACCCCCTTGATGAACTGCCCAAAGCATTACGCCTTTTCATTGAATTTACCGCCAAGCACTCCGACCACTTTCCCAAAGCCCTGGAGTTTCTAAAATCTACTGCTCATTTCGATGGGTACAACTACCGAAGCCATGGACTGTATATTCCGGAAACAGTAGCAAAAGTCCTTCGCATGGGCGTCAACTCTGCCGCGCATGCGCCGTTCTACCAATGGCTCATCGGGCATATAGTGCCCGGTTGCCTGGCCACGAAATTCCAGGGCGCAAGAGCTGGCAACAACCGCAACTCTATTACCCTCACGACCGATGAACTTCCCAAGCCAAATAAAATAGTTGGAGCTTGGCGAGCTTCCCTCTGGCAATTACTGTTCGGCCTTTATCCAGCTCAGCCGGAACTGGTGCTCAAGGGCATCAACGAATACAAAAGCCAGCATCACGACGCTGCTACGAGCCCACAGTGGCGCCAGTGGGATGCCGACCATCTTATCCCATTTCTGGACGCAAACCTCGACCCCACTAATTTTGCTCACGGCTACCTAGTGCAACAGTACCATGCTTGGTATCACTGGTATGGAAAAGCATTGCCGCACTCAGGTTTTGTGCAGCTCTGCAAGAAATTCCATCCGTCACTATATCGCCTCTACGACTTACTCACGTACGACCAGCCTTACAAAAACCATTCTGACCGCAAATTAGACCGCTTATACAACGAAGAGAAACGCACCCCATATATCCTAGTGCGCACCAAAAAGCTGCATTTCAAAAGCTTTCCCTCGTACACCCGCTTAATCGACCAATTTCATCAGCTCTACCAGGAACTGCCTTCGTCCGGAGCAGGCTACCAGGACCAGCACAGTCAGCTAACCAATTCAATAGCTGAGATTTTTCACGAATTAATAGAACGTGATTTTGCTCTCGGCAAACGGGTGGCAACCTACCTTCTCGATACAGGAAATCCCGCCCTGTTAACTCCTCAGAAAATGATAAAAGCTTTGGCTCATCACGAACCAGAGGCAAACTACGCGCTAATCAGCCAACCAGATTACCAGGCCAAGCCATCTTGGCAATGGCTATTTCTTCGGTATTTGCCTGCTAACCAGATCTCTCTGGAATGGTACCAAGAGCTACTGCGGGTTTTTCAGTCCGAAGCCAAGTCCTTCAATCTTTATCAACTATCCCATTTTGAAGCCGTAGCTCCTTCACTATACCCTGACCTATTGGCCATTTCTCTGGATACAGCAGAACAAAACCCGACCATCCAGCTGCCTTGGGGACTTATCAAGGAATTCAGTAGCTTCTTTTCTGACGAGCATTTTCCCTTGCTGAAGCGCTACTATCACTGGCAGCATCAGCACACCAGACACCACGACTGGAACTGCGAGGAACTGTCAATTCTGGTAGAACGTGAGCCTGATTTCCTGCTTGAACTACTGGATTCGGAAAAGAAGGAGCCGTATGCACTTTCCTTGCACGAACGCCGTCCGCTTAAATTCTTATGGAAGAACCCCAAATATGAGCCTATGATTGAGGCACTGCTCGCCTCATTATCTAAGCAACCTTCGTGGCAGGTAAAAGACATCATGAAATCCCTGTTTCCACGAGACCTGGTTCAGGAGCAGGAGGAACGCATGCTCAGTTTCGTGTTTCGTATCATAAAATCCCGTCCCGACTCTTTGAGCCTTGTAAAACTACTTTTCAAGGTTGTGCGCAATACTCACGCCGAACAGTTGACGTCTGCCTTGGAGCTAATATTCCAAACCTACCCCGAGAATCCTGATAACCTGTTTGAAAAGCTGAGCCTGTTTCCGTCCATGCGTTCTGCCAGCGGAAGTTGGATTCCCATGCACGAGGCCGACAAAAGAGTATGGGAGGATGTCATAAAAACCATTGACCGACAGCCCGAGCCGACTTTTGCCCTCGACGACTACCGCCAAAATGCACTTCGCCAGATTGGCTACCTCAACAAACAAATTGCCGAAGAGGCCGCCCGCAACTTTGCTGACCCCTACGAATAGGCCGAACTGTCCAAAAACGGCCTCCCTACACTACTGTTTGCCCCCAATCATCTAATCGCAAGTGATTTTACATATTGTGAATGAGTCTCCTCAACTTGTAAAATCGAAAGGATAACTACTAAACCGACAATGACTTACGAAGATACTTTCTGCTGAGTAAAACTGTCTTATAATTTCCAATACGTAAAGTAGGCGAGTGCCTGAGTGGCCGACCTAGCAGGCTCACAGGCACTCGCGCTACTAGGCTGTAGCCGTCCTAATCAGGGCAGCGGACCGGTATCGCTTCACCTCCCCCACTCCGCGCCCGAGCCTTACTCATTGGCGTTGGGCAAGCGCCGGGGTGCCGCGGCAGCGTTTAAGAGGGGAGGTGTCAATTGCGGGATGTCTAACTCGAAGACCCGGGTAAACTCCGCTTGCTGGTTCAAGGGCCAGAGCTGCCCGGGCGCACACTCCCAGAAGAGGCATCGCAGGGTGGGCTGGTAATAGAAGCGCCGCCCAAAGTATTCGAGCTGCAAACAGCGCTGCGGCGTGGGCCACTGCGGATGCGTAACGGGCAAGGAAGCGGCGGGCGTGGCGAGCACCGCCGCGGGAAACCAGTTGGCCGGATCTTCCCGCACCGGGGCCACGGAAACGGAGACCGGGAGGGCCGGGGTGCTTGGAGCAGGTGGCGGACTACTTAGCAGCTTATCGGCCACCCGCAGGCCGAGCGTACCCAAGGCTGAGCCGACGGTCACTACCCCGACCGTTTGCAGGTCAAAGGGCAGCGAAGCCGCTGGGGTATCAGTTGGCTCGGGGGCGGCCAGGGTAGCCAGCTCCGTCTCCGGTGCAGCGGAAGCGCTCGCCGCTCGGCGCCGGGCGTTACTCGCCAGGGTTTTGCACGAGGGGTCGCAGTACATCCGCCGCCGGTCTACGGCCTGGTAGGGATCCCCACAGTGGGTGCAAATGCGGGGACTGAGGGACTTCTTCTTATAGGCCATTAGGCAGGAATCGAGCGAAGGCGGCTGATTTTCGGATAAAAGTAGCTCTATTTATCCAAAAATCAACCACCTTCGCCAGCTTTTAGGAATGCCTAAGCTGGCCATCTGGGTACCAGCATCCGAGTGGTCCTGCTTCTTTTTAGCCACCCGTATGCAAAGCGGTACGACATGGCATCTAGTCTCTGCATGGCTCGCCGTTGAGAAGGCCCCCGCGCGCTCACCCACTCTCACCCCCGTTTCTTATGAACCTACGCCTACTGCTGTTCCTGCTGCTGGGGCCTGTTTTCGGGTATGCCCAGCCCTTCCCTGTCAAGGGCGTGGTACGCGCCCGCAGCGACCGCGCTACGCTGGCCGGCGTGACCGTCCTAGAAAAAGGAACCCATCACGGAACCTCCACCGACGCGAACGGCCGCTTCTCGCTTGTCACTACCCATCCCGCCCCGCGGCTGGTGGTCTCCTTTGTGGGCTACGCCACCCAAGAGGTGACGCTAGCCAAATCGGATACGGCGGTGGTCGTGTTGCTCCAAGAAGATACCAAGTCTCTATCGGAGGTAGTGGTCGTGGGCTACGCAGCGACAGCGAGACACCACGTGAGCGGCGCGGTCTCGACCCTGTCGGAGACAAGCGATGCCTTGGCGGGCCGCGTGGCGGGGGTCCGGATCCGCGGCGTAAGCAGCGCCCCCGCCCCGCCGCGGGCCCCTAGCAGCGACAAAGCCTTCTCTTCTGCCAGCGCACCGCTCGTGAGCGCGGGCACGCTTACGGCTGGTGAGCTCAACGACTTTGGCAAGTGGACGCTCTGGGGCGACATCGCCCAGCGGGACTTGAACGAGTGGCGCCACCGCTGGCACCTTAGCCCCCTGGAACGCTACGCGGCGCAGCTCGTCACGGAAGAGGGCTTTCCCGTAGTAGGCGCCACCGTGTACTTAAAAGACAGCCGGGACTCGCTGCTCTGGCAGGCGCAGAGTGACAACACGGGCAAATGCGAACTCTGGAACGGCCTCTTTACCGGGGCCGCGGGCCAACAAGTCGCCTCCCTGCAGGCAATCGTAGACGGCAAACCCTATACCCTGAGCCACCCTACCCGTTTTCAGGACGGCCTGAACGTGGTGCGAGTGTCGCGGCCGTGCGTAGCCCCCTCGCTCGTCGATATTGCTTTTGTAGTGGATGCCACTGGCTCGATGGGAGACGAAATTCGCTACCTGCAAGCCGAACTCGGGGACGTCATCGCCAAGACGAAGGATTCGCTGGCTTCCTCCACTCTGCACCTGGGCAGTGTCTTCTACCGCGATGCCGGGGATGCGTATGTGACGCGCACCAGCCCACTGAGCGCCAACGTGGCCCAAACGCTGGACTTTATCGGCCAGCAGCGCGCCGATGGCGGAGGCGACACGCCCGAAGCCGTCGACCAGGCCTTAGCCGTCGCGCTCAACTCGCTGGCCTGGTCTGCCCAGGCCAAGGCGCGGCTGTTATTTCTCATCCTGGATGCGCCCCCGCATGAAGAGCCAGCGGTCCTGGCCTCGCTACAGCACTCTATTCGCCAAGCGGCGGCCAAGGGCATCCGCCTCATTCCCATCGCAGCTAGTGGTACGGACAAGAGCACGGAATACCTGATGCGGGCGATGGCCCTAGCTACCAATGGCACCTACGTGTTCCTTACCGATGACAGTGGAGTGGGCAATGCCCATATCAAGCCGACCACTGACAAGTTCGACGTCGAACGGCTCAATACCCTCTTGGTTAAATTGATTACCCGGTACGCCCACACGGTCGACTGCCAGACGGTCTTCGCTAGCAAGGCGAGCAAACCCGGCACGCTTTCGGGCCACTACCAAGCGGTAGCCGATACCCTCGCGAGAGCCCCCAAGCCGGCTAAGCAGAGCAAAGAGTATGCCTGGACCTGCTACCCCAACCCGACCTCAGACGTGCTGCATGTGGAGCTAGAAGGGAAAATAGCCGAACTCTTTATCACCGATGTCACGGGTAAACTCGTGCTACGTGCGGTTCCCGTGCAGCATAAAGCGGCTATCCAGTTGGGTAGCTTTCCCACCGGCGTCTACTTTTTGAGATTCTTCACGGGCCAGAAATGGGAACAAGCCAAATTCCTCGTCAGTCGATAGGGCGACGGCGTGGTAGCACAGCCCGCATCCAGGCCTTCTTACCTGGATCTACTAAACACCAGTGTGTTTAAGGTTCCGGTACGGTCGCCGCCTCCGTAACTACAGGTTAAGACATAGCCTTGCTGAAAAAGCTCCGCAAATAATTGCCGGGTGGCTTCCGCTCGACCATCGGTTGGTGTCCCACCCAGCCGACTCAGCTCCGCCGCCACATAGTCCCGCATCTCTACTTTTCCATTGCCTCGGGCAATAGCGAAGCGTAGATAACCTTCATCCTCTGAAACTTTTACGACTACCAGATCCGCGCTGTGGGTCGGCCTCGTTACCGCACAGGAAGTCAGAAGTAACACGCTGGTCCCGAAGCATAGTAGGTTTTTCATGCTTGCGAAGATATCCGTCTGTATCTCTCTGCCATGGGGGTAGCCAGCGTGTGGGAGAGTATGACGAAGCCCAAAGCCTAACAAGCAGACAATAACCAGTTGGGGTTCTGGGTGACTAACACAGCGCAAGCTTCTCTTTTTGAGCAGATGCACCCCTTGCTTATTCGCACGAAGGCCTTGCCCAAATAGCCTAGCTCCGACAGGTGTGCAACACTAGGCCAGCACTAACCAGCTGATCGTACTACCACAAATTGTCAGCTAGAAGGATTACGGCAACCGACCATCCGAAAAGCCCTAGTAGCAGTCCCGCAATGCTCAGCAACACCTTTCGCCAGATACTAGCGGGAGCAAACCGCTTACGGGCGAGTAGGGCCCCGTTCATCAGGGATAAGAGGAAGGCCCACACCAGCAGCAGTGGCAGTAAGAACATGCCGGCAAGCTACGTAACGAGACGTTTTAAGAAGGAGCGTTTAAATAATGTCTTTTCGCTCTACCTTCGCCTGAAACTACCATTTCCACCCCGTGCCCACCTACTTCGCCTACTACCGCGTCTCCACTCAAAAACAAGGCAACTCCGGCCTCGGCCTCGATGCTCAACGCGCGGCGGTGGTCAACTTCCTGAAAGGGGATACGCCGGTGGGGGAGTACGTGGAAGTCGAAAGCGGCAAGAAGAATCAGCGGCCCCAACTGCTCGCGGCGATCGCCGCGGCGCGGGCGGCGGGTGGGGTGTTGTTGATTGCCAAGTTGGACCGGCTGAGTCGGAATGCGGGGTTTATCCTGGCCTTGCGGGACTCGGGGGTGCAGTTCGCCTGCTGCGACATGCCCGACGCCAATACCCTTACCGTGGGGCTCTTCGCCGTCATCGCCCAGCACGAGCGTGAGACCATCTCTCAGCGCACCAAGGATGCCCTCAAGGCTAAGAAGGCGCGGGGGGCGCAACTCGGCACGCCGGCCAACCTAACGGAGGATGCGCGGCAGCTGGGGTTGGAGGCCCGCCAGCGCAATGCGCGGGAGCATGGGGGGATCCGGCAGGCTACGGCGTTGATTTTGGCCCGGCGCGCGCAGGGGCTGAGCTGTGAGGTTATTGCGGGGGAGTTGAATGCGCTCGGCTTTACGGCGCGTAGGGGAGGGGCCTTCTCCCAAAAACAGGTCCAGCGCCTAGTCCACCGCGCGCGTGCTAGCTTCGCTTCGGCTGAGGCTAAATAGCCGTCTTACTACGAGCTCGTTATGCTGTTTAACCAAGTACGCTGGCTGCTGGCCGTCGGGCTAGGTAGTGTCACTGCATGTGCTTCACACACACAAACGACAGTGGGTGAGGACCAGGTGTCGGCCTGCTGTCAGAGCCGTTACAACAAGGAGGCTTTCCCCACTACTTCGACCACGCAACTAGGGGCGGAGTACCGGCGCCTCAAACGGCAAAAGTGCCCGGCCTGCGCGCGGTTTGGGAGCGACTTCCACCAGCTGCTGCGCGTGCTCGGCGAGCGCCTCGATGGGCAACCAGCGCTCACGCTGCGACAGGTGCTGGGTCGGCCGGACCGGGTGCGGGGCGACTCGCTCGTCTACTACTGGCGCGGCGAGCATGACTACTTGTACTTTCGGCCCACCGCCCAGCAACGCGTGCGCAGCGCGTGGTATTTCGCCTACGAATGAGCGAGGAGGTAGCCCACCAACTACCAGTGCGTTTCGCGCGAAACGACCCACCCCATAAATTCGTCCCTTTTTGTAATGTCTTCCGCCAAGCAGCAAGTCATAGCACTTATTCAAGCCTACCAAACAGCCGTTTACCAAGCTGTAGGCCTGTTAAATGCAAAATCAGCCCGCGAAGTAGGCTTTCAAAAGCAGACGGAAAGCCCCGGAGTCTACGCCGGCTATCTCGATAACGCCGGGCACGTGCGCTATCACTTCCATGGCTGTGGCTGCTTGATTACCACGCCCGCGTTCACGGTGGACTTCGACTATGCTTTGGAAGGCGGTTGTACCGGCATTGACGCGTGGTTCCTGTTTGACTTTTTGAAAAGCAACTCCGCCATACGGTCTAAATTTCCGCTCCTAACGAGTGGGGAACAAGTAGAGCAGCTCTTGGAAGAGTTGGTGCAAGAAGGGTCACTAACGAAGTACTTGTATACGGCGCATGATCGGCGTTATTACGTAACGGCTGACATTGGGAACCCCAATCTTCCAGCGGTAACATTGCGTCGGTCGGAAGAGGACGAGGCGGCGTGGAACGCAGCAGGTTGGAAATGAGCTCCTTTTGTCGACCGGCTTCTTACCGCACCGAACCTATCGGCTAGGTAGTGTTCAAAAACTGGTCATCCACGAAAAGACTGTCTTAAAAACCTGCCCTTTTGCAGACATTAGGGCACTATCTGAAATAGTCCACGATTCGAGCGTTTCCTGGAAGATGCTCTGCATCTGCTGGCGACCGAAACACGGAACTCAGTGGTGTTTACTCTAACCCAATCAGTCCGATAACCAATGCAACTGCTAAGAGTAACACTGTCAAGGAAAAAGTAAGCCCTAACCAACTGCTCTTCCGTTTAAACGTTGCCCAGAGCGCTACCCCTAATAAGCCCAAAGCAAGCAGACCAATACTGCCAGCAAAGCCGGTATAGCGCGCAACTGTGCCATAAGTCCAGGGAGCGGGGCCTTCGCCCCCAAATGGATAAGCCCCCGTCTGCTGAAGAACTACAACGGTGACAAACTCGGCGCCATATGCGTAAGCAGCACCGCCTGTGAGCCCGATTGTGAGGCAGGCCAATAACCAGAAGGAGCTTGATGGTCGCGAGTGGTGTGCGGCGATGTTATCCAAAATAAAGCAGGGTAACGGGTGGGCTAATAGAGTCGGTCAGCGCGTGAAGGTAGACTTTCGACACTACAGCGCTAGCTGAAATATAACATAATTACAATCAATGGATTAGAAAGTAGGGCGTGAGGCGGAGGACTCAAAAAGTCATTTCCGCATGCCTTTTTAGCGCTCAGCAGAGGTTAAGTTGGAGTGATCTGATTATGCTGGACAGTTTAGGGCATTAAGGTGAAGAAGTTGTTGGTGAGTACAATAGGGCGTCTGATAGTCTGAAGTGTTCTAATTTATCCGCACGGAGTTGGGGCGTGATTTACAAGGAAGATTCGAAGCGGTTCAACACGGGGTAACTAGCTTCAGAAAGGCGCGGTGGCTGTTGCAGAACTCCTCTGCCTGTTCAGCAGTAGTCCCAAGACCTAGCAAAAGCAGCCTTACTGCCAGTTTACGAGCCCGATTCAGCCGTTAATGATTGTGCGCGAGGTACTCCGTTGAGTTCTGCAACAGCCATCGCGCCTTTCAGGACCTCATTGCTAGCTAATTCTGTGCTGCTAAATCCTCCCACCTGCGCAAGGTGAAGTGGCCTCATCTATTCTTACTTTGGCGAGTATGAAACACCTTTTCCATGTTGCCCTTATGCTGGCCCTCTTTGCCAGCTGCCAGAAACAGGCAGAACCCGCCCCGACCCCTGACCTTTTCTTAGGGCACTGGCAAGCGGAAACCCTAGAGATTTTGTTTTATGACGCAACCGGTAAATTGACCGATGATCACGTTTTTCAGCAGGCGTCACAGCTGGATGTCGATGCCGGCACTCTGACCACTACCCAGACGGTAAACGGCCGGATCGTGGTGGAAACGCAGCCATATACCCGTAGGGGAGAAACTCTTATCCTCTCCAAGCCTCCAGTAGGCTATACCTGTTATTGCCGTAAATTAAGCGCCTCTACATTTACCTTCGAGTATAATCAGACACCTATTGCCGGGCAAGCCTATACGGTCCAATTGCTAGCCTACCACAGATAACTTACCCGCTTCTGCCCCAATGTTAAGTAAAAGAAGCTGTACGCTTCTCTAGTTGCCCGATCAGTAGTTCGCATGGGCTGAGGGAGGAAGGTGCACCACCCCCTATGCTGCCTCTAAGCTTGCGCTGGTTTTAGTTTAAAGTGAATCTACAGTTACCATTGTGACAGGCTACTGAATCCACGCCGTATCTCTCAAGCTCATAGGACCTTTGAGTTTGGTAAACGAGTAGATAGCTAAGACTTTGGGCAATAAAAACGGCTACTCTAATACAGGTTGAGCCGTTGGGTGGATAAGGTTTCTACCAGGGTGCCTTGGGCGTTGAGCACCGACAGGCGCAGCATGTACAAACCAGGCACCAAGCTAGCGGTAGCTAGGGTACCCTGCAATTGCCCCGGTACAGCTGCCCAGGAAAAGGACGCGGCCGCCCGGCCGGTAGCATCTAAAAGCATACCATCTAGGCGGCGCGCTCCCGCGGGCAGCCCCGTTACCGTCAAGACGAGAGGACCCGCTGTCGGATTAGGAAACACCGTGGCCTGTGCCTGAGCTAGGTCTGCACTCGGCTGGGTAGCCAGTACGCTGGCACTGAGCAAGACGCCAATTGTGCCGCTCGCGCTGTTAGCTACGACTAGGTCCGGCCGGCCGTCCTGATTCAGATCCCCCGTCGCTAGGCGGCTGGGCTCACTATTTGGCCCCGTGGCCCAGCGGCCACCAGGCAGCAGCGGTCCAGTAGGCTGATTCAGCCACACGCCGAGGGTGTTAGCTCCAATATGGCTCGTGACCACTTCGACCCAACCGTCGCTGTCAATATCAGACAGGGCAACTGCAAAGGGCTGGCTCCCTGCACCGGTAGCATAGGCGACAGCGGGGGAAAACGTGCCATCCTGCTGGTTGCCCAGCACCAAGAAGGCGTTACCGGCTAAGTCCCCTACGACCAAGTCCGGGTACCCGTCACGCGTCACGTCGCCGGCGGCCAGCCCGTACGGCTGGCGCCCCGCTCCGAGCGCATAGGTCCTCCCCAGCGTGAAGTGGCCACTGCGTTGATTGAGCAGCACCTGTACCGTCGCGGACAGATTATTGAAGCTGGCCACCGCCAAGTCGGGCTCCCCATCGTGGTTGAAATCGCCGGTAGTGAGGCTGATAAAGGCGGGGCTAGGTGCCACAGCATACGAGTCACCGAGGCGTAAAGTCCCATTGCCTTGGTTGAGCAGGACCTGCAGAGTGCCGCTGCCCAAGTTGGCTGTAAGCACGTCGGGATAGTGGTCGTGATTGATGTCTGTCACCACCAGGCTCTCGGCATACTGCGTGCCTCCTAGCGTGTATTGTACGACGGGGGCGAACGTGCCATCCCGCTGGTTGAGGAGTACCCCCACCTGGTTACTAATGTATTCGGTCAGCACTAGGTCTGGGTAACCATCTTGATTGACATCGCCTGCCGCCACGTCGTGTGGATTATGGCCACTGCCCAGCGGGTAGCGCACAATAGGGGAAAACGTACCCTGACCTTGATTGAGCAGCACGCCGGCGGTGGCATCGCTGAAGTTGGCGGTGGCCACGTCTAGGTAGCCGTCCTGATTGAAGTCGCTGATAGCCACCCCGCGTGGATTGCTGCCTATCCCCCCCACCGAGTACGCGGCTACGGTGCTGAAATGCTGGGCAAGCACGGACGTAGGCAGGAGCAGCGCCCCGGCAACTAGGGAGCCAAAGGAAAAACGCATAAGGGCAACTACGTTAGGTATCAGATACGGCAGCACCCTATCTTCAGCGTGACCAGCATCGGAGCTATCCCTCAGCTCGCATTCCCAGGAAAGCGTCAAAAGTAGCTGGAGGAAGCGTAAGTGGCACGGTGGTCTTGCCTAGTTTTTTCTGCGCCTTCAAAAAACGATCAGCTCGTTGACCAACGCTAGCTTTGGCTATGGGCTACGAATAGGGCTTCGTTTTCAGCTTACCTCTCCAAACACCTCAGCTAGAAGTGCTGCTACACCACCTGAAAACGGCTCATTCCTGGCTTTTACTATCACCAGCTCCTTTGCAAACAAGCACTGTAGTGCGCTATGCCTATGCGAGTGCTGGTCCGCTCGCTTGGGACGAAGATTTCTTGGTAGAAGTATCTAGCCAGCAAGTCTACCTGCTCTTGCACACGGCGACCGCTGACCAAACGGCTCGGGTGCTCGCGTGGCTTCAGCAAGGGACCGCTAAGCTTGGGCTAGCTGGCTCCTTAACGGAGCTATGAAGGAACCTCTTTTAGAGAAAGAAGAGCCTGCTCCGAAAATAGTCAGGGGCTCAGGAAGTGGGGCGCGGGGCGAGTAGCTCAGAAAGTCCTCGCGGGGTGCTCTGCTGCGCCGGAAACAGGGTTGCCGTTGGCTGATTTGGGTGCGTTAGAAAGGTGCACCTTGCTGGACTGGGCTAAAATCCCTGCATATTTGGGTTGACGACGAACAGGAAAGTGTTCGAGCGTTTCGTAATGCGTTTTCAAGAGCAAGAGTACCCACAACTTTGGAGTCTATTTGGAGCCTATTTTTTTGCGGCAGCGGACGAGTATGTGCACTCAGCTGAGGAGGAAGTCCTAGCCGAGTATAGTGCGGACATAGGCCCGCTCGGCGTAGTAGCGACGCTGGCCGAACTTGACCGGCTATTATTACAGCCCGCCGTGTGGGACAGTGTATTGGAAGAGGCAAATCATTATTTCGCCATAACCACAGCGTTACAGCGCTGGCTACTCTTGCTTCGAGAGAAACTGGGAGTCAAACTAGGTTGCCCGCCAAAATAGACCGTTTTTTGGAGGGATGCGATTAGTTGATGACGCTTATCACCTAGCTGCGGAGATTCCCTAAGCTATTACTCGCCCTACTTAGGGTGTGTAGACAGTATGCTAAGAGACCGTCATGCAGAGCGCCTACTGTTTAATAGGCTGCGGGTGGCACCATACGTTGGTAGGCGAGCGCCGTTGTTGCAAGCCAGTGTTGGCGCTGTAGGCTGGCTGGTGGCCAGCGATGAGTTGTGGCCCGGTGGGTGGCTGAAATGTAGTTTCAGCGACGAGCTAACGTAGGTGGCAGCGGCTGAAAGCCTGGGAGGTACAGGGCGAAGAACGAAGCAATTAGCATCTATAAGCGTATTCACTGCCGACCTTTGCAGCATTCGAGCCCTTCGGTTTTTAACGATTTTTCTTAATTATGAAACAACTTTACTGAGGTGGTCGGGTAGAAATGGACACGGCGAAAGTAACTTTCCCTTGTCATGGAAGCAGCAAAACCAGCCGGTAAACGGCACCGAACCAAGTATGATGCGGCCTTTCGAACCGAAGCAGTTCGCCGGGTACTCGAGGATGGGCAGCTGGCGACGCGTGTCGCGCAGGCGCTGGGCATGAGCGAGGCCGTGTTAGGCAAATGGGTGCGGGCGGCCCGCGCCCAAGCGGCGCGGCCAGCAGGCAGCGAATCGTTGGAGCAGGAAAACAAGCAGTTGCGGGCCCAATTAGCCCGCGCCGAAATGGAGCGCGATATTTTAAAAAAAGCGCTGACGATATTTTCGCAACCGACGGGCCGATGAAACGCTTCACGTTCATTGCCTTACACGCTGCCCACTGGCCAGTGCGGCAGCAGTGCCGCTTACTGGCTGTCAGCCCCAGCGGCTACTACGCGTGGCGCAAGCGTGCGCCTATCCCGGCGGCCGAGCCCGCATCCACCGCCTGGCAAGTGGCGGCCCAGCGCGTGTTTGCGACCCATGCCGGCCGCTATGGCCAACGCCGGCTGCGCGCCCAGCTGCGCCGCGAAGGCCACGCGGTAGGCCGGCATCGGCTGCGCGGCTGGCTCAGCGCCAGCGGCTTACGCGCCCTCTGTACGCGGGTCGGCACCCGGCCGCCGCGCACTACGCAGGCAGACCCCCAGGCTATTGCCGCCGCCAATAAGCTAGCGACCTGGCCCGCAGCCGCCGCGCCAAATCAAGTTTGGGTCGGCGACATCACCTACCTGGCCCTGGCGACGGGCCAGTGGGCCTACCTGGCCTGCTGGCGCGATGCCTTCTCCCGGCGCGTGGTCGGCTGGCACGTGAGCGAGTCACTGCACACCGACTTGATTCTGACCGCCTTTAACCGGGCGGTGGCCATTTGCCAGCCCCCGCCTGGCCTGCTCGTGCACGCCGACCGGGGCAGTCAATACACCAGCGACGCCTTTACCGCCCTACTCGACCGTACCCAGGCTATTGCCAGCCTGAGCCGGCCCGGCAACCCCTACGACAACGCCCTGGCTGAGAGTGGCTGGAGCACACTCAAAACCGAGCTGCTGCCCCGTGGGGCGTGCTTTGCTGACCTGGAAGAGGCCCGCCTCGAACTGGCCGAGTACCTCGACCATTACTACAACACCCAGCGCTTGCACTCTGCCCTGGGTTACTGCACCCCGCTCGAAATCGAACTCCACTACCGTTTCAACCTACCTTAGCTTCGTGTCCACTGGCACCCGACCACCTCAGTCGAGCAGGCGGTTGGGCGCGCAGCGTAGCCCGTGGGTGGAGTCAGTGGTGCGCGGCGTAAAGGCGCGCGGCTGCGCGGCCCGCAGCCCCCGACGGCGCAACTCGGTGCGTAGGCGTTGTCGACCAACACGATAGCCCTGGGCCTGCAGCTCGGCCCGTAGCCGACGCGTGCCATAGCGCTGCTTATGAGCAGTAAACGCCTGTACCATCGCGGTTTGCCACGCTGCTACTACGGCCTGCGGCTGGCTCACCGCCCGCGCGCTCCACGCATAGTAGCGCGTGGGTGTCACGCCCAGTACCCGGCAGAGCAGCCGCACGGGATAAGTAAGGCGCTGCTGGTCAATAAATTGGTAGCGGCTCACGAGGTCGGCGGGGTGCTGAAGATGGCGATGGCTTTTTTTAAAATCTCCAACTCCTGCGCCAAGCGCTTGTTGGCCGCGCGCAGTTGGCGCACCTCGGTCGCTTCGCTCGGGTCAGCGGGTATGGCGGGCAGGGCCTCTTGCTGCCACTTATAGAGCAGTTTGGGATTCAGATTCAAGGCGCGGGCGGCGGCTTGGGTTGACCGGCTTTCGCGGGCCATGCGCAGGGCCTCGGCTTTGAAGGCCGCATCGTATTTACGGCGTTTGTCAGGCTTTTCCATTGAGAAGAAAAGTACTACCCAACTCTGTCTCGCTCAGCTAGACCACCTCACTGCTACGACAACGCCCATGCTGAATCGTTTTGGAGTCGCTTCAAAGCCGAATTGCTCGACGGCGGCAGCTTCCCCGGCTTGGCCGAAGCCCGGCTTGAAATCAGCCACCACATCGCCTACTACAACGCCGAACGACGCCACTCTGCCCTCGGCTACCACGCCCCCAACCACTTCGAAACCCATCTTCAAACAACGTCCTAACTCTGTCCGGCTTAGCTAGACCACCTCAAATAATGGGTTGATAAGCATGCCTTCCTAGCTCTAAATGGTGTAGTGCTGATGACCAGCTTTGCGAGCATTAGTCACAAGTTTGGGTATCATAAGACCTTGCAAAGTGAGAATATGTAGATTGCAACTTATTGTAAGCTAACTCTTCTTTGGTTTTAATGCTATTCTACACAGGATTATTTTGTGATATTTCATTGACTTTCAAGCTAAATATAATGAAATTTTAGTGTCACAAAAATAGGGGTTATTTCCTTTTATTATAAAAACGGACCTAGTACCTATGTGCCAGATTCTGCCATTTTGCACATATTTTATGTGGTGTAGAATTAAAAACCATTTTACTCGCCTACTTAATGATTCAACGAATAATTCTAGTTTTTGTTTTATTATTAACACTGACTACTAGTTACCTATTCTGGCAAAATCAGCAGAGTCGCCTCGCCTATGTTGATTCGGTCAAGCTATTAAATGGGTATCAGGCTATGCTCGATGCGCGCAAAGCATATGCGGCCAAATCGCACAAATGGCAGGCTAACATCGATACGCTTTCGGCTGATGTACAGCGTGCCATTCGGGGCTACGAACGCAAAGCGGATACCATGACACCTAAGGAGCGGGCACTCTCGACGGAGTTACTGCATACGAAACAAAAGGAACTAGTCAACTACCAACGCGCTATTCAGGAATCAGCACAGCAGGAAGACAGCAAGAGCACCCAGCAGGTAGTAACCCAGGTCAATGCTTTTTTGGCGCGGTACGGTAAACAGCACGGCTACGACCTGATTCTAGTAGCTACGCCTTCCGGTTCCATCGCCTACGCCGAGCCGGCGCTAGACTTGACGGAGGAAGTTATAGCGGAGCTTAACAAGGAGTATATCAAAAATCCCTAATGCGCTCCCCTTTTCTCCTCCTCGTAGCTGGCCTTACCCTGCTGAGTTCTTGCCAGCCTACCCATCTGCCCGCAGACGCCCTAGCCGACTACGTCGCCGACCCAGCACATCACCTGCGTCAGGTGCAGCAAGTCGGAAGTACTGAGGTCAGCGTCACCTATCAGCCAGTCGATTTACTGGTAGCACGTGATTTGTCTACCATAACTCGCTCTCAAAAGATTATAGAAAGTCTGCGAAAAAAATATTCAGACAATTCATTTTTCATACTCTCTATGTCGCGCAGCCAGCGCGAGGTATTACTACCGACTAATGGCTTTGCAGACTACAGCAATCTAGTACAGACGCTCGCATTCCAGATGGGTGATTATGTGCAAATTGTTACAAGTCAAGGGGACACCCTGCGTCCTACTAATTACTACCTAGACCGCACTTATGCCAGTGCGAGCGCTACTCGGTTACTTTTTGCTTTTCCCCACCTGCCCACTACCGGCACCTGGAAGTTTCAATTGCAAGAATGCGGCTTAGGTACTGGCAACCTACGCTTTCTTTTCGAAGCACCTGTGGTCATCGCTAGCCCTACCCTAGCCCTAGCTGATTAATTTAATTTCAACTGATGTTCCGCCATAAGCCGCGCCTCCTTCGTCTCATTGCTTCCTGGCTGCTTGTGCAAACCAGTACGCAGTTGATTTGGCCTACCATTAGCTACGCACTCACCGCTGGTCCTACGGCACCGGAGGCTACCAGCTTTGAGCCAGTGGATACCACTGATATGGTAAATCTGGCTTCCGGTGACCTTACTTACAGTATCCCCCTATTAGAAGTGCCCGGCCCGGAAGGTGGCTATCCCCTTAGCCTGTCGTACCACGCCGGCATTCGACCCGACGTGGAGTCGTCCTGGGTCGGTCTAGGTTGGACACTGAATCCGGGTGCAATAAATCGCAATGTCAATGGCTACGCAGATGACCAGCAAAGTGCTTCGCAAACTGTGCGTGACTACTGGGTTGGTGGGCAGCGTCAAACTTACAAAGTGGGGGTGGGAGTAGGACTAGGGGATGCGGCTTCTGTCTCAGCTGGCCTTACCTTCTCAAATGATACCTATAGAGGTTTTGGGATGGGAGAATACGTCAGTGTAGGCTTGGGTATCAAAGGCATGAGTAATAGTGCAGGTGGGGTAGGCGTTTCGGCTAGCCTGAGCACTGACGGGTACGGCAATTCTAGTGCGGGTATTTCTATTGGAGTAGCCACTCATGGGGATGTTTCAGTTGGCGCGAGTGTTGGGGTATCCACTAATTTTCATTCAGTTAGCGCTAATGCGGGGGCTGGGGTTAGTGTTCGGGCTGGAGGGGATGACAATGGGCGAGGCAAAGCCTCAAATTCTATACTGGGGGCATCCATCAGTACGGATGGAGGAAAGTTTTCTTTGCGCGGTCCAGGTGGTAGCAGTGGCATTAATAACTCAACTGCAGGTCGAATTCAAACCCAGTCGAATGGCTTTGACGCATCTATTCCTATTCCAGGTACGCCCGTCTTTGTCGACTTGGGCTATAGTTATACGCGCTACTGGTCGGATGAAACTAGCTTGGCCTCTGTGAACGGGGCACTGTATTATCCACAAGCTTATAATAGCAGCTTAGACCTAGATAATCAGGCTTTTGACACTTATCGCGTAAGCGACCCAGAGCACGAAAATGTTGTTGATAATCCAGACCCTAATTGGGTGAGAGGAGGTAGTTTTCCAGATTACGACAACTATATGGTAGTAGCGCAAGGACTAGGTGGTAGCATACGCCCCTATGCGTTTCAAAAAGCACTTTACAGTCGTCATCAAAAAGGCGTGAAGGACAATGGCGATTCTTATTATGCTATTAAAGACGCTCCTTTGTCATGGAATAACAAGCCAATGGGCTTTCGCTTTGAAGGTGACTTTTCAAATTCCTATACGCAAGAGAACGCACCAGTAACTGCACTAGCTTACACATTCGGTACGCCAAGCTATGGTAAGGCTGATGGCAACTACGGCTATGACCCGACTACCGACCGTTTAGCTGGCTCGAAACACATTGAGTATTACACCAACTCGCAATTGTTAAGTGCTAATGGGCACCCTGGCTTTGTAGATACTGATGCCAAAGGGTTTGATAGAGCTAGCCTCGTAGCTGGCCGCCCTGAGTTAGCAGCTCAGATTGGGGGATTCAGCATTACAAATTCCAGCGGGGTTACCTACCATTTTGCGTTACCCGCTTATGCCTTTAATGAATACTCTCGTTCTGAATCATTAGATGATACCCGGACCTTTAACGAGCTTACTAAAAATAGCGCCTACGCCTATACCTGGTTTCTAACTGCTATTACGGGACCTGATTACGTAGATCGTAATGCTGCTGGTTTAGATGCTAACGACTGGGGCTATTGGGTGAAGTTCAACTATGGGCTGTGGTCTACTCATTACCGCTGGCGTAACCCAGCACTTGGCTACCGCTCTGATATAGATGCTAAAGTCAGAACCTATTCACGGGGGCAAAAACAGGTATACTACTTAAACTCAATTAGCACCCGGACCCATACGGCACTATTCGAAAAAGAGGTTCGGTTTGATGGTAAAGGCACTTCTTTGAAGGGCTTTATGCCCAGTGACACCACTTCCATCACGACGAGTAGCAGTAACGGAAGAGCACCCTTCTACACTGTCACAAGGTCCACTAAAGAATATCCTGCTAATTCATTGCGGCTCAAGCGAGTCATTCTACTCAAAAATGCCGACGTACCTACGAGTTTAGAATCTGCCAGCAGTACATATAATCAGTCAGATACTAGTACTAGAACTTATTATTATACTGACCCTAACAGCCACAACTCAACAGCAACTTATCAAGACGTTATCTACTCTCAGCTAGGGGAAAATGTATTAGACATTAATGATTTAAGTCAACTCGGCCCCGACTTAGCTACTAAATCAATCAGAACGGTAGAATTTACGCATGATTACTCATTGGCTCCAGGTACGGCCAATAGTATAGACCCGCTTAACGCCAATGCTATACCAGGCAAATTGACCCTGAAAGCAGTCAATTTTAGAGGGATAGCTGGTGCGAGTATGCTGCCTCCCACCCGGTTTGATTATGAACCATCTCTTGGTAACAAACAAGGCATAATTACCCCGATTAAAGATGCAAAAAATGTAGTATTCAAAAATAATATTGGGGTGTTTCAAGCAGTTCCTGATGCCAATAACCCTAACGCAAATAGCTACGAACCAGGTGATATTCTTCGTCTTACAGTCGGAACGAACCCTTATCCGGAATATGACCGATTTTATGTGGTACTTGACCAGATTGCGGGTAGCTCGCCAGCTCAATACCACGTTAGGTGTCTACGTAGTTCTGATGCGACTTCTTTCGGCACCAATGCCGTTGCTCGGGTTACTAAGAACCCCCCTTATCAAAGTGACCGAATTGATTGGTGGGGAATGTATAAAAGTGATTTCGACCCCACACTTATTGGGTTAGCCGAAGGGATTGCCCGCCGCACATCAAGCATTTCCAATAAGAGTACAGATGTATGGTCTCTACGCAGTATTACCTCCCCATTGGGGTCTAAGGTGGCAATCACTTACGAAGGAGACCAGTACTCGAAGCCAGTACTGGACCGGCCTGATATGGTGTGCAGAATTACCCCGGCCACTAATATGGCTTCCAATGCCTATAGTCTACACCCCAATCAAGATGCTTATGTCTTTGATGGCATGACGCTAGCGCAGGTCCAAGCGCTAACTATTCCAAATAATAATGTGCTGCTTAACGGCTTGACAAGTACTAATAAGCAAGTGAACGGCAGTTCCGTATTTGGCTTTCAAAATGGATTTGGGATCGCTGCTAAAATCAGATCAATCGAAGCAGCTCCTGGCGTTTATGGGGACAGAGCGGTAGTGTGGGTAGAGCGTACAAATCGCAATTTTACTATTTGGTCACAAGGAGCTTTTTTATCCTTGCCGAAAATGAACGTGCTCAATGAGGGTGGGGGCCTACGAGTAAAGTCAATTGCGGCTACTAGTGGAAATGTAGTGCACTCCACTAGCTATAACTACAACAAAGCTTTTTCCACTCAAGGAGGTGGTTTTTACTTACCATCAGGGGTGACTACCTATGAACCAGGTAATGTGGTGCGTATCGACAAGGATGCTATTACAGCAGGCAGTGTTAATTCTGGCTATCCTACTGCCGATGAAATATTAAGCTATAAGCAAGCTTATAGCACTTATATAATGAACATATTCGCTATCGCACGCGAAATTCCAGCGCCGGGCGTGATGTACGAAGCGGTCACGGTCAAGGAAGCGATAACCAGGGTAGATGGTACGCAAGTCGAAGCGCCTGGTGCCAGTACCTATCGCTTTAAAGTATTCAAAGAGAATATGATTGGGCACACCGTTACGCCTACCAGCAACGGTAATAACCGGCTTTATGCGAGCACTGTATCCATCAAAGACTACACTAGTCGAATTGGCAGTCTGGTAAGCATGACCCGATATGGTGAGAACGGGCGCAAGCTATCAGAAACGGTCAATCACTTCCTCTATGATGACTTGGACAATGCCTCTTATGCTGCCAACAGTGCCACTGATGGTACTGGCTACCAAGCGAAGTTGGCTCCATTCAACTACCAAGGGGTAGTTCAGGAGAGCTTTGCAGATTCCCGCGATTGTTTGGCTAGTGATGGCAGCTACGACCACAAAGTGGTCATGACGAAACGGGATGTATACCCAGCCATTCAGACCTCTACAACGACGACTGACTATTTAACAGGGCGCACGAATACTTCAGAAACACTAGGATTTGATTTTTATTCCGGAACGGCTACTCGTACTGTATCAGCGGACGGGTATGGAAACCGGTTTCTTACGGAAGTAACTCCTGCCTATCAAAAGTACCCAGCGATGGGGTTGAAGTTAACTAACGGCAATAATCGCAATATGCTTAGTCAGGTGGCCGCTACGACCACTTATAAAGTAGATGCGAGTAACACTACCCTTGGAGTAGTAGCTGCCAGTGCTCAAACTTGGTCTGACCAAATTCCAGTTATTGGAATGGATGCTAGCTACCCTGAGAATATTAGTGTGCAGGCAGGTAGCAATGGGGCAGGGGATGTATGGCGACCCTGGCAGACTTATAGCTGGATGCCGACCGGTACTACAGCCGATGGCCTCACTCCTGCAGCGGGTAGTAACAGTTTCTTCGGCTTTGATTTCACTGCCGCGTCTCAACCTATGCCCTGGAAGGTGACTAGCCAAACAACTTTATATAACCCCTACTCCAACGCGTTGGAGGCAAAAGATATCAATGGTGTTTATTTGGCTACCAAGCTAGGCTTCAACCAGAGCAAAGTGCTGGTTAGTGGTGGGCCGGCAGCTTACCAGGAAATAGCCTATAGTGGGGCCGAAGAGGCTAAGAACGCTGGAGATTATTTTAGCGGGGGAGTAGCCTTAACCTGGGCGCCTGACAACTCGCTGCCAGCAGGTGGGGGTCCGTGGGGGTCAGGCAACGTAGACCGCAATACCAATCCGGCCTACGTGCATACCGGTCAAGCTAGCGTAAGAATAGGCTCTTATAAACATGGCTTGTCTTATAGCTTGAATGCCAGTACAGCCGACCCGGCTAAGTTCCACTTAGACCCAACTAAGCCTTACCGCGCTAGTGTGTGGGCGAATGATGCGGGTGGACTATTGTATTATTGGCTGGATGGCACGTATTATCCTGGCGTATCTGGCACATCACAAAAGCGCACCGCGGATGGGTGGTATTTATTGGAATTGTTGATTCCAGCCGTTGGCACCAATCACACTACGCTACGCATTGGCTGCTACAACCCAAATGCTTCTACCGATGTGTATTTTGACGACCTCCGCTTTCAACCAGTAAACGCCCAGGTAAGCAGCTACGTCTACGACCAGGTAACGGGACAGGTAACGGATATCTTGGATAACAACAACTTATATACCCACTACGACTACACCTCGGATGGAAAGTTGAAGCGGGTAAGCCACGAAACTTTCCAGTATGGGGCTAGAAAGGTAGCGGAGCACTCCTATCACCTTGCTGGCATTCTGGATGCGGTCACGCTGGATGTTACTGCTAGCCGAGTAGTAACGGTAAACATTCCAGAGGCAGCCGACCCGGTTTCGATCACCTACGACCCGGGCGATGGTAGCTACCGACCATACACCTCCAGTATTCGGCCGTTCACTTTTACCGCCGTTTCCGGAGCTAACAAATGGGTAAAGGCTCGAATCCAAGATGGACAGGGCAATGTGCGGGAGATAGTGAAGCATCTGAATTAGGGCCGATTGCGCACATACTTACGGTTTCGCAAGATTTTCAAACGCCTTGTTGCGTCATATAGCTATGATTAAACTCGTTACCTCGGTGAGATGGATTAGACTATTGCTAGTTCTTTTCTATACCAGTCTCTACTCGTCCGCCTGTGCGCAGAGCGGGTATACGATTACGTGTTCTTTGGCCAGTAATCCTACGGTCGCCATTCCAAACTATGGCAACCCGCTCATTGGGTGTCAATACCACTTTACCGCGACTTCCCCCGGCTCTAGCAGCTCCGCAGCGGTAGGCTGGGCCTTTCCTAACGCCGGCAGCGGGGTACCACCCGGCGTTACGATTGTGGGCGGGTCATTGTCAAGCCCTACAATAGATGTCGTTTATTCCAGTTCGGCTAATTCCAGTCAGCCCATCCGGGCGATGCTGGGTTCTAGCACTTCTATTACAAACCAATACTACATAGGAACTAATAACTTATCAGCGGTAGCTATTACAGCCTCTGCTAATCCTGCTTGTATTAATACACCCATTACCTTATCGCTGACCAATATTTCTGGTGTGAGTTCAGTTTATTGGATAGGTTACACAGCATCTTCAAATGCTAGTAACGGCTTTGCCTTACAAATACCCAATGGAATTACTGGTCCGACCACGTTTCAAGTCAGCATCAGTGGGGGGTGCGGGTCAAGTAACGTCACTGTAACTAGGTCCATTACCATTACTCCACTAAGAGATAACTTAAGTCAGGTAGCCGGTGAACGGGATGTAATAACAGGCGCCAACCAAGGCGCAGTTACGCTGACCAATTACAACGGGGCCATTCAGTCTTGGCAGAGCTCGCAGGACAACGGGAATACTTGGACCACGCTTAGTCAAACAACGGAGGACCTGCCGTACGTGAATCTCACAACTACAACCCTCTATCGGGCAATTACCAGTCAGTGTGGCGTCACTTATACCTCGACCAGCTGCCCCATCCGGGTACATGCGGCAACGGATGACTTATCGTGGACGGAAACCAAAACCTTTGCCCTAAACGGTACTACCCTTACAAGTGACAGCCGGACCTACATGGACAGCTTTGCCAAACCGCTGCAAAGCCAGGCCAAAAGTCTTAGTACCGGAAAAATATTAGCTACGCAGCCCCTGTATGGCAAATATGACCTAGCCGTTGGCAGTACGCTGGCGGCGCCCATCGCACCCGTGGATTTTGCTTACCAACCGACTTTTGTTACGCCAGTCTCGGCAACTTCAGCTGCGTATGATTATACGCGCTTTGATGACGGAGCCAAGCTAAATGCTCCGGAGGCAGTCAGTAGCGCTACCCGCAATACGTTAGGGTGGTATTACAGCACTAATAACGACCTGGAGCGGTACACGGCGACTACGGCATTCCCGTATTCCCGTACGGATGCAATGCCGGATGGCAGTACCGGCGTCAGTCGGATGGCCGGACCTAGCCCGGGCCTCCAACTGGGTGGCACCACTGCGGATGGAAAAACACACGAGGTAGTACAAGGCAGCTTTCCGGTTCGTACCGAGCTGGACACCTACGCCACCATCCGAAATAACCTGTTCCCTTCATCTGCAGTAGGGGGGCAGGTAAGTACAATGAAACAGGCAGCGGTGCAGCAACTTAGCACGGATGCCGATGGCAACACGGCACTGGTGTTTTTAGATAAGGAAGGGCATTCAGTTATGAGCGCTCGACCGGCCACTACGGCAGTAGTTGCTGGTCAGCCCGACGCTTGGATGACGACTACTAATGCGGTCGAGGTAGGCTGGCCCTACAGCGTACAACTGCCTGCTAATACCACACTGGGAACAGCAGTTGCTGCTGCCTTTACTTGTGCAGCAGACATTATGGTTTTCGACAATCAGGGTAGTTGGCTTGTAACAGGGTCACCGGATGCCATTGCGAACAATCCAAATGTGAGTGGCAATGTGGGTAATTACCTCTTTTTCTCGACTTCTGCCTTTACGATAGCCGCCGCACCTACTACGGGGGGTACTTCTACAACCTATACTTCACAGCAGCGAGAAGCATATCCGTTTTTCAATTTCTATGTTGTAGGCGATGGGAGCACTACCATTACGAGTAAATCAGGCTTGCCTTCAAGTACTTACACCCTAGTAAATACTATTACTGGGCAGCCGGCTTCTTATAGTAGCGGTACAGCCTTACCACCAGGCTGCTATCAGTTACGCATTGAGCAGGGGGCGGTAAACCTGACTTACACTAACCGCTACAAGGATCTTAGCTATAACTTCTTCAATCAAAAAGGGCAATTAATCGAAAGCATTGCTCCTAAAGGCGTACAACAGTTGCTGCAAAATGTAATTGGGGGAGGCACCATTACACAGCCTGCCTATGTGACTACTTTCGAATACGACCAGCAAGGCAGGCAGACGGCTCAGATTGAAACGGATGGTGGGCGAACAGAATTTGTCTACCGGGCCGACGGTAAACGGCGCTTTTCTCAAAACGCGAAGCAACGTGCCAATGGCTACTTTTCTTATCTCAATTATGATACGATAGGCCGTGTATTGGAAGTGGGTGAAAACCAGGGAGGTGCCACACTATTCGCCAATTGCAAGGCTAGCTCAACTATTGTAGAGTATATTCCCTCTTACGGTACCTACGATGATGGTGGGATGGGTTGCCAAACGAGAAAGGACATTGTACGCACTTATTATGACCAGGCGACCAACTTCAGTTTGCCCTCGGGCTATTCGCCTAGCTTCTTGAGTGGGCGAGTAGCCGCTACTCAAAAAGCCTCTTTGTACATTCCTTGTGCCGTTTTTGCAGAAACTTCTCGCACTCTCTACAGCTACGATGAGAAAGGACGAACCCAGTGGCTGGTGCAGCAGACGGGTGGCAATAATCAACCAGCCCGTACGATAGATTACAGCTACGATGCTGCTGGTAATACGGCTACTGTCTGCTATCAGAAAAACACTCCGGCCGAGCGGCTGACACACTACTACACGTACGACGCGGACAGCCGACTTAGCCTTGTGCAAACGGACAACCTAGACCCTGCTACTTCCCCTTCATATGGCCGGACTGAACAGGCGCGCTACACGTATTACCTACATGGTCCACTAAAACGAGTTGTGTACGGTGGTAATTTACAAGGGGTAGACTACACCTACACTACTACGGGTCAACTCAAATCCATCAATGATGGCGATATTCAGCGCGACCCAGGGCAGGATGGCAATAATTTCTTCGGCGCGCAGTACGCTGACTTCTTTGGCACCAGCCTTCAGTACTATCAAAATGACTATGCTTCGGCAGCTGTACCTTCCCTGATCACCTCAATGTCTACTGGAGCAGTTGATTATGTTCAACACTACAATGGCTTAGTAAGTGGCATGAATTGGCAAACTCCCGGCAGTCAATTAAATGCGTATGGCTATAATTATGATTATAAAGGTCAACTAGTAAAAGCTAATTATGGGCGAATGTATAATTATGTCACGAATCGCTACTCCTTCATTGCCGACCCTAGTCGCTACCAGGAAAGCAATTTGGATTACGATGCAAATGGCAATATCGGTCACCTGCAACGTACTGATGGTATGGGAGTTGCAACGCTAGCGGGCGTTTACGACTATGCGCCTGGTACAAACCGCCTCAATCAGGTACTTAATGCGGGCTCGCAGACAGTGAGTTACACCTATGATGCCATTGGTCAGGTTACTGTACAACAAGAAAGCGACCCGACTAAAACAAAGTATCTTGACTATGACGCCAGTGGCAAGGTAACGGCAATTTACGCAGATAATTCCCACAATCAACCGGTTGCTAAGTATACTTATGATGAGTTTGGTAAGCGCTTAGTGCAACAGGTATTTCCTAATCCACTCGACCAGACGTCTTATACAACCACAACGTTTGTACGCGACGTAACGGGACATGAATTGGCTTCCTATATAGCCGTAACGACTGCGAATTCTACGGCCCCAACATTTCTCTATGAGCAGCCCATTTACGGGATGACGCGGCTAGGTATTTATCGGCAGGCGCGCGACCGAACCCCTGCCGAACAGCTCTATGAGTTGAATGACCACTTAGGTAATACGCGCGTAGTCTTTCGCCGCCCAACGACGACAACCTATGTGTTAAGCATGGAGGATAGTCGAGTGAGCCAGGAAAAACAGGACTTTCCTGGTCCATCTGCAAATACATACAATGATGTGCGGACCAGCTACACAGCTTACGGGGCATCTCCCTATAATACTGGTGGTGTTGCTTATTCTATGCAGTTGCTAGGCCAGCAAGGGCCTACTAAAATACTAGCAGCTCAGAAAGGTGATAAGCTTCATCTGTCGGCTTACGCTACCTATTCGACTTCTACCGTTCGCACTCCTAAAGACCCAACCCCTTATCCAAGTCCCTATCCCCCCTATGAAACAGAGGTAGTTCGCAAAGGAGTGCGATTAGGTCTTGTCGGTATGCAAGTGAAGCCAAGTTCACCTTCAGGTCCTGAACGCACGCAACTTAATTTAAGTAACTGGCAGCACGCCTTGAGTCAAGTAGCTTTAGGCGTCAGTATCCCTCTCTATTCTAGAGCGGGGTCACCCAAGCCGTATTCGTCTTTTAAAACGGCTGCCACTCAGTCAACGAATACACCACCTAATGCCTTTTTACAGTATGTAGTACGTCGGGCTAGTGATAACTCACTAGTCCGTAGCGGGATGGCAACGTTATCACAAAATGCTGCTACTGATTGGGAACAGCTTGCACTAGATGTTACCATTACGGAAGACTATCCAGTAGCGGTGGAGGTTTCTGCTCAAAGCAATGATTTGGATGTAGCTGCTTACTTCGATGACCTAGCGGTGCAATACACGCCGGGACCGGTTATCGAGGAGAACCACTACTATGCCTACGGCCAGCGTTTGGATGGGCTGAGCTGGCGGCGCACTGATGAGCGACTGTATGGTCGGGGGTATCAGGGGCAGAATACGACTCAGGATGCGGAGAGTGGCTATACGGCGTTTGATGCAAGGGTTTATGATGCTAGAATAGGTCGTTGGTCTTCCCCTGACCCGTTAAAACAATTTGATAATCCTTACCCCTCAATGGGAAATAATCCTGTCTCATATATTGATTCAGATGGGAGATGGGTTATTCTTGCTACTATGGCAATAGGAGCTACCTTAAATGCAGGAAGTACTGCCCTGGATATCTATTTAAGTGGTAGTAAATTTGATGCGAAAGCTGGGAAAAGAATCTTTGCATCAGCGATTGGGGGAGCCATAGCTGGCTCTGGATTAGGAGGCCTTCCTGTTGCTGTTGGTTTAGGCATAGCTGGGAATATTTTAGACCAAGCAATCGATAAAGATTTTAGCACTGATGTATCTAGCTACAAAAAGTCTGATATTTATTTAGCTGGATTATCTGGATTAATAGGTGGAAGAGCAGCGCAACGCTTGAGTAAGTTGGTATATTCTCCTATGGTAAATCAGAGCGTTAAGACGTTTTTAGAAAAAAATCTGGAACAAAGTGTTGGCGCCATCATTGGTTATTCTACTACCAAACTTATAAACTTTGGTGCGCCTCCACCCCTTCAGCATGGCTATCCAAGAGGTGCTCTACCGGCAGGACAAATAAGAGGTACTGTAGAGGTAGGCGATTTAAAGGTGAATAATGCCGGCAATGGTATAACATCATATGACTTACCACAACTCCCAGCAGGAAAATGAAAATAAATGCTTTGCTCCCTCTCTCCCAATCAAGCAAATTGATAAAATTTGCCTTTTATATTATGCTATCAATACCTGTAATTATTTCAGGACCTTATAAAATAGATATACTTATTGATTCATGGATTAAAGCATTATTGTTGTTATTTTATTTCTTATTTATTGGGTTTATGATTTATAATTATGAGTTTATTTTTTCAAAAAAAACAATTATTGACTTCCGAAAGGATGGAGCAATAAGTTTGCTTGATGCAAAGCACAATTATTTTTTATTGAACCAGAAGGATGCGAATATTATTTTTAGCAAAAAGGAGAGAAAAATTGTTTTATTTTTCCCGAATGAAAACAAAAGATTTATTCTATACGAAAAGTGGTGGTTTTATAAACTTAATAGCGCTGGGTTCAAAAATATTATAAAATATATTTTCTTAATTAAAGAATCTATTAATTACAAAGATATAAATATAAAAGAATGCATGTATGTTTAATAGCTCTAGAAGTTCTAAAAGCACTACGTTGCTTTATATTTTGTTGATAGTGGGTTTTTATAGACAAAAAGTTTATGCTCAATGGCTGAACGTAGGCCCCGGTAACGAATCTCTTTCCAGTGTAAGCTTCCGTTCATCAACTGATGGATGGGTATGCGGAGCGAAAGGGGCACTCTTTCACACCCGTGACGGAGGCATGACCTGGCAGAACGTTAATGCTGGTTTCCAAACTACTGGTCCTCGCAGCCGGCTAGTGTCGGTTACAACCCTATATCTGTACGATGTGCAAGTGCTAGCCCAACAGCCTGACTCACTTTTGCCTACCCAGGTCTTTTACTCTCAGCGTAACGGCCTCGACTTTCAGCCTGCTGTAACTGGAGGGGTAGCTACTAGCGAGTTTGCGCAGATGAGCTTTCACACCTATAAGCTCGGCCTGCTAGTTGGGGCGGGTGGGGCGTTCCGCTTCAGCCGGGCACAAGGCCAGGCTTGGAACCAAGTACCTAGCGGCACCCTAAATGATTTATGGGCGGCTGACTCGCCGGATGGCGTAACTTATTTTCTGGTCGGTAGTAAGGGCACAGTACGCAAAGGCTCTCAGTATGAGCCTGTCTCTAAAGCTCTAAACAGCGGCACCTTCGCTCGCCTCACAGGGGTTTGGTTCGTCGATGTCAACCAAGGCTACGTGGTAGGGGATGGAGGCACGGCCCGTCGTACTATCGACGGTGGCATCACTTGGACACCAATGCCCGTCAATACAACCGCCAATCTGAATGCTGTGCGCTTTTTGGATGCGAATACCGGCTTCATCGTAGGCGACCTGGGTACGCTCTTAGCTACTTCGGATGGGGGCAATACCTGGAAGCCTGAAGCCAGTAACACGTTTGAAACCCTAACGGCAATCAGTGCCACCGACGATGGGCTTAACACCTGGGTTGTGGGCGGCAATGGCACCGTGCTCAAGCGGGGGGCCGTAGTGCCACTCGTTAACCGCGGCGCCACGCTAGCCCCGCAATGGGAGGCCTATCCCAATCCGTTTACTACAACTATCACCCTCACGCTGCCAGCCCGGACTAGCGCCACTAGTGGAGAGGTGTCGTTGCTCGACCAGTTAGGCCGCTCTGTAATACACGAATCCCTGATGTCAGGCACTGTTACCGAATCGCAGGTTTCCTTAGTCGTGCCAGCCAGTCTGGCACCGGGCGTGTACACGCTGCGGGTATCTTTACCAGGGCAGCCTACAATGAGCCGTCGCCTCATTCGCCTCCCGTAACTCACCTTCGCTAACTTAACATTACGGCTCCGGTTAACAGTTTATTTCGTATGAAGCTATTCTTTACTACTATTTGTGCGGTACTGCTTACCAGCCCGGCCTTTGCGCAGTGGACAAATATCGGACCCGGTGGGGAATCGCTGAGCGCGGTCAGTTTTACCGATGCTAATATCGGCTGGGTATGCGGAGCGAATTCTATCTTTTACAGCACCATCGATGGTGGGAAGACGTGGACCTTTATTCCCAACTTTTACAATTTCAAGCCGCACAACAACATGCTTTCCGTTGCCGCTACGGGCGGCGATATGGTGGTCGTCCTTGAACAATTACCCTCCCTAGCTACTCCAACCGTTATCTACCATTCCGCCCGTAGCAGCGCTGGGGTTTACGGTTATGTGGCCGGGAAAGATGGGTTGGGCGACCATAACAAGCTAAGCCTGCGCCAACTGAGCACTGGCTTTGCCGTGGGGAACGGGGGTGCACTCGCCTTAACGCGCGACAAAGGCTTTACCTGGGCGAATGGTTCTAGCGGCACGAGTAACGATTTATTCGCCGCCGATTCGCCCGATGGTACCGTGGCCTATGTAGCAGGCAGCAAAGGCACCCTTCGTAAAGCTACTGGCCCCGGTTTCTCTAACTGGCAGGCGTTAAACACGACGACTACCGCCCGATTAACCGGGGTGTGGTTCGTCACGGCACAGCAGGGCTACGTAGTAGGCGATGCTGGCACGGCGCTGCGCACGAGCGATGGGGGCGTAACTTGGACGATGATGCCTGTGGGCACGACTGCCGACCTCAATGCCGTCCGCTTCCTTAATGCCACGACTGGCTTTATCGTGGGTGACCTGGGTACGCTACTGCTCTCCACGGATGGGGGCAAAACCTGGAAGCCCGAAGCGAGTAATACTTACGAAACACTTACGAGTATTGACGCAACAAGCGATGGTTCTGCTATCTGGATAGCCGGTGGCGGGGGGACAGTACTGAAACGGGGTATGGTTGTGCCACTAGCCACGCGTAGCACCACATCAGAACCAGCTTGGCAAGCTTATCCTAACCCGTTTACCAATGCACTTACAGTGGACATGCCGGCTCAAAAAGAGCCAGTAACTCTCAAACTCCTTGATGTAACCGGAAAGGTAATAATTGAGCAGTTGATTGCTGCCGCGTATTCAAAGAGTAGCTATCAGCTGACTTTACCTGCTTCAACAGCCGGAATCTATTTTCTACAATTAACAGGTAGTGGAAACGTCCTGGAAACGCGGCGCTTAACAAAGCTACCTTAATACAATCACCGGCATTTAATTCATTTTTATCCGATACTCATGCGTTTTGCTCTTCCTAAATACCTGTTGCTCTTCGCTGTCCTATCCGTCAAATTCGGTGCAGTACACGCGCAAGCTGCTATGAGCATAGGCCCCCGAGTAGGAGCTAGTATGTCGACTGTTTCTTATAAAGGCAGTGCAGACAATGTCGAAGGCACTTACAGTGCAGATTATAAAGTAGGTGGGGAGGCCGGTCTTGCAGCTGAAATTAGGTGGACTCATTTTGCTGTACAGCCGTCCATACTCTACTCGCAGCGCCGCTATAAATTGACTGACGACCACGTAGAGAATCATGGAGTAATACTTCATTATGTAAGTCAAAGTGATTATCGCTTCAATTACCTCACCCTTCCTATTAATCTGGCGTATAGCCTGCGTGAAGATGCACAGGGCATTCAAGGATTCGCAGGTGGTTATGTCAGCTGCCTTTTAGGTGGGCAAGTAAAAGGGAATGGCTACTTTGACGTTACTAATGTTCCTTCAATACCGCGCTCTTCTTACACTATAGACCAGCCTATTGAGGCTAACAATGAATTCGATCGAACTACTAATACATTCTACTCTAAACGGTATGATTATGGCTTTCAAGCCGGGATAGGCTATCGTTACAATCGGTTGCTGGCTCAGGCAGCATTCAGTGTTGGCTTAGCTAATCTAGGTGCTAGCTACACTGGTAATGTCAGTAATCCATCCTATTATAACAGAACGGCACAGGTTTATGTGGTCTACAATTTATTGCCAAGCAAATGATGTAACCACATCTAGCCGCAGCCATACAAGTCGTACGAGGTGAGGTGGTCGAGTAAAAACAGACAGTGCGAAGTCTTACCTTCCACTGCTCATGCCCAACAACAGCAATCCGAACGGCTCACCGTTAACCCGCAAAAAGTATACGCCTGCCTTTAAAGCCGAGTGCGTGCGCCAAGTGGCCGCTGGCGCCCGGCAGACCGACGTGGCCCGTGCCCAGGGCCTGTCGCCCGCCTTGCTCGGCCGCTGGCAGCGCCAGGCATTGGTCGAAGCCGTGCCTAGCAGTGCTGAGCGCGAGGAGATTAAGCGCTTGCGCGCTGAGTTGCGGCGCGTGGAACAGGAGCGCGATATTTTAAAAAAAGTCGTGACCATCTTTGCACAACCGCCTCAGTCATGACGCGTTATCAGTTCATCGAGCAGGTTGCGGCCACCGAGCCGGTGCAGGTGCTCTGCCGCGTGCTACACGTGAGCCCCGCGGGCTATTATCAGTGGCTGAGCCGGGCCGCGCGTCCGATGCCCAGCTGGGAGCCCGCCGCCAGTGCCGCCTTTTTGCGCCATGCCCAGCGTTACGGCACCCGGCGCTTACGGGCAGAATTACGCGCCGAAGGGCATGCCGTCGGGCGCTCCGCGCTGCGTACTTGGTTGCGTCGCTGTGGCCTACGCGCGCTGAGCACTCGTCCGCAACGCCCCCGCACTACGGTGGCTGACCCAGCGGCAGTCGTGGCTGAAAACCTGCTCCTCGGCCAGCCCGCCCCTACCGCGCCCAATCAGGTCTGGGTAGGCGATATACGTACTTGCCCCTGGCGGGCAGGCGCTGGTGCTATCTAGCCACCTAGCGTGATACCTGCTCGCGGCGCGTGGTGGGCTGGCAGCTCGATAAGCAGATGCCCACCGAGCTGGTGCTCAGTGCCCTAGAGCAGGCCTTGACGCTCCGCCAGCCGGCTCCTGGCCTGATTGTCCATGCTGACCGGGGCAGTCAGTATACGAGCACTGCGTGCCGTACCCGCATCGCCAAAGCCCTGGCGCTGGCTAGCTTTAGCCGGCCGGGCAATCCCTACGATAACGCGCAGGCCGAGGCGGGCTGGAGCACACTCAAAACCGAATTACTGCCGCACGGCGGGGCCTTTGCCACGCTGGAAGAGGCGCGATTGGAAGTGGCCTACTGAGGTGGTGGGGTAGAAGTGGACACGGAGAAAGTAACTTTCCCCTGTCATGGAAGCAGCGAAACCAGCCGGTAAACGGCAGCGAACCAAGTATGATGCGGCCTTTCGGACCAAGGCGGTCCGCCGCGTAACGCAGGACGGACAACTGGCCACACGGGTCGCGCAAGCATTGGGCATAAGCGAGGCCGTGTTGGGCAAGTGGGTGCGGGCGGCCCGCAGCCAAGCCGCCCATCCAGCCGGCAGCGAAGCACTGGAGCAGGAAAATAAGCACTTACGGGCCCAACTGGCCCGCGCCGAAATCGAGCGCGATATTTTAAAAAAAGCGCTGACGATATTTTCACAACCGACGGGCCGATGAGACGCTTCGCTTTCATTGCCTTGCACGCACCCGACTGGCCCGTGCGGGAGCAGTGCCGCGTGCTGGGCGTTAGCCCCAGCGGCTACTACGCGTGGCAGAAGCGCGCGCTGGCTGCGGCCGAGCCAGCGCTGCCCGCCTGGCAAGTGGCGGCCCAGCGCGTCTTCACCACCCACGCCGGCCGGTATGGTCAGCGCCGGCTACGAGCCCAACTGCGGCGCGAAGGGCACGCGGTGGGCCGGCAGCGGCTGCGCGGTTGACTCAGCGCCAGCGGCTTACGCGCCCTCTGCACCCGGGTCGGCACCCGGCCGCCGCGCACTACGCAGGCAGACCCGCAGGCTAGTGCCGCCGCTAACAAGCTCGCGACCTGGCCGGCGGCCGTCGCGCCAAATCAAATTTGGGTCGGCGACATCACCTACTCTGGCCCTGGCGACGGGGCAGTGGGCGTACCTGGCCTGCTGGCGCGATGCCTTCTCCCGGCGGGTGGTGGGCTGGCACGTGAGCGAGTCGCTGCACACCGACTTGATTCTGACCGCTTTTAACCGGGCCGTAGCCGTCTGTCAGCCCCCGCCCGGCCTGCTCGACCGGGGCAGCCAGTACACCAGCGACGCCTTTACTACCCTGCTCGACCGCACCCAGGCCATTGCCAGCTTAAGCCGGCCCGGCAACCCCTACGATAACGCCCTGGCCGAGAGTGGCAACAGCACGCTTAAAACCGAGCTGTTGCCCCGTGGAGCCCGCTTTGCCGACCTCAAAGAAGCCCGCCTGGAACTGGCCGAATACATTGACCACTACTACAACACCCAGCGCCTGCACTCGGCCCTGGGCTATTGCACCCCGCTCGAAATCGAACTCCACTACCGTTTCAACCTACCTTAGCTTCGTGTCCACTGGTACCCGACCACCCCAATTACCGCCGAAGAACCCAACACCCGCCTAGCCTGGCACTCCCTACCTGGCTCCCAAATCGAGAACGCGGGCGAAGTCTGGTTTGAGGATGCGCCGGGCGACCGCGGCACCGAGCTACACGCTAGTATCTCCTACAACCCGCCGGCTGGCGCCCTAGGTAAGGCGGCCGCTAGTCTGCTCAATGAGGTCTTCGCGCAATTGGTCAAGGAGGACTTGCGGCGCGTGAAGCAGCTGCTGGAAACGGGGGAGCTGCCCACCATCGAGGGCCAGCCGGCCGGCCGCACCCACGAACCGCTGCTGGCCAGATTGACCATATTCTAACCAGGTTACCTGAGTAGGGATGGCGGCCGGCCTAGCCCTAGGCCGGCCGCCGCATTCCTGCCCCACTTGTCTTCCCACCTTTTCATTACCTGATTCTATGAAAGCGATTTGCTATAACGGTATCATGGACCTACGCACCGAAACGGTGCCCGACCCCAGTATTCTCAACGCGCAGGATGCCATTGTCCGGGTAACCATGTCGTCGGTTTGCGGCTCCGACCTGCACTTACTCGATGGCTACGTGCCCACCATGCGGGAGGGCGATATTATCGGCCACGAGTTCATGGGGGAAGTCGTAGAAACCGGGCCGGCAGTCAAGAAGCTCCGTAAAGGCGACAAAGTCGTGGTAGGTTCTATCCTGGGGTGCGGGGAATGTTCCTTCTGCCAGCAGCAGGCCTGGTCCTTATGCGATAACTCCAACCCCAACGCCCATATCCCCGAGAAACTATACGGGCATGCCCCAGCAGGGATATTCGGCTACTCCCACGCCTTTGGCGGGTACGCCGGCAGCCACGCCGAGTACATCCGGGTGCCGTATGCCGATAACGGGTGCTTTAAAGTGCCGGAAGGCGTGCGCGACGCGTCGGTGCTGTTCTGCTCGGATGCCTTTCCCACCGGCTTTATGGCGGCCGATATGTGTGACATTCGACCGGACGATATTGTCGCCGTCTGGGGCTGCGGGGGCGTGGGCCTGATGGCCATGCACAGCGCCTACCTGCTGGGGGCCCAGCTGGTGATTGCCATCGACCGTTTCCCCGACCGCTTGGAAATGGCCCGCACCAAGGCCAACGCCCACGTGCTCAACTACGAAGAAGTAGATGTGCAGGAAGCCTTGAAAGAACTGACCGGGGGCCGGGGCCCCGACCGCTGCATCGACGCCGTCGGCATGGAAGCCCACAGTGACGGCCTGGACTATCTGTACGACAAGGCCAAGCAGACCGTGCGCCTGCAAACAGACCGGCCAACGGTGCTCCGAGAAACGATAATCGCTTGCCGCAAAGGCGGGACCGTTTCCATTGTGGGCGTGTATGGCGGCCTCATTGACAAGTTTCCCATGGGCGCCGCCATGAACAAGGGCCTTACCCTGAAAATGGGCCAGCAGCATGCCCAGAAGTACATCCCCCGCCTGCTCGACTACGTGGCCAGCGGCCACGTAGACCCGGCTTACCTGCTGACCCACCCCATGAGCCTGGACCAGCCCATGGAGGGTTATAAGCTGTTCAAGGAGAAAAAAGACCACTGCCTGCGCGTCGTGTTCACTCCTTAGAACACCCTGAAAATAAGCTCGCGAAATGTTAACGTAGCGGGTCACAGGTGGTGCCTCACTGCTGAGTTATTTGAGCAGTCCTCCCGGTTGCTGTTCAGCGGCTTTTCTATGCACTTGCTCCGAGATAAGGAATGGCCTTTGAGGAGTCAGCCAAGCGGTTGACAGCTCGAAAGAAGTAGGTTACCCAGCGGCTAGTACGCTTCGAGTGACCAACTCCTTCTTTTCGTTGACCAATGCCTCCTTAATGGCGCCACTTGTAGCGCACGCTCTTCTTCAGCACTTATCCGATAGGAACGAGTAGTTACTACACTACTTAGCGGTTGTCATAAGGACTGATAACCTTCTCTTATCAAGCCTACATTCGACAACCTGACTTAGGTACGATATGCGCAAAACCAAATAGCCTCAGCCCTCGTCAGAAGGTCGGGGCTGTTCGGTTTTGCGCGTAAGAGTTAGTGAGACTTTAGACGCTGCTGGTCAGTTCTACTGCTGTAACGGCCACTACGTTTTTCATAGCCTGTGTGAAAGAATTGACTTTCGGGCTACCTGGCTCGCTTCAGGACGATCCTGCTCGCCTGACTTCCCTCATGACTGGTCGCTGGACCAATCCTGTTGACCCCAGTGTTGCAGGGCCTCGATAATGGTGAGCAGGGCGCAGCCCTTGGGGGTGGGCGTATAGCGAATCTGTGGTGGGACGGTGTCCGCCACCGCGCTCTTCTCGACTAACCCCTCGGCCACTAACTCTGTTAGGCGTTGACCAAGCACCTGGTCCGACAAGGTAGGAAAGGCCTGTTTGAGCCGGCTGAATAGGACTACCCCATGGGCAATGCGGTGCAAGAGCACCATTTTCCAGCGAGGGCTGATGTCGCGCAAGACATCATTGACGGAGCACCACGCCGATAACACCTGGAGATTCTGCGCGTTGGTGGTGCCTTCTTTCAAGTTACTGGCCATCGGGAGAGAATAAGGAGAGGAGACTCACTTTCGGGTGAGTTATTGGAGTGGGAGAGCGCAACAGAGTCCTTTGCAGCATGAAACAAGCACTGCCTACAAAGGAAGATACCTATCGGATGGTCGACCACCAGGGAACACCGGTGCAAAGTGACCGCCTCTCGGTCAATGGTACGAACCTGCACTTCCGCTTCGCTGGCACGGGCGCCCCCGTAGTGTTGCTACACGGTATTCCTAAAACGGGGTTTCACTGGCGGCACCTCCTCCCGCTGCTCAGCGACCAGTACACCGTCATCGTGCCAGACCTGCGCGGCTTGGGCGACTCGGACCACCCCGCTGACGGCTATGATTCCGCTACCATGAGCGACGACATTGCGGCGCTCATGGCCAAGCTTGGCCACACCGCCTACAGCGTGGTAGGCGAGGATTGGGGGGCAGTTATCGGCTATCAACTCGCGGCGCGCCACCCGCAACAGGTCAAGGCCCTGGTCTTTGCGGAAGCGCTCATGCCGGGCTTTAACTTCGAGCAGCACACGGCCCTGACGCCCGAAAATGTCTCTGGCATGTTCCTGTGGCATTTGGGGTTTTACTTCAAGGCGGATGTCCCCGAAATGTTGATTGCCGGCCACGAGCGCGAGTTGATTACCTATATGATCAAGTCGGAGCGGTTGTTCCCCGACACGGCCACGGTAGACGCCGTGGAGGAATACGTGCGCTGCTATAGTCTGCCGGGTGGCATCCGCTCGATGCTGGCCGTGTACCGCGCTATGCTGGTGGACGGCGAACAGAATCGGGAGTCTGCCAAAACTAAGCTGGAGCTCCCGGTCCTGGCGCTGGGCGGTGATGCCTTTATCGGGCAGCGCAACGAGGACATCATGCAGCAACTGGCCTGCAACGTGACTGGACACGTCTTCCACGCCGGCCATGACTTGGCCGAGGAGGTGCCGGCTGAGATGGCCGCTGTCCTGCTGCCTTTTTTGGCCGCCCACCAGTAAGCAGACATTTCTAGTCAACGATTGGCTTCGTATAAGCTCCCTCAAACTCGGCTTATAAGCCCAGCTTCTGGGCGGCATTATGCTGGCGAATGTTGTCGAGCCGGGTGTAGCGGCGAATCATCTCGCTCGTCTTGTGCTTGGTCTGGTTCATCACTTCCGAGTCGTCCGCGCCGGCTAGCTTCGCCACCGTCACAAAGGAAGCGCGTAGCGAGTGCGCTGAGTACTTGGGCCCGAGGTAGCGCTGCACAATCAAGTTCAGGTGCTTGTCCGTTAGTCGCCGCTCGGTGAGCCGTTCGCCCTTGCGGAGGGATACGAATACCGGTCCCGTAGTACGGTCCAACCGCTGCACCCAGCTTTGCAGGGTGCGAATCGGGCACAGCTTGAAGTCTGGGGAGTAGAAGATGGCCTTCTCTTCGGCCGCTCCCAGCTGGTTGGTTTTGCTCTTGGCCAAGTTAATAATCAACCCTTCCTCCGAGAACGCCAAATCCTCCACGTTCAGCGCCGCCAGTTCGGAGCGGCGGAAGGCGCCCGTAAAACCCAGCAGCAATATCACCCGGTCGCGCAGGCCAGCTAGCGTTTTGCCATCGATGCTTTTCACGGTGCGCTTAAAGTTAGTCAGCGTAAAGGCCGGAGCCTGTTTTTGCCGCACACCCTTGAGCCGGGCAATGCCCTCCAGGAGCACCTTGAATTTTTTATCGTCCGTAGGCGAGTCCACCCCGCGCAGGGCATGGGCTTTGGAAACGGCCGCGCAGTGGCGTTGAATAGTCGACACCTTCTTGCCGGTTTCGGCCAAGTGGGTCACGAAGCCAGCAAGGGTTGCGACCGTTGCCGGCAGCGGGTCGAGCTCATGTTCGGCGCACCACGCCCCAAAGCGTTTCAAATCTCCAGCGTACGCTTTGGCCGTATTGGCCGCACCGCTCAGCCCGGCCTCGACGTAGCGAGACGTGTGCTCGGCCAAGTGCGCCAGCGCGGCCGAAGGGTTGGCGGGGAGGGCAGGGGCAGCACCGTTTTCCATGCGACCTATATAGTAAGGAGTAAAACGTGAGTTTTCGGATTCGAATACGAAGGTAACGATAAGGTCCGATAAGTAAACATTATCGGACCTAAGTTTTACCTACCTTTGACCCGCACTTGCGACCCCCAACTTTTGCTATTGCCCCAAAGTAGATGGCCCCAACGGGAAAAAAGAACTTGCCGGCTGTGACCGGCGACCTGCCAGCCCTGGCGCTGGCCAACGACTTGGCTAGACAAGTCGCACCGAACGTCGGGCGCTACCTGACCCTGGGTCTCGAAGGCGCGGAAAATACTCGGCTTGCGTACTCGGCCGACTTGCGGAGCTACGAGGCTTTTTGTGCCGAACATGAGTTCACGCCCTGGCCGGCGGCTGTAGCGACGCTCGCCAGCTACGTCGCGCACTTGGCTGACATCCCGCGCAAGCTGGCCACCATCAACCGGCACTTAGCCGCCATCGAGAAAAACCACCAGCTGCTGGGGCTGCCCTCGGCCATCAGCGCGCCGGCGCTGGATGTGCTCCGTAAGGGCGTGGCGCGCGTCGTGGGCAAAAAGCAAAAGCAGGCCCCGGCTTTTTCGGTGGCCCATTTAAAAAAAAGCATTGCCGAGCTTGACTTGACTAGGCCCGAGGGTGTACGCGCGCGCGCACTCCTTTTAATAGGCTTCACTGGAGCCTTTCGCCGATCCGAGCTGGTGGGTCTGAATCTGGAGCACATTGAACTGACGGATGCGGCGCTCATTCTGAGTTTGCCCAAAAGCAAGACCAACCAGACAGGGGGATTGGAGCAAAAAGCGGTTTTTTATGCTTCTAATCCGCTTTTCTGTCCTATTCGGGCCTATAAGGCGTGGGTGGAATTGCTAGGTGGGCGCACTGAAGGGCCAGTATTTGTGTCACTGGCGCGGGGTAAGACCGGAGAGGCTGGCAAACCCTCCCGCCGTCGGCTATCCGACCGGCGCGTGAATTTGCTCGTGAAAGAGCATCTGGGCGCGAAGTATTCGGCCCACTCGCTGCGTGCATCCTTTATCACCACCGCTAAACTCAATGGCCAGTCTAACGAATTTATCAAAAACCAGACGAAGCAGAAGACTGATGCCATGATTAGTCGCTACTCGCGGCTCGACGACATCATTGCTTATAATGCGGCTCACTCATTAGGTTTGTGAACCAGATAACACCTTAAAAACAGCAAATATTTTATGCCCGTCCAAGTGCCACCTGGCTTTATTCTGTTAAATGGCAAGTACATTCTTGTAAGAGTAGTCTATAGCTCGCCCAATGAGAATGAACCAGTTCCTAACTATGAGTACCAGCGCATCATTGAGCCCGAACTGTGCGAAATTGGCAATGCCATTGGTGCATTGCCAATGGCTACCGATGCTTTTTCGGTAACGGTACCCTACGGCGATGCTGATCAAACAATGTCATTGCGCTGTGTAGTACGACTGCGTTTTTTTCGACGGCCTCAAGCCTATAACGACACCGACGTGGTTAACGGCATTGTGCCTGATATCGTTGCATCTTTTGTAGTCGATGGTGACCGATAACCCACTTCTCCTCCGAGTAAAATTAACTGAATACGGCAGCGTTACGCAGCCATTAGAACCCAGTACCTTAAGGAGTGCCAGCATCTCCTTTTTAACCCTACAAGTCGTTGGCTTATTCTGATAGTCCTGAAGTAGACGATAATTCTAAGCGAAGCGAGGAATCTGTGCTGCGTGTAAAATCCATTCTCAGCCTAAAAAACGGCTTTATTAATCGGGAAGAATTCCCCGACTATGGGGTCGACCTAGATATTGAGTTGATTACGGACGGCAAAAACGCCTCCGCACGGAAATTTGCCGTTCAAATTAAGAGCGCTGAGAAGCTGAATACGGTAAAAAAGAATGGGAAGGATTTTTTTGCTTTTTCGTTCGCAACATCCCGCCTGAATTACCTGCGCAAGCGCGACCTCGGCTTTGGCATTTTGGTTCTTTACGATGAGGCCACCGAGACTTGCTATTTTGACTATGTGTTTGAATTAATCAAGCGAGTTGAGGAATTCAATCCCACGAAAGACTGGTACGCACAGCAAAAAGTGACCGTTTACATTGCGCCTGCTCAGGTACTAAATGTAGCGGCTGCGCTCGAAATCCACCAGACTGTACTGGGCCATTATGAGCGCCATCAGCTGCTGATGCGCACGCATGGTAGCCGCTACAACTTGCCTGGATTCGAAGAGACTTCCCCTACGGCCGCCGTTCCCAAAGTGGACTTCAACAACCCAGCACAAGTAGTAGAATTATTGGAAAAATATGGCGGTGCGCTGTTTAATCAACAACAGTTTTCTATGCTACTGGACTTGTTTTCCAAGCTTCCGGCGGCCACCATCAATGCTTCTTCCACGCTCACGTTTCTGGCCGCCGTCACCCACGGGCAAGTCGGTGACCTAGTTGAAGGAGAATATTACTTAGCTAAGTCCAAGCACCATCTGCATCAACTAGATGAGGAATCGAAGGTACTGCTTGAGTTCACGCGGGTACGACTGGACTTTCTGCGAGGCAACTTGGATATAGCGGCCTACGCTGAGCGTATTAATGATCTAGCAGCAAGGTCTTCTAGCCTACTTAATGGGCTAGTCCTACGTATCAACACATTATACCTAGCCGTCGTTGACAATAGGGACTGGAGCAACGAGCAGGAGTTAGCCACTCGGATTGAAGCATTGTTCGCTCAGATAACTGACTCCGCCTTGGACGAGGCTATGAAAACGCTGCTGACTCTTTACAACTCTGAGAGCCTACAGATATTGGGCAGTAGTATTTATTTGCAGGAAGCAACGCTGCTCAAAGCCCAAGAGGAACTTCAGGTACTTGCGCTCGACCCAGCAAGGATGGCGCGGATACAAAAGAGCGTAGACCGCTTGACTCAGGCAAAACACTATGCTCACTCTGCCTATCAGTATGCACAGCAGCACGCCGATGATTATCTGCAAGCAAATGCAGCGCAGTATCTCAGCCGCTATTTTCTGAGTACCGAGTTCGATTTGATGATACTGCAAATCGAAGACAATCTTCCGCTTACGCTTCAGAAAGAGCAGCAGTACATCTCACATATGAATCTGGCTGGTGAGGCTTACAACCGATTTGATGAGCTGAACTTGTGGAAGGATGCCCACCAGACACTGGTTAATATGGCCGAGCTACAAAGCATCTTTCTTTTGCGGTATGGCAAATCCATTGGAACAAAAACGCATGCCGAAGTTTTAGAACGCATTCAGCAGCTGGGGGATAAACTTGGACTGTCACCATTCGAGTCCGTCATCACAGCAACGCATCAACAGATAAAGAGCATGCTGAATCCGTGGCAGAACATTGGCAAAGTCGGAAGCGTCGAAGAGTATGCCCACAAAATCCTGTTACTCCACAACCTACCAGCGGAGCGACTACCCCACATTATTGCCGATTTGCAAAGTCAGATGATTTTCGAAGACAAGTGCAACAATCCTAGAATCCAACTCTTAAATAACATAAGCCTGCGAGACAATCCGGAAACAGCTTATACGCAACCGGTAAGCTACGTTCTTCGCGATAGTGTAACTGGTCAATTCTCGGAACCCAGCACAGATATACACCAGCTTTTAGCCCTACTTCCGTCCTTCCCCGAAGGTAGCTAGCACGCCGAACACAAGATTCTTATCGCACGCTGTTAGCAGATGAAACACCGATGGCTGCGCTACTACCCTCGCCCAAACTTGCAAAAACTCAATAGACAAAAAAGCTCAAAAAGCGTGGGGCGGGCACCATATCCAAGCCAGTTAAATGTTCGTGAGCAAGGCGAACCACGAAGTCATCTTGGATGCGGCTGAATGTGAGCAAGGTTAGGTTAGCTTAGCTAAGCTGGCCAAGTTGCGGTACATACTAGCCGGTTGTACTTCGTAGGTGCGAGGGGATATGCGAATACCATCAGCTACAACCTCGGCGTGGTAGCCCAAGCAACCGAAGGCGGCATCCACTATTCTCATGTACCGGTTGGCTTCGGCGGCACTGGCACCCAGGGCGCGGGCCGTGGTGAGGGCCATTCAGCCAATACTGGGTGGGTAGCGGCTATCGTCCTTGAAATAGTTCTGGTAACCTCCCGGGAATGCCGCAAGGTGTCGGCGAGGTAGTCGAGGGGTAGCTGGCGCAAGACAGCCTGGGTTAATTTTTTGATTCCGAATACGTACTGAATCTCTGCGGTATCAAGGGCGAGCAGGCTACCGTACATATTGAAGAGATAGGCTTGTTCCTGGCCACCGAGCTGCTCTGCAAATAGATTATAGCCGTCCTCGTTTCGATTAAAATAAATTCCGGCCCGTTGTTGAAGCTTGGGGCCGATGTGTACGGCACTCAGAATAACTGGTGCTATGTCTTTTGAAATGTTCATGATACTTCGCTGAGCGGCCAATGACCATACTTTCTAAGCGTATCTTCTTCGTTTTCGTCTGAATCCACTTGGATGTACTCGGTAAAAGAACAGATAATCTCGTGTGGCTCTTCCTTGCGCCGCGCTGCTGAAGTAAAATCAGCGCTTACTTCTCGATAATCGCCAAACTGCCGTAGCTTTTCCTGATTTAACAAGAGCGGAAACCGAGGTAGTTGTACCGTTTTACCCAGCAAGCGCGCCGTATCGGCTGACCCGAACGGCATGGCCAGCTGAAAGCAATAGTTACCATAGTACAGCACGATTTGCTTGCCTGGCAACGGGTCAGCGCAATCGGGTGCCAGATAGCAAAGTTGCGCGACTGGCGAAGGAAACCAAACCGGACCGGGCAGCGAGTAGAAATAGAGATGCAACATGGGGTTACCCGCTAGCAAAGCGTCCAACTCGTCGTTTAGAATAAACCGTCGAGCCAACTCATACTCGGCTACCTCCTCTTCATCCAGTAGGCTCAGCCCTATTTTTACCAAAACTTTCAGCAAATGAATAGGCACATAAGAGTGGCGAATTGTCTTGATGGTTAGCTCCTTATTTCCCAAGTCCACCGCGTAGCTCTTGTGTTCGCCATCAAAAATGAGTTGCAGCGCATGCTCGCCCATTTGCAGCTTTAGCTTGTTAGCCGCGTCTTCATGCGTAGGCACTTTATTACTGCTGCCTGGTATCTGGCTTAGGGTGCGGCTGGCCCCAATAAAGCGGGCGAATGAATGCTCATATTTGCTGAACCGGGCATTGCAGCTTTGGCACTCGAAATACGAGCGCAGGTTTTTATTGCCCATAAACTGCGGCAGCACATGGGCGTTATCCTTGAATTTAACATTAGGACGTACTCCGTGACAGAAACGGCAGCGGCGTGGCGATTTGGTGCCGAGGAACTCTGGTGTAGGCGAATCGGAAACGCCAACAGCCGTTGGGTAAGCTGCAAAAAAGCGCTTGGCCCGCTCTCGGTTTTTGTCATCGAGACCAGCAAACGGAATTCGGGTACCATTTTCCATTATGTGAGTTACTTAAGCGGCATATTTATTTTCTTCCTCCACAAAGCGTACCAGCGACATTAGTGCCAGCGTATCGAGCAGGGGCTGCACCTTTTTGGCGCTGCTGCCCTGGAAGCGGGCTGCCACCTGAGTGGCCGCCAGCGGCGCGACAGCTTGCTGCACCACGGCGCGCACGGCCTGCATTTGCTGGGCGAGGGCCGTGGGCCAGGGCTGTGGGCCGGTTTCGGCGGCGGTGCTGGTAGAAGCAGTGATTTCCCGAGGTAGGGCTAGGGCCGACTGCTGCTGGTCGGGAGCCTGATAGGCGGGGCGCAGGTAGCGGATGGTGCCGGCGGCTTCCTCCTGCTGGCGCTGGTGGTTGAGCTGCACCAGGCGGGTGAGAATGTCGGCCTCGGGCAGGTCGACGGGCCAACCGTAGGCTTCGGCCACAGCGGCATCAAGCTGCTGATGCAGGCTGAGCACCACGGCAGCTAAGCCTTGCTCGTGAGTGGTTTGCTCTTTGGCGGTGAGGGGCTGGCCAGCGCGCAGCTTCTCGACTACGTTGTAGAGTTCGGTGAGTGTGAGGCTGGGATGCTTGGCCTGCTGGCGCTTGCGGTGCGCGTCGAGGGCTTCAGCAAGCTCGCGGATGCGAGCTTGCTGGGTTTCGGTGGCGGCGGGAAAGGGAAACGTATTGAAACAGCGTGAATTATTATAAACAGGGTCGTTTCCAACGCCCATTCTTCCGCCCGTGGCTAGTGACCAAATTGTATGCGAATAAGCAGAGAGTACTCCCAGATGGTAAGCATCATCTGAAGCAATAACAACCAATTTATCATCTGGCAAGATGCCGGCCGAAAGAAACTGAAAAATGCGATGTTTAGCCGTTGCAACAGTTACTATATAACGCGGCAAACCGACAAGCATAGTCCGCAGCTTTGGGTTAGGCTCTCCAAACAACCACCATTTATCCCTTCGAGAAGCACGATTGTTTGTGTCTCTTTCAGGTTTGACATTTTGAAAAAGATGCTGATAAACCGCTGGAAATTGCACAACTACTTCTTGTTCCGTCAGACCAAATAAATCAATAACCAATACTTCCCTCGGCCTGGATGTCAAGTCTTTGCCATTGCGATAAGGACGAATGTATTGTGTTAGACCTGGCACTTTGCCTAAGCCTAGCGCTTGGGCTTTATCGGCAGAGACAATGAAACCAGCACCAAATAATTGTACACCACGGTTACTCAGCTTTTCGTTAGCTACCAGGGCTTCGGCAGTAGCTACATCAGCACCAAGGCTCAAATCGGCATTGATACGACCTACACTCTCATAAAGTGTTACCTCTGATGCTTCATCATCCACCGAATTCTTTTCCATCACTACTTGGGCGAGTACACCTTCCGACACGCCCGCCTGCCCCACCGAAAAAGCCACCCGCACGGCCGCACCATCTGTATTATTTACCCACGGGTGGTCAGGAACAGCGAACATGATAGATAAGGGCTGCGCAGTCACTTCCAGATGCGTTTGCACTACCCGGCTATTAAAAGCCATTGTAATAGAATTGGTTGTGATAAAGCCAAAACGCTCCGCTTTACCAGTCTGCACAAGACTAGCTGCTGAGTGCCACCAATACATCACGAAGTCAGCGGCTTCCGGCAAGTACCCTTTGTAGGCTTTGCGCAGTGCTTCAGCATAATGACTACCTAATGCCTCACGCAGCCATTTACCTCCTATAAACGGCGGATTGCCCACAATGAAATCAGCCTCGGGCCACACCGCTGGCCGGGCGTTCTGAAAGTCTGGCCCATCGTAGCTCAGCACTGCATCCTGTTGGCGGATATTCTGATAATCATCAAGCAGCGGCTCGCGCAATTGGGTGAGTCCGTAGGTGCGCAAGTGCCACTGCAAGTAGCCGATGCGCAGCACTACGTCGGCAATGGCGGCAGCGCGGGGGTTCAACTCCAGCCCCAATAGCTGGCGCGGGCCAACGGTGGTGCCGTCGCCCAGCTCCAGGCGGCCGGAGCTGCCCAACTGGCCCAGGGCCGTGAGCACCTCCCCTTCCAAGCGCTTGAGGTGTTCGAGCGTCACGTACAGGAAATTGCCCGAGCCGCAGGCCGGGTCCAGAATGCGCACTGAGGTGAGGCGATGTAGGAAGAGATGCAGCTCGGCGCGGGCCTCGTCCACGGCTTTCTTACCCCTGCCTTCTTCGAGGCGTTGGGCGCTGGCGGCCTGGGCGGCGGCCCACTCACGGCGCAGCGGCTCTATCACGGCCGGCAGCACTAGGCGCTCTACGTAGCGGCGAGGGGTATAATGTGCACCTAGGCTGTGGCGCTCCTGCGGGTCGAGGGCACGTTCGAGCAGGGTGCCGAAAATGGCGGGCTCTACGAGCGTCCAGTCGGCAGCGGCGGCATCTTGTAGCAGCTTTATCTGGTCGGCATTCAGGGGCAGTGCCGTAGCATCGTGGAAGAGCTTGCCATTGAAGTGGCGCACGTTGGTGCGCAGGGCCGGCGAGAAGCCGCCAGTGTCCATCGTTTGCCAGAGGCTTTGCAGCGCCTGCGGCAGGTAGGCACGGGCCTCGGCCGTATCGGCGTACTCGGCCAACAGCTTGGAAAACGACTTTTTGGGAATTAGTGCCACGTCCTCGGCAAACATGGTGAAGAGGCAGCGCATCAGGAATTGCGCCACCACATCGGGCTTGTGGCCCGCCTTCTCCAGTTGGGTGCTAAGTCCAGCCAGGTAGCCAGCCAGCTGGCGCGTCACCTGGGCCGCCAAGCGAGCCGGGTCGAGCTGCTGGGGGTCGGTGAAGAGCAGCCGAAGCCGCTCGCGCACGGCCGGGTTGGCCAGCGCCGGCAGCGCCACCCGAAACTGCTGCGAATCGGGAAATGGCACGTAGCTGTCGCCCACCCCGGCAAAGTTGCTGTACAAGTCAATCGAATAACCCACGTCGACCACCACCAAGAAGAACGGGCGCGGCTCGCTGGCCGGCAGGGCGCGCACGTAGCGCAGAGCCTGCTCGCGGGCGGCTTCTACCATCTGGCCCCACTTGGCGGTGCCGCGCACGGCGTGGCCCTTGCGGCGCTTACCGGCAGCCTGACCCAACTCGGCTTTGGCAGCTAGCGCCTGCTGGTTGGGCGTGTCGGTACCCTGCTTAGTTTCGAGCACGAAGCAGCCGCGCTTATACAGGTCGATGCGGCCGGTGCTGCGCTTGCCCGCGCCGTCGTCGAAGCTCACGCCGCGCTCGAACACATAGGCATCCTGGGCGGGGTCGTCGGTGGTGGGGTCGGGCCTGGGCACGCCCAGCAGGTCGCAGAGGTCTTGGAGGAAAAGGCCGTAGTTGGCGTGTTCGGCCCCGCCAGAGGCTTGCCAGCGGGCGAGGAAGTCGGGGTAAGTCACGGAGATAGCTCGGGCCGGCAAGTGCGGCATGAAATTCAGACTCCGAACTTACTGCTTTTGGGAAGGAAATGCCTTGGGTGTACGCCAGCTTACATTCCTCGGGTCCGAGTATCTTAGCGCACTTGACCTGCAATCTGCGTTGCGCCTTATTTGTGAAGCAATACTAGTTGGCTATGTGCTAGCGCTAGAGTTTTTGGCCTGTATCGGTGAAGCAGCTTGGCTGCTGCTCAACAGGTTTTCGCGCTATTTAAGTAGCCGTTACACAGAAAATGAATCGACTGAAATCGACTCTTATGGACTCTTCTACTTATACCTACCGAAAGGTATCCATTGGCGAGCAGTGGTTTATTGAAATACATGGCCTAGCTGTGACTGGCCAAACGGAGTTGGAAGAAACGTTAGCAGCCCTCGAAACCATCCACGGTTGGCCCGCAACCACCCAGGTTATTGTGGGAGCAGATGGCAATGCACTTGGCTCGCGCAATTCCACTGCCTTGAGTATCTACAAATGGTACATTGAAGAAGTGCGTCTAGGGCCTCACCGGCAAGATGTGGTCGTTACCCGAGAAACGAAAGCGGTATTGAACCGGGAGCAGATTTTGAGAGGTACTATTCGAACAGCCCTTCAACAAGAAAACCTGGATTATTCTAAAATCATCAACTTATCGAGCGAATTAGCTAGCCTAGATGAAGCTAACCTGCGCTTCAGTGTAGACGCTGGCATCATCAACCGCTTGGGCAAAGAGTTGGTGGGCCGGGCCGAAACTGCTCTCTCAGAACTGGTAAAGAATGGCTATGATTCAGATGCCACTCAGGTAACGCTGACGTTCGCCAACAACAACAAGATTGGCGGTACACTGACAGTGGTGGATAATGGGAGTGGGATGACGCAGCCAGAGCTTGTAAACGGCTTCATGCGGCTATCTTCGACAGATAAGATTCACCACCCAAAATCACCCATTTTCAAGCGTACCCGCGCCGGCCGAAAAGGGATTGGACGTTTTGCTACGCAACGTTTGGGGTTGAAACTGACCATTACTACACAGACAGCCACTGCTACTGAGGCTATTAAAGTAACCATCGACTGGAGCCGTTTCATTACCGATTCTAATCTACTGACTATTGAGTCCAAGATCGAAACGGTAACCGCTCGCCCGGAAGGTAAAGGCACTACACTTCTTATTGAGGGATTGCGGGAGGCTTGGTCAGAAGCTTCTATTAAAAGGGCTTACCGGTACCTATCCGAACTGTTGCAGCCATTTCCGCTGTCTGCGCAACTATCACAGAGCGAAAACGACCTAGGCTTTAAGGTTGATGTCTATCAACAAGATGCCATTGGCATCCTTCATGTTATCATCAATGAGCAACGGGCGTTTTACGACCATGCCATCGCTATAATTGAAGGTTATGTGGATGAAAAAGGCGTCGGTTATTGGGCTGTAGAAAGCAAAAGACTAGGTGTTACACAAGATGTACAGCCGCTGGGCAAGTCGGACGGTATTCAATCAAAACCATATGACCATCTGCGCAATGTTCACTTAAAAGCATATTATTTCATTTTTGAAGCAGGACTTTTCCCACCTAGCACGATGACGACAGTTCGTGAAACACTCCGAGAGCAAGGAGGTGTCCGAATCTATCGAAATGGCTTCCGGGTGCTACCCTATGGCGAGCAAGATGATGACTGGACTGGCTTGGATGCACACGTGCGGCGGAATGTTATCATCGCACCGCACGGCAACAACAATTTCCTAGGCTTTGTTGAGCTTGTAGACGCAGAAGGTCAGCAATTTGATGAAACGGCTAGTCGCGAGAAGCTTGTTGAAAATCCCGCTTTTGAAGAGCTTTCTGACTTTACGCAAAGGGCAATACTTGGAGGAGTCCGCAGAATTGCCGCTGCCCGTGGTAAGAAAGGGAATGCAGGAGAAAAAAGGCAACCACCACAAAAACCCACTGATGCTATCAAGGATGCTGCACAAGATGCTCTCAGTAAAATTGAGAACCTAAAACAGGAAACCACTACCCCTGCTACAGGTGAACCAGTCGTTACTCCGACTTTGGAAGATGATAAGCCGGCAGTAGGAAACATTACCTCCCCTATCTCAGCACTAACCCAGTTCGAAGACGCTTTCAAAACCATTCTGGGTGCCACTGCCCAACAAGAGCAGCAAACTACCCAACTGATTGAGGAAATCAACCAGTTACGGGTGCTTGCAGGTTTGGGGCTGGTGATTGGTCAGTTCGTCCACGAAATCAAGACTTATGTAACGTCTTTCAATTTGGATATCCAAGAACTTTCTAAGCTACTTGGGGGGAATGACGAGGCCACCCAGGTGTTAGCCACTATTAAACACAACGTCCAAGCATTTTCTACTTACCGCTCTTATTTCGAGCGGGTCATCTCTGACAACGTTTCCCGCGAACTACAGCCGCTTGAGTTGAGAGAAGTCGTCCGGCCTTTTGTCAAAACGATTACTCCAGACGCTGAAAAATCGGGCATTACTATTCTGCCTACGGTATTCGAAGGCTACGATTTGTTTACGGTGCCCATGCACCGGTCCGAGTGGGCTTCCATTCTGTTTAATTTTTATTCAAACGCCAAGAAAGCAATTCATCCCACCGAGAGAGCAGGTCAAATTCTCATCAAATGCGGTAAAGCTGGCGGGGTCGTTTACCTAGAGTTTTCGGACAATGGGGTGGGCATTCCTACTGAAAATGAGGAGAAAGTATTTGATGCCTTTTTTACCACCTCGCAGCCCCCGTCCAGACAGGCCAGCTTTCGCGAGGAGCTTACCGGAATGGGACTAGGCTTGAAAATCGTGCGCGATATCGTGGAGAGTTATCAAGGAAGTATCTTCGTGGCTTTACCTGAACCGGGCTTTAGCACTACCCTCCGCATTCAGATACCCACAAATCGCACGAAGTAGTATGGCTGTTAAGTATTTGTACCTTGACGACGACCCGGAACAACGGGTAGGTCAAATTGCTAGAAGCCTGTCTATTGAGGGTAAGTTGGAAGTGACTTACCGGCCCGTTTCCTTTTTTAAGCCTCAAATAGAGCAGCTAATTGTCCCAGACTGGGGGTTTGATGGTTTGCTACTTGACCTGCGTCTAGACCAGGAACCACGTGCAGATGGTCAAAAGGCCGAATACACGGCCACTACGCTCGCCCAATTTCTGCGCACGAAGGTGTACGATCAGGAAGCAGGCATCCGGGATTTTCCTATCGTCCTGTGCTCCCAACAATCAAAAATCGGCATGTACGAGGCTGACATGAGTAGCCATGACTTGTTCGACTACAAGTTTCCCAAAGAAGACGTTGAAGTTCGAGCCAAGGAAATTTCCAGCAACCTTGTTGCGCTGGTCGAAGGTTACCAGACCATTACTGCTGCGCAAGGCAATTGGAGCACCATGCTCGCTTATGATACGGCTCAACTAGATGCGCGCATCTTCAGCCGCTTTACAAACCGTAGCACCCCAGCAGCCACCCACGAATACGCCCGCCACCTTCTAAAAGGACTGCTGATTCCTACTAACGAGCTTATTAAAGAAGCAATATTGGCGGCTCGCCTAGGCGTAACTACCACGGCCGACGGCTGGCCACGACTACGGGACGAGGTGTTTGGCGCAGCTCGCTACCAGGGCGCTTTCGGGCAAAGTTGGGAGCGATGGTGGCAACCCGAAGTTAACCGGATTTTTGAGTCACTGTGCGGAACTCCTATTGCTTCACTGGATGCGGCTGAACGGGTCACCGCCCTTGTCGAGCGTACTGGTCTGACCGAGTTAGTGGCCGCCACGCCCATTGAGCTTAATCACAGCACTTGGTACTGGAACATTTGCGAAGCCTATCAGGCACCCCTCGACCCAGCTGAAGGATTCCGACTGGCCGGCAGCGAGCCAACCGTATGGCAAGAGTACGACTATATCTCTTTGAAAGCCCTACTAGAGCAATTGCACACCACTGAGTTGCATCGCCCCTTGCATCCAGACGAGGTACTCCGGTTTGAAGCAATCCGGGAGAACTACTCCTAGAAGCCAGAGTAGTATGATACGCATAGACCCGAGGGTAATGGCTTTTCGCCGAGACCGAGCTAATGACTTAGAGCAACTCGCCACCTTCACGAACAAGCGAGGGATTATCATTAATCAAAACCCTTCATTTAAAGAGGCTATTCGCTCATTGAGAGACGAAAATTATGTATTTCGCGACGAAAGTGGCGAGCTTAATAGTTTTTTGTGGGGATATACCATTGACAGATTATCTGTAGTCATTCCTAATGTTCCTCGCCATACCTTCCCCGTTGTTCAGCAACTATCTATAAATATTAGCATCAAATTCACAGCAAATTGGCAGGACTGGCAAAAAATGTTAGACCCTTCTCGTCAGTTAAATCTTGATGTGCTTTTGCTGGGCAAAAAAAAGGATGCTAGTACCTGTTTATCTTCTTTTCATTTAGATAAGCACTTAGATCCAACGCCTCTTCACGCCCCCAAAGCAAAAGCAACTGTTTCTCAGACTGAAAAGGTAGTACCAGCTGAAGCACATCCGCTGTATCATATTCAGTTTGGCAGCGCAAAAATTCGCAAGGAGAAAGAGGCTGGTAGCTTGGATTTGGCAAATAGCGGCAATCTATTTATGGATACGCCGCGCCTCATGCACCATCCACTTGACTTGGTACTAGGAGTCGATTTTCTGTTATCAAACTATTTCCCAGATGCTTGGGATGCGCTTAAACGAGATGGGCCGTATATCAGCCTATGTCGGAAGTACCAAGCTGCATTCTGGAAACCATACATTCACGCTATTGCACGGCACTGGGACTTGCACCGTGATAGAGATTGCTGGAACGCGAAGAACGTCATCTGGCCAAACTTGCTCTAGATGATTAAGGAGTTTTTTAAAGCCCTCAATAAAGTTCTGCCCTCCGAGCCTCAGAGAGCGAATAAAATATTGGTTACTAATTTTTTAAACGTAAATCAGCTACAACCTAAGAACAGTATCTTCATTAGCAGTTTAATCATCGACGAATCTGATGAAGAATGGGATACTTATATTAGGTTTAATGACTACTTTACTTCTTATCAAGAAACGTTTTCATTTGAAGACCTAATCGAGATATTTGAACTTGTAGTTTCGCCCTCCGACAAAAAAGTTAACGGTGCAATTTACACACCTGACAACATCAAGTCATATATCATTAATCAGGTAACTACCGAGTCGACAATTGACTTAACCAAGGCATTGGTTTGTGATGTGGCTTGTGGTTGCGGGGGGTTTTTGTACAGTTACGCTCAGTTTCTTCGAGAAAAATACCAGCTATCATACGAGTACATTTACCGTGAGCTTATTTATGGGGTAGATGTAGCCTCTTATAGCATTGAGCGAAGTGCGATTACACTCTCACTTTTAGCAATTGGCGAGGGGGAGGATGTTGACTTTCAATTCAACCTTAAAGAGGGTAACTCGCTAGATTTTAATTGGAAGAAGGAATTTCCACGGGTTGGTGAGCAGAACGGGTTTGATTTCGTTATTGGTAACCCTCCTTATGTGTGCGCTAAAAACATTTCACCTGAAACTCGCCAATTACTGGCGAATTGGCCAGTATGCGCATCTGGCAATCCGGATTTATATATTCCCTTTTTTCAAATAGGCTTAGAAGCTCTCCACGAAAAAGGTGTGCTGGGCTACATTACTGTGAACAGTTTTACTCGCAGTATGAACGGTCGCAGAATTCGGGAATACTTCCACCAACGATCTTCTGCTCTCACCATTGTTGACTTTGGCGGGGAACAGGTATTCAAAGGGCGTACTACTTATACCTGCATCTGCATCATTGGCCGGCAGCCGCGCTCCTATGTACAGTATTGCTTAAGCAAGAGTAGTGAACTGAGCTATCTCTGCTCTGCTGATTTTGTACGCATTCCTTACGAGACGCTCACAGACCATCAAGGATGGGAACTTAGCCCCGCATCTATTAAAGAGGTGCTGCATCGCCTACGCACCAGTGGCCCATCCTTAGAAAAAGTAGCGAGTATTCGAGGTGGCTTTGCTACTTTAAAAAATCAGGTATTCGTTTTCAGGCCGGTTGGAGAAACAGAAACACATTTTAAGCTTGAAACCAAGAACAAAACCATCTATCTCATTGAGAAAAGTATTTGTCGTACAGCTGTTAAAGCCAATAGTTTGAAAACTGAAGATGATTTTTCTTCTTACGAAGAAAAAATCATCTTTCCCTACAAGTACCAGCAACAGTCAGCCAATACACTTTTTCCAGATAATCAGACTATAGAACGGAGAGTTGTTCCCATGGAGGAGCAGGACTTTGTTAAGCAGTATCCAGATACTTACGCCTACCTCAATGCTCATCGAGCAGAACTTGCGATGCGGGACAAAGGCGCTGCTGGCGATTATAACGCTTGGTATGCTTACGGACGGGCTCAAGGGCTAAACGTACAAGGATACAAGCTTTTATTTCCGCACATATCAGACAAACCTTATTTCGTTTATACAGAGGATAGTCAATTACTTTTCTACACAGGGTTCTCTATCGTTTCTTGGAATAAACGGACATTGAAAATTTTGCAAAAGGTTCTTACTAGCGATTTATTTTGGTTTTTTGTAAAACATACAAGTAAACCTTATTCAGGGAATTACTTTGGCCTTGGTAAGAACTACATTAAAGAATTTAGCATTCCTGTTTTTAATAAGGAAGAAGAAGACATCCTACTTTCTCTCAAAGACAAAAATGAAATAAATTCTTTCTTATTTCAAAAATATAAATTAACTCGCCAAATGTCTAAAATGGTAATGCAGAATGAGAAGATGGTTGGTAATTCCAACTAATCTTAGTTTCATTACACATTTTTGAAAAATGTCATCTGTATTCGAAAAGTGGCCAGCGCCTCATTATCCGGCAGCAGGAACCGCTGACTCGGGTTATCCGGCGGAAACTGCAGCAACTCATTAGGTACATCGAGACTGTGCAGTAGGCGGTGTAGTAGCCGAGGTTCCTCCTTCTTTAGGTTGCCGTTTTTGAGGTTGATGGTGGTGTAGGGGAACTTGTGAGCTTCACAAAAGGGAAGTAAACCGCCCCAAGCAATCATTTTCAGGCGACTCTAGGTGTAAAGCAGCGCGTCTTGGTAAATAAAGCCAAGCTCAGGTCGGGGAAGCGCAGAGGAGCTACTTCCTACCCGCGTTTTTCTTCTTCCATGCTTTGTAGTTTTTAATCATTTCGGCTGCCTGCTCGGCTGTGATAGCGCGGGCCTGCTCCTCCGTAGTACGCGGTTGTGGATTCTATCTGCGTCGTACTTTCCCGCCAGCACACCGGATGGTGCTGCTTGGTGCCTAGCACCATCAGCGCCCGACGTGTAGTCTGTTACTTTTCCGACGACTTACAGCAACGCCACATATGCAGCGCCTCATTCAAGACTGGCTTAAGAAGCAGGAAGACCATAGCTACGCCGAAGCTCGGCTGCGACAAATGGAATACGACTGGGAGCAGGCCAGTGAGGCATCCAGCCGGGCCAAGCTGACAGATTCACTCAATGAGCAACGCCGTGCGGTCAGCGTTTCTCAGCAAACTGTCGCGGGGCTGGCTCAACGCATTGCGCAAAGCCCCGATGCGAAGCAGTATGCGGAGAGCCGGCGTACCAATCTGCTAAATCAGCTCCACGAGATTATCGACAAGCTGCATCCTACCGCCACCAATCAAAAGTTGTCGCGCAATCAGAGCATGATGATTGATAATTACCTCTTCCGGCGCATCTACCTGATGCTGCAAAGGGCCATTGAGAATGAGTACATGGTACACGAAATTCCCGAATTCATGTACGCCGATGATTCCCGGTTCGATGAGACTCAGCTGAGAAATTATCTAGTTGCCATGATGGACGAGCTGCTAAAGCTGCCCCTAAACTCTTTTCTGGATTTACACGCTTACCTCCGGCGTAAAGAAGAAGGCTTCTTCGCGCTAACCAAAGGATAAAAGCCCAGAACAACATCTGTTACTTTAAGGTGGTTGCGCGACTAACCTCGGCCTTGGTAAAGCTAGAAGGGTAGGTAAGATGCGATGGTTGCTTGCCACACCTTCATGCGCTCCTGACTTAACTCGTACTGGCGTGCAGCGCAGTTGGCCATCACCGTAAAGTAGGAGCTTTGCAGAGCCTGAGCCTGCTGCTGGTAGGCTTGCGCCGCTTTCGAGTAGGCGTGGCTTCTGACAGCTTCAGAAAATTCCTGGCCTTGAGCGAAGTCATACCGATGCTGTTCGTTGCCCTGCTTCTCGAACTCGGCGAGGTCGTAAAACCACGGATTAGACCGTTTTTCTTCGTCACCTATCCCGAGATAACCCGATTGCGTCAGCAACTCCGCAATCTGGCTGTCATACGTTTGGTCAGCTGCTAGGTAGCTGTCTACCTGCTCAAGGGTCTGCAAGTCCAGGTCGGTGAGTTGCTGCACCTGCTCTAGAAAATTAGAGGTGATACTGGCCTGGGTTATGGTGATTGACTCACCCCGCTCGGCCTCGCGCACCCACTCTTCCTGCTCTTTGTTGGCCTCAACCAGGCAGTTCGGTACGACTTTGAGTAAGGCCGACTGTTCGATGTCGCCGGGCGTGCAATAGTCCGCATTGGCCACCAACGCGATGCCGGCGGCCGCGTAAGCCTGCGCCACGAGCCGGGTGCAGTACTGCCTGTTCTGCTCCTGAGCATACGTAGCACTGCCGGAGTAGGAGCGGGTAACCTCACTCCGGGACGCGTAATCAGTGCCAACTTTGGTTCGGGCAAAATTCATTGAGGTGTCAAGGTCCGCTATTGAGGCGGGCGTTTGCAGACGCAGGACCAGTGCGTCATTTTCCGTCTCAAATCCCAGGCGTTGAAGGGTTTCTGCATGAACACCATCTCCCGTTGATTCCACGCAGCTGTTGTCGGCCACGACCAGCGCGGCGTGAGAGTAATTGCTGTTCGACTGCCGTCTCACAAATGCTGACAGTGGCTCAGCTGACCTCGACAGGATTATGTCACCTAATTGCAGCAGGTCAATATTCAGAACGTACATGAAGTAAAATGCTCAAAGTGTGGAACACAGCCAACCGCTCGCCGCAACGGCCGTTGAACAGGAGTTTATAACTACCCATTGGCCCCCAGATGTTCCTTTTCGAAAAACTGTGAGTCCGTCGTCAATCGGAGCGAGAGCAAACGGCAAGCGAGCACGGGCGCGGTAAGCTGTCGTTGCGATTTCGACAAGGCGTAAGTTTGCCGCCTAGCTCTATTCACCCACGCCACGCATGAATCGCCCGACTACGTTCATTTCTTACGCTTACGACTCGCCGGAGCATAAGCGGTGGGTGCGCCAGCTAGCCGATGACCTCATCAGCCGGTACGGGGTGCCAGTTTTACTAGACCAGTACGAACTGGAGGCCGGGCACGAGCTTACCTACTTTATGGAGAGTGCCTTGGAGCGGGCCGACAAGGTGCTCGTCATTCTCACGCCGGGCTACAAGAGTAGGGCCGGCGACCGCCTGGGTGGAGCGGGCTTTGAGTATTCCATGATATCCAAGGAAATGATGGCTACCCAGGTGGGTAGCGCCAAGTTCATTCCTGTACTGCGCGCCGGAACCCTAGAGGAAGCCGCTCCCCTCTACGTACAGGGCCGTTTGTTCCACGATATGCGGGCCGCCGAGCCGTATGAGCCGCAGCTTTTTAAGCTTGCCAAGCGCCTCTACGACGAGCCGGACTTGGTGAAGCCGACCCTCGGCCCCGTGCCCGACTTCGGTAGCACCGCCATCGACCCCAACCTGCACGAGCTGCAACAGCTGAGCGCCGCGCAACGGGAAACCGAGCGCCTGACCGAAATTCTGAATTCTCCGGCGGGCCTGGCCCGCGCCATTGCGGAGGCCCGTCACGTGTTCGAGCTGCTCCGCGAAAAAAGTAGCCGCTACAAGGAAGCTGCCCCAGGGTTTGGGTTTTATTTTGAAGGCAACGAGCAGTACGGCGAGCAGCAGTGCCGCATCGTCGCCGGCCGCCATACCGTCATGGTTTTCTGGCGGCAAGCCTATGACAACGTCGTCGAAGGCTCCTCGCTGCGGATTGTGTACTTGCCGGGTATCATCCCGTTCAACTTTGGGCAACTACCACCCAGTGAGCGGCCTAAGCACCCCTTACGCGAGAAAATATATTCGTTTGACCTAGGCCCCAGGGAACAGCCGCAATGGGTGGCGGCTAAGACCTTTTACTCCAGCGAAGACCTTGTGCAGGAAATTTTCAGTTTTCTGGTGGAGAAAGTGAAGCTGGCCCAGCAAAAAGCCTGAAGCCGCCATTTCGCTGGTGTAGCCGCACCTTCTGCTGCGTTGGGGGAGGACTGATTCTCGGTGCTCTGACCTTTATCCTCGGTAGAAACGCGGGCGCAAAGGTCGACGGTTGTCATGCCCTAAAGGTAATCCAATAAGGGTCAGTGAAAAGTGCCCGAAAAAAGTGTCTCTACGCGCTGGAAAAGCAATCCATAAAACCATCCAATAAAGGCCCCATTATCGGCGGGTTTGGGAAGGGCGTGCGCCTACTGATGCACGCCGTCACTATCGCCCCCAATGGTCGTAAAAGCCCCTGCCGAGCTACTGGTGCGCTCGGCGGGAACTTTTGCGATTCCCAAGTTAGCGCATATCACCTGACGGAGTTAAAAAGCACGTAGTCATAAATATAAGTACCATATTTATAACTACTTACTATGGGCAGGAATCTACTGTAGCAGCAGTTTTTCGAGTCAACGAGCGTCGCCGGCAGCACCGCCGGGCCGCCCCAATTGTGGGCGCAAGCTTGTTCATCTACCCAAAACTAGGCGCCGCGCACCCCAGGTTTTGCCGCTACGCGCCAACGATAGCAGTGAAAGCACGTATTTGAGTAGACGCAATGAGGTTGTCAGGCATTGGTTGCCGATTGTTCGCAGCTAGCAAAACCTGTGGCGGACGCCCCACAAAGAGCAGTAGACCTCCCGTTCAGTTTTGAATGGCTGCTTGAAAGCTAAAAATTAGAAATCTAACGGTCAGGTTTTTGGCTTTGCTCCGCACGACACACCGACCCGGAAACTACTGCAATCCCCGCGCACGGCTACCCCCATGACCCAAGAACCAGTACCCGGGCTGCAACCCGGCGACGTGGCCCCGAACGGCACGTTACCCAACGGCTCCACCCTGCTAGCGTTGCGCGGCCGGCCTGTCATCCTGGCGTTTGCGTCCAGCGAGTGGAACCCGGCGCAGGCGTACCAGAGCGCCATTTTTGCGCGCTTGTCGCAGGAGTTTGGCAACAGCGCAGCCCTAGCCGACGCGGCCCCCGAAGCCTGGCACGCACTCGACTACCGCGGCGAGCTCGCCGAGCGGCTGGGCGTGGCTGGGCAACGGGCGCTGCTGCTCCTCGATGAAGCCGGCGTGCTGCGCTGGAAAACAGTAGTGGAGCCCGGCCAGGAGTTGCGAGCCGGCCAAGTGCTGGCGGCGCTCGAAGCCCTGCGCCCCGCCTCAACGACGGCCCCCAATACAACGGCAGCCGTTGACACTGAAGCGGTAACTGGCGGCATGTCACGCCGCACGTTCGTGCTGGCCACGCTGGCTGCGGCAGCGCTGCTGGCATTGCCCAGCGTCGTAACCGCCGCGCCGGAGGATACTTCTGCTAGCCCCACTTCCACCGAAAACCGTGCCGTCATGATACCCATCGAATTGACTATCAATGGCAAAAAACACCGCCTAGAGCTCGACCCACGCACAGCGCTGCTCGATGCATTGCGCGAAAACCTGCACCTTACTGGCACCAAGAAAGGCTGTGACCACGGCCAATGCGGCGCCTGCACCGTGCACCTCGATGGCCACAGCGCCCTCTCGTGCCTCACGCTGGCCGTGATGGCGCAGGGCAAAGCCATCACCACCATCGAGGGCTTAGCGAAGGGCGACACGCTGCACCCCATGCAGGCCGCGTTTATCAAGCACGACGCTTTTCAGTGCGGCTACTGCACGCCGGGCCAGATTATGTCAGCCACCGCGCTGCTCGCCGACCCGCACACGCGCCACGGCTCAGCCGTTGAAATCCGCGAGGCCATGAGCGGCAACCTGTGCCGCTGCGCTGCCTACCCCAACATTATCGCCGCCATTGAGGAGGCCCAACGCGGCTAGCCGCCCCGCCCCTACCTATGCATCCGTTTCAATACCAGCGCGCCGAAAACCCCGGCCAGGCCGTGGCAGCCGTCGCCAAAAATCCCGAAGCGGCCTTCATCGCCGGCGGCACATCGCAGGTTGATTTGCTGAAAGAAGGCGTGCACCAGCCCAGCCTGCTGGTGGATGTGGCGGGCCTGCCGCTGCGCCAAATAACGGACTTTGAAGGCGGCGTGCGCATTGGCGCCAACGCGACCAATACCGAGGCGGCGTACTATCCCGCCATTCAGGCGCGTTACCCGGCCGTGAGCGAGGCGCTGCTGGCGGGCGCTTCGGTGCAGATTCGCAACATGGCTACCATGGCCGGTAACCCCTTGCAGCGCACGCGTTGCCCCTACTTCCGCGACCTGGCCCAACCCTGCAATAAGCGCACGCCAGGCAGCGGCTGCGCGGCCATCGGCGGCTACAACCACGTGCACGCGCTATTTGGGGCCTCGGCCGCCTGCGTGGCCACCCACCCCAGCGACCTCGCCGTGGCCCTGGCCGCCCTCGATGCCCGCGTGCAGACTACTGGCCCGCAGGGCAGCCGCACCATCGCCTTCACCGACCTGCACCGCCTGCCCGGCACCACCCCACACCTCGACACGACACTAGCGCACGGCGAGTTGATTACCAGCATCGACCTGCCCGCCTTTGCGGGCCGCTCGCACTACCTCAAGGTGCGCGAGCGCGCCTCCTATGCCTACGCCCTCGCCTCATGCGCCGTGGCGCTGGAAATGGATGGCCCGAAAATCAAGCGCGCGCGCATCGCACTGGGCGGCGTGGCTCACAAGCCCTGGCGCACCCCGGCGGCCGAGGCGCTGCTCGTGGGCCAGCGGCCTACCGAAAAGCTGTTTCAGGCTGCCGCTACTGCCGCTTTTGCCGACGCCAAGCCTTTGGAATACAACGCCTACAAAATACCGATGGGCCGCAACCTGCTGGTGCGCGCCCTGCTGGAAACTAGCGGTTTGCAGCCCCTAGCCGGCCCGGCCGGCACCGCCTTTGCGGCCAGCGTGGGCGGCATGGCCGGCCAGGTAGCCACTCCCAATTAACTAGCGAATAGTCTTATGCTAACCGAAGCTACCGGGCAACCGCTCGACCGCGTAGATGGCCGCCTGAAGGTGATGGGCGGCGCGCGCTACACCGCCGAGTGGGACCTGCCGGGCCTCGCCTACGGCGCGCTCGCCACGAGCGCCATCGCCCGCGGCAAGGTGCGCGCCCTTGACGTCAAGGCCGCGCAGCAGGCCCCCGGCGTGCTGGCGGTACTCACCTACCTCAACGCCCCGCGCCTCCAACCCATGCCCGACAAGGTGGGCGGCTCGCTGTTTCGTGGCGAGGGCGGCATCACCGAAACGCTGCAACCACTGCAAGACGCCACCATCGAATACGCCGGCCAGCCGCTGGCCGTGGTGGTAGCCGACACTCACGAGCACGCCCGCTACGCCGCCACGCTGGTGCGCATCACCTACGACGAAGCCAAGCCCGAGCTGGACCGCGCCACCGCCAGTCGCCAAACGCTGCCCGAGGCCTTCACCGGCAGCAAAGAGGAGCCGCTGCAAGTGACCGTGGGTGACCCGAAGACGGCGCTCGCCGTCGCGCCAGTGAAGCTGGAGCGGGTGTACGAGTCGGCCATCACGCACCACAATCCCATTGAGCAGCTCGCCACGATTGCGCACTGGGAGAAACGCAACGGGGCTGATTACCTGACGGTTTACGACACCACCCGCGGCGTCGATACGCTACAAGAGGTTTTCGCCGCGTCGCTGAATTTACCTAAGGAAAACGTGCACATTATCTGCCCGTTTATCGGCGGAGCGTTTGGCTCTAAAGGCTGGCTCTACGCCCCGGCATTGCTCACGGCGATGGCGGCCCGCGTGGTGGGCCGGCCGGTCAAAATCGAACTGCGGCGGCAGGATATGTTCAGCACGGCGGGCCAGCGTGGCGCTACCCGCCAAACGCTTTCCCTAGGGGCCACGCGCGATGGCAAGCTCACGGCGCTGCAACATGATACGCAGGCCCAAAGCTCGATGGTGAGCGGCTACACCGAGCCCTGCGCCCGGGTCTCGCGCATGCTGTACGCGGTGCCCAACCTAGGCTTTGCGCACCACCTCTCGCACCTCAACCTGCCCTCGCCCTGCCCCATGCGCGGCCCCGGCGAAACGGTGGGCGGCTGGGCCCTGGAGTGCGCCATCGACGAGCTGGCCACCGAGCTAAATATTGACCCCGTGGAGCTGCGCCTGCGCAACTACGCCGACAAAAACCCCGAAACCGGCAAGCCTTTCAGCAGCAAGCACCTGCGCGAATGTTACGCCCGCGGCCAGGAGCTCATCGGCTGGAAGGCCCGCAACCCCAAGCCCCGCTCAATGCGCGAGGGCAACAACCTCATCGGCTACGGCATGGCCACCACCATGTACCCGGCCGCCCGCCGCGAAGCTTCGGCCCGCGCCACCATCTTCGCCGACGGCCGCGCCCTGGTGCAGAGCGCCACCCACGAACTGGGCAACGGCGCCTACACCATCTTCCGCCAAATCAGCGCCGACGCGCTGGCCCTGCCCGTTGACAGCGTGCGGTTTGAGCTGGGTGATTCGGCTTTGCCGAAGGCGCCTACCACGGGCGGCTCGGCTACTACGGCCACCATCGGGCCGGCCGCCACAGCGGCTAGCCAGGCGGCCCTCAGTGTCCTCAAGAAAGTAGCCATCCGCGATGCTAAGTCGCCGCTCTTCGGCGCAACCGAAGAGGCCATCGAGGCCCGCGACGGTCGCCTGGTGCGCAAGGCCAACGCCGCCCAGGGCGAAACCTACGGGGCCATTTTGCAGCGCGCCAAGCTACCTTCCATCAGCGCCGAGAGCACGACCAAGCCGGGCGACGAGCGCGAGCAGTTCTCGTTCTACTCGTTCGGGGCGGTGTTTGCCAAGGTGCGCGTGGACGAGGCTAGCGGCTCGGTTCGGGTGGCGCAGCTGTGCGCCGTGTACGACGTAGGCCGCCTCATGAACCCGCAAACGGCGCACTCGCAGTTCATCGGCGGCATGGCCATGGGCCTGGGCGCTGCCCTCATGGAGGCTACCCACTACGACGCCCGCAACGGCCGCGCGGTGGTGCGCAACCTGGCCGACTACCACGTACCCAGCATGGCCGACACACCCGACATCATTGCGGAGGCGCTCAATATTCCTGACCCGCACATCAGCGCCCTGGGGGCCCGCGGCATTGGCGAGATTGGCTGCGTGGGCACGCCTGCGGCCATTACCAACGCCGTATTTCACGCCACCGGCCAGCGCCTGCGCTCGCTGCCCCTCACGCCTGACAAGGTACTTAAGGCCCTGGCCAGCTAGCGGTGCTTGTGAAGTCCAGGTAGTAAGTCATATTGGGGTTCTCGTTGCAACGGGATACTAGTAGCGAATTCATATTCAAGCGATTACTGGAGGCAGTAATCGCTCGAAAGCGGCCTTACGGGTCTGGGCTAACGGACCAGTTAACGATACGGCACTGGTTCATCGCCGTGGCAACAAAGACTTACTGTAAATGGGTTCTGGCCAGGCCTACGTAGCGCGAACGGCGCAGGCCAAAGGCTCGGACTCCTTGCGAGAGGGAGCCTTTTTTGGACGGGTCAGAGTCAGTGGCAGGTGGGGGTTCAGCAAAACGAGCGTTTAGACTGACACGTAGGTGGGGAACTACTTTTACTTCCTTCCTTGATGCTTTGCAATGGTCCAAACCCGCGTCCAACTTGATGACGAGCTATTCTACTGGAACGTTGTTCCCGGCTGGGAGCACAGTTTCGGCATTCGCTTCGCCCGCGATGCGTTCGCACATACTGCGACCGTGGGACAGGTGTGGGCAGTGGTAGAGCAACAACTTGTGGTCAAGTTTGGGGAGCCTGCGCCGGGCGTGACAGCGGCCTGCGCCACGCAGCGCACGTTTTACAGCCTGCGCCGGGACTTGGTGGCCCAAGGTGTGGCCCGCGCAGCCGTAACCCCACGCCTATCCTTGACCACATTGTTTCCGTGGCGCGACCGGCCTCGGCGGTGGCGCCACTGGCAGCAAGCCAGCCAACTACCGCTGCCCGCCTTACGGAGTTCGGTGGCCGTGTGTCTGGCCCTGTGGGCGGGAACTACCGCCGCGTTCTGCATTTCGGGCACGGGGTGGGGCGTGGCCCTGGCCACGGGTTTGTGCGCCGCTTTGGTGGGAAGCACCCTGGGAGTCACCCGCTGGGCATTGCCGGCCGCCACGCTGGCGGAATTAACGAGGACGCTGGTGGCGACCGAGTACCAGGCGCTGACACACCCGGCCCTGCAGCACAACCGGGGCGAATGGCGTGACTTGGTATTGGCCGGACTCGCCCGGTGCGGGACCGCGGCGGAGGACTTGGACCCAAACGAATTATACGACGGAACCACGATTGCTTGGTGATGCACCAAGCGAGGGAAGATTAATAAACCCCATTCAAAATAACGGTCGTTTGAGTGAACAGTGTTCGTCTAGCTAATAAGACGACTACCCTAACCGTTGGCAAAGGCGCGCAAATGAGCGAACATTTCTTGCCACAACCTAAGCAGAAGAAGAACCCGACGGTAGGGCAGTAATGAACTGGGCGCCCCTGGCCAAGAGCCGCTCTTTCATTGGCGACCCAACGCCATATAGGGCATTATGATGGTTTAGGCATAGAAGCCACACGTACTTTTTGGAAAGCACGTAAATCTCGTCTAGACAGCAACACTCGGCGAGCACGTGCTGGATGGCGGAGGGGTTCCCCTGGTAGAACCAGAATTTGTCGCCGAGATGGATTGTTTCATTCAGCATGAGCCAAACGGTTTCTTCCGCATCCACCAAGGAAGTGAGCTGGGTAAGCGGCTCCTCGTCGCTCATGACACCCACAGCGCCCGGTCGGAAGTGTTCCCATAACCAACGGGGGCGGGCCGTCGGGTGCGGCAACTGGCAAAAGGTCTGGTAGACGCGCTCTTCCAACTGGTCCCAGTTAGTGGTTAAGGGCAGCGGCGCGAAGTCCTGGTCGGTTAGCTGTAGCCGGTGGCGCGTTTGCAGGTCAGTCCACATGCGTTAAAAGTACTTCGCAGACCCAAAGTAAGAAGCTCAAAAAGCCCCTTCCCGAGCGAGTGGCTCAGAAAGTCCTTACTAACTGCGTTTCCACCGCGCAGTAGAGGTTCAGGAAGGCGAAAAAGGGTGGGTCCGTATGGTGCAGTGGCTG
>Ga0308164_10000337_pt1 | contig 92920 bp, 84 predicted proteins | sample PhyTR2_FD_201031 | JGI IMG/M metagenome (GOLD analysis project Ga0308164, IMG submission 201031) | Phyllosphere microbial communities from UC Gill Tract Community Farm, Albany, California, United States - DLSLT.R2 | ecosystem: Host-associated > Plants > Phyllosphere > Unclassified | place: USA... | reverse complement strand
AGTGAAACGATGCATCGCCGATGGTAGTGTGGGGTTTCCCCATGTGAGAGTAGGTCATCGTCAAGATTAAATTCCGAAACCCCAATTGCGAAAGCAGTTGGGGTTTTGTTTTGCGCGCTCGAAAAGTGTTGTAAAGCTTTTTCCTTTTCCTCCACCGTCGATATAAAGCTCCGCTACGACGTCATGAGGAGCTGATTGTCTCGTGACAAAAACACCATTGAGTACCGTTGAAGAAATCGATGCAAAGCGTCTCTGCATTTTTGGTAAGGTGCAGCTCATTTTCAAAGGGACTTATCTTCATTCGCAGGACGCGGCAACGATCTTTTTCAAAGAGATGCTGTAGAAATGCCTGAAGTGATACCGATCAAGGACCACGAGAAAGAGAATCGTCTGGTCAACAAACGCCTGCTTGCCTGTGCATTGCTGGTCATTGGCATTACTTGTGCCCTAGTGGGCCGTATGTATTTTTTGCAGGTGGTGCAGTTCGACTATCACTCTACGATCTCCGAAAACAATCGCGTCCACGTCCTGCCTATCACTCCCACCCGTGGACTGATCTATGACCGCAACGGTGTAGTGCTTGCCGACAACCGCCCCAGCTATAACCTGACGATCACCCGCGAGCGCACCACAGACCTTAAGGGGGAGCTGGACACGATCATCGACTTACTGCACTTGCCTACTGAAGATCGCGCATTGTTCGACAAAGCCCTCAAGCAAGCGCGCCACCCTTTCGTTCCGGTGACCTTGTTTTACGAACTCACCGAGGAACAGATCGCGGTGCTGGCTGTGAATGAGTTCCGCCTACCCGGGGTTGATGTGGAACCACAATTCGTTCGACATTACCCCCTGGGTCCGCATTTTGCTCATTCCATTGGTTACGTAGGCCGGATCAACGAGAAGGAGTCCAAGAACCTAGATTCTGTGGAATATCGCGGTACTCAGTCGATCGGCAAGACTGGAATCGAACGCTTCTACGAGTCCGAGCTGCATGGTCATGTGGGTTACGAAGAGGTTGAGACGAATGCTCAGGGCCGGGTGCTTCGCGTACTCAAGCACACCGACCCGGTCCCTGGAAAAAATATTGTCCTGAGCCTCGACGTCAAACTTCAGGAAGCAGCAGAGCAAGCCTTGGGGGATCGCCGTGGTTCGGTGGTTGCTCTCGATCCGCAAACCGGCGAAGTACTGGCCATGGTCAGCAAGCCAAGTTTCGATCCGAACCTCTTCGTCACCGGTATCAGTTTCAAGGAATATGCCGCACTGCACGACTCTATCGACCGGCCTTTGTTCAACCGTGTCCTTCGGGGTCTGTATGCGCCAGGCTCAACCATCAAGCCCGAGGTGGCCATCGCTGGTCTCGACAGCGGTGTCGTCACTGCCCAAACCCGCGTGTTCGACCCTGGTTACTACCAGCTCCCGGACTTTGACCACAAATACCGCAATTGGAACCACAGTGGCGATGGTTGGGTGGACATGGACGCAGCTATCATGCGTTCTAACGACACTTACTTTTATGACTTGGCCCACAAGCTGGGAATCGATCGCCTGCATGATTACTTGGCCGAGTTTGGCCTGGGTCAGAAAGTGTCCATGGATATGTTCGAAGAGTCAGCCGGGCTGATGCCTTCCCAGGCATGGAAGCGCGCCACACGCCGCCAGCCTTGGTTCCCCGGTGAAACGGTGATCCTCGGCATCGGCCAGGGCTACATGCAGGTCACCCCGTTGCAACTGGCTCAGGCCACCGCTTTGATCGCCAACAAGGGCGTGTGGAACCGACCGCACTTGGCCAAGACCATCAACGGTGTGCCGCCAGTAGACGAAAACCCCATGCCAAACGTTGTCCTTAAGGACCCGCGCGACTGGGAGCAGGTCAACCACGGTATGCAACTGGTCATGCACGACCCACGCGGCATCGCGCGGGCGGCCGCACAAGGTGCGCAGTATCGGATCGCTGGCAAGAGTGGTACCGCGCAGGTCGTGGCGATCAAACAGGGTGAGCGCTACAACCGCGAGAAAACGCTGGAGCGCCATCGTGATAACGCCTTGTTTGTAGGCTTTGCTCCAGCCGAGCATCCAAAAATTGTCATTTCGGTCATGATTGAAAACGGCGAGGCCGGTGGCCGTGTGGCGGGGCCTGTGGTGCGGCAGATCATGGATGCCTGGTTACTAGACCAAGAAGGGCACCTTAAACCGCAATATGCAACACCTGCTAAAGGGCCCGGAGATCCTCACGTTTGAGTCATGGTTTCCATTCGCACCAGCACTCTACGTCCTCGTAGGCCAGCCATGGTTTAGCCTGGGCGGTCCAGATGTGCGAGGTTGGCCTGACGCCTGGGTCATCATCCAGCGTTGCCACTCGCACGATGACATGAGGCTGATGCCCACGTTCAGCCATCAAATGAGAGCCGCACCGCGAGCAGAAATGCTTGTGCTTGCCCGGTGACGATTCGAAGGACGACAGCAGCTCCTGTCCCTGCGTCCAAACAAAGTGTTCCCGCATCACCCCGGCGGTGCTGACAAAGGGGGCCGCATGCACTTTGCGACAGCTGTCGCAGTGGCAGTGGCTGATAGGCATGTCCAGGCGGAGTACTTGATAGCGCACCGCCTTGCAAAAGCAACTTCCGTTGAGTGGGTCAGTCATAAGGTAGGGTCAGTTCATGGACGGGTCATCATCATTGCTTACAACTCCAGGTTGCGCATTGTTTGATGTCACCTACGGTCAATGGAGGAGGTGACTTATGCACGTATTAGATCGCATCGAGCGAAAAATCCTGCTCAACGCTTCACGTAAAAAAGTTTGGGACGCGCTGACAGATGCCGAGCAATTCGGCCAATGGTTTGGCATTGCTCTCAAGGGCAAGGCCTTTGTCGAGGGGGAGATCGTTGAGGCGCCGATCACCTACCCTGGTTATGAGCATGTCGTCTGGAAGGCCAGGATCGAACGAATACTGCCGCAGACCCTGTTCTCATTCAGTTGGCATCCGTTCGCGGTCGACGACACTATCGACTATGACAAGGAAAGCCCGACCCTTGTGGAGTTCACTATCGAGGACCATGCGCCCGGTATTCTGCTGCGGGTGGTTGAGTCAGGTTTCAACGAAATTCCCGATGCCCGTCGCCAGAAGGCATTCAAGATGAATTCCCGAGGCTGGGACGAGCAAATGGGCAACATCGAGAACTTCCTCAAATGATGCCCGCTGTGTATTTACTATCCGAAACTGTCTGACAGGGAGAGTGCCATGTCTGGCCAACGTCATTACCTCGGATTCATGCCGCCCTACATTCTCAATCGCCTGATTGATCATGGCTCCGAATGGCAGCGTTCGCGCGCATTGAAAACCCTGACGCACGTCCGTCAGTTCTTGCCCGCGACCGCTCGCCAATCCCAGGCGCCCGTGGCCGAGGCCCATCAGCCTGGTCAACTGCAGCGCAATATTTACGATGCTCAACACTTGACCGTGCTGCCTGGCGCGCTGGTTCGGGTCGAAGGTCAGCGTGCCAGCGGCGATGTCGCCGTAGATGAGGCGTACGATGCCTTGGGCGCCACCCATGACTTTTTCTGGCAGGTCTATGGTCGAGACTCTATCGACAACCGGGGCTTTGCGCTGGCCGGCACCGTGCACTACGGAGAGGGCTATGAAAATGCGTTCTGGAATGGGGCGCAAATGGTGTTTGGCGACGGCGATGGCGAGGTGTTCCAGCGGTTTACGCGCTCGCTCGACGTGGTGGCGCACGAACTCACCCATGGAGTCATCGAAAGCGAAGCGGGCCTGGTCTATCGCAATCAATCCGGGGCACTCAACGAGTCGATTTCCGATGTGTTCGGTGTGCTTACGCGTCAGTACGTCCTCAAGCAAACTGCAGAGCAGGCCGACTGGCTGATCGGCGCCGATCTGCTGACCGACAAGGTCAAAGGTAAAGGCCTGCGCTCGATGTCCCACCCTGGCACGGCCTATGATGATCCTGTGCTCGGCAAAGACCCGCAGCCCGCGCATATGGACGATTTCATCAATACCCAAGACGACAATGGCGGTGTGCACCTCAACTCCGGTATTCCCAATCGCGCGTTCTACCTGGTCGCCATAGCACTTGGCGGTTCGGCCTGGGAGCGGGCTGGCCAAATCTGGTATGACACCCTCTGCGACAAAAACTTGGACAACGACGCTAACTTTCAGGCCTTTGCTACTCTGACCGTACAACATGCCCACCAACGTTTTGGCACTGAAGCGGCTGATGCTGTGCGTAAAGCCTGGGAGGAAGTCGGCGTCGGTCCAGCAGGAGAATCACGCAATGAAAGAACTTCCGGCCTTGGGTAACGACGCCACCGTGCGCCTGTCCCGTCAGGGCGGCCAGGTGACCACCATGACCCGGCCGCGTGAAATCGCATTTGCTCAGTGCAATGTCGACGAGCGTGAGCAAATCTGCAATGTGCTGAACCGTTGCCTGCCGCAAACGTCGACGGATGTAGGCCGGGGCGATCAGCGCTTCTATCAGATTGAAGTTCGCTATCGCTCGGACAATCGCGACGATCAACTGCGTTTTACGGTACCGGAAGACCAGGCCTCGGAAGAGCTGAAGCGTTTATGGGACAAGGGCCAGGTTTAATAACCCTTCTGCATGAGTATTACTTTTCGCCCCGAAGCTCGCGCCGCGTAGAATCACCGGCTCAAAGCGATTTCTGAGGTGCGGTACGGTGGATTTACAGCAGGGTTTTGTCCTGACCCGGCATTGGCGCGATACCCCGGCCGGCACGGAGGTCAGCTTCTGGCTGGCCACCGACCAGGGGCCACGGTACATCCGTCTACCCGTTCAGACCTCCGTGATGTTTATCCCTGAAGCCCATCGCAAGCCGTTGGATTGGCTGCTCAAGGGGGAGCGCGATGTCGAGTTGCGCCCGCTGCAGCTGTGTGACTTCCATCACCGCCCCGTCCTCGGTCTGTATACCCGCCAGCATCGCCAGTTGATGGACCTGGAAAAACGCCTGCGTGCCGCGGGCGTCGATGTGTACGAAGGCGACGTACGGCCTCCTGAGCGCTACATGATGGAGCGTTTCATCACTGCGCCCGTGTGGTTCGGTGGTACGCCGCAGGCCACGGGCGTGCTGTCGGACGCCCAGATGAAACCCGCGCCGGACTACCGCCCGCCGCTCAGGCTGGTGTCCCTGGATATCGAGACCACCGCCCAGGGCGAGCTGTATTCCATCGCCCTGGAAGGCTGCGGCGAGCGCCAGGTGTATATGCTCGGGCCGCCCAATAAGACCGACGCCGTGGACTTCAAGCTCGACTATTGCGACAGCCGCGCTCAGTTGCTCGAACGTCTCAATGCGTGGCTGGCCACTCATGACCCCGACGCCATCATCGGCTGGAACGTGGTGCAGTTCGACCTGCGGGTGCTCCATGAGCACGCCCAGCGCCTCAATGTGCCCTTGCTGCTCGGGCGCGGTGAAGAGGCCATGAGCTGGCGTGAGCATGGCAGTCGCAACCATTACTTCGCGGCGGCGCCGGGACGCTTGATCATTGACGGCATCGAAGCGCTGCGCTCGGCGACCTGGAGTTTCGAATCGTTCAGTCTGGAAAACGTTGCGCAAACCTTGCTGGGCGAAGGCAAGGATATTTCTACGCCGTACCAGCGCATGGACGAAATCAACCGCATGTTCGCCGAGGACAAGCCCGCCCTGGCGCGCTACAACCTCAAGGACTGCGAGCTGGTAACGCGGATTTTCGAGAAAACCGAACTGCTCAAGTTCCTGCTGGAGCGTGCCAGTGTCACCGGGCTACCGGCTGACCGCAGCGGCGGCTCCGTCGCCGCATTTACCCACCTCTACATGCCGCTGATGCACCGCGCAGGCTTCGTCGCACCGAACCTGGGCGATAAGCCGCCCCAGGCCAGCCCTGGCGGTTTCGTCATGGACTCACGTCCCGGCCTCTACGAGTCGGTACTGGTGCTGGATTACAAAAGCCTGTACCCGTCGATCATTCGCAGTTTCCTGATCGACCCGGTGGGCCTGATCGAAGGCCTCAAACACCCTGATGACCGCGAATCGGTGGAAGGCTTTCGCGGTGCGCGGTTTTCCCGCACGCGCCATTGTCTGCCATCGATTGTCGCGCGCGTGGCTGAAGGGCGCGAAGCGGCCAAGCGCGAACACAACGCACCGCTGTCCCAGGCCCTGAAAATCATCATGAACGCCTTCTACGGCGTGCTCGGCTCCAGCGGCTGTCGGTTCTTCGACACGCGTCTGGCCTCCTCGATCACCCTGCGCGGTCACCAGATCATGCGTCAGACCCGCCAATTGGTTGAGGCCCAGGGCTATGAAGTGATCTACGGCGACACCGACTCCACCTTCGTGTGGCTCGGCCGTGCGCATTCCCAGGAGGATGCCAGCCGCATCGGCCAGGCGCTGGTCACGCATGTCAACGATTGGTGGCGCGAGCATCTGAGCACCGAGTTCGGTTTGCAGAGCGCCCTGGAGTTGCAATACGAAACCCACTTCACGCGCTTTCTGATGCCTACCATTCGCGGCGCGGAGGAGGGCAGCAAGAAGCGCTACGCCGGCCTGGTCATGCGCAGCGATGGTCACGAAGAGATGATCTACAAGGGCCTTGAGACCGTGCGCAGTGACTGGTCGCCCCTGGCGCGACAGTTCCAGCAAGAGCTTTACCGCCTCATCTTTCACCGCCAGCCGCACCAGGCGTACATCCGCGATTACGTGCGTAGAACCTTGAGCGGCGAACTCGACGAGTTGCTGGTCTACCGTAAACGCCTGCGCCGCCGCCTGGACGATTACGAACGCAACGTCCCGCCCCATGTGCGAGCGGCGCGTTTGGCAGACGATTACAACGACCGCCTGGGTAGGCCGCGCCAGTACCAGCGTGGCGGCTGGATCAGCTATGTGATCAGCGTCAACGGGCCCGAACCGCTGGAAGTGCGCCAGGCGCCGATTGACTACGATCACTATGTCACCCGCCAATTGCAGCCGGTGGCCGACGCGATTCTGCCGTTCGTAAATGATGATTTCAGTACGTTGGTCGGCGGGCAGATGGGGCTGTTCTAAAACACTTGCGATGCACGGTCGGGCGTGTGCACGCTTGGGGCTCCGTCATAAAGGAGAGGCCATGATGTATACGCTCTACGGCACCGACGAATCCGGCTCATGCATGATCGAAATCGCCTTGCAGCGTTGTGCAGTACCGTGGCATCGGGTGGACGCCAGCTCCTGGCACGACGGCGAAGGCAGCGAGGTCCTGGCGCGTATCAACCCGCTCAAACAGATCCCGACGCTGGTGATGCCCGATGGTCAGGTACTGACGGAAAGCGCCGCCATCCTGATTCATCTCGGCCTGGCATTCCCCGACGCGCACCTGCTGAGCGGCGACCGCGCGCAGATCATCCGGGGCCTGGTTTATATCGCGGCCAATTGCTACTCGGCGATCGGCATCATCGATTACCCACAGCGTTGGTTGGGTGACGCGCCCGAGGCGGTGCAAACGCAACTGGTCCGTGGCACACGCCGTTATCTGCATCAAGCCTGGGTGGTATTCGCCGAACAGTTTGCCGAGCAGTTGTTTGCCAACAACGGTGAGCCCAATGCCTTGGGCATCATGGCGGCGGCGGTGTCGCGTTGGGACGCCGCGCGGGAGGCGTTGAGCGCCGTAGCGCCAGGCTTTGTGCGCACCTTGGCGCGTGTGGATGCCGACCCCGGCGTGGCGCCCGTGTTCGCCCGGCATTGGCCGCAGTGGACGGCGTCGTGATGATTCTGCAATCAGGCGAAACAATCCCTGCGGCCCCACTCAACCCCTTGCGTCACGGGCGTCCTGACCTACTCTTTCTCAAAGTGCCGTAGGAATCATCCTTGAATTTGACTGTCGCAGACATGAAACTCAAGAACCCTGCATGAAATTCAAAGGAGGTGCGCATGCTCATCCGGTCGCTGACCCTGGCTACCTTGATGGCGTTTACGGGGCCGCTGTTGGCGGCTGAGGATATCAACCCGCTCAAGCAGGATTTGGGCAAGGCCCGGCCGCTGGTGGTGGTGGAGCTTGATTCCGGCAACGATACGTTGGCCAAACTCAAGAAAGAGCTGGACGAGCCGGCCATCAAGCAGTCCTTTGAAGAACGCAGCATGGTGTTCTACACCGTCAAGTTCGGCAGTATCGGAGCTGAAGGTGAGAAGTTCGCCAAAGACCCGAAAGACAACAAGAAACTCACCCCGCCGGAAACCAATGCATTGATCCGCGCCCTCAAGCTCGGCGCCGGCAGCGGCACCAAAGTGATTCTGGTGGGCAAGGACGGCGAGAAGAAACTTGAGAAGACCGTGCCGCCGGACACCCTCGATCTCAAGGAATTCTTCAGCACCATCGATCAGATGCCCATGGCGGAAAAAGAAGCCGCGGCGGCTCCTGAGCCCCAACCTGCGGCGCCTGCCCCGGCTCCGGCCAAGGGCGCCAAACCTGCTAAACCCGGTAGCAAACCCGCGGTGCAACCATTGGATGATTGATGTCGGCAGGAGCGAGCGTGCTCGCTCCAACCGCTATGCCCGCTGTTTGCGCAGCGGAAACGGAAAATAGAAGAACCGCAGGAACGCCACGCGCTTGATCACCTCCCCGATCAACAACGGCGCGATCACCGCCACCCCAAACCCGATACACGCCGCGACGAATTCATGCAGCCCCAGGCGCACCAGCAGGTCGACCGTCTTGTGCTGGATCTCGCCATGGAAGATCAGCAGGATCAACGTGGATTGACCGATGTAGGTCATCATCCGCGTGAGCAGGGCCGATACCATGATCACCTTCGCCAAAGCCCAGCACAGGTACACGCCGATCAGCGCCAGCAGGCTGGTCCACAGCCAGTGGTCGTAGCGACGTTGCGCCAGGTCCATGGTGGCGTGGCTGTAGAGGAACACCGCGGCGAACAGCACCACCGACACCAGCAGCGTCAGCCATGAGCCGGCGTGGGTACGCAGCCAGTCGCGCAATAGGTAGCCATACACGAAACAGGCGCTGCTGATCAGCGTGACGTCGAGGCTGAAGGGCAAGCCGGGCAGCACCCACGTGTGCTCGCCGAGCGTCACCGGCAGTTGCCAGAACCACGGCAGCATCCAGATGCCCAGCAGCAGCGGTACGATCATCGCCGCGCAACTCACCGCCAGCGGTAAACGTTGAATCAGCCGCAGCAGCAACCAACTGAACAGAATCGCCACCCAGAAATGCGGCAAAAACCACAGCGCCTGCCAGGGGATTGTGGCCACCGTGGCATACAGCACGCCGCCGATATCCGGCAGTAACGGTTGGCCGCGCAGTACATCGCGCACGATCACATATACCAGCATGGTGAAGAAAAACGGTTTGAGCAGACCATCGGCCTTGCGCAGCGCCATCTCCACAAATGGCTGTTCCGGTTTGAAAAACACCCCGGACAGAAAGAAAAACAATGGCAACACAAACGACGCCAGGATCGGATACAGCAGATCGGGCGACTTGGCGACGAACCAACTGTGGGCATACACGATCACCAGGATGCCGATGCCTTTGGCGATGTCCATTTGGATCCAGCGATGTTTCACCTCAGTGCTCCCATTCGATCACACCCAATCTCATGCTTTACGCCACGGCTTGAGCCATAGCCCCAGGCCCACCAGCACCACGGCGCCGGCCAGTGTGCTTAGCCCCAACTGCAGCCATGCGCCCTGCACCGGGAACAGCAGCAGCGCCGCCAGGCCCAGTGCCAGCGCGCTTAGCAGCCAGTGGCGCATCCACGGCACCTCGGCGAGTAAACCCTGGCGCTGCATCAGCAGCAGCGCGGTGCAGATCACCCCGGCCAGTGCGGCCAAAGGGATGCCCGCCAGACCAAACACGAAGGGCAGGGCGCCCAGTAACAGCACATTGACCAGGCTGCCCAGCAGCTCGCAGCGCAGCGGCTGGCGTGTGTCGCCAGCGGCGTAGGCGTAGCGCGCGAGCAAGGCGTTCCAGGCGCCGAACACTAGCGGCACGGCAAACCAAGCCAGCAGCAGCGGCAGTGGCGAATCCATCGCGTGCTTGGGCAGCAGCAGTGTCACCAGGCTCGGCGCGGCGGCCACCAGGCCGACGCCGGCGGGCAGGGTCAGCACGCTGGCGGTCTCCAGGCCGCGCTTGAGCAAGGCCAGGCGCTCATCGCCTTGACGCTGGCTCATCATGCCCAGCAGCACCTGGTTGAGGCTCATCAGTGCAATCAGCGGCAGGTTCATCAGCTTGCGCGCCAGGTTCACCCAGGTCACAGCGCCTTCCCCCAGCAGCGATGCCACCAGGCGTTCAATCAAGGCCAGGCCCTGGCTGGCGCCGTTACTCAACAACAGCGGGCCGATGCGCTGGCCCAGTTCGCGTAAAGGCGCAAGCCTCAGTTGCCAGCGCCATGGGCGCCAGCCCTGACGCCAGATCGATGGCAACAACGCCAGCGGCATCAACAGGCTGCCGACCAGGCACGCCAAGGCCAACGACTGCGGCTGCGTGGCGCTGCCCGCGAGAGCGAGGTAGGCCACCGGCGGCAGGTTGAATAGCAACGACCCCAGCCCCGCCAGCACAAAGCGTTCGTTGGCTTGCAACGGAATACTGAACAAGGCGTGCAGCAGCAACCCCGGCACGCACCAGGCAACGATCTGCAAATTATTGCCGGCCAGGGCGGCGGCACCGGCGGCCAGCCCCGGCCCCAGTATTTGCACCAGCCACGGCGCCAACAGCGTCAGCAGCAGACTGGTCAGCAATGCAATCAGCAGCAAGGCCGGAAACAACACCGCCAGCCAATCCGCCCGCTCAGCATCCTTGCGCGCCAGGAACAGCGGTAGTGCGGCGGCACTCAGCACGCCACCGGCCAGGGACATGCGCAGCGCTTCGGGCAGGAACAACGCGATCAGGAACGCGTCGCTACGTTCGCCCGCGCCCCACGCCGCCACCAGCAGCCATTCGCGCGCAAACCCCAGGCATAAGCCCAAGAGGGTCGCCACGGTCAGCCATGCGGCGGAGCCGAGCATCAGGAGTGGGCGCCATCAAGCAGCGGCTTGCCGTAAGCCACACGCTTGACCTGCGGCACGCGCGCCGGAAACAGCCGCCGCGCCTCCAGTACATTGATCCCCACCATCAGCCAGAACAGCGCCACCATCACTACCGCAAAACTGAAGTAGTGATCGAACAAGCCGCTGACCAGCGCCGCCAGGATCCCGGCCGTAGTACCCAACCACAGGGCATTGTCCTTGGTCAGGCGAATCGGGCCTTTATCCGGGCGCGCTTCACGCCACCAGCGCACGGTCACCGCGACGAACAGCAGCATGCCCACCAGACCAATCTTGTAGATGTAATTGAGCCACAGGTTGGAGATCCCCAGCAGGTGCGAACCGGGCACCGGTGGGTCGGCCTTGAACCCGATACCCAGGGGATACGCCGCCACCGCCTGCGGGAACATGCGGTACTCGTCGAAGCGCACCTCCGTACTGGCATTGCTCGACGAAAAGATGGTTGCCAGGCGATCCTGCAACGGCGGATAGGCCAGCACCAGCGCTACTGTCAGCGCGGCGCCGATCATCAGCAGGCGCCCGGTGTACGGCACTCGCCGCGTGGCCATCCAGATCAAAACCAACGCCAGGCTGACCATCGCGCCACGGCTGCTGGCCAGCAGCAGCGCCGCCGCGCCAAGGCACGCCACGCCCAGGCCGAGGGCGCGTTTCCAGCCTTGCTCGGTCATGCCGAAGCAGAATGCCAGAGGCAACAGCAAGGCCATGATCCCGCCGATGGCATTCGGGTGGGTCCAGGGCGAACCCATACGCGACGACATGGCTTCCAGCCCGAACTTGAGCATGTCGAAGTTGGCGTAGTTGAACATCGCCAGGATCGGCGCAATGCCGGCACCGGAGCGGGTGCGCACGAACACGGCGATGGACAGTAGCAACATCGCCAGGGTGCCCAGCAGCAGTGCGATCACCAGGGCTTCGCGGTGTTTGCGCTGCACCAGCAGTTTGGCGGCGAGAAATACCCCCGACAGGTTCAGCAACCAGCGCAGCCAATTGGCTACGCCACTGGTGTCGGCCTGGATGGTGACCTGGCCGACGATAAACGGAAACACGCTGAACAGCATCAGCCACAGCAGCATCTGGTCGGTCGGCCGCGACGCCAGGCTCGGCGTGGCGGGCAGGCGCGCCAGCAAGCTGTGCCACAGGATCGCGCCCCAGGTCAGGGCCAGGATCGCTTCGCTGACCGTACTGCGGATGCCCAGATTGACGGTGGAGTACGGCATGAACGTCGCCAGCCCCGCAAACAGCAGCAAGCCCCATAACGGGAAGCGCAAAATGGTCACCATGCCCGCCAGGCCAATCACCGCCAGGAATGCCTTGGCCGGTGACAGCAACAAGGCCAGGGCACCAAACAGCAGGCCGAAAAGGATCGCGACGAGGCTTGCCAGATTCACTCTCACTTCAGTTCCTCAATCAGGTCGGCCAAGCGCTGGCGATAGGCCTGGTGATTGAAGCGCTCGGCCCACAGGCGGCGTTGCTCCGCTGAATCCTCAGCGGGCCGTTGGCTCAGGCTGAGCATCAACTGCACCAGCGCCGGGCCGTCGGAGGGGGAGAAACGCGGTGCGGTCGGCGGCGTGATTTCATCCAACGAGGTGCCGCTGGCCACCGCCACCGGCGTCCCCACGCTCAGCGCTTCGATCACCGGCAGGCCGAAGCCCTCGGCGTATGAGGGTTGCCATAGGCGTAAGGCGTGGCGGTACAGCGCATGCAGCTCGCCATCCGACACGCCGCTCAAGGCCCTGATGCCGGGCAGGCTACGCTGGGCCTCGGGCAAATGATCGAGGCTGCCCACCAGCACCAGTTCCGGCACTGCGGGTGATTGGCGGCGCGCCTGCTGCCATGCGTCCACCAAAAATGGCACGTTTTTGCGCAGCTCGCGGGTGCCCACCAGCAACCAATAGCGCGCGGGCAACTGGCGCGCCGTGAGGTCGGCGGCCAGCGCGGAAAACCCGTCGACCTGATTGGGCAGCACGCGGATCTTGCCCGTAGCCTTGGGAAACAGCCGCGCGGTTTCGTCGGCGCTGTACTGCGAGGGGGTCCACACCCGATCGGCGCTATGCACCGCATAGGTGATCGACAGGCGATCGCTGGTCTTGTAGATCAGCGCCTTGAGGCGGTTGGCGTGGTAGTTCTGCAGGGTGATCTGGAACAGGTCATGCAGCAGCACCACGGTACGCAAACCCGGTGGTTTGGGCGGCAGCGGCAGGCCCATATTGAACGTGCTGATATACAGGTCGATGTGCTGCTCGCGTAGCGCCCTCGGCAGAAAACCGGCTTCGAAGCGCAGGCGATTGTGTGGCTGGTGCATGGCGGTTTTTGCGCAGCCCCAGGCCGGGCAGTGGGCCTGCAAGCGCGCTTCGTCGCCCAGGGGCGCCACGGTGAACCGTTCGAGTTCGAGGCCCGGCAGGCTGTACAGTGCGCTTTCCAGCGCATACACCTGGCGGCTGATGCCCGATTGCGGCGATGTGCCAACGGTGCGGTAATCCAGGCCTATACGCATGCGGGTGCCTCGTGCGGGTGCGGCAACAGCGTGGCATAGACACGCTCCAGCTGGCTGGCGGCAACGCTCCAATCATGGGCGCGGCGCACATAGGCGCGGCCGGCGTCGCCCATCGCGGTGGCGGCCTCCGGGTGCTGCAGCAGGCGCACCACGGCATCCGCCAGGCCGGTCGCGCTTTGCCCGCCGAGGTAGTCCAGACCTTCCACCAAATCCAGCCCCGACACACCTTGCTCGGTGCTCGCCAAGGGCAGGCCGGCGGCCAGGGCTTCGAGTACCTTGAGCTTAGAACCGCCACCGTGGCGCAGCGGCGCGAGGAACACCGAACAGCTTGATTGCAGGTGCAGCAGGTCCGGCACAAAGCCTTGCCATTCGATGCGCGAGTCCGGCCAGCGCGCGCGCCAACTGCCAGGCATGCCGAAGCCGCACACGCTCATGCGCGCCTCGGGGCAACACTCCCAGACCTTGGGCAGAATCTCGTCCAGCGCCCACTCGATGGCATCCACATTCGGCGCATATTCGTAGTTGCCCAGGAACAACACGCGCTGGGTCGAAGGGTCGGGATGGGCGCCAGCAAAGTGGCCGCAGTCCACGCCATTGACCACTACCGCCACCGGTTTGCCGGCGATGCCTTCCAGCACCTGGGCATCGCTGGGGGTAACGGCCACCACTTGGGCGGCCTGGCGCATCACCCGCTGCTCCCAACGCTGATAGCGCCATTGGTCGTAGCGGATGAAGGGCAACGACCAGCGCGGCAGACGGTCGTAGGTCGCGGCGCCGAGGGCCGATTCCACATTGTGTTCGGTCAGCACAAAAGGCTGGGACAGTCGAGCCAACGTCTGCTCGTAGGGCTCAAAGGTGTAGGAATGCTCGATCTGCACCACGTCCCACGGCTCTTTCAGCAATTGCTCGAAGCGCTTTTGCAGCGGCCCCGACAGGCCGTTGACGCTGGCCAGCAACGGGTAGGGCGCGAACAATCCGGCTACCAAGGTCTTGAGGCTGCGCAACGGGCGGCGCGGCAGAATGATCACTTGTTCGAGAAACGTCTCCAGCATTTGGCGGTCGGCTGGCGCCACCGGGTGTTTGTCGTGCAGCAGCAAGGTGATCCGATGCCCGCGCGCGGCCAGGCTGCGCAGCAGGTGGAACTGGCGCGTCTTGCCGCCGCTGGTGGCGGGCCAGGGCGAGTAGGGCAGGATCCATAAAATGCGCATGGCCGTTTCTAGTCCCATAACAGAATTTGCAGGTTCGGTTTGACCGCTACGGTCAGCCCTTGTGTGCCGCTGACCGGAGTTTGCGTGCCGCGCAACGGGTCATACAGGGTGGCGCGGGCCAAACCGGGCAAGTGCGCGTTACCGCCCTTGGCCGACCAGAAGAACCATAGCTTGCGCCCGTCCGCGCGGGTCCAGCCGATGCTGAACAGGCCATCGGGCAGGCGCTCGGCGTTGGGCGGGTCGGCGGGAGTGAGCGTGGGCCCGCTGACGTCAAGGAAGTTTTTCAGCGCGGTGTAGACCGGCTTGGGGTTGGCGTCGATGTCCAGCAAGCCGTAGGACTGATCGCGCACGCTGGCGCGTTGGTCGAGGTCGCTGAGGGTAAAAAGGAAAACTTTGTCGTAGTCCAGCGCGCTCATCAGGGCCAGGCGCCGCACCACGTAATCGGCCTGAGTTTGCGCTGAGATAAGGTCCTGTGCGTCCTTGGGCCCTTTGTACGTCGACCAGCCCCACTCGGTACTCCACAAGGTCTGGACACCGCTGTTGCGCAGGGCCTGGTTGAGCTGGGTGGTCTTGGCGACAAAGTCCAGGTTGGCCGGGTCGTTGCCTTCGGGCAACTGGGTGTACGGGTGGTACGAAATGACCGTGTTCAGACTGGCCACGCCCAGCGCGCCGAGGGCGTCGAGCATGGACTGGCCGTTGGGCATCTCGCCGAAGAACGCCATGCCGGCGGCCACCACCGGTTTGCTCGGGTTGACCGTGCGCAGCGCCGTGGCGGTGATCGTCAGCAGCCTGGCATACCCGGCCGGGTCGGCCACCGGGCGCCAGAAGCCCAGCAGGTTCGGCTCGTTCCACACTTGCCAGGCGTTAACGCTGGGGTAGCGCTGGGACAGCAACAGCATGCGGTTGGCGAATACGTTCGGGTCTTTGGGCGGGTACTGGTCCTGATAGGGCGCGCCGACCGGTGCGGTGGTTGCGAAGGGCGCGGACCCGACCAGATAGAACACCGACTTGAGTTGGTTGTCTTGCAGCTTCTGCACCAGTTGATCCAGGGTCGCCACCCGGTATTGACCCTCCACGGGCTCCAGTTGGTCCCAGTGCAAGTCCAGGCGCACCCACTCCAGCCCAAGCGCCTTGAGACGGTCGATCTGTTTCTGATAACGCTCGGGGCTGAACCATAGGAACTGCGCGTTCACCCCGAGAAAATCCTTCCACACCACCGGCTTGCCGGCCTTGAGCACATGGCTTTCGGCATCCGCCGGACGGCCCCAGAAAAACGCCGTCAGGCTCAAGGCTGCAACGACGGCCAGGCTGGCGAGGTACGTGCGTTTACGCGCCATGGCGGGCTCCTGCGATGGCTTGACCGAACAGTTCGACGAATTTTTCCGCAGTCAGAGGCCACAAACGCTGGCGTCCGATTTCTCCGGCGCGTTCGGCCCAGTCCCGGGCCAGCAGCGGTTGACGCGCCAGCCTCAGAAGATGCTCGCTCAGCGCGGCCACATCGCCCTCGGGATAGATCGCCCCGTTGCCGCTGGCCACTTCCTCGGCAAAGGCGCGGGCATCGGAAGTGATCGCGCCGCGCCCGCAAGCGGCGGCCCAGGACAGCGCACCACTGGTGCCACGCTGGCGCCCCAGCAGGCCGAGTTTTTTCGACTCGCGATAAGGCAACACCATTACATGGTGATCTTGGATGGTCTGAGCGATCTGCTCAGCCGGCAGGTTCAGTTGCCAGTCGACGGCATCGGCCAGGCCCAATGCGACGATCTGAGCGTTGAGCTGTTCCAGGTAGTTGCCGCCCGCGCCGAAAGCCATCTCCGGCGCGGTGCCGCCGGCCAGGCTCAGGCGCAGCCGTTCGCGCAACTGCGGGTCTTGTTTGAATACGTGCGCCAGCGCCTGAACCAGGTCTTCGATGCCCTTGCCGCGGTAGATAAACCCAAAGTACAGCAGGCGCAGAGGCTCCAGCGGCGGCAGCGCAACCGCGTCGATGGCCAGGTTGGCATGGTTGATCACCGCCACTTTGCCGGCGGGCAATTGCATGCGCTGGCTCAGGCACCCCGCGCCCAGACGAGTAAGGGTAATCAGACGCGTAAGGCTTTGGGCCACCTGACGTTCTTCGCGCAGGGTCAAGGGATCGGCCAACACCACGGCCGCCTGAGGCATCGGGCTGGGCAGGCGCTCCAACAGATTCAACGGAAATGGCAGATGCTCGCGTCGCCAAACCATTCGTTCCGGGTCGTGTACGGTGGCGGTCAGGGGCAATCGCGGGTAGGCCTTGCGCAGTTCACGCAAGGCCAGGAATTCCCCCAGGCGTCCGCCGCCCAGCTCGGCGTGCACCAAGTCCACGGTGTGCCAATCAAAGGCGCTGATGGCCGACCTGATTGCATCGCTGTTGCCCGCCACGCCCGCCAGCGGGGTCAGCACCGTCACGCCACGCGCTTGGAGTGCCGTGCGGAAATGGTTCGCGTAGTCGGCGATGCCATTTTTCTCCGGCGGCAGCGGCGCGAGCAGAGCGATACGCATCAGAACGCTCCCCGGTATTTGGCGATGGTCTTGAGCACTTTGGACGGCACTTCGAACTTGCGCCGGTTGATGATGATGCCGTCGACTTTGCCGAACGCAGTGTTGAGGATCGATAGCGCATGCTCGACCACCGGCACCGTGCTCTTCTGGGCTTCCACCACCAGCGCGATCAGGTCGGCGCGGCGCAGCGCGATAAACGCATCGCGGTTGTCCAGCAGCGCCGAGGCGTCCAGCAGCACCACTTCGCCCGGCGCCGCCGGCTCAGCGCCGCCGACCCGTACGTTGATACCGTTTTCATCGAGTAGCTGGCGCAATTGTTCGACCACAAAGGTCACCCCTTCGCCATGTCGCGCCGAGGTCAGGCCCAACGTCAGACCCTGTTCGGCGATGCGGTCCGGGCGCAACAGGCTGTAGAGCCGGTAGATGCTCGCATTGAACGCGTTGGTGCCTTGCGCGGTGCTGGTGTCCAGTTCCGGCAGGGTGGTCCACAACGGCAGGCCGAACTTGCGTTCCACCAATCCACCGTCGTGGATGCGCTGATCCAGCAGGTAGCACAGGTACACCACCAACAGGCCGACGACGATGGCGAACGGAACCGCCAGCACCAGCATCACCAGGGTTTTGGGGAAGATCCGCCCAGGGTTGAGGGTGGCTTCTTCGATCACCGCGATATTGCTGATCTGGCTGTTGTCCAACTCGCGGTCGATGCGCGATTTCTCCAGGTTGTCGACGTACAGCGCGTAGTTACGCTCGGTGGCGCTCAGCTCGCGGGCCAGGCGGGTCAGTTCCGGTTCAATCTCCAGGGCTTGCTTGCGTTGGCCTTCAAGGTTGGCCAGTTGCTTCTGTTGCTGGGTCAGTTGGGTGCGCAGGGCGCGATTGTTGCTCGACTCGTCCAGCAGCACCCGCTGCAAGTGGATTTCCAGGGTGTTAGGCGCGCGGTTCTCGGAGCTTTGCACCGTGTTGCTCTCGCTGGCGACCTGGGCCTGCATGGCCTTGATCGACGCGTCCAGGGCTTTGACCGGCGGCGCGTTATCAGTGTAGGTGCGCATCATGTCGGCCTTTTCCAGCAGCTTCTGGTTGAGTAGGCGGCGCAGGTCCTGCTGCTGCGGGTTGAGTGCGATCTGGCGCACCGTGGTGACTTCCTTGGGCTGGCTCTTGAGCTGGTTGCGGGTGCTCTCGATGGCGCTGTCGGACGAGGCGATCAGACGTGTGGTGTTGAACACCTCGCCACGCAGCACATTGATGCGCTCGGACAAATCCTCCAGGCGATCGGTGATGCTCGCCGCGCCGATTTGATTCAGGTGCGTGAGGATCTGCTGCTTGTAGCTCTTGATCTCGGTGGCGCTGTTGGACACCTGCCCCTCGTAGAAGGCATAGAGACTTTTGCGCCCCAGGGCCTGGGTGCGTTCGCTGATATAGGTTTCGACCCAGTGCTTGACCACCTCTTGGGCAATCTGCGGATCGCCCCAGGTGAAGGTGATGTCCATCACCGTGGAGCCGGCGGCATGGCTGACGTCAAAGTTCTTTTCCAGGCTGGCGGCGAGGCGTTCCACCGGGGTGGTTTTTTCCACGATGCCGACGGTTTCCAGCACCACGCGCAGGCCGTCGAACACCGCGCCGATGGCGCTCTTGACGTAGTACTTGATGCGCTTCCAGGCGCCTTCCGGCGGCGGTGCGTTATTGATTACCTCCAGGTAGTGCTCGGCCACCGCGCGCACGATCGGCCGCCCGGTCAGCAGGCGCTCCTCGTCGACGATCGGGTCGCGCTGGGTGCTGGGCATGACCAGCGCCTGGCGGTTGCTGATCTCGATCGGCAGCGTCGAGTCACGCCCCGGCTTGACCAGCAGGCGCGCGGTGGATTCGTACTTGGCCGGCAGCAGGAATGCCCCCAGCAAAATGATCAGCAGCGCGGCAAGGGCCGCCAGTTTGAACTCGTGGCGGAAGATGAAGAACAGGCGCAGAAGATCGCGGAAAGAACGGATCTCGATCATGGGATGTCGCTCCTTTTAATTGCTGCCGCCGCTGGTGCGCGTGTAGTTGTAGCCGACGCCAATGGACTTGGTGAACGGAATCAATTGGTTCAGGTAGGTATCCACCCCCTGGATGCGCTCACCCACATTGGACTTGGGCACAAACACCACATCGCCACGTTGCAGCCGCACCGGTTTGCGCCCGTCGGGACCGGTTTTGAGCAACTGGCTGAAGTCCAGAAAGTACGCGCGGTAGGCACCCTGGGCGTCTTCGCGCAGCAACGCGACCATGCTGGCGTCGCCCGCCGGGTTGATCCCACCGGCACCGACGATGGCTTGCTCCAGGGTATTGGCCGTGGCGATCTGCACCGCCGTCGGGTTGTTTACCGCGCCGCCGACAATCACCGAGTTGGCCGGCGCCTGGTTGATGTTCACCGTCACGCGCGGCTCGCGGTAGGTGGGCGCGAGTTTGCGGGTCAGCTCGGTGGCCAGTTCCGAGGGCTGGCGTCCGGCGACCTGGATCGGGCCCAGAAACGGATAGTTGATCTTGCCGTCGGTTTGCACGGTGTACAGGGTCAGCTCGTAGATGGTGCTGACGTTGAACGCCGACAGGGTGGGCATCTCGCCGGCGTCGCGCACGATGCGCAGCTGGTCGCCGATGCGGATGCGTTCCACCGCCGGCGGCAACTGCGCCAGTTGGTCGAGGGCGCGCTTGCCGTCCTCGACGGTTCTGTCATCCGGTGGCTCGATACGGGCCGGTGTATTGCAGGCGGCCAGGGCCAGCATGGCCACGGCGAGCAGGGTGCGTTTCATCAAGGGGGACTTCCTGTGGGTCATGATGCTCACCTCCAATACCCGGGAAACATGCTGATGCGCCGCTTAAGGGACACCGGCAGGCGCCGCTCAAGGTGGCCAAGCCGGTAACCCAGCCATTTGAATGCACTGCGCACCAGCACCTCGGGCGCGCGGTGCAGCGCGCCGGCCTTGCGCAAGGCGGCCAGCTCCGCCAGCACGTAGCGCTTGCCTTCGCCGCCCGCATCGCCGAAGGCTTGGCGGATCCACGGCTCGCGGCCGTAGAACACGCCGATATCGAAGTAGCGGTGAAACTCGTCCATGAGTGAGTAATCGTGGGAGTGATGCACCTGCGCCGTGGCGGCGTAGCGCACCTTGTAGCCGTCGAGCAGCAGGCGCGCCGCGACGTAGGCGTCTTCGCTGCCGATCACATCGACGGGGAACCCACCCACGGCGTGCAGCGCGCTGCGTCGGTACACGGCAAACGAGTCGGAGCTGAAGCAGGTCTTGATCCCCAGCTCCGGCGCGTCGACCAGGCTTTTGCTGCGGCTGTGGGGCGGGTAGTTGAAGTGCCGCGATTGCGCCCCCAGCAGCCCGGCGTCGGGGTGCGGCAACTGGCGCCCATAGGCGACGCCGTTGAGCGGGTCCTGCTGCAGCTCATCAAGCAGGTTGGCGAAGGTGTCGGGGGCCGCGGGAATGGCGTCCTGGGTCATCACGATCAGTGCGTCGCCGCCCACTTGTTCGCTGGCCCAACGGCGGGTGCCGCCGTGATTGAAGGTGCGCGCGTCGATCACTTCGACCCGTGCGCCGAAGGCGCGAAAGCGCGCCGCGGTGTCATCGTTGGAGGCGCTGTCCACCACCAGCATCTCGTCCGGTTGCAGGGTTTGCATCGCCAGGGCCGGCAGCAATCGCGCCAGGTGACTGGATGCGTTACGGGTCGGGATGATCAGCGCGGTACGCATGTCACTTTTTCACGTCGGCCGGGGTGCGGCCGTAAATGTCATCGAAGCGCACGATGTCGTCCTCGCCCAGGTACTCGCCGCTCTGCACCTCGATCATCACCAGATCGATGATGCCGGGGTTGGTCAGTCGGTGTTTGTGCCCGGCGGGGATGTACGTGGATTCGTTGGCGTTGATCAGAAATTCCCGTTCGCCGTTGGTGATCTGCGCCGCGCCGCTGACCACCACCCAGTGTTCGCTGCGGTGGTGATGCATCTGCAGCGACAGCGACGCTAAGGGTTTGACCACGATGCGCTTGATCTTGAAGCGGCTGCTTTCCTCCAGCACCGTGTAGGTGCCCCATGGCCGTGTGACGGTGCGGTGCAGGCTGTACGCCGGGTGATTCTGACGCTTGAGTTCGGCGACGATGTAACGCACATCCTGGCTGCGGTGGGCGTCGGCGATGAGCAGCGCGTCGGGGGTGTCGACGATGATCAGGTCGCGCACGCCGACCGCGCCGAGTACGCGCTTGGGCGAGTCGATGTAGCAGTTGTGCACGTCATGCAAAATGGCTTCGCCGTTGATCTGATTGCCGTGGGCGTCGTTGGGTGTGAGCTGGCGCAGCGCCTCCCACGAACCGATATCGCTCCAGCCGATGTCGCAGGGTATTACGGCGACTTGGTTGGACCTCTCCATCAGCGCCACATCGATGGAAATATCTGGCGCCTTGCCGAACGCCTCCGCATCCAGTTCACGCTGGCGCGAGGTGCTGTTCTGCAGGCTTTGGCTGTGTTCCAGTGCGGCGCGTGCGGCTTGCAGCACGTCGGGTGCATGGGTGGCTAGTTCATCCACCAGGGTGCTGGCCTTGAAGCAGAACATGCCGGCGTTCCACAGGTGTTTGCCACCGTCGAGGTAGGCCTGGGCGGTGGCCTGATCGGGCTTCTCGACGAAGCGTTTGACCCGGTTGCCGTGGGTGAGCGCTTCGCCTTGCTCGATATAGCCAAAGCCGGTTTCCGCGTGGTCGGGCTGGATGCCGAAGGTCACCAGGAAATCGGCGTCGGCCAGTTCGCGGGCCTGAGTCACGGCTTCGGCGAACGCGACTTCATTCAGTATCAGGTGGTCCGCTGGCATCACCAGCAACTGCGCCGCATCGCCGAAATGCTCTTGCACATGCAATGCCGCGACCGCGATGGCCGCCGCCGTGTTGCGCCCGAACGGCTCCAGCAACAGGTCCAGAGGCAAGCGGGCTTTGTTCACGCTGCGGTAGTCATCGAGGGTTCGAAACAGCAGGTCGCGGTTGGTCACCGTTAGCACATTTTCCACGCCGGGCAGTTTGGCGGCGCGCTGGAAAGTTTTCTGCAACAGGCTCTGGCCGTCACGCATGCGCATGAACGGCTTGGGCATATTTTGTCGCGACACCGGCCACAACCGCGTACCCGACCCACCGGAAATGATGCAGGGGATTAATCCGTTGAGGTTATTCATCAATACACTTCCTTGGTGGACAGGACGGCCGGGACCGTCATGAAAACGATGTACAGGTCAAACCACACCGACCACTTGGAGATGTATTCCAAGTCGTACTCGACACGTTTCTGGATTTTGAACAGGGTATCGGTTTCCCCCCGGTAGCCGTTGATTTGCGCCCAGCCGGTAATACCTGGTTTCACCCGATGACGGGAGCTGTATTCGCTCACCGCCACTTCGAAGGGAATGCCCGCCGCCTTGGTCGCCGTGGCATGGGGGCGCGGGCCGACCATGGACATATTGCCAATCAGCACATTGAACAGCTGTGGCAACTCGTCGATGCTGGTCTTGCGGATGATGCGCCCCACACGGGTGATGCGCGGGTCTTCGCGGGTGGTCTGACGCTCGGCGGTGAAGTCGCTCTGGTCGGTGTACATCGAGCGGAACTTGAATACGCGGATCTCGTTGTCGTTGTAGCCGAAGCGGTTCTGGCGGAACAGCACCGGGCCTTTGGAGTCGAGCTTGATTGCAATCGCCGTCACCAGCATCAGCGGCGACAGCGCCACCAGCGCCAGGCTGGCCAACAGTACATCCTCGCAACGCTTGATCACCGGCGACCAACCGCGCAGGGGCAATTGCGAGGTGCTGAACATCAGGATGCCGCCCACGTCGGTGATGCGGCTGTGACCGTAGCGCAACGCGGCCATGTCAGGCACCAGCATCACGTTCACCGACATCTGCCGCAGGCGGTTGACCAGGCTGTGGATGCGTTGCTCGGCGGCCCAGGGCAGGCAGATCATCACCTGGTTGACCTGTTCGGCGCGGATCAGCTTTTCCAGGTCGCGGGTATTGCCCAGCAGCGGCAGGTTGCTCAGTTCCTTGGGAATGCGCTCGGTGCGGTCATCGATAAAACCCACCAGGCCGGAGCGAATATCGCCGTAGCGCTGCAGGTGCTCGGCGACATGCACAGCGGTGTCGGTAAAGCCCAGAATCACCGTACGTTGCAGGTATTTGCCCTTGCGCATCAGGTTGCGGTAAAGGCGCAGCATCAGCAGGCGTTCCAGGCAGAACAGACCGAGGCTGGCGATGTACCACGCCACCAGGTTGCGCGGGGTCAACTGTGGGAACATCTGCAAAATCTGGTACATGAACAACAGAATGCAAAACGCCGCCGACCACGCCTTGATCTTGGTTTTCAGGCGCATGCGGTTACTGAACAATTCTTCGGAGTAGATGCCCAGCGCCTGAAACAAAATGATGGTCAACGCCGCAAAGAACACTAGTAACCCGAGGAAGTGCGTGCGCATTTCAGGGGCCATCGGGTCCAAAAAAAACACCAGCACCAGCGGCGGCAGAATAGCCGACAGACCGTGGATCAATTTGACGAAAACAACAAAGAATTCAACAAAACCGGCACGCGTTAGAAATAGGCTGTCGACGGACGACTTCTTTCGCATAAAACATCCCTCATTGCACTCCAGGCGTGTCGTTTCGGCGTTTAAGCAGGAAGCTGCATTGGCGCTGAGTTGAACAACCGCACGCTGGGTAATACGCAACTATCCAATTCAAAAGGATCAATCCAATTGAATTGAATACGCGGGGCTAAAACTAAGGAGCGTTTCCTTTAAGGATTAGTCAACGAGCTGACGATGCTGCGCAATGGCTTGGTAGAAGGGTTGGGCGCTGTGGCTTTCGGCATTTTATTGATCTTCCTTGTTCGAGACTATCGCCTTTGAATATGCTTTTGAGTGTAGAAATAAATTTGAGATTTTTCCTGCGCAATGCAAAAAACCTTTTTCGAAGGGAGGTAGGAAAGGGGGACAAAAGGTCTGGCGCGACCCATTGGAGGTCCTGCCACAGTGCGGGGGAAGGGATCAGAAGTTACCTTTCAAACTGACCATAAAATTACGCGGTTCTGCCCACCCGACGGCAGGGGCGTCCCGTTAATCGTTCTTAGCGCCGGTGACTCTTCAAAGCGTATCCAGATCAATTTTTTGTGTGGGTCGGGCGTGCTGATTAATCTACGGGCTTCCACCCAGGACGACTCGGGCATGATCGATTTTGCAACCTTGGCGGTTTTTTCCGGCGCAGTGCTGTTGTTGCTCCTGTCACCGGGGCCGAACATGGCGTTTGTTATCAGCCATGGCATCTCCCATGGCTGGCGCGGTGGCCTGGCCGCAAGCCTGGGGATCGGTGTGGCCGACATAGTGTTGACGGTGCTGACCGCCACCGGTGTCACCGCAGTGGTCGCCGGTTGGCCGCCGTCGTTCGACCTGATTCGCTATGCCGGCGTGGGCTACCTGCTGTGGCTGGCGTTCAAAACCGTGCAAAAACGCCCCGATAATGCGGTCGCTGCCGTCGAGCCCGTGGCGCTCAAGCGTGTATTCCTGTACGCCATGCTCAACAGTCTGCTCAATCCCAAGGCGTTGCTGTTTTTTGTCGTGTTCCTGCCGCAGTTCGTACGACCCGAGGCGGGGGCGATTGCCGGGCAACTGTTGCTGCTTGGGGGCGTTCTGACGCTGATCGCTGCGATATTTCATGGCGTGCTGGGGATCAGCGGCGGTGCCATCCGCCGTTGTTTCAGTGGCCGGCCAGGCAGCGCCGTGCTGCAAAGATGGGGGCTGGCCACTGTGTTGACGGCGTTGGCAGTGCGCCTGGCGCTGATGTCCCGGCCGGTTTGAAGCCGCCTTTAAACCAGGCGTGCGGCCGCGCGCGCGGTGATCTCGCCACGGGTCTTGCGCGATTCGACGGTGCGCTTGTTGGCTTCATCCAGCACCGCCTGTGGGGCGGTGTCCGGGCGGCCGGCGTTGAAGGGCGGGGCCGGCGCGTATTCAAGCTGCAACTGCACCAATTGCGCGGCTTCTGGGCTGTACAGCTCGGCGGCCAGGGTCAGGGCGAAATCGATCCCGGCGGTGATGCCGCCACCGGTCAATAGGTTAGCGTCGCGCACCACGCGGTCTTGCACCGGGATGGCGCCGAGCGGGGCGAGCATATCGTGGTAGGCCCAATGCGTGGTGGCCTTGCGACCGCGCAGCAGGCCGGCCGCGCCGAGCACTAGCGAACCGGTGCACACCGAGGTCACGTAACGCGCGGTATCGGCCTGGGCTTTGAGGAAGTCCAGGGTCACCGGGTCTTCCATAAGCGCGCCAACGCCTGAACCGCCAGGCACGCAGATCACGTCCAAGGCGGGGCAATCGGCGTAGGTCATGGTCGGGGTGAACACCAGGCCGGTACTGGAGGTGACCGGCGCCAGGTCCTTCCACACCAAGTGCAGCTTGACGTCCGGCAGCGAGCCCAGCACGTCATAGGGGCCGGTAAGGTCCAGTTGCTGGATGCCGGGAAACAAAACAAAACCGATATGCAGGGTCATCAAGAACGCTCCGAGATAGGGGTGGACGGCCTCACTGTAGAGGCCTAGGCTTTGGCGAATACGCCATTGAGCCCACAAATCACGCCAATCATGACCCGAACCGTCCACGTCCTCGCGTTCCCCAATGCCCAAGTGCTCGATGTCACCGGGCCGCTGCAAGTGTTCGCCTCCTGCAATGACCTGGCGCGCCAGCGCGGTCTGCCGCTGCCTTATGCCGTGTCAGTGATTGCCGCCCAGACGGAACCGGTGATGACCTCTGCCGGCCTGGCGCTGGTGGCCGAGCCGCTGCCCGCCGTCGATGCGCCGTGCGACACCTTGGTGATCGCCGGCGGTTGGGGGGTGTACAACGCCGCCGATGACCCGTCGCTGGTGGCGTGGGTGCGCGATAAGGCCCGGCATACCCGGCGCATGACGTCGGTGTGCACCGGCGCGTTCCTGCTGGCTGCCAGCGGTCTGCTCGACGGTTGCCGCGTGGCGACCCACTGGACGCGTTGCGAGGAGCTGGCCAAGCGCTTCCCGTCGCTGACGGTGGAGGCCAATCCGATTTTCATCCAGCAGGGTTCGGTGTGGACTTCCGCCGGCGTCACCGCTGGCATCGACCTGTGCCTGGCCTTGGTGGAGGAGGACCTGGGGCGCGCCGTGGCGTTAGAAGTCGCGCGCCATCTGGTGGTATTTCTCAAGCGCCCGGGTGGGCAATCGCAATTCAGCGCGACCCTGGCCCTGCAAGAGGGCGGCAGCCGTTTCGCCGAACTGCATGCCTGGATCGCAGAACACCTCACCCTCGATTTGAACATCGCCACCCTGGCCAGCCAGGCCGGCATGAGCGAGCGCAGCTTTGTGCGCCACTACCGCGCCGAAACCGGCCAGACCCCCGCACGCGCCGTGGAGCTGATCCGTGTCGAAACCGCGCGCCGGCAATTGGCCGACAGCAGCGCCTCAATCAAGCGTATCGCCGTGCAGTGCGGTTTTGGCTGCGAAGAAACCCTGCGCCGCAGCTTCCTGCGCGCCCTCGATGTGACGCCCCAGGCCTATCGCGAACGCTTCAGCGCGCCGGCCTAGGCGAGCAACTCCAGCAGCGCATCCAGGGTCGCCTGCGGTGCCTCCTGAGGGATGTTATGGCCCACGCCGGGCAGCACGCGGCGCTGATAAACGCCGCTGAAGTGCACCGCGTCTTCATCTTCCTCAGAGGGCGGCCCCACGCCGTCGTCGGCGCCGCATAGGGAAATGCAAGGCACCGTGATCGCCGGTTGTTGCGCGAGGGCCTGTTCAATCGATTCCAGTGCGGGATCGCCGGGCGCATACATGAAACGGTGGCGATATGAGTGAATCACCACCTCGACAAAATCCGGGTTATCGAACGAAGGCGCCGTCTGCTCGTACAGGCCCGGCCCTGCGGACCAGGTGGGTGACCACAGTGACCACAACAGTTCACACAATTCACGGCGATTGGCGGTCAAGCCGTCGATGCCGCGCTGCGTGTGAAAGTAGTACTGGTACCACAAGCGATGCTCGGTTTCGGGCTGGCGTGGCGCGGTGGACTGGGCAATGTCCTGAATGTTGTAGCCATCCCCGCTGACCAGCGCGCGCACCCGCTGCGGCCACAGCGCGGCGACGATGCACGCGGCGCGCCCACCCCAGTCGTAGCCTGCCAGGGTGGCGCGGGGGATCGCCAGCGCATCCATGAAATCCAGCAAGTCCTTGGCCAGCGCTGCCTGTTGCCCGGAGCGCAGCACCTGATCGTGGATAAACCGCGTCGGGCCGTAACCGCGCAGGTATGGGACCAGCACACGGTAGCCGCGCTCGGCCAGCGGCGGCGCGATAGCGTCATAGGCGCGCGGGTCGTAGGGAAAGCCATGCAGCAAAATCACCGGCTCGCCGTCCAGGGGGCCATGAGTTTCATAGGCGATGTCGAGCATGGACGTGCGCGCGTACAGCAGTGGAGCGAGGAGGGCCATGGGAAGGTTCCTATGGGTGGTTCGGGTTCTGCCCACTGTAGTTCAAAGGCCAGCGGCGGGCAGCGTGGCGCTGCTCGCCCTGTGCAGGTTTTACGGTTGCCACACAGTCTTGGCGCCACTGAGCTTACGGTCCAGAAACGTGGCCGCGCTGATCAAGGCCAAGTGGCTCAACGCCTGGGGCGTGTTGCCCAGGTGGCGCGCCTGGTTGTCGAACTCTTCGGCGTACAGGCCTAGTGGGTTGGCGTAGCGCAACAGTTGCTCGAACTCCAGGTGGGCTTTTTCCACCTGGCCGGCGCGGGCCAGGCATTCGACGTACCAGAACGAGCACGCGGCGAACGCACCTTCGGTGCCTTGCAGGCCGTCGATCTGGCTGTCGTCGTTGCGATAGCGGTAGACCATGCCGTCGCGCACCAGGCTTTTCTGGATCGCCTCCAGGGTGCTCAGCCAGCGCGGGTCGGTGGCCGCGACGAAGCGCACCAGCGGCATCAACAGCATCGAACCGTCCAGCGCGGTGCTGCCGATGTACTGCACAAAATGCCCGCGTTCTTCGTTCCAGAAGTTGCTCCAGATATCGGCGTAGATCGCTTGGCGAGTCTGGTCCCAGCGCGCGAACGGTGCCGGCAGCGAGCGCTTGGAGGCCAGACGGATCGCACGATCCAACGCCACCCAGCACATCAGGCGCGAGTGCAGAAAGTGGTGTTGCTCACCGCGCATTTCCCAGATGCCGACATCCTTGTGGTTCCAGATTTCGCAGACCTGATCGGCGACCTCCACGGTATGTTTCCAACCTTCGTGGGAGATGGCTTCGCCGTACTTGTTGACCAGGTAAACCGCGTCCATCAGTTCGCCGTAGATATCCAACTGAATCTGATCGAACGCTTCGTTGCCGATGCGCACCGGCGTGGCGCCGCCGTGGCCGCCGAGGTGGTCCAGCTCGGTCTCCGGCAGTTCCTGGCGACCGTCGATGCCATAGAGGATGTTGATTTTGGTCGGCTGGCCGCAGCAATCGCTGACCCGCCCCCTGAGCCAGCGCATGTAAGCGTTGGCTTCCTCGACAAAGCCCAGGCGCATAAAGGCGTAGACGGTGAACGAGGCGTCGCGGATCCAGGTGTAGCGATAGTCCCAGTTGCGCTCGCCGCCCGGGGTTTCCGGCAGGCCGAAAGTGGCGGCGGCGATGATCGCGCCGTGCCGGCGCGAGGTCAGCAGTTTGAGCGCCAGGGCCGAGCGGTTGACCATCTCGCGCCAGCGCCCGCGGTAGGTGGATTGGGCGATCCAGCCGCGCCAGAACTTGAGGGTGTGGGCCAGGGCCAGGTCGGTGCAGCCGCGGTCTACCCGTGGGTCGTCCTGGCCACCGAATACGAACTCGGCCGTTTCTTCCTGATTCAGGGTGAAGGTGGCCACGGCTGCGTTGTCGTCTAGCTGCAACGTCTGGCTGCCGGACAACCGCAGGCCAGGTTGGCCCTGGGCGGTGAAGCATACGGTGCCGTTGTCGAGGCCAGCGTGGGTTGGTGTTCGCGCATAGTCGTGACGCACCGCGCAACGCAGGTGCAGAGTGGCACTGCCGCTGACCACCCGCACGCGGCGGATCAGCAGCGGCAGGTCGTCGATCTCTTCGCTGATGGTCAGCAGGTCGGTGATTTCCACCACGGCACTGTCGCTGAGCCAGCGGGTTTGCAGAACGTTGGTGTCGGGCAGGTAGATCTGTTCGCGCCGCGCGTTGGGCAGGTCTGGGGTGAGTTGGAAGGTGCCGGCCTCGGGCGAGTCCAACAGTGCGCAAAAGATCGACGGGCTGTCGAATTCCGGCCAGCAGAAAAAGTCGATGCTGCCTTTGTCGTTGATCAGGGCGGCGCTGCGCATATCGCCGATGATGCCATGGGCATCGATGGCGCTTTGGGGTTCGTTTTTAAGATCAACCATTGTCGCGAAACTCCGGATACAGGCTCATGCCGCCATCGATAAACAGGGTGCTGCCAACCACATAGTCAGAGGCGTCGCTGGCCAGCCACACCACGGCGTTGGCCACGTCCTGCACGTCACCCACGCGCCCGTAGGGAATCAGTTTGAGCAGCTCTTTCAATGCCGCGCCTTCGGTGGCGGCGCGGTTGATGGCGGTGCGAATCGCCCCCGGTGCGATGCCGTTGATACGAATGCGCTGCTCGCTGACTTCCTGGGCGAGGGTGCGCATCAGCATCTCCACGCCGCCTTTGGATGCCGCGTAGTTCGCATGCCCGGCCCAGGGGATCACTTGGTGCACCGAGCTCATATGGATAATTTTGCCGGCCGCTCGCGACACGCCTTCGCGTACGCCTTGGCGCTTGAAGATGCGCACCGCCGCACGGGCGCAGAGGAATTGCCCGGTGAGGTTCACGCCGATGACCGCGTTCCAGTCGTCGAGGCTCATGTCGACGAAGGCAGCGTCCTTCTGCATGCCGGAATTGGCCACCAGGATGTCCAGGTGCCCGAAGGCGTCGAGGGTCTGGGCGAACAGCCGTTCCACATCGTCTTCCTTGGACACATCCGCGCCGATGGCAATCGCACGGCCACCTTCGGCATTGATCTGCGCCGCCAATGCTTCGGCGGGGGCGGCCTGGGCGTTGTAATTGAGCACCACCGCGGCGCCGGCTTGCGCCAGGGCTTTGGCCGCACCGGCGCCGATTCCGGAACTGGCGCCGGTTACCAGCGCCACTTGTTGCTCCAACGAGATATGCATGCACACCCAGCCTTTGATTCGTGAGTTCAGTTAGCTGACTGATGGCACACAAGGGAAGTTCAGATGCCTGGAAACCGACGCCTACGGATTAAAGCTTATCTTGTATAAAAATTAAAAAGTAAATAACTAGATGGTATTAGCAAGCCAGCTAAAAGCGTTTGACAGGATTTTGCGCCCCGTGTTTTATAGGGACACCTCAATCCGCTCCGCTGGTAGTTCAGAAGTCATCGCGGAGTCACCTATAAGAGAAGCCCATGTTTTCATTGGCCGTTATAGGGGAACTACCAGATAAGGGGCCGGCGCCTGTTCATATTGGCTTGCCTATGTCAGTGATCTTCAATGGCGATGATGTCGTCGTGCAAATTGGAGTTGTCACCCTGTCTGCAGTACGCTCCCTGATTATTAGTTACGTACTCACGCTGAAGTTGTTTGCTTGTTTTGCAGCCTTGAACACCCAGCGGCTATACGCGGGGGCATGCTTAGTTCATCGCTGTTGATAAGTACCCGCTGTCGTCTCTTTCATTAAATAACCCTTATCCGAGGAGGATGTGTCGTGGGCACTCCGGGTTACTTAGAACAACTAAAAAGTCATAACCCTCGTTCAGAATTGTGGTGGGATTCATCCCCCGTGTTGTATGCCCCCCATAAATACGGCTTGCTGGATAAGCACCCAACGGTAGCCGCATATATCGAGCGGTTGATGCCGGATGATTGGTGCCGGCCGCGAAGTTTCAGCAGCGTGACCACTAACCCGCGTCTGGTGACTGCGGTGATTCTGGACAGACGGGAATACGAGGCTTCACGTGTTGATCAGAGCAATCTGTCGCCTGAGGCGTTGCACAAAAAGTTGTACGACGAAGTAATTATCGACGGTGCGTCGGCGCTCAAAACCCTGTGGGAGCAATCGTCACACGCTGAGGGCTGGATGTGCGCTCAAGTGGAGCCGAGCGACGTGCGCTGCGCCCAGCGCATGACCGCCCGCGGCATGGAGCTGCATCATCTGGCACCGAACGTGATGGTCAAGGTGCCGGGCAGCCAGGAGGGTTTGGCGAGCGTCGAGCAATTGGTGGCGCGAGGGGTGTCGATCAACATCACCTTTTGTTTCACCGTCTCGCAGTTCCAGGCGGGTTTGCAGGCCATTGAGCGTGGCCGACTCAGTGCGCGCAGCCATGGCATCGATACGCGCCATTGCAAGTACGTGATTACCTACATGATCGGGCGCTTTGGCTGTCAGCCCGAGTTCGCCCAGCAAGCCGCCGCGCGCAGTATGGCGCTGGCGCCGCAGGAATTGCGCTGGGCCGAACTGCTGATTTACGAGCAGATCCAGGCCCTGGTGGCCGCGTCGCGCGTGCCGGTCCACACCTTGCTGTCGAGCCTCAAAATCGACGTCGATGCGCGTGGCAACCAGCATTGCTGGCACCTGGAACGCACCGGCCTGAGCGCCACCTACTACACACTCACGCCGGAGATGGTGGCATTTCTGGTGGAGCGCGAAAGCCGTGGCCAACCCGTGCTGCCCGCCCACGCGCCGCTGCAGGTACCGCCTGCGACGTTCGCCAAGTTGATGCGGATTCCGTACTTCTACCAAGCCTATTTGCTCGACAGCATCGCGCCGCAGGACTTCGCCCGTCATGCAGCCTTTATCACCGCCTGCCACGAAGCCAACGCCGCGCACCGGCGCCTGACCGATCACTGTGTTCGCCTATGCGCCGCGGCCCAGCACTCCAGGCGCTCGATCAACGAAATTCTGGCGACCGAATATGGGAGTGTGGCATGAACCAAATGGTTGCCTTATGGGCTCACCCGCGCTCGCGTTCCACGGTGCTGGAACGCGTATTTATCGAGCGCGGGGACTTCGAAGTCTTCCATGAGCCTTTTGCTCATGGGGCATTTTCCGCCGATTCCAGCATTCCTTCGGACGACTGGGACCACGCTTTTCCCACGACTTATACGGCGATCAAGCAACGGCTGATCGAAGCGGCAAGCCATTCCCCGGTGTTTCATAAAGATATGTGTTACCACTGCCTGGAGGAGTTGAAGGTCGACGTCGACTTTCTCGCCTGCCAAGACAATGTATTTATTATTCGCGAGCCGGTCAGCAGTATTGTTTCCCACCACCGTATATACCCGGATATGCCGTTACAGGCGATTGGGTATAAAGCACAGTACGAGATCTTTTGTGTGCTAAAAAAACTCACCGGTAAAGTACCGTATGTGATTAATGCCGATGATCTGGCCGCCGATCCGCAACACGTTATTCGTAAACTCTGTGATTATTTGAATATTGAGTTTCTGCCTCGCGCTTTGTCTTGGAAGCGCGAATGCCCGCCCCAATGGAAGATGTGGAGAAGTTGGCATGTGACCGCCGAAAATAGTGAGCGGATTATCGCCCCAGATAAACAAGTCCTGGATATAGCGCTATTCCAACAGTGCGCAAAGTTAAAAAACTTATATGACTATCACCGGCCGTTTTACGAGCATATGAACGCGTTTTGTCAATAAGGAGCCTGACATGCAAAAGTTAATAGTGACCGGCGCCGCCAATGGGATTGGTCGAGCGACGGTGGAGAAAGCCATTGAAGCCGGCTATTTCGTGATCGGCACCGACAAGGATGCCGCAGGCTTGAAGGCACTGACCCATCGCTATGGCGACGATGTACTGGACACCCAGGTCGCGGATTTCACCGACGACGCTGTGATCAAGCGCTTTATTCCCAAAATATATGCACGCCATCAGTCTATTTACGCCTTGGTCAACAATGCGGGGATCTATCACGGCAAAAGCATCTACGCCTATTCCGACGACGAAGTGGATGACATCCTCAGCGTCAACCTCAAAGCCTTGGTTTACCTGTCCAAGGACTTCGCCGAGCGGGAAATGCGCCATGAAGCTTCGCGCTGCATCGTCAATATCGCTTCGGTGGCCGGCGAGGTGGGCAGTTGCGATGCGCTGTATGGCGCCACCAAAGCGGCAGTGATCGGCCTTACCAAGGCTAACGCCTGGAATTTTGCACCCTTTGTGCGGGTGAACGCCGTGTCGCCAGCTCTGATCCACGACACCGCCATCTACGACCGCATTCCGACCTACCGGCGCGATGAATACGCGCGTCAGGAGATTCTCAAGCAACCCATCCTGCCCGGCGGCGTAGCGGAAATCATTCTGTTGGTGATCAGCGATGCCATGCGGCATATCACCGGCCGGGTCATCCCCGTCGACAATGGAGCCTACCCACGGTGAGCCCATCCACGCGCAAAAAAAAGCTGTTGCTGGTAGGCGCCGGCAACCTCTGCCTGCAGATCCTCAAACTGCTCGCGCCGAAGAATGCCTTCGAATTTGTGGTGCTGGGGCGCAATGAGGACGCCAACGTGCGTCTGTGCAACCTGGTGGCGCTGTCGTGTGCGCAGTTGGAGCAGTTCGTCGCGATCAGGCCGGTGATCGCGGATTTGACCGACATCGACCGCGTCGCCCAGGTGCTGCGGGACGAGGCACCGGACATACTCGTCAACTGCGCGTCGTTGCAGTCGTGGCGCGTCATCACGGCGTTGCCCAAGCGCTCGTTCGAACAACTCGACCAAGCGCAGTTCGGTCCCTGGTTGCCCATGCACCTGACGCTGATGCACAACCTGATGCGCGCGGTAAAAGCCTCAGGCATCGTCACCCGCACCGTAAATGCGGCTTTTCCCGATGCGGTCAACCCAATTCTGGCCAGGGTCGGCCTGGCGCCGGATATCGGCGTGGGCAACGTGGCCAACCTGATTCCGGCGGTGCGTTTTTCCATTGCGCGGTTGCTGGAGTGTTGCCCTGCCGATGTACGGGTTCGCTTGTATGCCCAGCACTATTTCAGCCATTACGTCCCGCGCGCCGGGTTGCCGCCACGGGCTAATTACCGTCTGTTGTATGAGGTCCGCGATCAGCCGAACGTGGCGCGGTTGCCTGCCGAAGCGATTTTCTCGGCGGTCCGCTCCGAGTTCCGGCGTCGCGGTGGCGTGGACGGGCAGTTCCTCACCGCGTGTTCAGCGGTCACGGTAATCGAGGGGCTGTTTTCCAGTACGCCGGTGCTGGTGCATGCCCCTGGCCCGCTGGGGTTGCCGGGCGGTTACCCGGTGTGGTTGCACGAGGGCCGCATCGAGGTGCAGTTCTCCAACGCCTGCCCCCAGGACGACGCGGTGCGCATCAACACGATCTGTCAGAGCCAGGACGGCATCGACGAGATCCATTGCGACGGTTCGGTCACCTTCAACCCGCAGTGCATGGCCGTGATGCAGGCGATGCTGGGTTACTCGAAGAAAAACATGTCCATCGAACAATCCGCCGAGTTCGCCCGCGAGTTGGCGAGCAAGTACGCGGCGTTCAAAGTACTCAACCTGGCAGGTGCGTGATGAACCAGATGCCCAAGCAGCCGAATGGCCCCATCGCCCGTTATTCCACGCAGTACTCGGCGGATTTTGTCGAGCGCTGGGACGAGTTGATCGATTGGGAAAAACGCAAGGCGGGGGAGAGCGGGTTCTTTGAAAACCTGTTGCGCAACCACGGCGTGCAGTCGGTAATCGACGTCTCGACCGGCAGCGGCTTCCACGCGGTACAGCTTAAGCAGGCCGGGTTCGACGTAGTCGCCACCGACGGCAGCCCCACCATGCTGACCAAGGCGCGCGCGAACTTCCGCCGGTACGGCTTGGCGATACCCTCCCATCATCGCGACTGGCGTGCCCTCGACCCGCAGGAACTGGGGCAGTTCGACGCCGTGGTGTGCCTGGGCAGTTCGTTGTGCCATGTGTTCGAAGCCAGCGAACGCCTGGACGTCCTGCAAACCTTCCGGGCGTTGCTCAAGCCGGGCGGCCTGCTGGTGGTGGATCAACGCAATTTCTTCGCCATTCGCGCCGGCCATTTCAAATCCAGCGGCCACTACTATTACTGCGGCACCCACGTGTCAGTGAGCCTGGGCGAGGTCAACGCGCACCTGTGCGAGTTCATCTACCGCTTTGACAACGCCGAGCAATACCGGCTGCAGGTCTACCCGCTGCTGCCCGGCGAGTTGACCCAGGAGGTGCTGGCCTGTGGGTTTTCGGAGCATGCCAGCTACGGCGATTTCCAGGCCGATTACGACATGATGCAGTGTGACTTTGTCATCCACACCGCGCTCGCCGCGTGAGGGGCGCTATGAATACGCTTGTGCAAGGCAACGCCCGGCCCCTCGATAGCGGGGTGCTGGCGATAGTGCTCACGGGGTTCGTGGCCAGCACTTATGGGTTCGGCGTTTACCTGTTCGCCAACCTGGTGGTGGACATGCGTCGCGACCTCGGCTTCGACTACACCACAGTGGGCTTGATCACCGGTGGCGCGCAGATCGGCTTTCTGCTGTTTTCATCGGTCACCAGCGTAATCAGCCGCTATGTCGCAGGCTGGAAGATCAGCCTGGCGTCCACCGTGATGACGTCCTTGGCGCTGCTGGGGCTAAGTATCAGCGACACGATCTGGCTCTCCGGCGCGCTATTGATTCTGCTCGGCGGCTGTTCGGCGTCGGTGTACATCCCGCTGGCGGAGATCGTCACCAAAGGCTTCAGCGCCGGCCTGCGCTCACGGGTCATGGGCTTGATTTCCAGCGGCACCAGCTACGGCGTATTTATCAACGGGTTATTGGTGTCGTTTCTGACGATGCACGGCGGCTGGCGCGGAATTTGGCTGACTGCCGGGCTAATCTCGCTGACGCTATGCGTGGTGGCCTGGTACCTGTTACGCAACCTGGCGACGAGCGAGGAGGGCGACGCAGCCGGGGAGCCCGGGCAGACGTCTGACCGCCACGCGCCCTGGCTGAGCCGTTCGTTGTACCTGACGTGGGGCATCGCCTTTCTTAATGGCATGGCGTTGCTGCCGTTCCAGACCTACCTGGCGCCCTACCTGCGCGACGAGTTGGGGGTGTCGGTGCAAGACACCGGTTTTATCTGGACCACCCTCGGCGCCGTGGGCATGGCTTCGGGCTTTCTGCTGGGGTGGCTGGCCGACAAAGCGGGCGTGCGCACCTCCCTGGCTCTGTGTTTCCTTAGTGCCGGGGTGGCTGCAACGCTGGTGTTTACGTTCAACAACCTGCCGTCGTTCTACCTGGCGGCGTTTTTATTTGCGCTGGCGTTTTATCCGATCTTCGGGCTGGTGCCCAGTTACATCGGGCAAATCGTGCCGGTCAGCCGGCTGACCCAGGCGTTCGGCATCGCCAATGTGCTGATCGGCTTGGGTGGGGTGTGCGGCAATTTCCTGGGAGGCTGGTCGAGGGACCTCAGCGGCTCGTTTTCCCACGTCTACTGGGTGGTGGCGCTGCTGCTGTTCGGGCAATACGCAATGGTGTTGCTGTTGGGTAAGCGGGAGTAGCGGTGCCTGCAACCTGGAAAAACGCGGTACTCTGCGTGCTTGCAGCGAGGCCGTATTTTCCCAGGAGCAGGCATGTCGCATTTTACTGGCTCTGCGAACTCGATCCGCCTGATTGGTGGCGCCCTGGTATTGGACTTTATCAATACCACCAACGGACGACGCCCTGGCACGACGCTCAAAGTGATGGAGGAACGGCTCACCAGCTTTCCATTCTTCTTTGAATGGGCGCTGCACGCGTCGTTGGTCTCGACCCATGAGTTTGAACATTACAAGCCCATGGTGTTTGAGTGGCCTATTGCCTATCAGCCGAACCTGGAGGCGGTGATTGCCTTCAGAGAATGCCTATACGCGGTGTTTTACCCGCTGGCGCTGCACCAGCCCATTCCCGATGCGGCGTTGGCGCAGATCAATCTGACTTTCCAGCAAGGTGTGGCCTGGCGCGAGCTACGCACGGTCGACGGTCAACCTGCCTGGGTCTGGAAGCCCTGTACGTCGGCCCAGGAACTGACCACGATGCTGCTCGGGCGCCTGGCGATCGACGCCACGCAATGGTTGGTACCCGGGGCGCTGCAGGGTTTGAAGTGCTGCGGCGCCCATGACTGCGATTGGATATTTCTGGATGTTTCCAAGAACAAGCAGCGCAGATGGTGCCAGATGAGCGTGTGCGGCAGCCGGGAAAAATCCAGTCGACTCAAGCACGGCAGGCCGCCTTAGTCGTCGCGCGGTCAATCACGACGGGTAGCAATTGCTCCACTTAATAGGAAGCATTACTATTCAAGCCCGCCTACCCAGTGCCTTCGCGATGATCCCTCAGCCGCCCCGCAGAACAGGCTTTTTCGAGCACTATGAAGAGCTGATCGGGACCTGGACGCGTCGCTTGAGAAACCGTCAGCAGGCCGAAGATCTGGCCCACGACACCTTCGTACGGGTGCTGGAGTCCAGTTCCGCCGATGTGCAGCAACCGCGTGCCTATCTGCATCAAGCTGCGCGCAACATTGCGGTGGACGCCTATCGTCGCGACGACCGCCGCGACGCCGCATCAGTCGATGCCTTCGTTCAATGCTCACCCCACGCCGGCGATCCGGAGCATGTCATGCACGCGATCCAGTTGGCGGACTCCATCGAGCGGGCACTGGCCGAATTGCCGCTCAACTGTCGGCGGATCTTCATTTGGCAGAAAATCGAGGGGCTCACCCAGCAGGAAATCGCCGAACGCCTGGGTTTGTCTAAAAACATGGTGGAAAAGTATATGATCCGCACGCTGCGGCATCTGCGCGACCGCCTGGACGCGCCGACACCATGACTCGTATCGAAACAGGATCTTCCGCGATGGACAACCGTGCCCGTGATGAGGCCGCGCAGTGGTTCGCGCGCTTGCAGGACGGCGAATTGAGCCCCGAGCAAGCCCGACGGTTCGAGGCTTGGCGCGCGGAACATCCAACCCATCAATACGAATTCGACGTGCTGCAAGGCCTGTGGCGGGCCGCCGACCTGCTGCCCGAGGCGCGCTGGCAGGCGTTGTGCGAAGCGCCGGCCGAACGGCCTCGCAAGCCTGCGCTGTGGCGTTATGCGGTGGCGGCCAGCGTCGTCGCGGTCGCCGTGGGCCTGGGCTTGTTCAGCGGGCTCGATCATTCCAAGGTCTACCGCGCCGAATTCAGCACGCGTCTTGGGGAGCATCGCCAAGTGGCCTTGCCGGACGGTTCGCTGATCGACCTCAACAGCCGTAGCGTGGTTGCGGTGACATACGAAAACGCCCGGCGCGGCGTTGAACTCAAACAGGGCGAGGCGATGTTCAGCGTCGAACACGACAGCAGCCGCCCCTTTGTGGTGGCCGCCGGGGCGGGGCAGGTCACGGTCACCGGCACCCGCTTCGATGTGCGCCGCGATGACGACCAGACTCGCGTCGCGGTCGAGGCGGGCACGGTGCAGGTCCAGGGGCGTGTGGCGGAGCAGCGGGTCACCTTGACCGCCGGTCGTGGCACCCATGTGGACCGCCAAGGCGAGGTGGCGACGGCCTACGCGGTAAACGCCGAGGAGCTGACGGCCTGGCGTACCGGCAAATTGGTGTTCAACAACGCCACACTGAGCGACGTGGCCCGGGAAGTGTCGCGCTACCGCGAGCAACCATTGCGGGTCAGCGCGCCCGCCGTCGCCAACCTGCGCCTGACCAGCGTATTCAAGGCCAACGACACCGACGCCTTGCTCAAGGCTTTGCCGCGCATCCTGCCGGTGGCTTTGCGTACGTTGCCGGACGGTAGCCAGGAAATTATTTCGCGCTGACATTCAGGTTTTTTCCCCGTTCGTCGTCTTCTCCTGCAACTGCAACTGGTTTGCATTAACGGCCGCATACTTTTGCGATCACAGGACAAGGTTCGACGTGAAAAAAATCGCCCTCCACAACAATAAAATCCGCCGCTGGGTGCCCTTGGCCCTGGCGCTCGCTGTCAGCACCTCGGCCAATGCCGACGACGCAATTCACATCCAGGCCCAACCCTTGGGCGCGGCCCTGAGCCAACTCGGCCAGCAGACGTCCCTGCAAGTATTCTTCAGCCCCGAGCTGGTTGCCGGTAAACGCGCGCCTGCGGTGGACGGCAACCTCAGCGCCGAGCAAGCCTTGCGCCAATTGCTGCAAGGCAGCGGTCTGGACTACCAGATCGACGCCGGTTCGGTGACCCTGCGCCCGCAAACCAGCGGCAGCGGTGAAGCCGGCTCACCGATCGAGTTGGGCGCCACCGATATCCGGGTCGTCGGCGACTGGCTCGGCGACGCCAATGCCGAAGTGGTGCAGAACCATCCTGGCGCGCGCACGGTGATCCGCCGTGAAGCCATGGTGGAGCAGGGCGCGATGAATGTCGGCGATGTGCTGCGACGCGTGCCCGGCGTGCAGGTGCAGGAGGCCAACGGCACCGGTGGCAGCGATATTTCCCTCAACGTCGGCGTGCGTGGGCTGACGTCCCGTTTGTCGCCACGCTCCACCGTCCTGATCGACGGTGTGCCAGCCGCGTTCGCGCCTTATGGCCAGCCGCAGTTGTCGATGGCGCCGATTTCCGCCGGCAACCTGGACAGCATCGATGTGGTGCGTGGCGCCGGTTCCGTGCGCTACGGTCCGCAGAACGTCGGTGGCGTGATCAACTTTGTAACCCGGGCGATCCCCGAGACGTTCTCCGGCGAAGTCGGCACCACCCTGCAAACCTCCGCCCATGGCGGCTGGAAGCATATCGAGAACGCCTTTATCGGCGGCACGGCCGACAACGGTATCGGCGCTGCGCTGTTGTATTCCGGGGTCAACGGCAACGGTTATCGCAACAGCAACAATGGCAATGATATCGATGACGTGATCCTCAAAACCCATTGGGCGCCGACCGATCAAGACGACTTCTCGTTGAACTTCCACTATTACGATGCCAGCGCCGACATGCCCGGCGGCCTGACCCAACAGCAGTTCGACGCCAACCCGTACCAGTCGGTGCGCGATTGGGACAACTTCAGTGGCCGCCGCAAGGATATGTCCTTCAAGTACATCCGTCAGATCGACGACCGCACTCAGGCCGAAGTGCTGACCTATTACGCCGACAGTTTCCGAGGCAGCAACATCGCCAACCGCGACCTGAAAACCATCAGTTCCTACCCGCGTACCTACTACACCTTCGGTATCGAGCCGCGTGTGTCCCATGTGTTCGACCTAGGGCCTAGCACCCAGGAAGTCAGCGTGGGTTATCGCTACCTCAAAGAAGGCATGCACGAGCAAGCCACCAGCCTCAACCTGGTCAACAACGTGCCGACACCTGGCGGGCAGAGCGACGGTCATGTCTACCAGGACCGCACTGGTGGCACCGAGGCCAATGCGTTCTATATCGATAACAAAGTCGATATCGGCAAGTGGACGATTACCCCGGGCATTCGCTTCGAAAATATTCGCACCGAATGGCATGACCGCCCGGTGATCGCCCTGAACGGCACGCGCACCCCGGAAAAACGCCGCGAAGTGCATAACAATGAACCCCTACCGGCCCTAAGCGTGATGTACCACGTCTCTGATGCCTGGAAACTGTTCGCCAACTACGAAACGTCGTTCGGCAGCCTGCAGTACTTCCAACTGGGGCAGGGTGGCACCGGCAATCAGACGGCCAACGGCCTGAACCCGGAAAAAGCCAAGACCTATGAAATCGGCACGCGCTACAACGACAGCGTGTGGGGTGGCGAAGTGACGCTGTTCTACATCGACTTCGCCGATGAGCTGCAATACGTCAGCAACGATGTGGGCTGGACCAATCTCGGCGCCACCAAGCACGCCGGTGTCGAAGCGTCAGCGCATTACGACCTGGCCAATCTGGACCCGCGCCTGGAAGGCCTGACCGCCAATGCCGGGTTCACCTACACGAAGGCCACCTCCGAGGGCGATGTGCCCTTCAAGGGGCGCGATCTGCCGTTGTACTCCCGCGAAGTGGCGACCCTGGGGCTGCGCTACGACATCAATCGCTGGACCCATAACCTGGACGTCTATGCCCAGTCTGGCCAGCGTGCCCCCGGCACCACCAGCACTTACGTGACTCAAGGCACGGCCGATGGCCAGTTCGGCGATATTCCGGGCTACGTTTCGGTCAACCTGCGCAGCGGCTATGACTTCGGCCCATCCTTGTCGAACCTGAAGTTGGGCGCGGGGGTGAAAAACGTGTTTGACCAGCAGCACTACACGCGCTCCAGCGACAACAACGCCGGACTGTACCTGGGCGAACCGCGTACGTTCTTTGTACAGGCCAGCGTCGGGTTCTGATCCTCGAACGCTTGGGAAATATCGCAGCTCAACAAGGGGCTGCGATTTTTTTTGCCCGTTTCCTACAGGTGTAGCGTGCATCTGGTTGTCCGATCAGGAACCGAATCCGACATCCCCGCCACAGATGGGCTAGCTGCCGCGCTTCGACGCGCCGTCGCAGTGGCAGGCTGAATATCACGCCCCCTTGTGTTGGAGAACATTATGTCGGTATCGACACTTGATAAATCCTTGTCTGCTTCGCCTTCCCATGACCGTTTACAGGACAGTCCCAAAACCGACGTCAAGGCTCGTCGCCCGGCGCCTGAGGCCCTGTCCTTTTCGGACCGCAACATGGCCAACGTCAGTTTCTCTTCGCGAGAAAACAAGGCCGGTCCCGTTTTTGGTGATCCGCAGACGCCGACGGAGCGCCATTATCCTGCGTCTCCCGCTATGCACCACAGCGTGACGGCCATGCGTCCAGGCTTTATGGACCCGTTCCGACACTGGATGCACACTTGCTTCGGTTGGCCTCGGCCGCCACACCGTCCGTGCTCGGGTAATCCTCCGCCACGGCCGCAGCCTGGTTGCGGTAACCCGCCGCCACGCCCAGACCCCACCATCGGTAAACCCTACCCCACGTGGCCGGGCCGGCCTGATTCGGAGTACTCGCTCAAGAGCAATGAACAATTGGCAACGCAGCTGCGCCGTAATTTCAAAGCTTTCATGGACCCTAAAAATCCCGGTTTCGTGAGCATCGACAGCATTCAGACGATGGCCAAAAAAGGTTGGTCCCCGTTTTCCAGCGTCAACGATAACATTCGCCTGGCCAAGGAAATGCTGCGCCGTCCAGAACTGCTGAGCGCCCTCGACCGGCACAGCTCCACCGGCGCACTGGACGGTCTAATCGATCGGCAAAACGTGGACCTGGTCATCGGTGGCAAAAATTACTTCAAATATAAATCCGATAAAGAGTTGGTCGGGGAGCTCCTCAAGCACTTCAACGAATTGAAAGACGGGCCATGGTCTAGGGACATCAATATCCAGGATTTGAGAAACCTGGCGCGAGAGCCTTTGACTGGCGATTCTTCTAGAGACCATCTGGTGCAGTTGGCGCAGGAACTGCTCAAGCGTAACGATCTGGTCACAAGGCTGGATGACCTAGCGAGCCGAGAGTCTGACGAGCGAATCAATCTGCTCGCGCTTTTTATGCTGCGCTCTTGACTGAGCGGCACCGCAACCCGGTTGCGGTGCCTGCCACCGTTTTGTAAGGAACTGATTACGTTGATATGCCACATAGGAAGTACCTGCCGGAGTTGATCAAACCGGCTGATTTTCGGGCTCCGAGCCAGGGCAAACACAATGACTTCGACCTCGTTTCAATCACCTCATCACGGTTTTCACGAACCGTTTCGCAGCCTCCACGATGGCGATCCTGTTCGGTCAGCAGGTGCCTTGGCATCGCCGGACTTGCAGATGTCACCTGCCCTGTATGCCGCCCAAGCACGTCGCATGAAAGCCTTTGCCGGCCAGCGAAAGTTTCAGGCGCCGGTTGCCGATGATTTCTCCCGGGGCATGCTCGCGGCCGGGCAGGCTTCGAATGATGGCATCAAGTCACTCAAGCTCCCAGGGCTGTTCGAGGGCCTGGCCGCTTGGTGGCGCCGCAGGCTCGATTGAATCCGCCGGATGGCGATGTACTTCTGGCCCAGTGGTTACAAACGCTCAAATTTTACCGAGCGCGACTCGCCTGTCCTGCTGGAACCAGGGTTTTCCGAGCACCACTCACTCTTGGCCTGTTGAGTCAGGTGCGCAGCGATCGACCCGATAAGGTTTGGTCCGCGGAATCTAACTATGCTGGAGAAAAAAAATGGCTGACTGGCTGAATAATTTGAGGCAAGTAGCGCCTGGGCCGAATCTGAGCACAGGCAGTGGTCATGCGCATTGCGCAGTCGCTGAGCGCGCACAGGGCACGTCACTTCCCCCTCAAGAGAGTCAGTTGCTTGATAGTCGATTTCGGAGCAATGGACAGGAGCATTTTGACGCTCGAGACTCATATTCAGGCGGTTCGCAGGAAGGCAACCCGTATGCCCGCTCGGACGACCAAGTGTTGGCGTCCCAACTGAACAACGTTTTTCCCATGCTCGGCGATTTCAAGAAGAATGGTCGCCTGACTCTGGGCTCCTTGGAGGCGATTGCGAAAGAGGATCCCAAGGAAAGCAAGGCGCTTGAGCGCACGATCATGCTTGCGCGGGAGATACTCAGCCGCCCGCGGCTGGCCGACGCGATTGTTGCCAAGGGGGGCGAGATAACCTCGGCCAGTCTCGAAAAGGTCGCCAGTTATGCCACCGGCAACACCCATCCCAACACCCAGAGTGCCGACCCGTTTCATTCGAAGACCGACGCACAGGTGGTTCAGGCGTTCAGAGGGATGTTCGATGACTTGCGGGACCCATCGCAAGACTCCAATTTCTTTTTTGAAAAGCACCGCTACGTCAAGAAAGACAAGCTTATCGAGATGAGCAAGGACCCCGACGAAACAGACAAACACGGGCAGGTAGTACGCGACGCGGCCACCGGCTTTCCCAAGAAAAAATACAGCGAGCTGCAGGTCTACATGGCCAAAAACCTGGTGGAGCGGCCAGGTTTGCTGGCATCGCTGGACAGCACCAAGGCCAATGGCACCACCCTGTTCGGTAGCCACAACAATGGCTCGTTGAAGAACTACAGCATTGACCGTTGGTTGAAAAACGACAAGGAAGAAAAGGGACGATAAGGCCCCTGGCTACCTATGAGCTTCTCGATCCAACGCGCAAGCTCATGTCGTTCGCACCCGCAGTATTTTTCCGCTGATTGCCACTGCCACCAGCAATATTCCAATCACCAGAAAGGCCGTGGCCAGGCTGCTGCCATGGGCGATGAAGCCGATGGCAGCAGGCCCGGTCAGAATGCCGGCATACCCCAACGTGGTTATGGCCGGTACGGCAATGTGTTCGGGCATGACCTTCTGTTGCCCAACGGCGGTGTAGAGCACCGGCACAATATTCGAGCATCCCGCCCCCACCAATGCGTAGCCGAGCAATGCGACCTCCCAGGCAGAAGACAAGGTGGCGAGGAAGATACCGCTGGCGGCCAGCACACCACCCACAATAATCACCTTCTTCGCGCCCAAGCGCCGCACGATGGCATCGCCGGTCAGGCGCCCAGCTGTCATGGTCAGGGCGAAGGCTGCATACCCCAGGCCGGCGTAGGCCTCGTCCAGGCCGCGTTCGGCGCTCAGGAACACCGCGCTCCAATCCAACACCGCGCCTTCGGCCAGAAACACGATAAAGCACAGACAGCCGATAAACAGCACTACGCCATGGGGCACCGCAAACGCCGGTCCTGAACTTTCGCTGCCATAAGGCAATAAATGCGGCCCAGCCTTGAGCAGCGCCGCGAGCGTGATCACGATCACCACCAGCGTCGCCTGCAGCGGTGTCAGCCCCATTCCCAGCAAACCAGCAACGCCTGCCGCGCCGACAATCCCGCCCAGGCTGAACAAACCGTGAAACCCGGACATCATGGTTTTGCCGCTGGCCCGTTCGACGATCACCGCCTGCAGGTTCACTGTAGAATCCACGGTGCCCAGCCCGGCGCCAAACAGAAACAACCCGACGATCAATAACGGGATCGAGCTGACCGTGGCCAGCAGCGGCAAGGCCAGGCAGATCATGATCGTGCCGGCCGTGAGTACACGTCGACAGCCAAACCGCGATGCCAGCGCACCCGCCGCCGGCATCGCGATGATCGAACCCACCCCCAGGCACAACAGCAGCAGGCCCAGGGTGCCCTCACTCAGTTCCGCGCGGGCCTTGGCGTACGGCACCAGCGGCGCCCAGGCGGCAATGCCGAAACCGGCGATAAAAAAGGCGATGCGGGTCGACATTTGCTCCAGTCGCCCGGGAACCACGGGCGCTGAGGTGGGGATGGCTGTCATGAAAAGTCCTTGGTTTTGCGTTCAACGAACGATGTCCGGCGCGACATCCTTGCATATCAGGCCCTCGCGAGCGAGCTGGGTTCCCCGATCAGCATTGAGCGTGAATTTTCTTTTTACAAACCTGGAACGCAATCGGTGATGAACGCCACACAGGTGTTGTCGCTTCTGTAGGAGGCGTTCTGGAAGGTGTGTAATCCCCGCACAAGGTGATGAACCCCGGGCTTTGCGCGGTGGCTTACCACCTTCCAGGCCGCTTCGCACAAATGCGCCGTTCTGTAATACGCTGCTGCTCCCCTAAGTCGGAAACCGGACGACAGCATGACTCAGTTCTACGATGCCCGAGGCAATGTGTATGGCGTGGTCAGCCCGGCAGCGCTCCGGCGTCAGGGCGTTCAGCTACCCGACGACCCCGTCCAGGCCGCGCGTACGCGCAAAACCTGGGCCGCCTTGGCCATCGCGTCCGAATGCGGTTGGGGTTCACTGCCGCGTCCAACGGATGCCAAAGTCCATCGGTGCGATGGCTTGCTGGTCGGCCCGTTTCAGAACGAGCCGCCATTTGACCTGTTGATCGTTAACACCGACGGTTCCCTGGCTGAGCGCAGTGGCAATGGTTTGACGATTTTTGCCCAGGCACTCACGGATCAGGGCTTGATGACCGACACATGTGAGTTGCGCGTGCACCATGACCAGCCCGACGGGTACTCGCCTGTGGCCACGCACATCGCCCCCGCCGTGCATGACCACACCGTAGGGTTCTGGTTGACCCTGGGCGTGCCCGAGTTCGGGCCATCGGCGGTTGGCGCGCAAGGGGTAGAGCCGGTGCTGCTCGGTGACGCTGAACTGAGCCAGGTGGACGCGCTTGCGGCCATCAATCCGAATTGGACCCACAGTCAGTTCGTGCGCGTGGGAAACCCCCATTGCGTGACATTGGTCGATCGCGTTGCCGACCTGCCGGACAACGGGACAATGCAGCAACCTTCCTTGTTCGCTCCCCTACAGGCCATTGCCTTCGCCCCGCCGATCGGTGGCGGGCAGCCGTGCATGGCTGGAGTTAATTTGCAATGGGCCGCCAGGCTCCCCGGCAATCGTATGGCGGCGCGAGTGTTTGAGCGAGGTGAAGGCCCCACAGCGTCCTCTGGAACCAGCGCCAGTGCGGTGGCCTGTGCGGCATGGCGAGCGGGCTGGGTAGAGGCCGGCGACGTCGCAGTGGTCATGCCGGGTGGTACTGCGCCAGTGCGCTTGCAAACTCAAGACCATGGGTTGCTGAGCGTCAGTCTGTTCGGGGCTGCACGGCGCCAGGTCTGAGGGCTTCATTGCGCTGACGTCTATAAGTGGACGTCAGTTTTTTCTTGAATAATTAACTTGTTTTCGCAAGTTGGCGTAGGCCGTTTCGTGCACTTCGGAAGTGGTACTTTGTCGCGATTTATTATTTTGTAAAAGACACTTCCATTACCTCCGTACGAAACTTCTTTTTTATTTCCCAACGGTCGATTTTTGCCTGAAATCGCTAAGCTTCAGGGCTCTGGCTCAAACTCTTTCGCCAGGTTCTCGACGTTCAGTGGTGGGTTTTCAGCCCACTGATCAATTCAGTTGGGTCATAACCAAAGCGGGTAACAACGGATGGTTAACGCATTTGTTTCTTCAAGTTTTAAATTGATTCTCCCAGGCGTAAATACCGACTTTCAGGTGCTGGCGTTCAACGGTCAGGAGGTACTGGATCAACCGTTTTTCATTCAAGTGCAAGTGACCAGCGAAAACCCGTCGCTGGAGCTTGAGGCATTGCTGCACCAGCCCGCCTACCTGGATTTCGGCGACGCTGATCAAGGCCTGCACGGTCAGGTATACGCCGTTGGTCGCGATGACCCTGGCCGCCGATTGACCCGCTATCACCTCACCTTGGCGCCGCGTCTGGCCTGTCTGGCCCATCGCTGCGATCAACGGATTTTCCAGCAACGCAGCGTGCCCCAGATCATCGCCGCGGTGCTTGAGCATCACGGCATCCTGGCCGATGCCTACCGGTTCGAATTGGGCCCGGTGATCTATCCGCCGCGTACGTTCTGTGTGCAGTACGCGGAGACCGACCTGCATTTCATCCAGCGGCTGTGCGAGGAGGAGGGGATTCATTACCACTTCCGCCACAGCGAGCATGCCCATGTGCTGGTATTCGGTGATGACCAGACGGTATTTCGACGTCTACCCACGCAACATTATTCGGCCAGCGGAGGGCCCGAGGCGCCGACGCGGGTTATCCAGCGGTTCGATGTGCGCCTGTCCACCCGCAGTCGGCAAACAGTGCGGCGCGACTATGACTTTGAACATCCTTCTCTGCGCTTGCAGGACAGCGCAAGTATCGAGCCCGCGCACCGGCTTGAGGACTACCGTTATCCAGGAGGATTTACCGGCCATGTCCGCGGTGCGCAACTGGCGCGTCGCGGTCTGGAGCGCCATCACAGCGACCGGCATCGTGTCTTGGGCAGGAGTGATCAGCCGGTCCTGCGCAGTGGGCACTTTCTAGAGTTGCAGGATCATCCGGACCCGTCCTGCAACGATCTGTGGCTGATCACCTCGGTCCGTCATGAAGGCTATCAACCTCAAGTGCTGGAAGAAGCCGTCGTTGAGTCCGAGGGGTTTCAGGGTTACCGCAATCGTTTCACCGCGATCCCCTGGCGTTCGACGTATCGACCTCCGCTCAAGCATCCCAAGCCCACCATCAACGGCAGCCAGACCGCTACCGTGACCGGACCGGCGGGGGAGGACGTGCATTGCGACGACTATGGCCGGGTCAAAGTGCGTTTTCACTGGGACCGTCTGGATAAGCGCGATGACAAAAGCAGTGGTTGGGTGCGGGTGGCATCGGGTTGGGCTGGGGATGGATTCGGCGCCACGATGATCCCGCGGGTGGGCATGGAGGTGGTGGTGACCTTTCTGGAGGGCGACCCGGACCAGCCCTTGATCACCGGCTGTGTGCCCAATGCGCTGCACATGCCTACCTACCCCTTGCCGCAGCACAAAACCCGCAGCGTCCTGCGTAGCCGTAGTTCCCCGGGCGGCGGCGGCTTCAATGAAGTATTCGTGGAGGACCGGCGTGGCGATGAGCTCATTTATCTGCGTGCTCAACGGGATCTGGAGCAACGGGTTGGTCATGACAGCCGCCTGGAGGTGGCGGGCGAGCGGCATGAAACCATTCGCGGCTTGAGTTCGACTCGCCTGGAACATGAAGCGCACCAGCACATCGCCGGCGACCGCAAGGTTGTGTTGCAGGCCAATGACCACCTGCGTGTGCACGGCAGCCGCCAAGTCCATCTTGACCAAAACCTGGTCATTGAAGCCGGTCAAGAAATTCATCTCAAGGCAGGGGCCAGCCTGATAATCGATGCGGGGGCTCAGTTGAGCTTCAAGGCGGGGGATGAACATCTGGTGATCCAGGCCGGCGGCATTTTCAGCAGTCGACCCGTTGTGGTGGGTGGCATCCCTGCCATCACGCGATCGGCCGCGCCGTTGGCGCCGGGTGAGGATGTCGCAGCACCGCTCGCTCGGGTTGACGGTCCGAAGATGTCCCCTACCCAGGGGATGATCATGAGCCTGGCCAAGCAGTTGGGCGCGGATTTTTGCCCGGTGTGCAAAGGCTGTGGCGAGGGCGTGTGCGATATCAACGGGAGGGCGGCGTGATGGATAACCTGGCTCACCATTGGATGGTTCGCCAACAGCAGGCGGGGCTGCGATTGTGCCTGGTGCTGGATGGCACAAATGAGGCATGCCAGTCGTTGTTGGCGGTGCGCAGCGTGTCGCAGTATTGCCGCTTCTACGCCCAGACCTCATTGGCGGATTTGGCCGCAGAAGGGCCTGTAGTCCTGCTGCTCGATCATGTCGGCGAGCCCGCGCTGCTCAGCCTTCTACGAACCCCGCAGATGAACTGGGGTTGGCTCGGCAGTGTGGCAAGCGCGGAGCTGTCGAACCTCGCACAGCACTGGCGAGACAGGCTACTGGTAGGCCCGCAGGGGGATCAGGCGCTGTACCGCTTTTATGACAACCGCACCCTTGCGCGGGCCCTCGACCATTTGGCGCCGGAGCAGTGGCCGCCATACCTCGGTCCACTGATCAGCGTGTGCTATTGGCATGAGCAGCGCTGGCATAGCGCCGACAACGCGGCGCCCGGCGAGTACCCAGTACCCGAGCCTGCGCCGTGGCTCAGTACGCCCAACCCGCAAGCCGACGCCATTCTGCACGCTAACATCCTGCGTTACCTGCTCGCCGAACACAGCGAGGACCTGGCGGCACTGTTCGAATTTCAAGACCCGAAAGTCTGGCTTGCCCAGGTGTTGGAACAGGCGCGTGCCTGGCAATGGAACCGGCCGGAACAGCTGGAATTCCTAGTGGTACGGCGCTTGGAAGAAGCCACTCGCGCCAGCAAGGTGCACTGGCTGCCCATGGCCGGAGAATTACCTGAAGACCACTTTCAACGGGTGGTGAAGCAATGGCGCTCAATGGAAAAAGCCGATGAGTAAACGAAGATGGTGCGCACTGTTGGCGCTGAGTATGAGCGGGCTAGTGGGCTGCACGATGAAACCGCTGGACAGCTTTACGCTGGAAGTGGATTTGCCGGCGGACTTTGAACTTAAAACCGCAGCCAACTACGGGCCCGCGACGGGCGAAACCTGCACTCTACCCAGGCGTCGAGGTAAACGGCCCGAGCGGAAGGTTTTTTTTACGGACTACAAGCCGGTGGCCAACCGGGTGAGCTATGAGCTGCCGTTGGGTGAAAAGGTGGAAGGGTGTCCGTTGGTGTTGCGTAGTGTGGAGTTGGGTTTTTCAGCGAAATGGGGACTTCGGAGAACGGATGTGGGGGGAGACATTGGCGATATTTCAATCCTCGATCGTTTAGAGACTGATACACGATGGATGCCTGATTCGGGAGTTCAGGAATTAAGAGGGGAGTGTGAGTGGAGGTTTCGGACTGTCGGCCCTTTTCACGGAATTAGGAAAATCCTGAAATGCCATTCACTGAGCGCCACCGGCCAAGTGCAGAAAACGCGGGCGGGAGGATTTGCGCAACGAGATGACCTGTCGGGGAAAACGCTCAGAATGGTGCTGAATTTATCGGAAGTTGAAAGACCTGCTGTTGACAACAATTGGATCGCTGTCCCAGGCGGCTGGAAGCGCTGCCGTGGGGAGGGTTTCGAAGACACTTATGCGTTTTGCAACGGTGATAACTCTCATTTCAAACCCATAACAATGCCAGATGGCCGGGTCTGTGATGTCTATCCATCATGTAACTAAGGAGCCAATCTATGGATCTGGATGCACGGAAGCACCCATTTTTCAGTAACAGCAAACCTGCTTGCCCATTACGGGGGGATTGGTTGAGTTTTTGCCTGGTCGATGAGTTTGGAGTAGGGAACAGCTATGGCGGCTTACCCTATACGGTCTACGACAGTGCAGGGCAAAAGCATGAGGGCAGACTTGACGCAGATGGATTCGCAAAGTTACGAGATATATATTGCGGTCCCGTCACTCTCATTTTTGACGATCTGTACACGGGGGCAGAGCGGCTGTATCAATGGTTGATGAGGCGCCCCACTTATCGGTTGCCTATTACCGAACTTCAGTTTCGTGCCGAGCGCACGCGATTTGCTGCCGCTGACGGTCGTCGTATTGAACACAATCCTGCTCGGCAGCGGGCAGACAAGTTTTATCAAGTCGAAGTGCGCGATTTAGTAAGGCACGTTGCTCATTTGCCCCCAACCGCTCCTCGTGTTCATCAACCGCAACGCCATGCCCTGAAAATGCTGGCTGACCTGGGATTCGGCGTACCTGAGCCAATGTTGGCGGGAGTCGTTCTGTTTCCCAACAACCACACGGTGCTGGAAGTGCGCCCGCTACGCGCTTTGCGCCCGGCTCTTTCGAGTGAGGACAACTTTTGTGCCTTGAACCTGTATCAGCTGTCATTGATGGCGGCCTTGAGTTATTGCGATTTTGGTCAGGAACCTCCAAAAAAGCCTGTGGATCAAGTCCGTTTTCCGCTGAATCCAAGTGTAGGCAATCTATTTGCCGAACAGCTTTCCAACTACGAGGAAGCCTGGAAAATTGATCCAGAACAGGTACAGCGTTTTTTTCCCCTTTATGAAGAGGTCCCCTATTCGCAACGATTTGAGATTCTTCCTTTCGACCCGTATTTGTATCCACAGAATCGTCCGGAACTTGAGAATAAGCAGGAGCATCCCGCAAATTTGCACTTTTTCGATGACGAAAAATTCGGCACCGATACTCAAGCGTTCATTACCCATCACGATGAGGTAATCCTGATTTCTGTGCGTGGTACGTTCAGTAATGCCGACGTCCTGCGAGATGCAGATGCTCACCAAGTATCTTTCGTCGAAGGTATTGGGAAGGCCCACCAAGGTTTTTATGAGGCTTATCGGGCGATGCGGGATTTCGTCTTGCGTTATCTCGATCAGTTCCACAACGGCCAGCGCATCGTCATTTGCGGTCACAGCCTTGGTGGTGCTATCGCATTATTATTGGCAGAAGGCTTGCGCAGAGTCCCGGACGCTCGCTACAACATCCTCCTCTACACCTACGGCGCTCCCCGCGCCGCCGATTCCGAATTCGTCGCCGGTGCATCCGCTCTAGTCCATCACCGTATCGTCAACCATAACGATCCGGTCCCCAGCGTTCCGGCGCCGTGGATGAACACTACCGCCAAACTGTGGGTTCCCGGTGCGGTCACCTTGTTCAGCGCGCCCACGCCGGGCGGGCTGTTGTTCGCGGCCGGTCTGGTGCGCGTCGGTGGCAATCCTTATCAACACCATGGCGAACAACAGCATTTCATGCCGATCACACTGACTGACGGCACCCCGTCCTCGGTGCTGTGGAAGCCCGGTTGTGAGTCCATTCAGGAGGCCGGGGTCAACCGTGCATTGAAACTGCATGGCGACACGCCCCTGCGTGAGAATTTCTTGAGGCAACTGTTCCAGGCGAGTCAGCACTTCATGACCGCCAGCTATATCCCGGCCGCCTGGGCCACATTACGGCGTTGGCAGCAGGCCTTGGACAGTCAGGGTTCGCTGGTGACACAGCGCGAGTACGAACTGGTGGATCGGGCGCTGGAAACCATGCGTCAGCAGTTGCGCGACAAGCGGCGTGAGCTGGACCGCAGGCCTGTGCCGAATGGGCGCAGCCATGTCCCCGAACACTATCATCAGGCCCTCAACGCCGAGATCGACCGCTTGCACACTAGCCGTCGACGCCTGGAGAGCCTGCGCTGGCGTCGCCTGGAGGCACGCGATGTCTACGGCAGCCATGCGCAGTCCGTGCGCCTGCAAGGCTGCCTAAACCGTTGGTTCAGCCATCGTGAAAACCGCGAGTCGCCGCCAGTGGCCAGCATCCCTTCGGCGGCGCCCAACGAACGGGGCAGGGCACATCCACTGGATATCGACTCGATTGTCTGAAGCGCCGGCTTACATGAACGCGACCTGAGCCGGCTGGCGCTTCATCAATACTTTGCCGTTGCGGATCGAGTAGAGCGGCAGGCCCTGGCTGCGGATTACCTCGTAGTCGCTGTCTGCCGAGAGGATCAACAAGTTGGCGGGGCGCCCAGGTTCCAGGCCGTAGCGCTCGCCCAGGGCCATCGCCTTGGCGCTGTTGTCGGTAACCAGGTCCAGAGCACTTTGCAGGTTGCGGTAGCCGAGCATGTGGCAGATATGAAGACCGGCTTCCAGCACGCGCAGGATGTTGCCGTTGCCCAGGGGGTACCAGGGATCGACGATGGAGTCCTGGCCAAAGCACACGTTCATGCCGGCCTCCAGTAACTCGTTCACTCGGGTCACACCCCGGCGTTTCGGAAAGCTATCGAAGCGCCCTTGTAGATGGATGCTCTCGGTGGGGCAGGAAACGAAGCTGATGCCGGAATGCCCCAGCAGGCGAAAGAGTTTGGCGCAGTAGGCGTTGTCGTAGGAGCCCATGGCGGTGGTGTGGCTGGCGGTGACGCGGGCGCCCATGTCGCGGCTGCGGGCTTCTTCGGCAAGCACTTCAAGAAAACGTGAGTGCGGGTCATCGGTTTCGTCGCAGTGCACGTCCACCAGGCAGCCGGTGCGTTCGGCCAGGTCCATCAGGAACTTCACCGAACTCACGCCCTGGTCGCGGGTGTATTCGAAGTGCGGAATGCCGCCGACCACATCGGCACCCAGACGGATGGCTTCCTCCATCAATTCGCGGCCGTTGGCGTAGGACTCGATGCCCTCCTGGGGAAACGCCACGATCTGCAGATCGATCAGGTGTGCGCTTTCCTCGCGCACCTGCAACATGGCCTTGAGCGCCGTGAGCTGCGGGTCGGTGACGTCGACGTGGGTGCGTACATGCTGGATGCCGTGGACGGCCAGGGCTTGGATGGTTTGTTTGGCGCGGGTGCGGGTGTCTTCCTGGGTGATCGTGGCTTTGCGTTCGCCCCAGCATTCGATGCCTTCGAACAGGGTGCCGCTCATGTTCCAGCGTGGCTCGCCGGCGGTGAGGGTGGCATCGAGGTGGATGTGCGGCTCGACAAAGGGCGGGATCACCAGGTTGCCGGCAGCGTCCAGATCATCGGCCCCCAGGGATGGCACGTTGGTTTGTGCGGTGATGCTGGCGATCCGGCCGTTTTCCAGGTGCAGATCATGCAGGCCTTCACGGTGGCGCAGGCGAGCGTTGATGATGTGCATGGGCAAGTTCCTCTTGGCTAAAAACAATCAGGCAGATAGCCGCCAGATCATCAGGGCGATACCGATGTCCAGGCGGTCATAGGCGTTGTCCAGCGTCAACCCGCACAGGGCTTCGATGCGCTGGATTCGGTGTGTCAGGGTGTTGCGATGTACGGCCAGGCGCTGGGCGGCGGCCATCAGATTACCATTCTCGTGAAACCAAGCTTCCAAGGTCGGCATCAAGCTGGGGCCGTGCTGCAAGTCGTGACGCATCAAAGGGCCCAGGCGCTCCTTGAGGAATTGGTCGAGCAGCGCGCGATCACGCACCCCGCTGAGCAACTTGAGCACTCCCAGTTCGTCGTACACGCACAGCCCGGCGCGCTCGCGGAAGCGTCGCGCGGCGGCCAGGGCCTGACGCGCTTCATCCTGGGCCTGGGCCAGGCGGGCCGCCGGGTGCGCGGCGGCGCTCAGGCCGATAAACAATTTGAGCGGGGCCAGGCGCAGGTTCAATGGGCTCAACCACTGCGCCAGTTGGTGGCGGTTGGCCAAGGCGGCCACAGCGTCCGGCGCCGGCAGCAGCAGGGTCCATTGCCCGGCGCGACCCAGGATCGGTACGGTCGGCGACCACTGGCGCAAACGCCGACCAATCGCGTCGTGTTGCCCCGTTAGGTGCGCCTCCACCTGCGCCGCATCGCCCTGGGCAAACAGCGCTTCACTGCCCTCCAACTGCAACTGCACGACCTGCCAGTGCCCCGTCAGCGGCATGCCCAATTGCGCGGCGCGGTGCAGCAGGATGTCCAGGGACTGATAGTCGCCGGCTAGCAAGCGCTCCAGCACATCGTGCCGCGAGCGTCCCAATTGCTCGGATTGGATCAGCGCCGAGCCGATGGCTTGGGTCACCAGCACCATCTTCAGCGAATAGGGCTGCTCGATCAGCGGCATACCGGCAGCAGCGGCGGCGTCCAGCACGCGCAGGGGGATGGCCTGGATATACGTCGGCCCGGTGAGCACCACCAGCCCGGCGACCTGGCGTTGACAGGCCTCCTCCAGCAGTTGCAGCAGGTTGGCCTCATCGCGGGGATGGTTGATACCGGTGACAAACACCAGCTCACCGCCCAGCACCCATTCGGCGATCCCGCTGTTTTCCGCCACATAGGGCCAGCGCACGGGGTTATCCAGGCCCGTCTGGCCGGCACGCAGGGTCAGGGATTCCAAACCCGGCAGCGCCAGCACATCGGCGACGGTCAAGCTCATGCCTGGACGTCAGCCAATGGCGCACGTACCCGCAGGAGGGCGCTCAATATGATGTAGGTCAGCGATGCCGCGACAATCCCTACCAGCGGCGCTACCCACGGCGAGTTGAAGGCCAGCACAGTGCCCACCGCGTAGGCGAGGAGCCCCGGCCAGTTGAACGCGGGCAAGCGTGTTTGCGCCAGGCGTGGGTATTGACCACGGTAGCGGTAGAAGAAGTCCGCCATGATCACCCCTCCGATCGGCGGGATCACCGTGCCTAGCAAGATCAGGTACGGCACCAGCATGTCGTACATGCCCAGCAGCGCCAGCAGGGTGCCGATCACCGCGCCGGCGAGGGTCACGGTCTTGCGGCGTTTGGTGCGCAGCAAATTGCAGCCGGCCACCGCGAAGTTATAGATGGTGTTGTCCTGGGTGCTCCAGATATTGAGCAGCAGCATCGCCATCGCAGCCATGGCAAAACCTTGCAACAGCAACACTTCCACCACATCCGGCTGTTGATAGACGATGGCGCCATAAGCCCCGATCAGCACCATCAGCCCATTGCCGACAAAGAAACCAATCAGGCTGGCCAGCACCGCCACCTTGGCCGAGCGGGAAAACCGCGTCCAATTGGTAGCCTGGGTCGCGCCGCTGACAAAGGTGCCGAACACCAGAGTAATGGCCGTGGACAGATCGAGTTGACCGGTTGGCACCACCGCCAGCAACCCTTGCAGTCCGCCGACTTTCACCGTAGCCACCCACATCGACAACACCAGCAGGATGCCCATGGCCGGCACTGCGATGTACGACAGAATCTCCAGCCCGCGATAGCCCACGTAGGCGGTGGCGCAGAACACCAGGCCGAACAGCACCATCAACACCAGCACGCTGCCCTGGCTCAGTTCGAAATACTTGCCGAGCACCACGGCGGCGGTGGCGGTGCCCCAGGCGTACCAGCCGATCTGGGTAAAACCGAGGATCAGGTCGCTGAGCTTGCTACCCACCTCGCCAAAGCAGAAACGCCCCATCAACACCGAGTTCAAACCGCTCTTGAAGGCGATATAGCCCAGGCCTGCGGCGTAAATACCCAATAGCAGGTTACCGAGGGCCACTACACCGAGCATCTCGGTGAAACTGAACGCCACCCCCAATTTGCCGCCGGCAAACATGGTTGCGGTAAAAAAAGTGAAGCCCAGCAGCACCATGGCGGTGGACGCCAGGCCTTTACGTGCATGCATCGGGACTTCGCTCAAGGGGTAGTCATTGCCGGATTCTTGCTGCGTCATGTGCCTTGCTCCCTGAATGAGTGACGCAGGCCCATTGCACCACGCGTGCCAAGCCGACAGCAGTGGTGGACGCACGGCGCCGGTTGTGCAGCATGCACAATTTTGCGCGCCAAACAGGAGGGCTAAGCTCAAAGCACTGTTCGCCATGCCCAGTAGGGCACGAAAGCGGTGCAGGGGTGATACAAAATGGATCAGTCGAACAAGGTCTGTGTGGTCTCGCCGCGATGAAACGCAAACGCCGCCTGCAGATCGCTTTCGATGGTGCGCCCACGGGACAACGGCGGAAGATCGTCCAGGCTGAAAAAGCCCACCTCAGTGGTTTCGACACCAGCTACCGGCGCTGACTGATCGATGGGCTCACACAGGAAATACAACTTGTAGAAGTCCCGCACATCCGGCCGATACAAGCCTTTGGCTTTGTGCGTCACGCTGTACAGCGCCCGCGCCATTACTGTCAGCCCGGCCTCTTCATAAATCTCCTTGATGATGTTTTCCGACGCCGACAGGCCAATATCGGCATAACCCCCCGGTAGCGCCCAGCAACCGTCGGTGGCTTCGCGCACCAGTAAAATCCGGTCCCCCTCGATGACGGCACCGCGCACGTCAATCATCGGCGTCGAATAGCGCTGGGCGAAATCCGGCACCAGACCGGTGATGCGCTCAAGGGGCACATCGCCCAGCTGCGCAAGCATGCTGTGGGCGATCCGGGCGATTTCTTCCAGGCGTTCGCGCTCGAAATCATCGGTGCAAAAATGCAACCCCGTGGACGCCAACGCTTGCAGGCGCTTGGCCTGGGCCAGCCACGTGTTCTCCATTGCATTCTCCTTGATTGCAGGCAAAAGGGCTGGCTGAAAGGGTGCAACGCCAGGCACAAAAAAACCACCGCAAGGGTGGTTTTTTTACCGCGCCGGTTTATTCGCCGCGGTAGATGCAGCCGCTGGTGCAGGTTTCGTGGATACGGATCGCGCTCAGCTCAGGCAGCAACGGTTTGAGTTCATTCCAGATCCACTTGGCCAGCACTTCGCTGGTGGGGTTTTCCAGGCCGGGAATGTCGTTGAGGTAGTTGTGGTCCAGACGTTCGTAGAGCGGCTTGAAAATCGCCTTGATCTCCGAAAAGTCGCGAATCCAACCGGTATGGGGATCCAGGTCGCCACTCAGGTGGATCGCCACCTTGAACGAATGCCCATGCAGGCGCCCGCATTTATGGCCGTCCGGCACGTGCGGCAGGCGGTGGGCGGACTCGAAGGTAAATTCTTTGAAGATTTCCACAGTGTTTTAAGCTCGGTCAGTATCTGGCAGGCGGCGAGTTTAACAGCTTGCTCCCTCGCCGCGCATACCGCTGGGTCACAGCGCCTGCAAGCGTTCGCCCAGGCCGCCGTTGTCGGCCAACTGCAGAAACTCGTCCCCCAGCCGCCGGCTCTCGCTCATCGCGGTTTGCCAGTACTTGTGGCGGCTCGGGTCGTCGCCCATAAAGCGTTTGAAGTCGCTGCGGTCCGGCAGTTTGCCGTGGGGCAGGCGCGCCAGGTAGTCCCTTGAGGGCGCGAGCAGTAACACGTCCTGCAAGCCCTGAGGGTTGCTGCGCCGCCACGGCAGGCCCTTGTCGAACCAGCCGGGGATGACCCGGTCGGTGAAGTGCGGGTACAGCACGATGTCGTCGCCGTGGTAGGGCAGGTCGAGGTGGTAGTCCAGCAGGCCGCCGTCGCGGTAGGTGCCTTGGCCCGCGCCGGGCAGGTCGCGTACGCCTTGCATCACCATGGGGATCGAGCCCGACGCCAGCAGCGCCTGGCGCAGGTTGCCCACTTCCAGTTCGAGGAAGCGCGATGGGAAGTCCTTGAGCGGATGCACCGGCGGCGGCTGGCGCGGGTCGTGGACGATCAGGCGTTCGAAGTGCCGCGACAGACGTGCGCGACCGCGCAGGTTGTCGGCAATCACCGACGACAGGCCCAGGCCCAGGCGTCCGCGATGGTCATCGGCGAGCAGGCCGTGGCTTTTGACCACCATGATGTTGAGTCGGTAGTCGGGGTTGTCCAGCACCCGCGCATCCCGGCCGGCCAGCAGGTCGTCGAGCATGCGCACGCAGCTTTGGCTGACTTGGGCCATGGTCACGCCTTTGGCGAAATGTTGCGCGTTGTACAGGCGACCGAGGTCCAGCAGGCCCTGCACCGGGTCGGGCAGGCATGCGCTGGCAAAGCGCCAGGAGCCGATGGACGCGCCGATCAGCGCGCGCTGCCGTGGCGCACGCGGCAGCCAGTCGCCGAACAGCGCCAGGTCCAGGCCCTGGATGCCCAGGGCCTTGGGCCCGCCGGCCGCGCCGGGAAGAATGCCGACATCCGCCGGCTTTAGGCCCTGCTCACGAATACGTGCCAACGCGCGCGTGCCGGCCTTGAGGGTCAGCGCGGGGAATTTGATGTGGATGGCTGTCATACCGATCTCTGTTGAAGCGGGGTGTAGGAGCACGCGTGCTCGCGAAAAACGTTAACCATACCGCGTGAATCCGGAATAAACACCGTCGTTTGTCGCGTCGGCTTGGAATTGCCATGGTGGCAATTCAGTTTCAGTTAAGTTGCAGTCGTTACCGTGTCCGGCGTAGGAAAACATTGTGTAACGGAGACTTATCATGAAGCGCCTCACAGCTCTGGTCGCCGCCGGTATCATCGCTTCCACGGCGACCCAGGCCGGAGCCGTGGACCCCGACAAACCACTGACCGTGCCTGCCACTGTTACAATTGTCGCCTTCGATCAATTGGAAGCCACCGCCCTGGCCCTGCACCCTGGTTCGACCTTACTCGACACCGACCTGGACGAGGCCTATGGCAAGTACATCTATGAAGTCGAACTGCAAGACCTCGACGGCATTGAATGGGATGTTGAATTGGACGCGCTCACCGGGCAGGTTCTCAAGAATCATCAGGATACGTAATGAAGGTAAATTTACGCGCCAGCAGCCGATGGCCGCTGGTGCTCATGGTGTTCTGCTCAAGCCTGGCGGCGCGCGACCTCAATCAAGATGAAGCCCTGGCGCTGCGGCAGCAGGGCGTGATCCTGCCGCTGGAACAGCTGTTGCAACAGGCCATGGCGCGCCATCCCGGCTCGCGCCTGCTGGAAGCCGAGCTTGAAAAAAAACACGGGCAATATGCCTATGAAGTGGAACTGGTGACCACCGACGGCGTGGTGCGCGAAATCAAGCTGGACGCCACCAGCGGCGTGCTGATCAAAGACGAGGAAGACTGATGCGCCTGCTTCTGGTGGAAGACAACGTACCCCTGGCCGATGAACTGCTGGCCGGCTTGCAGCGCCAAGGCTATGCCGTCGACTGGCTGGCCGATGGGCGCGACGCCGCATACCAGGGCCGCACCGAGCCCTACGACCTGATCATCCTCGACCTCGGCCTGCCCGGTCTGCCGGGGCTTGAGGTGCTGGCGCAATGGCGCGCGGCGGCGCTGGCCACCCCGGTGCTGGTCCTTACTGCCCGCGATTCCTGGGCCGAGCGTATCGAAGGGCTCAAGGCCGGTGCCGATGACTACCTGAGTAAACCCTTTCATCCCGAAGAACTGCACCTGCGCATCCAGGCGTTGCTGCGTCGCTCCCACGGTCAGGCCAACCAACCCACCCTGCAAGCCGCCGGCCTGCACCTCGACGAGGGGCGCCAGTGCGTGCTGCGCGATGGCGAAGAGGTCCAACTGACCGCCGCCGAGTTTCGTCTGCTGCGCTATTTCATGCTGCACCCTGAGCAAATCCTGTCCAAAAGCCATCTGGCCGAGCATCTGTATGACGGCGAAACCGAGCGCGATTCCAATGTGCTGGAGGTGCACGTCAACCACCTGCGCCGCAAGTTGGGCCGCAGCGTGATCGAAACCCGGCGCGGCCAGGGTTATCGGTTTGGCGCCAACCCCGCATGAGGTCGATTCAACGGCGCCTGAGCCTGGGGCTGATCAGTGTGATGGTGATCGTCGGCGTGGTGCTGGCGCAGACCAGTCTGTGGTTGTTCGAAGCCGGTCTGCAGCGATATCTGGAGGCAGGGCTGCGCAACGACACGGAAAACCTGCTGGTGGCTCTGGTGCGCGGGCCCAACGGCGTACAGCTGGACGAGCATCGTCTGTCACCGGCTTACCAGCGGCCGTTTTCGGGCCATTACTTTCGTATCGATTTTGCCGACACCCACTGGCGCTCTCGCTCACTATGGGATCAGGAACTGCCGCGCCTGCCCGAGGCGGGTCTGAAGGGCAACCTGCAGCTGGGGCCTGAAGGCCAGCAACTGCTAGTGCTACGTTCGGACTACAAGCGCTTTGGTCAGTCGATTTCCATCAGCGTGGCCCAGGATTACACGCCAGTGCGCGAAAGCTTTCGCCTGATGCGTCAGATCGGTCTGGTGCTGGGCTTGGCGGCGTTGCTGCTGGTGCTGGTGCTACAACGGGTGACTGTGCGCCGCGCCTTGCGCCCGCTGGAAACCGCGCGCAACCAGATCGCCCAATTGCAGCAAGGCCAACGCTCGCAGCTCGACACTCAGGTGCCGTTGGAGCTGGAACCGCTGGTGGCGCAGATCAACCACCTGCTGGCCCACACCGAAGACAGCCTCAAGCGTTCCCGCAATGCCCTGGGCAACCTTGGCCATGCGCTGAAAACCCCATTGGCGGTATTGCTGAGCGCGGCATCCAGCGAGGCGCTCAAAGACCATCCCAAGCTGAGCGCCTTGTTGCGCGAGCAATTGGAGCAAGTGCAGCAACGCCTCAATCGTGAACTGAACCGCGCCCGTCTGGCTGGCGAAACCCTGCCCGGCGCCTTGTTCGACTGCGAACAGGAACTGCCTGGCCTGCTCGCCACCTTGAACATGATCCATGGCGAACACCTGGACCTCAGCTACCATGCCGCCCCCGGCCTGCACTTGCCTTGGGATCGCGAAGACCTGCTGGAGTTGCTGGGCAATCTGCTGGACAACGCCTGCAAATGGGCGGACGCCGAGGTGCGCCTGAGCATTGATGAGACCCCCCACAGCTATTGGCTCGCGGTGGAAGACGACGGCCCCGGCATCCCCGAAGCCCAGCGAGATCAGGTGCTCAGCCGTGGCGCGCGCCTGGATGAGCAGATCGACGGTCACGGCTTGGGCCTGGGGATCGTGCGCGATATCGCCGAGGTGTGGGGCGGGGTGTTGCGGTTGCAGGATAGCCCCTTGGGCGGTTTGAAAGTGCTGGTCGAATTACCCAAGCGCCATGCCTGACAGGCGGCAAACGGGAGCAAGCTCCCGCCCACCCTGGGTGGTCTTCAAGCGTCAGACTCGGAACTGATCCATCAGACCCTGCTGTTGATTGGCCAGGCTGTTCAGCGCCTGGCTCACCCGCGCCGACTCATTGGCCTGTTCCGACAGCGATTCGGTCACATCGCGGATGGTCGCCACGTTGTGGTTGATCTCTTCGGCGACGGCGCTTTGCTCCTCCGCGGCACTGGCGATTTGCAGGTTCATATCGCTGATCACGGTGACCGCGTCGCCGATCTGGCGCAGTGCGGTGACGGCCTGGCCGACCTGTTCGACACTGCCCTGGGCCTGGCGATAACTGCTGCCCATGGCACCGACCACGTCGGTGGTGCCGCTCTGCAAGTGCTCGATCACCAGGCGGGTTTCCTCCACCGATGCCTGGGTGCGTTGCGCCAGGTTGCGCACTTCGTCGGCCACTACTGCGAAGCCACGTCCGGCCTCACCGGCACGGGCGGCTTCAATCGCGGCATTGAGCGCCAGCAGATTGGTCTGCTCGGCGATGCCTCGGATCACTTCCAGCACCGAACCGATCTTCTCGCTGTTGGCCGAAAGGCCTTCGACCTGGGTCATGGCGGTGCTCATGTCCGCCGCCAGTTGACCGATATTGGCGGTGGTGCGGTCGATCACGTTGAGGCCATCGCGCGTCGCCTGGTCGGCCTCGCGCGCTGCCTGAGCCGCCTGTGCCGCGCTGCGGGCCACGTCCTGGGCGGTGGCGCTCATTTCATGGGAAGCGGTGGCCACCTGGTCGACCTGGCGGTACTGCTGCTCCATGCCGGCGCTGGTCTGGGTGGCGATCGCGGCCGACTGGTCGGCGGTGCCACGGGCGTCTTGTACCGAGCGTTTGACCTCGGCAATGATCGGCTGCAGTTTGTCGAGGAAACGGTTGAACCAGCCGGCCAGTTGCCCCAGTTCATCGCGTTTGTCATAGGCCAGGCGCCGCGTCAGGTCGCCTTCGCCGCTGGCGATGTCTTCGAGCATGTGCGCCACCCCCAAGATCGGCCGGGTCACGCTGCGCGCCATCAGCCATACCAGAATCAGGCCGATCACCGCTGCCAGCAGGCCCAGGCTCAGTTCCAGCAGGGTGCCGCGCGTGTTGTCCGCATCCATTTGTGCCTTGAGGGCTTCGGCGGGACCTACCAGGACTTTTTCCGGCACGTCCAGCAATACGCCCCATGGCTTGCCGTCGGGAATCGGTGCGAACGGCGCCAGCACTTTCAGTTGATGTTCGGTGTGCAGGCTGCTGATGCCCGTGCTGCCGGCCAGGGCTCCGATCAGTTGAGCGCCGCTGCGGCGGTCGACCTGGTCCAAACGCTGGCTGAGTTTGCTCGCGTCCGCGCTGTAGCCGGCGAGCAGGCCGGTGGGGCTGAGGATGCTGACCTGTGTCTGGCCGTCGTACAGCTTGGCGCTGGCTTGTTGGCTCACGGCCTGCAAACTGTTGAGGTTGATGTCCACCGACAGCGACGCGATGACTTTGCCGTTGGCCATCAACGGAAACACGATGCTGGTCATCAGTACGTTCTGGCCGTTGATCACATAAAAGTAGGGTTCGATCACGCAAGGCTTGAGGGTGCTGCGCGGGCAGGTGAACCAGGCGTTGGCCTTTTCGCCACTAGGGCCGACGGTGGTGTCGGTCATGTCGCTTTCCGGCAATGCCATGGAGGTCAACTGGCCGGGTGTCGGCTGCGACCAATACAGTGCGAAGCGGCCCTTGTCGTTGCTGCCCAGCTCGGTTTGGCCGGCGAACAGCTCATCCTTGCCGTCCAGCGCATTGGCTTCGAACACCAAGGACAGACCCAACAGGTCCGGGTTGGCCTGCAACGCGGCTCTGACTTGGCGGGTCAGGTCTTCGCGGGTGTCGAAGGCGTCCAGAAAGCGTTTCTCCGCCTGCTCGCGCAAGAACAGCACCTGGCGGGCAAAGCCATGGCCATATTGATAAGCGTCCATGAATTGCCGACGGATACCCAGCGCCTGCACCTCGCCCTGGGCCTCGATACGCGCCTGGGCGGCTTCATTGAGCATCTGCATGCTGGAGGCTTTGACCTGCTCGGAACTCTGCTCCATGCGGTACAGCGACAAACCCACCAGCAGGCTCACGATTCCCAGCAGGCAGAGGCCGGCGAGCAGGGTGATTTTCCATTGAATGGAGAGTTGTCTGAGCGACATCGGACATCCTTACCTGAAAACACAAAGAGCCCGTTTATCGGCCGCAGGAAGATTTTCTTTATTCAAACGATCAATTTAAACCTGCCGGAGCGGCGCGTCCCTCGGCAGCGGCTTTTGACATGGGGCCGCGCCTGCTGCAAAGTGCCCGCCCTCTAATAAGACCTCCTTGAAGCCTGCACACTGGCCGCCCTCCGATGGGCCGCTGGGGCGCGGGCATGCCTGTTTTTCTGTTTCTGCTTGAGGTAACCATGATTAACGCAGTCATCGCCGCGGTCGGCACCATGCTGGTGCTTAGCCTGTCCCGCGTGCATGTGGTCATCGCCATTATTGTCGGCGCCCTGGTGGGCGGTCTCACCGGCGGCCTGGGGATCGAAGCCACCCTCAGCGCCTTCAACGGCGGCCTCGGTGGGGGCGCGACGGTGGCGTTGTCCTACGCCTTGCTCGGTGCATTCGCGGTGGCCATCGCCAAGTCCGGCCTGGCCCATGCCCTGGCCGACAAGGCCCTGCTGTTGGTGGACCGCCAGGACGCCAGCGGCGGCAGTCACGTCAAATGGCTGCTGATCGGTCTGCTGTGGGTGGTGGCGATTGCATCGCAAAACATCCTGCCGATTCACATTGCGTTTATCCCGCTGCTGGTGCCGCCGCTGCTGTATGTGCTGACCAAGCTGCAATTGGATCGGCGCTTGATCGCCTGTGTGATGACCTTCGGCCTGATCACGCCGTACATGTTCCTGCCGGTGGGCTTCGGCAATATCTTCCTTAACCAGATCCTGTTGGCCAACGTGGCCAAGAGCGGCGTGGACGTCAGCCAGGTCAACGTGACTCACGCCATGGGCCTGCCGGCGCTGGGCATGGTGGTTGGCCTGCTGGTGGCGGTGTTTATCAGCTACCGCAAAAAGCGCGTGTACGACCTGGCGAAAATCGAGCGGGTCGAGCAGGTGGCGGTGCAGTACAACCCGCTGACCCTGCTGGTGGCCGGCGTGGCGATTGCCTCGGCGTTCATCATTCAGCTGTGGCTGGATTCGATGATCATCGGTGCGCTGGCCGGGTTCCTGATCTTCTCGGCCTCGGGGATTGTGCGCTGGCGCGAGACCGACGACCTGTTCACCGAAGGCATGAAGATGATGGCAATGATCGGCTTCATCATGATCGCCGCCTCGGGGTTCGCCGAAGTGCTCAAGGCCACTGGGGACGTGCGTTCGCTGGTGGAAACTTCGGCCGCGTTCATCGGCCATAGCCGTGGGGTCGGCGCGCTGCTGATGTTGCTGGTGGGCCTACTGGTGACCATGGGGATTGGTTCGTCGTTTTCCACGGTGCCGATCCTGGCCGCGATCTTCGTGCCGTTGTGCGTGCAGTTGGGCTTCAGTCCGCTGGCCATTGTGTGCATCGTTGGCACGGCGGGGGCCCTGGGCGATGCCGGCTCGCCTGCGTCGGACTCCACCCTCGGTCCGACTTCCGGCCTGAATATCGACGGTCAGCACCACCACATCTGGGACACCGTGGTGCCAACATTCCTGCACTACAACATCCCGTTGCTGGCGTTTGGCTGGCTGGCGGCGATGTCCCTTTGACCCCATGCCTCTGTAGGAACGAGCGCGCTCGCGCCTACAGATAGTTTTCCATCGGCCGATAACCTCTCAAGTCGCTTAATAAGAGAGAAAAGCCATGCGTCTGAGTCTGAAGGCCAAAGTCCTGTCCCTCGCCGTTGTGCCGGTGTTGCTGTTCGCGCTGGTCATCAGCCTCACTACGGTGTGGATCCTCCAGGGCCAGGCGCGCAGTGAGGTGGATGAAACCCGCCAGCGCTTGCTCAATAACGCTAAGGCCACTTTGCAAAGTTACGTGGAAGTGGCTATGAGCACCGTCAAGCCGCTCTACGATGCCGCCGCGCCTGGCGATACGGCGGCGCGGGCCGAGGTGGTCAAGCTGCTGTCCAACATCAGCTACGGCAAGGACGGTTACTTCTTCGGCTACGACTCCGAGACCATCCGCCTGTTCAAGGGCAATAGCCCCGACGGCGTGGGCAAGAGTTTCAAAGACAACCGCGACCCCAATGGCGTCTACGTCAACCGCGACCTGGTCAAGGTCGGCAAGGACGGCAGCCATTACCTGCAATACAGCTCGACCCAGCCGGGGCAGACCGAACTGGTGCCCAAGCTTGGCTACACCGATTACCTGCCCAAGTGGGATATGGTCATCGGTACCTCGGTCAACCTCGACGGCATCGAAGCCCAGGTGGCGGTGGTCGAGGCCAAGGTCAAAGCGCGCATGGAAGGTGTTTTGCTGAGTATCCTCGGCGTGGCCGTGGTGGTGTTGCTGGTGATCGCCGCTGCGGGCATGGTGCTGGCCAATACCATTTTGCGTCCGTTGCATTTGATGAAAGCCAACCTCGACGATATTGCCGCCGGCGAGGGTGACCTGACTCGGCGCCTGGCCATCACCAGCCAGGACGAGTTGGGCGAGCTGGCCGGCGCGTTCAACCGGTTTGTCGACAAGATCCACGGCCTGGTGCGCCAGATCACCGAAATGACCGCTCAGCTTACCGGCCTGGTGGGCCAGGTGTCCGACCAGGCCCACCGCTCGGAGCAGGCCATGGAGCGCCAGCGCCACGAGACGGACCAGGTCGCCACCGCCATCAATCAAATGTCGTCCGCCGCCCAGGAAGTGGCGCGCAGTGCCCAGGGCGCCTCGGTGGCCGCGCAGCAGACCGACGCCGAAGGCCAGGCCGCCAAGCGCGTGGTGGACGGCAGCATCGCGCAGATCCACGCGTTGGTGAACGACATCCGCAGCAGCGGCGTGTCCCTCGACAGCCTGCAACAGGATGTGACGTCGATTGTCAGCGTGTTGAGTGTGATCCGCTCGATTGCCGAGCAGACCAACCTGTTGGCCCTTAACGCCGCCATCGAGGCCGCGCGGGCCGGGGAGGCCGGTCGTGGCTTTGCGGTGGTGGCCGACGAAGTGCGCGCCCTGGCCAGCCGCACCCAGACCAGCACCCAGGAAATCCAGGGCATGATCGACCGCCTGCAAACCGGCACCGAAGCCGCCGTGGAAGCCATGCGCCGTTCCAGCGAGGCCGGCGATGGCACCTCGGCCCAGGCCAACCAGGCCGGAGCGTCGCTGGACACCATGGCCCAGCTGATTGCCACCATCAATTCAATGAACGCCCAGATCGCCAGCGCCGCCGAAGAACAAACCGCCGTGGCCGAAGAGATCAACCGCAGCGTGCATCAGATTGCCTCGGCGGTGGACAGCGTGGCCGATGAAACCCAACTGGGGGCCCAGACTTCGCGCAGCCTGGCGGACCTGGGCCAGCGCCTGGGGCAACTGGTCGGTCAGTTCAGGATCTGATCAAACGTCGCGCATCAACAAGCCAAAGCGCAAATCCATCTCAACGGGCAGCGGTATATACACCGTGTGCCCGTCGCCCGGCGCTACGTCGATGGCTTCGTCCTTGGCGTTGCGCAGGCTGGCCAAGTCGAAGTGAAAATTGCCGGTGGGCGTCATCAATTCCAGGTGATTGCCCACGGCGAAGCGGTTCTTGACCTTGACCTCGGCCAGCTCGCCCCGACGTTCGCCGGTCAGTTCGCCGACAAACTGCTGGCGCTCGGAGACGGAACTGCCGTTCTGGTAGTTCTGGTACTCATCGTGGACGTGCCGGCGCAGGAAACCTTCGGTGTAGCCGCGCTGGGCCAAAGAGTCGAGGTCGGTCATCAGGTTGCGGTCGAACGTGCGACCGGCCACTGCATCGTCGATGGCGCGGCGATACACCTGGGTGGTGCGCGCGCAATAGAAGTGCGACTTGGTGCGGCCTTCGATCTTAAGCGAGTGCACGCCCATATGGGTCAGGCGCTCCACATGCTGCACGGCGCGTAAATCCTTGGCGTTCATGATGTAGGTGCCGTGCTCGTCCTCAAACGCAGGCATCTGCTCGTCGGGGCGGTTGGCTTCCTGTAACAGAAACACCTGATCGGTGGGCGCACCGATACCCAGGGTCGGTTCCGGCGCGTATTGCTGCACGATCTCGCCGGTGGCGTTTTCCACCGCCGGAGTGGCCTGGTACTTCCAGCGGCAGGCATTGGTGCAGGTGCCCTGGTTGGCATCGCGCTTGTTCATATAGCCCGAGAGCAGGCAGCGCCCGGAATACGCCATGCACAGGGCGCCGTGGACAAACACTTCCAGCTCCATGGCCGGCACCTGCTCACGGATTTCGCCGATCTCCTCCAGCGACAATTCCCGCGACAGAATCACCCGGCAGATCCCTTGCTGCTGCCAGAACTCCACGCTCGCCCAGTTCACCGTATTGGCCTGCACCGACAAGTGAATCGGCATCTGCGGAAAGTGTCGGCGCACCAGCATGATCAGCCCTGGATCGGACATGATCAGCGCATCCGGGCCCATGGCAATCACCGGTGCCAGGTCCTTGAGGAAGGTCTTGAGCTTGGCGTTGTGCGGCGCGATGTTCACCACCACATAGAAGCGCTTGCCCTGGGCATGCGCTTCCTGGATACCCAGGGCCAGGTTGGCGTGATCGAACTCGTTATTGCGCACCCGCAGGCTGTAACGCGGTTGGCCGGCGTACACCGCATCGGCGCCGTAGGCGAAGGCGTAGCGCATATTTTTCAGGGTGCCGGCGGGGGCGAGCAGTTCGGGGGCGATAACAGTGGGCATGGCGTAGGGTCGCAAAAAGGCGCGAGAGTAGTGCAGGGCGGGCGCAGGTTTATTGATCCAAGTCATTGAGACCACTGCTGTGCAAAGCAACACGCCCGCATTCGCGAACACGGTTATAAAAGCTTAGGAGAAGACGATCCGGGTGCTCTTGAGTGGGGTCCAAGGCGGGGAGTTCGCGGGCGTGCGATAAATAAGGGCACTCCCAGGTTTCGCAGCGGACTAAGCATCAGGGCCTACACAGGCCCAATGCTTTTCTGACATGGACCGGACATGAACCAAACCACCCTGCAATTCAAAACCCTGTTGTTACTGCTGGTCCTGGTGACCGTTGCCTTTATCTGGATATTACTGCCGTTTTATGGCGCGGTGTTCTGGGCGGTGATCCTCGGCATTATCTTTGCGCCCATGCAGCGCCGCGTGCAGCTGAAATTCGGCTGGAACCGTAACCTTACCTCCCTGGCCACCCTGACTGCGTGTTTGATCGTCGCGATTTTGCCGGTGATCATCACCAGTGCCTTGTTGGTACAAGAGGGGGCCACGCTGTACAAGAACATCGAAAGCGGCAAGCTGGATGTGGCGGGCTATATCGAGCAGTTCAAGAATTTCCTGCCGCCGTACTTCCAGCATCTGCTGGATCGCTTCGGCATGGGCAACCTGGAAGGGCTGCGTGAGAAAATCGTAAAAAGCGCGATGCAGGGCAGCCAATTTTTCGCCACTCAGGCGTTCAGCTTCGGTCAGGGCACCTTCGATTTTCTGGTGAGCTTTTTCATCATGCTGTATCTGCTGTTTTTCTTTTTGCGCGACGGCCCGGAGCTGGTACGCAAGGTGCGCACCGCCGTGCCGTTGGCCGAACCGCAAAAGCGTCGCCTGCAGCTCAAGTTCAACCGCGTGGTGCGGGCCACGGTCAAGGGCAACGTGCTGGTGGCCGTGACTCAGGGCGCGTTGGGAGGGTTGATTTTCTGGTTCCTGGACATTCCCAGCGCGCTGCTATGGGCGGTGCTGATGGCATTTCTTTCACTGCTGCCGGCGGTGGGCGCGGGCATTGTATGGGGGCCGGTGGCGGCATATTTCCTAATGAGCGGGGCGATCTGGCAGGGCGTGGTGCTGGCGTTGTTCGGCGTGTTTGTGATCGGCCTGGTGGACAACGTGCTGCGCCCGATCCTGGTGGGCAAGGACACCAAGATGCCGGATTACCTGATCCTGATCTCGACCCTGGGCGGCTTGTCAGTGTTTGGCCTTAACGGGTTTGTGATCGGACCGCTGGTGGCGGCGCTGTTCATGTCCAGTTGGGCGCTGTTTGTCGAGAGCAAGCCGCGGGTCAAGTTGCCATTGCCGTAAACCGGTAGCGTCAGGCTTCCAACTGGTAGGTGGTGGCTTTCAATTGGTGTTCGGCGGCTTTCAACGATGTCAGCGGGCCGGTGATCGGCTCGCCTTCGCGTACCAAGTACCAGCAAGCCAACACCCCCGAGGCGCGCAGAGCGGCGGGGACGGCACTGCCGATGACGGACATGATATGAACAGTGGGCATAAGGACCTCCAATCGTGGTAGGGGTCACCTTACGGGCCATGGCGGCTGAGGAAAAATCAACTGTCTCGATAGTCGACATTGATGCCACGCGTCAGTCCACCACTTGATCCAGCATGCTCACCACTTCCTGCTCGTTGAGCAGGCCCTTGCGCACCAGGTTTTCCGCAAGCAAGGCGAGGAACTTCGCGCTGCGGTGACCTTCCAGGTGCTTGAGTTCGGTCAGGGCGCTGTACACCTTGCTGGAGGTGCAAAGGCCGGCGGTGCGGTGTGGGTTTTGTGTGGGCATGGTTAATCGTCCTTAATTGTTATTGGGTGGACAGGCTCGATAGTGAAAGGGTTATGTGACGCAAACATGACAGCGCGAGCCCTGTTCGAGCAAGTAGACATTGGTGTCTATCATGTGCGATTGCGCACCAGACATTGTCTCCATAGCGACCTTGACGCGATGAAACCGGACTCGGCGCAAAAAAAAGGCCTCGCACGATTGCGAGGCCAGTTTCAGATCGAACAGTTACCAGCCACGACGGTAGTAACCATGGGGCGGGCCATAGTAACCGCGCGGTGGGCCGTAATAGACCGGCGCCGGGCGGTAATACACTTGCTGTTGCACATACAAAGGCGGCGGTGGCGCGTAGTAGACCGGCGGCGGAGCGGCGTAGACAGGCTGCGGCTGCACATACACCGGTTGCTGCACGTAGACTTCGCGGGGTTGGCTGGCCACCACCGAGCCCACCACGGCGGCGCCGACCAACGCACCCAAGGCAGCCGGCCCCGCCCATCCACCACCGTGGGCGGAGGCTTGGCCAGCCATAGCGAGTGCACCTACCAGCAAGGCGATCTTGGGGATTGTACGAATCATGGTCATTCCTCGGTTAGCCCCTGCGCTCGTGTCCTGCCATCAATGGACTCAAGTCATGTCGCGGGGATACTTTTAAGACAACGTATTTCTGAAAAACAGCACGGCCGCTAGGTAAAGGTTGTGTAAGGTCTGTACCGATTTGCTTACTCACAGGAGTTTTCCATGCAGATGCACCCCAACAAGGACACCCAGCTGTGCATGTCACTGTCGGCGCGCCCCGGTAATTTCGGCTTGCGGTTTCATAACCATCTGTACGAGCAGTTGGGTCTGAATTTTTACTATAAGGCCTTCAGCAGCCAGGATTTGCCCGGCGCGATCGGCGGTATCCGGGCCTTGGGGATCCGGGGTTGCGGGGTGTCCATGCCATTCAAGGAGGCGGCCATTGCCTTGGTGGACGAACTCGACGATTCGGTTCAAGCCATCGATTCGTTGAACACCATCGTCAACACCCACGGCCATCTCAAGGCCTACAACACAGACTACATCGCCGTCGAGCAACTGCTGAAAAAGCATGCGGTCCCACAGGATTCCACCTTCGCCCTGCGTGGCAGCGGCGGCATGGCCAAGGCCGTGGCCAGTGCCCTGCGCGACGGTGGCTACGCCAACGGCGTGATCGTGGCGCGTAACGAGAGAGCGGGGCGCGCGCTGGCCCAGCACCTGGGGTACGCCTGGCAGGCGGATATGACCGGCCTGCGTCCGCAAATGCTGATAAACGTCACGCCCATCGGCATGACCGGCGGCGCGGAGGCGGAGGCATTGGCGTTTGACGCAGACATTATCGAGACTGCGCGGACTGTCTTCGATGTGGTGGCGATTCCCGCCGAAACACCGTTGATTGTGCATGCCCGAGCCAACGGCAAACAGGTAATTACCGGGTTGGAAGTAATCGCCATCCAGGCGTTGGAACAGTTCGTGCTCTATACCGGCGTGCGGCCGACCCAGGAACAATTCGAAAAAGCAGTGGCCTTCGCCCGTCTCTGAAAAAGCACTGGGAAGCTGGATATAGCTCCATCAGACATGGAGGTATTGTTCGGCTCACCGCCATCGGGGGCAAGCCCCCTCCCACAGGTTTGACCGCGTTCACTCGAACTCAGTGACCCAACGGACGGCGCGCCGAGCTCAAGGCAAAATGCAGATCCAAGGTGGGAGGGGGCTTGCCCCCGATATAGGTCCATCAGGCGATGAGGGTATTGACTGGCTCACCGCCCTCGGGGGCAAGCCCCTTCCACAGGTTGGACAGCGCTCACTCGAGCTCGGGTCCCAACGGTCGGTGCGCCAAGCTCAAGGCAAGGGCAGATCCAAGGTGGGAGGGGGCTTGCCCCCGATATAGGTCTATCAGGCGATGAGGGTGTTGGCTGGCTCACTGCCATCGGGCCCCCGGCCACACCTATTCAGGCCTGTTCCAACTGTGCCAAGCGTTCCTCCAGCGCGGCGATTCGCGCTTCCAGCTCTTCGATACGTTCGGCGGACACCCCGCTGGTGCCACGCTCCACCGGGCTTGCCCGCGCCGCGATAATCGCCTCGATATCCGCCGGATCGCCCAGCGCGTGGGTGTACCGGTCTTCCCGCTGCCCAGCCTGACGCGGTACCAGCACCGCCAGCCCGCGGGCGATCAGGCGTTCGAGCTGGTGCACGACCTGTTCGACGTCCTCGAAATCATGCATGCGAGCGCTGCGAGTGAGCAGTTCGTTGACCGTCTGCGGGCCGCGCAGGAACAACAACCCGATCAGGATCACCTGGGCCGGTACCAGTTCCAGCGCCTTGTCCACCCGATGTTCCCAGCGGTCGGCACGGCTGCCCATCACCAGACGAGTGAAGCCTTGGCCCTCCAGCGCACGCAGGCTCTGGCCCACCTGGCCCTGGCTGAGGTTCATCACCGGCTCGCGGCTGGTTTTCTGGTTGCAGGCCAGTACCAGAGCGTTGAGGGTCAGGGGGTAGGTTTCCGGGTTGGTCGCCTGTTTTTCGATCAGGCAGCCCAGCAGGCGGATTTCCGTGCTGTTCAGGCGCGGCTCAGGGGTATCGGTGTCGTGCTCGGCGGTCATCGCGCGTTCCCTATGCAGTGAAGGTCCTTAGCCTATCCCTGAAAAAATAAAAGACAAGCAGCGGGGATGGCTATAATCGCCGCTGGTTGCAACCCCGCCATTACCGATGAGAGTGCCATGACTATTTCCCTGTACGCCGCCTCCGTTCCTGTGTTCAAACAAATGCTCAACGCCCTGAGCGATGTGCTGAACAAGGCCGAAGCCCACGCTACGGCCAAGAACATCGAGCCCAATGCCTTGCTGCAAGCGCGTCTGTTTCCTGACATGTTCCCGCTGGTGCGCCAGGTGCAGATCGCCGTCGACTTCGCCAAGGGCGTTTCTGCGCGCCTGGCCGAGATCGAAGTGCCTAAATATGACGACAACGAAGTGACCTTCGCCGACCTGCAAGCCCTGATCGCCAAGGTGCTGGCCTTTATCGACACCCTCAAGGCCGAGCAAATCGACGGCAAGGAAGGCATCGAAATCGTCACCCGTCCAGGCACCCCGAAAGAAAAGCGCTTCAGCGGCCAAACCTACCTGCTGACCTACGGCCTGCCGCAGTTCTTCTTCCACGTCACCACCGCGTATGCTCTGCTGCGTCACAACGGCGTGGAAGTGGGCAAGCGCGACTACATGGGCGCTTTCTAAGCTCAAGCGTCAAAAAAGCCCGGTGTCGTTCCACGTTGAACGGCACCGGGTTTTTTTATGGGTGGCGGTTATGAATTCCCTGACCTTGTCGGAAAAGGTTACAGAAGGGCGGTGAACCAAGTCTTTCTGCCGCGGCACTCACCAGGCGATGAGGCATGTGCCTCCCCCCCAATCCCCGTGAGTGTATGAGAGGCTTTAGATGATCACGACGCCCCACCTGTCAGCTGCTGTATCGCGTTTTTCTTCGTCGGACACGTCCTCGCCTGTGCTGGATAGTCAGGGCGCCTCTTCGGTTTTGCCCGGCCCGAACACCCGTGTCCGGCGAGAGGCATCGGGCGAGGCAACGGCGGTGGGCCAAACCCCGCCCTCGGAAGCAAATGAAGGAAGCACTGAACAGGCGCAGAGCGCCGATAAACGCGATGCGGGCAATCGACGCGACCTTGAGAAGTTCGTGCATGGGTTGCTGAACGTGTACGTAAAGGGCGACAAGTATCTGGATGAACAGGCGGCTTTGCATGCTTACCGATATCCGGGGGGCCGGCCTTACGACCGCGCCCAAGGGTTCACCAATTATTTGCGCAGTCAATGGATCCAACTGGACCCTGATTCCGGCTTTCAACTCAATAACGAGTCAAAGGCAGGGCAGCGCGTGAATCTTTTAGATTTCATTGATGGCCTTGGCTGGGAGCGACCGACCACGATGGCCGAGGTGCGGAATATGAGCGGGGCCGTGTTCCGCCTTTATCGGTCCTCGCCGTTGCCATCCGGCGATCTGGGCGGTGGGTTGTCCTGGCCAATTCCCCTTGATCAATCCACCCAAAAAGCGATTCACGAGGCTTCCAGCTCCGACGTGTATCGTTCGCTCCAGCACGGTGACCTGCCGGCGACGAATAACGGAGCGGTGCTGATGCTTCAACGCCATCAATGGTCAGATGCCGAGCTGAAGGATCCGCGCACCGCCCTGCTGAACATGATCAATGCACCGGCCGCACGAACGGTAGGTGAGCAGCTGCGGGCGCGGTTCAACGGGGCCGGCAGTCCTCAGGATTGGCTGCTTTCAATGCTTCAGGTGGGGGCCAATGGCCATTCGGTGATGCATCCAAACGAAAAAAACAAGCTGGCCGGCTATGATCTGTCCCAGCGCGATAATTGGGGTAAACCCCTGTCGTCGGTGGTGAAAGGGCTGACTGACCATCTGGCGCAGACCTACGGCCGAAACGCGCCAGTCGTAGCGTATTTGTTACTGTCACACCACGCGCCAGAGCTGCTGGTCAAAGACGTTCCAGCTTCTATCACCTATGGTTCGCCGGGATGGGTTGGCCTCAAAGCCATCGTCGCCAAGGCCAACTTCCACACGCCTGGCTCGGCAGCAGGGCAGACCTATGAGGCGTTGGTCAAGAACGACCTTGAGCCCGTTAGCAGCGCCGAAAGAGACGTGGAAGCCTTGGCGGGGCGGGAGGCGTTGATCCACTGGGCCGTAGCGGACGGTGCAATTGCAAAGCGCGATGACAACAATTACACGGACGACGAAATTGAGAGGGCGCGCACGCTCTCCAGCGAACGCTTGGAGACCCTGAAAAAAGCCTCCGACGCGCAACGTGAGCCATTAGTGCCCCGTAAGGAAAAAGCGCTGCAGATCCTCAAGGAGCATTTGTCGGGGAAATTCCCTAATGTCGATTTTGAAGCCAAGGTGCTGATGCCCACCGAGGCTCATCAGTATTTGCGGGGGCCTTATTCGATTCTGGATATTTATCTCGAACCGCAATTGCATACCCGCTGGTACTCCACTGACCCTGCAGTGCCCTTTGCTGACATGTTCGAAACGTTCCGGCGCATTCCGCCCATCGACAACTATGAAAAGGAAGTCTCCGACTACTACGACGCGCTCCAGGAGGCCATGGGTGTCACGGTCAAACACTTGATGTCCCAACTGCCTGTGCAGGACAGAGAAGCCCTGGAGTATGGCGAGCTGAGCGTTTATGCCGAAGAAAAAACCACCTCGAGTCGTGAGAGTTGGGGAAAGTATCGGGGGCCTGAAAAAAGGGTGAGTGAGCAGCCCGCTGATAGCCGTTCGTTATTGTTCGTCACGAAGTATGGGGCAACCAAAACGGTCTATGAGGTCAACCCCCAGCAGGGTTATATCCGCAAGCGCACTGATTTGACGGGCGACCTGAAACCGGGTCTGAAGGGTGAATGGTCCGGTCCCTTGACTGAGCGAGCCAATCCTGGCGTCAGGCGAATCTACAGCCGCCCGTCGATTCGCGAAGTGGTGGCAGATGGAGAAGAGGCACAGCAGAAACGACGTGCACGGGAAAAGGCCCCGGGGCCTGTGCAAACCTTCACGTCTGACCGGACTCAGTACATCACCGATACCGTGCTGAGCAATATCTTCAAACCCGGAGAGCGAGAAGTGCTAGTCCAGAAAGCCAGGGGCATCACCACATTCGATACCGAAGTGACGGTGTTTGAAGAGATACAGGCGGTGACCCGGACCTTGGTGCCTTTTGCGTCCGCTATCGATAGGTTTCAAAAGGGAAAGGTAGGCGAGGGGCTTGGTTTTCTGGCATTTGACGTGTTGGGGTTTGCGGTGGGAGGCATTTTCGCAGGGGCTAAAATCGCGAGGTTGGGCCCCGGGCTCTCAGGCCGGGCTGGCGGCATCCTGACACGGGGCGCGATCAGCGCGGCCAACCCGTTTGCCGGAGGAAAAGCCATCGTCTCCAGAGGGCTGCCTTGGTGGCAGTCGGCATGGGGCAAAGGGACCTCCACCTGGCGCATCATTGCGGCGAATCGCGGTGTGGACCGGGCTCATCAGGATAAAAAAGATGGCGTCACCGTCGGCACTTATACAAATACCGGCGGTGACTCAATACGTATCACGGCTCAGTTGGATGAAATAACCGGGAAATGGTACGGCTACGATCGGACAACCCGTTCGCGGTTTGGCATACCGCTCGAAGGCTTCAGTCCTGATAGCACCAGTGCTTGATGCTTTCGCCCCGGGACAGCCCTTGAACAGGCCGTCCCGGGGGATCGGTTATCTTTGTTTGCCCAGGCACGCCGCCGCAGTGAACAGCACATCGGTGGACGAATTGAGCGCGGTTTCCGCCGAATCCTGCAGTACACCGATGATGAAACCTACGGCGACCACCTGCATGGCGATCTCACTCGGGATGCCGAACAGGCTGCACGCCAGGGGAATCAGCAACAACGAACCGCCGGCCACGCCCGAGGCGCCGCAGGCACAAATGGCCGCGACCACGCTGAGTAACACGGCGGTCGGCAGGTCGACACTGATGCCCAGTGTGTGCACGGCGGCCAGGGTCAGCACGGTGATGGTGATCGCGGCGCCGGCCATGTTGATGGTGGCGCCCAGCGGGATCGACACCGAATAGGTGTCCTCATGCAGGCCGAGGCGCTCGCTCAATGCAAGGTTGACTGGAATGTTCGCCGCCGAGCTGCGGGTGAAGAACGCAGTGATGCCGCTTTCCCGCAGGCACAGCAGTACCAGCGGGTACGGGTTGCGGCGCAGTTTCCAGAACACAATGGCCGGGTTGATCACCAGCGCGACGAACAGCATGCAGCCGATCAGCACCACCAGCAGATGGGCGTAGCCGAGCAGGGCGCTGAACCCGGAGGTGGCCAAGGTGGAGGCCACCAGGCCGAAAATGCCCAGCGGCGCAAAGCGAATCACCACGCGCACAATCAAGGTCACGCCGTTGGACAGGTCATCGAGCACAGTGCGGGTAGTTTCGCCGGCATGCCGGATCGCGATGCCCATGCCAATGGCCCAAGCCAGGATGCCGATGAAATTGGCATTCATCAGCGCGCTTACCGGATTGTCCACCACGCTCAGCAACAGGCTTTGCAAAACTTCGCCGATGCCGCCGGGCGCGCTCACTGTGGCGTCATGGGTGGCCAACACCAGTGTTGACGGGAACCACATGCTGGCGACCACCGCGACCACGGCGGCGGCGAACGTGCCGAGCAAATACAGGAACAGGATTGGGCGAATATGGGTTTCCTGGCCGTGCTTATGGTTGGCGATCGACGCCATTACCAGCACAAACACCAGAATCGGCGCCACGGCCTTGAGCGCGGTGACGAACACCTTGCCGATAAACCCGGTGGCTTTGGCTGCTTCGGGCAGTAGCAATGCCAGGAGAATCCCGGCGATCAAGCCGATGACGATTTGCGTGACCAGGCTGACGCGGGTCAGGCGTTTAAGGAGCGAAGGGGCAGCAGTCATAAAGAGGTTGTCTCTAGTTTTTTTAATGTGCGCAGCCCCATGAGCAGAAGGGGCTGTAGGAAGCAGGGCGCGAAGTCTAGCATGCTGTGGTGCGTGCTCCGGCGGCTGCGGCATCGCGTCACCCGCTTTGGCCAAAGCCGGACATACTCTGTTAAGCTTCTGGCCTCTCACCTTTCCTATCCGTCAGCGGGCCCTTCGGGCTGTCGTTGATGTCGTTGTTTCTGGAGTTTTCATGCTGTTTCCCATCCTGCTGCTGTCGGCCGCCGGTTTTACCGTGCTGACCACGGAATTCATCATTGTCGGGCTGCTGCCATCGATTGCCCGCGACCTGAATGTCAGCGTGTCCCAAGCCGGGCTGTTGGTGACCTTGTTTGCGTTTACCGTGGCGGCGTTCGGGCCGTTTCTGACGGCCTATTGCGCGCGTTTCCCACGCAAGCGTCTGTTTATCAGCATTCTGATTATGTTCGGCGCGGCCAACGCCGTGGCCGCGCTGGCGCCGAATATCTGGGTGATGGCATTGGCACGACTGATCCCGGCCCTGGGCTTGCCGGTGTTCTGGGCCTTGGCCAGCGAGACGGCGGTGGACATCGTCGGCCCGGACTACGCCGGGCGCGCCATTGAGAAGATCGGTTTCGGCATCGTCTGCGCCACGGTGTTTGGCATCCCAGTGGGCACGTTGATTTCCGATGCGTTCGGCTGGCGCACGGCGTTCGCCATTCTGGCGGTGGTGGCCCTGGCCAAGGCCTTGCTGTTGTTCATCTACCTGCCGGTAACCCGGCCGAAGAATGATCAAGTGAGTCTGCGCTCGCAGTTCAAGATCCTGCGCAACCCCTTGATGCAGGGCCATATCCTGCTGTCGATCCTGGTATTCAGCGGTATGTTCACTGCCTATACCTACCTGGCGGACATCCTTGAACGCCTGGCCGGCTTCGATGGCACGTTAGTGGGCTGGTGTCTGATGGGCTTTGGCGCGGTGGGCTTGCTTGGCAATGCCTTGGGCGGCCGTGCGGTGGATCGCCATCCGTTGATCGCATCCATGGTGTTCTGCGGGTTTATGATCGCGGGCATGGTCGCGCTGGTGCCGGCCATTCATTCCACCATCGGCCTGGCGGCGGCGATGGCGGTGTGGGGTGTGACCCAGGCGGCGCTGTTCCTGGTCAGCCATGTGCGGCTGATGAAGGCCGCGCCCCATGCGCCGGCGTTCGCCGCGTCGCTGAACATTGCCGGGGCCAACCTGGGCATCGGCTTGGGGGCGATGGTCGGTGGTCATGTGATCGATACCTTCGGCCTCGGCAGCCTGGGGTTCGCGGCGTCTGGGTTTATCCTGGTGTCGATCCTGCTGGCGCTGTGGCTGATGACCGCCAGGCAGCCGGTGGCGTCCAACGCCTGAGCGGTCAGGGCAGGGCAGTGAACAATTCGCGCCGCGCGCCTTCGGTAATCGCCACGATGCCCGGGTGCTTGACCTTGCGCTCCACCGAGATCGCATAGAACGACTCGGTGACCGCGTCGGTCTGGCCGATCAGCGCCACACCGTACTGGCGCACCACCTCGTCGGCAATCACGCTGGGGGCGATGAAAATCCCGCTGCCGGATTGGCCAAACGCCTGCATCAAGGCGCTGTCGTCGAACTCGCCGATGATCTTCGGCTGGATCTGCTGCTCGGCGAACCAGCGCTGCAAGCGGCTACGCACTACGGTTTCCGCGCCGGGAATCAGCAGCGGCGCGCCGTGCAGGCACTGTGGGAATGGGCCGGTATGGCGGTCGGCCAATGCCTGGGTGGCGAAAAAACTGATGCCGCACTCTCCCAGTTTCTGGCTGTAGCCTTTGATATCCAGGTGCGTGGGCATGGGGCTGTCGGAAATCACCAGGTCCAAGCGCTGGATCGCCAGATCCGCCAGCAGGCGTTCGAGTTTGTCCTCGCGGCAGGTAATACGCAGCGGCTCGCTCAATTCCATGGTCGGCGCGATCAGCCGGTAAACGATGGATTTGGGCACCACATCCGCCACCCCGACCCGAAACACAATCTGCTGTTCCTTGGGCTGCGCGCGCAGCATGGCTTCCAACTCATTGCCGGTCTGGAACATCTGTTCGGCGTAGGGCAGCGCTTGCCGCCCGGCTTCGGTCAGCTCCAGTTGGCGCCCGACCCGCTGAAACAACGCGATGCCGAACGTCTGTTCAAGCAGGCTGAGTTGCCCGCTGATGGTCTGGGGCGTGAGGTTCAATTGCTCGCACGCACGCACGATGCTGCCGGTTTTGGCCACGACCCAGAAGTAATGCAGTTGTCGATAATTGAGCATGAGGCTGGTCACTTCGTAAAAATCGAAGTATACGCGGGAAAAATACGAATTTTTCTGAAGTGTTGCTCTGCATAGAATGCGTCGCTATCGCGGGGCCACTATTGGGACCCAAGTGTTCTAACGAGGGATACAGCATGAAACTCAATTCTTTCGGCGCGGCCTCGTTGCTTGCGCTTTCATTGGTGATGATCAGCGGTTGCGATCAGGTCGAAAAAAGTGCGCAGCAAGTGATCGGCAAGGCCTCGGAGTCGGCCAAGCAGGTAATCGACGATACTCAGAAAGCCGCCGAGCAAGCCCTGAGTGAAGCCACGCAAGGCCTGATCAACCCGCAGAAGAAAGACGATCAGGCGGATAAAACCGACGAATCGAATAGCCAAGAAACCTAATTCTCCAGCACACCACCAGGACTGACCTATGGATTACCTTGTACAACTGGCCGCCAGCCCCACCGCGTGGATCGCCCTGGCGACCTTGATCGTGATGGAAATCGTGCTGGGCATCGATAACCTGATCTTTATCTCGATCCTCACCAACAAATTGCCGGAGAAGCACCGGGCCAAGGCGCGGCGCATCGGTATCAGCATGGCCCTGGTCCTGCGCCTGGGCTTGTTGAGCACCATCGCCTTTATCGTGCAGCTCACTGCGCCGGTGTTCGAGGTGTTCGGGCAGGCGTTTTCGTGGAAGGACATGATCCTGATCGCTGGTGGCCTGTTCCTGGTGTGGAAGGCTACCACCGAGATCCATCACAGCATGGACCCGGAGCCCGAAGAGAAAGAAAGCACCAGCAACGCCGTGACCATCGGTTTTGCGGCGGCCATCGGGCAGATCCTGTTGCTGGACCTGGTGTTTTCCATCGACAGCATCATCACGGCGGTGGGCATGACCGAACACTTGCCGATCATGATCATTGCCGTGGTGACCTCGGTGATCGTGATGCTGGTCGCGGCCGAACCGCTGGCCAAGTTCATCAACGACAACCCGACGGTGGTGATGCTGGCCCTGGGCTTCCTGATCATGATCGGCATGACTTTGATCGCCGAAGGCTTTGGCGCCCATGTGCCTAAAGGCTATGTGTACGCAGCCATGGCGTTCTCGGCGGCCATTGAGTGCCTGAATATCGCCCGGCGCAACCGCCATAAGCGTTTGCTCGCTGCGCGTCAGTAAACCCTGAAACAAACAGGCCGGCTGTGCTCATAAGAGCCCAGCCGGCCTTTTGCTGTCTGGTAGAATCCGCGCACTTGATAGTTTGAGGTCCAGCATGAACGAGCCGATTCGCCTTACCCAATACAGCCACGGCGCGGGTTGTGGCTGCAAGATTTCACCCCAGGTCCTGGAAGTGATCCTCGCCGGCAGCGGTGCGCAGAACCTCGACCCCAACCTGTGGGTGGGCAATGCTTCGCGGGACGACGCGGCGGTGTACGCCATAGACGACGAGCGCGGTGTGGTCTCCACCACCGACTTTTTCATGCCGATCGTCGACGATCCCTTCGATTTCGGTCGAATTGCCGCCACAAACGCCATCAGTGATATCTACGCCATGGGTGGCGATCCATTGATGGCCATTGCGATCCTGGGCTGGCCGGTGAATGTGCTGGCCCCGGAAGTGGCCCGCGAGGTCATCCGTGGTGGTCGCTCGGTCTGCGATGCGGCCGGTATCCCCCTGGCGGGCGGGCACTCCATCGACGCGCCGGAGCCGATTTTTGGCCTGGCGGTCACCGGCATCGTGCAAAAGCGCCATATGAAGCGCAACGACACCGCTACCGCCGGCTGCAGGCTCTACCTGACCAAGCCCCTGGGCATCGGCATCCTCACCACGGCCGAGAAGAAGGGCAAGTTGCGCGAGGCCGATATCGGCCTGGCTCGCGACTGGATGTGCACCCTCAACAAGCCCGGGAGCCGCTTCGGTAAACTGGCCGGCGTCACCGCCATGACCGATGTCACCGGTTTCGGCCTGTTAGGGCATCTGGTGGAAATGGCGGATGGCAGCGGCCTGACCGCACGCATCGAGTACGCCAATGTCCCACGCCTGCCGGGGATCGAGGACTACCTAGACCAGGGCTGTATGCCCGGCGGCACCCTGCGCAACTTCGACAGCTACGCCAGCAAGCTCGGGCGTTTGCAGGAACTGCACAAGCGCGTGCTGTGCGACCCGCAGACCAGTGGCGGCCTGCTGATCGCGGTCACCCCCGAAGGTGACGCCGATTTCCACGCTGTGGCCGCCGAACTGGGCCTGAACCTGGCGCCTATCGGTGAACTGGTCGAGCGACAGACCCACGCGGTAGAGGTGGTTTGATGGCAACTGACATCACCGACTATCGCAGCATTTTCCTTAACGACCGGCCGATGATGGATACCCGCGCGCCGGTGGAGTTCGTCAAAGGCGCCTTTCCGGGCGTGGTCAACCTGCCGCTGATGACCGATGACGAACGCCAGCGCGTCGGCACCTGCTACAAGGAGCAAGGCCAGCAAGCCGCCATTGTCCTGGGGCATGAACTGGTATCCGGCGCGATCAAGGCTGAGCGCATCGAACGCTGGGCGCAGTTCGCTCAGGCTCATCCTGATGGCTATCTGTACTGCTTTCGTGGCGGGCTGCGCTCGCAGATTGTGCAGCAGTGGCTCAAGACAGAGGCCGGTATCGACTACCCGCGCGTCGGCGGGGGTTACAAAGCCATGCGTACGTTTTTGCTCGAAACCATGGAGCAAGCCACCCAGCAGTGTGATTTTGTGTTGCTCGGCGGCATGACCGGCACCGGCAAGACCGAAGTCCTCGGCCACTTGCGCAACGCCCTGGACCTGGAAGGCCACGCCAACCACCGCGGTTCCAGCTTCGGCAAACGGGCCACGGCGCAACCGTCCAACATCGACTTCGAGAATCGCCTGGCTGTGGACCTGCTGAAAAAACGCGCGGCCGGTATCGAGCAGTTCGTGGTGGAGGACGAAAGCCGCATGATAGGCAGTTGCGCGCTGCCGTTGCCGTTGCACAAAGGCATGCAAACGTATCCGATGGTGTGGCTGGAAGACAGCCTGCAAGGGCGCGTCGAACGTATCCTGCGCGATTACGTGGTTGACCTGTGTGCCGAGTTCATTGCCACGTTTGGCGAACAGGGCCAGACGCTGTTCGGCGAGCGGCTGACCCAGAGCCTGGCCAATATCCACAAGCGCCTCGGGGGCGAACGGTTCCAACGCTTGCAGGCGATTCTGCAGGACGCCCTGGCCGAACAGGCGCGCAGCGGCGCCGTGGACCTGCACCGTGGCTGGATCGAAGGCCTGCTGCGTGAGTACTACGACCCGATGTACGCCTTCCAGCGCGAAAGCAAGGGCGCCCGCATCGAATTCGCGGGCGAGCAGGGGGCAGTGGTGGAATATTTGCGCGAGCGCAGTACGCGGCGCGAGTGAGGGGGATACCGGGGCCTATCGCGCCGCGTTACCTGTGGCAGGGGGCTTGCCCTAATGCCAGTCTGTTAAGGCTCAGTTGACCCAGCCCAGGCGATAGCTATCAAAGGTGGGAGGGGGCTTGCCCCCGATAGCGCCCTCAGCCCCCCCCACCGCATGTTTAAAGCACCACCACCGCAATCAACCCGCACACCACGCCCATCAGCATGGTCAGTCCGGCCACCGTTACCAGCACCCGCGCGTCGAAATCCTTGCGCAGCATCAGCAGGGACGGCAGGCTCACGCTCGGCAACGTCATCAGCAAGGCCACGGCCGGGCCGGTGCCCATGCCCAGGGTCATCATGGTTTGTACGATAGGGATCTCGGCCGCCGTAGGAATTACGAACAATGTGCCGACGATCGCCAGCGGTACGAGCCACACCAGGCTGTTGGCCATGGCTCCGTCTACGTGAGGGAACAGCCACACCCGCGCGGCACCGAGGATCAGCACGGCCAGGATGTACACCGGAATGGTGCTCCAGAACAGCTGCCACAACGTCCGCATCCAGCGGCTGAAAAAGGGTTGGGCTTCGACCTGGCTCACATCGGCCACCGCTTCCAGCGCGGCTTCCGGCACCTGATCGGGGCGTGCGATGCGCTGCGCCACCAACGACACCCCCACCACCAGCACAATGCCCGCCACCAGACGCAGCGCGGTAAACCCCCAGCCCAGCACAAAGCCCATGAACACCAGCGTCGCCGGATTCAGTACCGGGTTGGCGATCCAAAACGCCAGCGCCGCGCCCACCGACACCTGTTGCCGACGCATGCTCGCCGCCACCGGCGCCGCGCAGCAGCTGCACATCATCCCCGGCAAGGCAAACAGCCCGCCGCGTACGGTTGAGCCCAGCCCGGCCCGGCCGAACAGGCGCAGCAGCCAGTCGCGCGGGATCAGCACTTGCAGCAGCGAACCGAGGATTACCGCCAGGACTGCGGCTTTCCAGATCGCCAGGAAATACACCTGGGCATAGGCCAACGCCGCCGCCAGGGGCGAGCTTTGCTGATCATTGAGAATCGAGGCGCCGATGCTGTGGTTGTCGGCGGCCACAAACGCCTTGAAGTAGTAGGGCGACCACTTGACGTAGTAGAGGCCGACACAGGCCACCAGTAGGAACAGCGCCGGTTTCCACCAGAACGACCAGCCCCGGACGGGCTGGGTGGAGAGAAGGTTGGACATGGGGATGATCCGCAGATGAGTCGATAGCCGCGCATCATACGCTGTCAACTGTCGGCGCTCACCTGTGTCGGCTCTGGGCAGTTCTGTTCGCCGTCGTTCAGGCCCTGTTTGTAGTTGCGGCTCAGCAACGAGGCCTTGCCGTTGTGCCAGGTCAGCGTCAATACGTAAAGGGTGTCGTAGTCGCTGCCGGACCAGTCGTCGGTGATGGTGTGCTTCTCGCCCGACGCCTCACTCGCCACCTTGTTGATCAACTCCGGCAGATAGCCATGGGACCAGGCGGTGTAGATGGTGGCGTTGTGGTATTTGTCTTCGACCAACTCATCGGCCAGGTCGCTGGTGTCATTGGCCGAGAAATTGATGTTGACCGGCAGGCCCAGCTTGATGGCGCTGGGGCTGATGGTCATCAGTGGGCGAATGTAGCTGTAGGAATTATCCAGCTCGCCTTCCTCGACATTGCGCGTCGGGTTGGCGGCGAACACAAAATCCGCCGGGCCGAATTTTTCCGGCAACACCGTGGCCAGGTTCATCGCGCGGTTCAGGCCCTGGCAATTGAGTTGGCCCAGGCCGCCGGCGGGTTTTTCGCCGTGGCGCAGGAATACCAAGGTCTGCACGCCGTCCACCGGCTGAGCGCGGCTTTCCGGCGCGTCGAGGAGGGCCGCTGTGGCACCGCCGACCAGCAGCAGCGGTAACGTGATGTAGGAATAGCGTTTGAGTCGTTGCACAAGGCGCAGAGGCTTGATCGTCATTTTTAGGTTCGAGTCTTCATGCGTCGCGTTAAGGCGGACACGCCTGGCCCCAGTGACGCACGTGCGTCCCGAGGTGTTCCTTGTCTATCTAGCCAGGTGCCTCCCTTCACCCTATGAGCGCCTTTAAGAGTGCGGCGGGGCGTATTGGTTCGCCCGGACGGGATAATAGCCAGGCGATGTTGCGCATTGATGACCCATGCACGACAGCGCGGGGATGACTATCATGAGGGCTTTCTGCCTCAGGGACTGTCCCGATGAACGCACTTGCCGCATTCCCGATCAACAGCAAATGGCCCGCACAGCACCCCGAACGCTTGCAACTGTATTCGCTGCCTACGCCCAACGGCGTCAAAGTCTCGATCATGCTCGAAGAACTGGGCCTGCCGTATGAGGCGCACAAGGTCAATTTCGAAACTCAGGACCAATTGTCCCCCGAGTTCCTGTCTCTGAACCCCAACAACAAGATCCCCGCGATCATCGATCCCAACGGCCCGGGCGGTCAGCCGCTGGCGTTGTTCGAGTCGGGGGCGATCCTGATTTACCTGGCGGAAAAAACCAGCCAGTTGCTCTCCGAAGACCCGGCCACCCGTTACGAGACAATCCAATGGCTGATGTTCCAGATGGGCGGCATCGGCCCGATGTTCGGCCAGTTGGGGTTCTTCAACAAATTTGCCGGTAAGGACTACGAAGACAAACGCCCCCGCGATCGCTATGCCGCCGAGTCGCGGCGGTTGCTGCAGGTGCTGGAAAAACGCCTGCTGGGCCGCACCTGGCTTATGGGCGATGACTACAGCATCGCCGACATCGCCACCTTCCCTTGGATCCGTAACTTGATCGGCTTTTATGAGTCCGGCGATCTGGTAGGCATTGCCGATTTCCCTAACGTCCTGCGCGCGCTCGACGGTTTTGTCGCACGCCCGGCCGTGATCCGTGGCCTGAATATTCCGAGTTGATCCATGCCGACTTTCGATTTCAAACAACTGGATGTATTCAGCAGCGTATCGCTCAAGGGCAACCCGCTGGCCGTCGTCCTCGGTGCAGACAGCCTCAGCGACCAACAGATGGCCGACTTCGCCAAGTGGACGAACCTCAGTGAAACCACGTTTTTGCTGACTCCGCGCGACCCTCGTGCCGACTACCGAGTAAGGATCTTTACCACGTTGCAGGAGTTGCCGTTCGCCGGCCACCCGACGCTGGGCACTTGCCACGCATGGCTCCAGGCTGGCGGCGTGCCCAAAGGCGAGGAGATTATCCAGGAGTGTGAAATCGGCCTGGTGCGTATCCGTCGCCAAGGCGCCGAGTTGGCGTTTATTGCGCCGCCGTTGTTACGCTCCGGTGCCGTCGACGCGCCGCTGCTTGAGCGTGTACGCCTGGGGTTGGGGCTGCCGCCGGACAGCATCCTGCGCAGTCAGTGGGTCGACAATGGTGCAGGGTGGCTTGCGCTCATGTTGGCTGATCGTGACCAGCTCCTGGCGTTGCAGCCGGACTATTCACAGCTATTGGGGTTAGCCGTCGGCGTGATCGCCCCGTGCAACCCGGTACGCGACGACGTGGACGCGCAGTTTGAGGTGCGTGCTTTTGTCGCAGGCGATGGCGCCCAGGAAGACCCGGCCACCGGCAGCCTGAATGCCGGCGTCGCGCAATGGCTGCTCAGCGAAGGGCTTGCGCCGCCGTGCTACGTGGTCAGTCAGGGCACGGCCATGGGGCGTGCGGGGCGTATTCGCGTTGAACGTCAAGGCGATGAAATCTGGGTCGGTGGCGCAGTCGCCGTGTGCATCGAAGGGCGTCTACAGCTCTAGATCAATACATTATTGCGCCCCTGGCAATACACTGTTGGCCCCTCGGCGTTTGTGCTGCCGGGGCCAAGGGGCATAAGCTTTCGCCCCAAAGATTTCTGCCATTTTTTCAGGAAAGCCATGACCAGCCAGTTCCCCCAAGCCCGTCCACGCCGCCTGCGCCGCTCCCCGGAGCTGCGTGGTCTGTTCCAGGAAACCGAGTTCACCCTCAACGACCTGGTGCTGCCGATTTTTGTCGAGGAAGAAATCGACGACTTCGTGCCGATTACCAGCATGCCGGGCGTGCGACGCATCCCTGAGAAAAAACTGGCCGGCGAGATCGAGCGGTTTGCCCGTGCCGGCATCAAGTCGGTGATGACCTTCGGTGTGTCCCACCATCTGGACGCCAATGGCAGCGACACCTGGAAAGAACGCGGCCTGGTCTCGCGCATGTCCTCGATCATCAAGGACGCCGTGCCGGAGATGGTGGTGATGTCCGACACCTGCTTCTGCGAATACACCGACCACGGCCACTGCGGCGTGATGCACGGCGCCCACGTCGACAACGACGCGACCCTGGTCAACCTCGGCAAACAAGCCGTGGCCGCCGCCCGCGCCGGTGCTGATGTGATTGCACCGTCGGCGGCCATGGACGGCCAGGTCCAGGCCATCCGCCGCGCCCTCGACGACGCCGGCTTCACCCATATCCCGATCATGGCGTACTCCACCAAATTCGCCTCGGCCCTCTACGGACCATTCCGCGAAGCCGGCGGCAGCGCGCTCAAGGGCGACCGCAAAAGCTACCAAATGAACCCCATGAACCGCCGCGAAGCCGTGCGCGAATCCCTGCTCGACGAACAGGAAGGCGCCGACGCGCTGATGGTCAAACCGGCCGGCGCCTACCTCGACATCATCCGCGACATCCGCGAAGCCTCGCGCCTGCCAGTGGCGGCGTATCAGGTGAGCGGTGAATACGCGATGATCAAGTTTGGGGCTCAGGCGGGGGCGATTGATGAGGATCGAGTAGTGCGCGAGACGCTGGGGTCAATCAAGCGTGCGGGGGCGGATTTGATCTTCACGTACTTTGCGATGGATTTGGCGTTGGCGGGGATCTGAAGACAACGCGAGACCGTTGTGGTGAGCAGGCTTGCCCTGCGTTGGGCTGCGTAGCAGCCCATGACTTGCAAATAGAAGACTAATTTATTTGACGGTAAATAATATTCCCATAATTAATAAATCTTTCCATTGAATGCGCTATTTTTTAGGGTTGCCGTTACTTAATGCTGATGCAACATGTTTTAACCATGTTCTGCCATCGTTCCATTCGTCGAGGTAATAGTAGTAGCAACCCATCTCGGAGAATAGAAAGTCTTCAAGTTCTTTCTCGGTTTTCTCAGTGGAAATTAATCTGTCCAGTTCTCGTTGCACTATCGTCTTTGTCTCTTCAGAGGAGTCAGAGATAAAGTAATTAATCACGCCATCTGCGCTTTTGTGATCATCCACCCAATCTTGATTGAAATATCCAGCGAGAAATTGCTGTAACTCAGGGTAGTCTTGGTTCATGGGTTTGGAAAGCCTGTGTGTATGCGGTAGCCATTGGGCATGTTTTTGTCTCTTCGAATGATTAAGTAAATTTCTTTTCCTGGAACTGGTGTTGTAGTTTTCTTTTTAATACTGGTGCCTATTGGTTCTTTGGGCTTTTGGATGATCACCAACTGGTTGTTGCTTCCTTTGAGAAAGTTATTAGTTTTAGTTTTGTTTTCGTTGATTGCACTTGATATAGCGAGCTCTGCTGAGGTCCGGTCGTGAAAGGTAGAGGCCGCAGGGATGTTTGGTTACTGCTTCAAACGGTCAAGCAACTATTTGTTAGTTCTCCCAACGTGCTTTTCCATCAGATGTCCTCCTGCCGCTTCGTGTGCGGCTAAACCTCCTCCTGGCACTATTACGCTATACGGCCCCTCAGGGCAGTTCGTTTTTTTACAGCTCAGCCCCAGCGGATCTATCCACCCCGTAAGCGTGCTCGGGCCTTGAGCCTGTTTTGTGGTGAGCAGGCTTGCCCTGCGTTGGGCTGCGTAGCAGCCCTAAACCAGGCACCTTCCCCCGAGATATCACGTCGCCCTGACAGGGGCGGTTTCACGGCCCGCTGTGAATGAGATTGCTTGTGATGAGCTGCCTTTTAAGTGCTTCGCTATTTTCTCTGGTTAAATATCTTTATTGGTTTTGCTTTTCGGACAGGTAGCTGTCGAATTTGTGAATTATGTGGTTCAGCCACAGCGGTCCAGACGTCCACTCATGGGGGTAGTAATAGTAGCAATATTGCTCGTGCAATAGCTTTTCCAGAAAGTCTGATTCGTTTTGGTAAGAGTTAATTAGATCTATAATCTCTTTTTTTACTGACATGATAACTTTCTTGGATGAGTCTAGTAGGAAACTATCAATGACGTCGTCAGCTGTTGCATGTTCCTCTGGCCAGTCTTGGTTAAAATAAGCACCAAAAAATTGTTGAAGTTCGGTTAATTGTTCACTCATTTTTCTATTGGATATCCAGTTAGTAGTAGGTAACCATCGGGCATCTTGGGTTTTTTTATTAGAATTAGCATGAGTTTATTGACAGAGACTGACTCTCTTGTGCCTCTTATAACGCTCAGTCCTACCCGCGTCAGCGCAGCGCAGTTGGTTGCGGTCGGCTTAGTGGGGGGAGAGTGTGGTAATGAACGCTCGCCACAGGAGTGGGTTGTGAGAGGGATTGATGGTGTTACCACGTTGACTGGTCTTCAAGGCTGGCTTTTTGGAGGTCGTCTTTCCAGACTTCGTTGGCGAGCCTATAAATGTCGGCGAAGAAGCCTCGTGGGTTGGCGATTTCTGTTTCATTCCAGGCCATAGTTATATATTCGTCGTAATCGCTTTCGAATGGTTTCGAGAAGTCAAACTCGGGGTTGTCTAATGCATCACGTAGTGCAGATATCAGTACAAAGCGATGTCTGTATGATAGATACATAAGATCTTTCAAAATGTAAGAGATTATAATTTTTTCTCTATCTTTTTCATTGTTTGGGTCGTGTTTCCATAATTCTTTTCCAACCGTGCTCTCAAGGTCGTATATCGATAAGGCTCCGATTATGTGAGAGATGTTCGGAATGTAAGGCGTGTTCATGAATGGGCATTTCAGCATTGTGAGTTCACTTAGGGAATGCGGTGAATGGTCTGGTTATATTGTTTCTATCGAATCTAATCTCTGCTCTATTCATATTTTCAATGTGCCTCGGGTTGTTTACGTCCTTGCTGTTGGGTTTGTAGCCACGTCCTGCTCCGGGTAGCTCTACCACGACCACAGGGTTACCTATTCCATCGAAACCTGTAGGAGATGGCGCATTCCCCTGCATTCTACCTATCGCCTTATTTATGGCGTGAAGTTGCATTTTCCAAGACTTAAATTGTGAGCTGGAGGCTACAGGCCCTATTTCCCTGGTGGTTGGGTTTGTTCCATCTATAGAACGTTGCTTTAAGGCCCTGCTCTCTGTCGCTTTTCTCGTTCGGGTTGTATTTTTCCAGTTCTTTGCCGCGGCTTTCCTCTTGATCATAAACATCAAATACTCCAATAAGCCACTTGAGGTCCGCATCGAAAGGTGCATTTGTGAATGGGTTTTTCAACATCATTTCTTCTCGCTTGGGAACGCTGTGAATGGTCGGCTATTATCATTCCTGTCAAATTTTACCTTGAACCAATTTAAGTTTTCGTTAAGGTGCGGATTTTGCGTGTTTGTCCTATTAGGTCGATTGATTGCGGTCGGTCTAGAGGGTGAGAGTGTGAAGAGGCGGCGTTACGCCGACGCTCATATCCTAGGAATGAGCCCCGTAAGTTTGCTGGGAACTTGAGCCTGTTGTTGTGGTAAGCAGGCTTGCCCTGCGCTGGGCTGCGTAGCAGCCCTAAACGTGGTTTTAAGCGCTGTCGCCTATGTTTGGAGATAGATAGTGGTGGTGTGAACTCAAGTATCGTTCAGATACTCGTGGGGTAGAGCCGGATTCTTGCTGTGCTCACTTGAACCCAACCTGTTTTTTCAGCTATCGGTTTCTCAAGGTCAATAAGGATGATTGAGTCGTTGATTTTTAATGCTGCACATTCTTCATCCTGATTTTTAATCATCTCAGCCGTTATTTGGGTGACGCCATTTATAGTGGTGATATGTGGTGTTTTCTTGTTCGAAAGCTTGATGTTCTTCCCCCAGGAAAAAACATCATCCAGATCGAATTCCACATCCAGAATTTCATTGTTCTCTGGAGCGGTTCCGCTCCATAGCGCAGTGGCATTTCCAGATGGCGATTGGAATTTCACATATAAAGTGCCTTTCACAGAAAATGCTTCGGTAATATGTATTTTCATTTCACTTCTTCGATAGTGGGACTCTGACAACTGTGTTATCCACGTTCATTGTGTTGCTTTTAAGCTCTAGCGTCCACGTTTCCTCATGATAGTGATGTTTGCTCGGCTTACTGTTCATCTCATGAGCGCCGTAACGATACTTCTTTTCGCGTCGCTAGAAACTATTCTGTCACTATCAGGGGTGCCCGTTCTTGGATGGATGTTTGAATGTGGCCCAGGCCCTAGAAACTTTTCCCATTTTTGAGTGGTTTCTTCCGGCTTAATAGATTTATTAGCATAAATTTCCTTGTGGTAGCCCATTACAGGCGCATTGTTTGTGCTGATTTGGCTTAGCGGTGTTCTTTTGTCGACAGTAGTTTTTACAAAAGAGTTTTCAGCATTGCTGTTCGGCTTGCATTTATCTTCACCAGGGCATGGGCTTAGCCCTAGCGGATCCACCCATCCCGTCGGATTGGGCACATACCGATACCCATTGATCCCACCCGCCAACTTCACCGGGTCCGGCGTCAGGTAGCGACCAATATCCGGATTGTAGTAGCGATGGCGGTTGTAGTGCAGGCCGCTTTCTTCGTCGAAGTATTGGCCCTGGAAGCGCAGTGGGTTGTCGAGTTTGCCTACGTCGAGGCGGGCGATTTCGCCGTAGGCGCGGTAGTGGGCGGACCAGGCGATATCGCCCTCGGGGGTGGTGAGTTCCTGGGGTGTGCCGAGGTGGTCGAGTTGGTAGTGGTAGGGCTGTGTTTCTTTTGGACCGAAGCCTTCCAGTAGGACTAGCGGCCGGAAGCTGTCGGGTTCGTAGAGGTAGCTGCGGTGGCGGCCCGCTCGGTGTTCGGCGATAAGTGTGTCGCCTTGCCAGAAAAATTCGCTGGTGATGCCGTCGACGGTTTTGCTGATACGCCGGCCAAACGGGTCATAGCGGTAACGGGCGGTTTGGCCGTTGGGCCGGGCGATTTCGATCAGCCGGTGCTGGCTGTCATAGCGGTATTCGGTGAC